>Ga0209640_10003595_pt1 | contig 13539 bp, 13 predicted proteins | sample RifCSP10_1_FD_184018 | JGI IMG/M metagenome (GOLD analysis project Ga0209640, IMG submission 184018) | Soil microbial communities from Rifle, Colorado - Rifle CSP2_sed 10_1 (SPAdes) (version 2) | ecosystem: Environmental > Terrestrial > Deep subsurface > Rock core/Sediment | place: Rifle...
CGATCGATGCGGATGGGCTCGATCCGACGGAGATGCCGGCGGTGATGGCGCCGACACCGGGAGGGATTTATTACCGGCAACTGGCGCCATTGCTGCGAGCCGTTGCGAAGCGGAACAGGGTCGTGGGAATCGACCTGGTGGAAGTGGCGCCGAGTTACGACTTCAGAAATGCGTTGACCTGTGTGATGGCGGGGCGATTGATATTGAATGCGTTGGCCGCGTAAAAGAACAAAGGACCTGACGATGACCATCCGATCCCGAGACCGCCACCTTGCGCCGGCGCTGCTGCCACTGGCACTGCTGGCCTGCTCCCTCGCCTACGCCGGCGACGGGTCGCACGGGTCTGCGAGCGAAACTGCAAGTCCCGGCCGCGTACTCGGAAAACTGGAATTTCCCACCTCAACCCGGTCGGCGGAAGCGCAGGCTGCCTTCGAGCAAGGGATGCTGCTGTTGCACCTGTTCGAGTATCCCTTCGCCGAGGCCGCATTCCAGCGCGCCCAGACCATCGACCCTGGCTTCGCCATGGCCTATTGGGGCGAGGCCATGGTGCACAACTACCCAGTCTGGGATGAACAGGCGCCGGACAAGGCGCGGGCCGTGTTGAACAAGTTCGCGCCCACGCCGGAGGCACGTGCCCAAAAACTCTCCTCCGCCAAGGAGCAGGATTATTTCGAGAGCCTCGAGATTCTGTACGGTCCTGCCGAACGCCGCGCGCCCAAGGTGGAACGTGATCGCGCCTATCGGCTTTTCCTGGAAAAGATGGCCGAGCGATACGCCGACGACCATGAGGTCCGCTTGTTCCATGCGTTGGCGATCATGGGTGCCCATGCCGGCGTGCGCGACATCCCCGACTACATGGAGTCCGCCGCCCTGTCGCAATCGGTGTTCTACGCCAACCGTGAACACCCCGGCGCCGCCCACTACCTGATCCATGGAGTCGACGACCCCATTCACGCGCCGCTGGGCCTGGAAGCCGCCCGCGCGCTCTACGTGATGGCCCCCGATGCCGGCCATTCCCTGCACATGACCTCGCACATCTTCAATGCTCTGGGAATGTGGGACGACGTGGTGAAGGCGAATATCAGTGCCGTCAGGGTGGCGAACGAGATGCGCGCTGAACGCGGCGAGGCGCCATCGAGCGTCGGGCACTACAACTTCTGGCTGTTATACGGGCTGTTGCAGCAGGGTCGCCGGTCCGATGCCAAGGCGTTGCTAGCCGCCGCGTACGAGGAGACCCGGGCGATCGGCAAGCCGCCGATTGCACGGATGATCCTGGACCCGGACAACGACCAGGTCGGCTCCATGATCCAGATGTGGGCGCGCTACCTGCTCGAGACCGGGGGCAAGGACGCGGAGGTGGCGCAGTGGCAGTTCAACTTGTCGGACGCTTTCGATCCGAATCTCAACGTGCTCTACGTCAACGCCATGCTGGCGCGGAACCCCGCCGACATCACGAGACATCTTGCGCGGTTCCGTGAACTCAAGACAGAACTGCGCGAGAACCTGATGGCCCTGCCCGAGCAGGTGCCATTGAACCTTCTTTACCTCGATCGGCTGGATGTGATCGAACAGCAACTCCAGGCCTCTCTGGCCAGGGCGCAAGGCAACGGCGCCGCGGCGCTCGAGTACGCAAGGGAAGCCAGCCGCCTGGAAGGCGAAATGCCCTACTCCTTCGGTCCGCCCTTTGTGGACTATCCCTCGGCCCAGTTGGTGGGCGACTTGGCGCTTGATCTCGGCAATTATGAAGTGGCCGCAGCAGCCTTCAGCGAGCAGCTGAAACGATCGCGGAGAAAAACGCAGGCCGTCGATGGGCTGGCGCGCGCCGAGAAGGCGTCAGGCCAGTAAGCCGCACCAGGCACAGGTATCCACGAATGGAAAAAAGAACGCTCGGCCGGAGCGGCCTTTCCGTATCGGCCATCGGCCTCGGCTGCATGGGCCTGAGTCAAGGCTACGGCCCCGCCATCGACAGGCAGCAAGGCATCCAACTGATCCGCGATGCCGTCGAGCGCGGCGTGACGTTCTTTGATACCGCCGAAGTCTACGGGCCGTACACGAACGAGCAACTGGTCGGCGAAGCGCTTGCACCATTCCGGGATGACGTCGTCATCGCCACCAAGTTCGGATTCAACATCGGGACTACGGGAACCGATCGCCCTCTCGATAGCCGACCCGAGCACATCAAGGAGGTCGCCGACGCATCGCTCCAGCGCCTCGGGACCGATGTCATCGACCTGTTCTACCAGCACCGTGTCGATCCCGAGGTGCCGATCGAGGACGTGGCGGGCACGGTCAGGGACCTGATCCTGGCCGGCAAGGTGAAGCATTTCGGACTGTCCGAAGCAGGCGTCGAGACGATCCGCCGTGCACACGCAATCCAGCCGGTTGCGGCGCTGCAAAGCGAGTATTCGCTCTGGTGGCGCGAACCGGAGAATGACGTTTTTCCAGTGCTTGAAGAACTCGGCATCGGTTTCGTGCCATTCAGCCCGCTCGGCAGGGGATTTCTGACGGGTGCGATCGACGAATCGACGACATTCGACAGCAGCGACTTCCGCAATGGCGTCCCGCGGTTCTCGCCCGAGGCACGAAAAGCCAATCAGGACTTCGTGGAGCAGCTCGGCCGCATCGCAGAACGGCAACGGGCGACGAAGGCCCAGGTCGCCATCGCATGGCTTCTCGCGCAGAAACCCTGGATCGTGCCGATTCCCGGGACGACGAAGCGACGCCGGCTCGAGGAAAACCTGGGGGCTGTGAGCATCAGACTGTCAGCGGACGATCTCCAGGAGATCGGGATCGTCCTGGCGCAGGTGCCTGTGCACGGCGCCCGCTACCCGGAGCGCCTTCAGCGGCTGGTCGATCGTTGACCTCGTACGACCGGGAAACGGTTGTTACCGCCGGCCCTTCGGTCCTGCCGGCTTGACGCCATATTTCTTGAGCAGATCGTCCACGGCTTCCCGCAGATAGACCGCCAGCGGGACGCGGGTCGTGGTGCTCAGCTGTCGCAGCGCGTCATGCTGCGGGCGATCGAAATACACGCCGGTGAAAACCCGCTTCTCTGTATCTTTCTTCTGTGGCATGGCGTTTTCTCGAATGGGAAAGAGGACAGCCCCCATTTTTGCATTATTGCAAATGTGGTTCGACCTCCCTACTCTCCAACCGTCATTCCGCGGAGGGGACGAAATGCAAAGACGAATGGCATCTGCAACCGCTTTCCACGGAACCGGCGTGCTATCGGCATGCCTCGTCGTGCTCCTGGCCGGCTGCAGCGCCGAGACCCCCAAAGACAGCATCGACACACCAGGCCTCTCGCCCGATTTCGTGCTGACGAACGACCAGACGCACACCAAGTTCAGCCGCGCGATCGAACCCGCAATCAGGGTGCCGTCCGGCAGCGTCATCGAGGCGTTCACGCACGAGGCGACCGGCGGGCAAGTGACGCCGACTTCGACCGTCGACAATGCCGCCAGCATCGACTGGGATCGGATCCATACGCTGACCGGGCCGGTCTATGTCGAAGGCGCCGAACCGGGCGATGTGCTCGCCGTTCGCCTGCTCGAGCTCGAGCCCGCTGACTGGGGATGGATGGAGATCCATCCGGATTTCGGGTTCCTGACCGGTGAGTTCGACAAGCCCGTGCTGCAGACCTTTGCGCTCGACACCGAGAAAAACGAGGTCGAGTTCGCGGACGGCATTCGCATCCCCCTGAAACCGTTCGCCGGTGTCATGGGCGTGGCGCCCGATACGGACGAGATGCTGAACACGATTCCGCCGCGCGCCAACGGCGGCAATCTCGACGACCCGAACCTGGTTGCAGGCACGACCGTCTACTTTCCGGTCTTTGTGGCCGGCGCCTTATTCTCCATTGGCGATACGCACGCCGTGCAGGGACACGGCGAGGTCTCAGGCACCGCAATGGAAACGCCGATGCGCATCGTGTACGAGATCAGCGTGATCAAGGGTGGCCGATCGATTACGGAACCTCAGTACGAAACCGACGAATACTATGCGACGACAGGGTTTGCCACGACGATCGACGAGGCCGCAAAGAAAGCCACGCGGTACATGATCGACTACCTGGTCGAAACGAGAGGCCTGAGTCGGGAACAGGCTTACATGCTTTGCTCGCTGGCCGGCGATCTCAAGGTCGCCGAAACGGTCGATGTGCCTCACATGCTGGTCACGATGCACATGCCGAAACACATCTTCGTTGAGGCCAGACCGCAAGGCTGATGCCTGAAAAGAAGGCGCACCCCGGCACGATCTCACGCGCCAACTCGCCGCCTGGGCGGCGATCCTGGGCGTGCCCGCGGCCATCGCCGGCATCTACGGAACGACCGCGCCGAATGTGCCCGAGCTGCGAGGGCCCCTCGGCAATGCGATCGTGATCGGCGCCATGCTGGCGATCTGCCTGGGCTTGTATGTCCGATTCAGGAAGCTGAACTGGCTGTGAGTCTGACCGCCATCCGGACGAGCTCGGCGAGGGATCCCGCCCGCATCTTTCGCATCACCTGGCCTCGGTGCACTTTCACCGTGATCTCCGAGATGCCGAGTTCGCCCCCGATCTGCTTGTTCAACAAGCCGGAGACCACGAGGCCCATGACCTCGCGTTCGCGGCGGCTGAGCGAGTCGTAGCACGCCTGGAGGGCCCGCGTCCCGGCCAGCATGCGCAGCGCCGCGTGGCTGCGCTCGATGGCGTAGCGAATGGCGTGCAGCAGCACGTCGCCGACGAACGGCTTGAGCAGGAATTCACAGGCTCCCGCCTTCATGGCCTGGACAGTTGCCCGTATGTCGGCGCAGGCGCTTACGAAGATGACCGGCATTTCGGTCCGATCGATGACCCGCTCCTGTAGCTCGAGTCCGCTCAGTCCCGGGAGATGCAGCTCCATGAGCAGGCAGTTCGGGGCAGTCACGCGCGGATGCGCCAGGAATTCCTCTGCCGAGGCGGGCGTCTGAGCTCGCCATCCGGCGGAGCGGATCAAAAGCTCCAGCGATTCGCGCACTGCCGCATCGCTGTCGACAACGAACACGATGGGTGTTTCAGGAAACTGAGGCCAGCCGAGCGCTTGACTCGCGTGCGTCAGGTCATGTGTGGCTCCCGCGGCCAAGCAAGTGCTTTGCCTTGCATCCATCGTCCGCCCCGCCAACCCGCCCGGCACACCCCAAATGGGGGGTGCCGAACCGACACCATGGTGTGGGCGCCGCCTTGATACCATTGTGCAATGGCCTCAGATGGGCGGGACGCGCAGCATCGATTGCGCCATTTCGCCGCCAGGAGGAGAGGCAATGCCCAAGTTCGCCAGGAAACCCGAAGCCATCGCAGGGCTGACTCGGGAGCAGTACCGCGTGACGCAGGAGGGGGCTACCGAAAGCCCCGGGACTGGAGAGTACCTGCACAACGAGGAGCCGGGCATCTACGTGGACATCGTATCGGGCGAGCCACTGTTCGCCTCGTCCGACAAGTTCGAATCGGGCTGCGGCTGGCCGAGCTTCACCAAGCCGATCGTGCCCGCGAACGTCAACGAATTGACGGACAGGTCATATGGCATGATCCGCACGGAAGTGCGCTCGACACACGGCGACAGCCATCTCGGCCACGTCTTCAACGACGGTCCCGAGGATCGCGGCGGATTGCGCTACTGCATCAACTCGGCCTCGCTGCGATTCATCCATCGGGATGAAATGGAAGCCGAAGGTTACGGGGCCTATCTGGACCAGGTGGAGGAAAGGTCATGACTGAGGAACGTGCCGTGCTGGCCGGCGGATGCTTCTGGGGCGTGCAGGACCTTTTCCGCAAATACCCGGGCGTGATCTCCACGCGGGTCGGGTACTCGGGCGGCAACACGCCGAATGCGACCTATCGGAATCACGGAGCGCATGCCGAGGCGGTCGAGATCCTCTTCGACCCCGCCCGGATCAGTTTCCGGAAGATCCTCGAGTTCTTCTTCCAGATTCACGACCCGAGCACGCGCAATCGCCAGGGAAATGACACTGGTTCAAGCTACCGGTCGGCCATCTTCTACACAACCGACGAGCAGCGCCGCATCGCCGAGGACACGATCGCGGACGTGGACGCATCCGGGCTCTGGCCCGGCAAGGCCGTGACCGAGGTGGCACCGGCGGGCGACTTCTGGGAGGCCGAGCCCGAGCACCAGGATTACCTCCAGCGCAATCCCTTCGGCTACACCTGCCATTTCGTCCGGCCCGACTGGACGCTGCCGGTTCGAAAGAGCAAAGCCTCGGCCGGCTAGTGGGCGGGCAGCACGGGCTCGACGCCCGTGTTCTTCAGCAGCAGCACGAGAAATTTCGCCGGCTCAGTGGCGCTCGCATTCCGGCCGACCGAGTGCACGTCGCCGGGTCCCTCATAGAATGACTGTCCCGGCTTCAGGATCACTTCCTCGCCGCCGGCGACCCCCATCACGACGGTGCCTTCCAGGACGTAGATGAAACCGTGGGCATCGTGGCGATGCACCGGATCGGCGCCTCCGGGCGGGTATTCCACGACGAGCATCAGGACTTCCTTGCCCGCGATGTCCCCGAGTTCTTTCGACATGAGCGCCGTCACGATCGTGTCATCCGCCGCCTGGGCGAACGGACAGAACGCGAGGCAGAGCGCCGTGACGATCGTTCGAAGAGGAGACATGGCTAGAGCACCTCGTTGGGCAGATTGACTGTCGCGTCCCGCCAGAACAGGTCCGCGATGATGACGCCGTCGTCTTCGATCTCGATGCCGCCGCAACGAGACTCCTGGATGAGTTCGAGCCGGACCTGGCTCCCCGTGGACCGGCGAAGCTCACTGGCCCGGACGTCGATGTTCGCGAACCAGGCTGGGTAGACGTCGTCGCCATCGAGAGTCGGCTCGATCGCAATGATGACCCGAAGTCTTTCCGCTTCCCGGATACCCCACAGGCGCCGGATCGCCGGCTGGGAGTCGTACCACCCGGCGAGCGCGAGGGACTCGGCGGTGACGTCCCGTGGCGCGACGTCATACGGATCGAGGCAGAGTTTCATGGCTTCGCGGACGCCGTGCCGGCGAGCCAGGTTTCGAACCGCGTCGAGCCGAGACGCGGATTGCGCCCCGGCATGAGGGACTGATCGTTCAGCTCCGCACCGAAGTAGCGGGCGTGACTGTCGGCCGTCACCTTGCGCGGATCGTTGCTGGCGCGGAAAACCCGGCGGATCAGTTCGTCGAGCCGGAATTTCTCGGGCCCGGCCACCTCGACCGTGGCGTTCGCCGGCGGCCCGAGCGTGATATCCGCCAATGCAGCCACGGTATCGTCGGACACGATCGGCTGCACCAGGGCCGGTGAGGCGCGAACTGTCTCTCCGTCGCTGAATGAATCGCCGATTCGGCTCATGAACTCGAAGAACTGCGTGGAGCGCAGGATCGTGTAGGGCCTCCCGGAGGCCTTCACCAGGCGCTCCTGGGCGAGTTTCGCCAGGAAGTACCCGCTATCCGGAAGCCGGTCCGTGCCGACGATCGACAGCACGACGTGATGCTGCACGCCCGCCGCCGCTTCGGCAGCCAGCAGATTGCGGCTCGATGTTTCGAAGAACTCCTTGGCGGCGGCGCCTTCGAGCGAAGGCGAGTTCGTCACGTCCACCACGACCTGGGCGCCGGCGAGCGCTGCTGCCAGTCCTTCACCGGTGAGCGTATTGACGCCCGAGTTTGGCGAAGCCGCAAGGACTTCCTGACCCCGCTGGCGAAGAACCGTCACGAGCTTCGATCCGATCAGGCCGGTGCCGCCGATGACCACGATCTTCATGTGCTATCTCCATCCACGCGTGAGAGATCACAGCAGGAGTGCGCCAGAATTTCGATTGCACCGTGGTATCGGGGCATTTGCGGGCGACCAGTCGGGACTGGCGGCGGGCAGCGGCGGCGAGAGCTCGCAAAACGGTCCCCCGGCATGAACGATGTTGCCGCCAAGCAACGTGAGGACCGAAGTGAGGCCCTTGATCTCCTCCTCGGGAACGGTCATGTAGTCCGCGGAGAGTATCGCCAGATCGGCGAGCTGCCCGACCTTGATCAGGCCTTTCTTGCCTTCCTCGTTGGAAAACCAGGTGTTCGCCTCGGTCCACAGGCGCAGCGCCGTCGTTCGGTCGAACCGGTTTTGCCGGGGATACATCGCCGACCCGCCGATCGTCCGGCCCGTGATCAGCCAGTGCAGCGAAACCCAGGGGTTGTAGCTTGCCACGCGCGTGGCATCGGTGCCCGCGCCGAGCGGGACTCCCGCCTCGAGTATCCGCCGGAGCGGCGGCGCTTCGGCGGTTAGCTTCGCGCCGTACCGTTTAGCGAAATCCTCGCCCTGATAGGCCATACGGTGCTGCACGGCGATTCCGCCGCCCAATGCCTTCACCCGGTCGATGTTCGCGGGCGAGATGGTTTCCGCATGATCAAAGAACCAGTGCGCGCGATTCAGCGGCACGTCGCGATTCACCCGCTCGAACACATCGAGCGCCCGGCTGATCGTCTGGTCGTAGGTCGCGTGCATCCGGAACGGCCATCTCACCTGCACCAGGTGGCGCACGACGCGCTCGAGGTCCTCTTCCATGTTCGGCGGCATCTCGGGGCGCGGTTCGCGAAAGTCCTCGTAGTCGGCCGCGGAGTACACGAGCATCTCACCCGCGCCGTTGTGCCGGTACCAGTCGTTGCCCTGCCCCGGCCTCACGATCTTCGCCCAACCCTGGAAGTCCGCGAGCTCGTCTCCCGGCTTCTGAGGGAAGAGGTTATAGGCGATTCGTACCGTCAGCTGGTTCGCGCGCGCGAGGCGCTCGACCACTTCGTAATCCTGCGGGTAGTTCTGGAAGCCGCCCCCGGCATCGATCACCGAGGTCACGCCGAGACGGTTCAGCTCGCGCATGAAGTGCCGGGTCGAATTCATTTGGTCTTCGAGCGGGAGCTTCGGGCCCTTGGCGAGCGTCGCATAGAGGAGCGTCGCATTCGGCTTCGCGACCAGCATTCCCGTCGGCACTCCGTGCCGGTCGCGCTCGATGAGGCTGCCAGGTGGATCCGGCGTGTGCTTCGTGATTCCGGCGGCGAGGAGCGCGGCGCGATTGAGCAACGCGCGGTCGTACAGACGCAGGATGAACACGGGCGTGTCGGGCGCCGCTGCATTGAGCTCCGCGAGCGTGGGCAGGCGCTTCTCGGCGAACTGATACTCGTTGAAACCACCGACGACGCGCAGCCACTGCGGGGGTGGCGTGCGCAGCGCCTGTTCCCTGAGCATGCGCATGGCTTCGGCGAGCGAAGGAACGCCGTCCCAGCGCAGCTCCATGTTGTAGTTGAGGCCGCCGCGAATCACGTGCGTGTGGCTGTCCATCAATCCGGGAATCACGCGCCGGCCGCCCGCGTCGATCACCTTCGTGTCCGAAACGGCGCGCCGCATGATCTCTGCGTCATCGCCGACCGCAGCAAAGCGGCCGTTGGTGATCGCGACGGCCGAGGCATTGGGGCTTGACGGATCGAGCGTGGCGACCCGGCCGTTAATGACGATGAGCGTCGGAGCCGTCGCCGCGGCGGACGCCGCCCTGCCTTTTCCCAGCACGGCGCACGCGGACCCCGCGGCGAGGGCCTTGATCACATCCCGGCGTTGCCAGTGCCCGCTCATCGCACGGTGCGGACCTACTTCTTCTGCGCGGCGGCTTCCTGCGCCCTCTGATAGCTCTCCGCAACGGCGGCGTAGTTCGGCGCGACCATGCCGTACAGCTTCGCCAGTTCCGCCGCGTCGGGGCGGTTCCAGGTGCGATGAACCTCGCCCAGTACGGCGTTCGCAGAGGTCGGTATGACTCCGGCCTGAGTGAACCTCGCAAGCGTGGTCCGCGAGGCCAGCTCGCTCGGATCCCCGGACGCGTCCATGACCGCGTAAACCTTGTAGCCCGCAGCCTTGGCATCGAGTGCCGGGAACATCAAACAGACGCTGGTCCAGACGCCGGCAATGATCAAGGTCTTGCGGCCAGTCCTGCGCACCGTGTCCACGAAGTCCTGGTTGTCCCAGGCATTGACCTCGCCCTTGCGTGGCACGTAAATCGCGTCCGGGGCGACCTGGTGGATCTCGGGCATCAGCGGCCCGTTGGGCCCGTTCGGCTCGGACGCGGACGTGATGACGGGAATCCCGTGCATCGCGGCGAGCTTCGCGAGCATCGTCGTATTCGTGCGCAGTTCGACGATGCTGATATCCTTCACGGTCTGGAACAATCCGGTCTGGTGATCGAGCAACAGCAGGACCGTGTCGGACGGGTCGAGCAGCGCCTGGCCGCCGCCGCTCGGCAGCACGCTCGAGGGACGGGCCGTCTGGGCAAACGCGCCCGAGGAGAACGATACGACGGCGCCGATGACGAGGGCTACGGCGATCGCATTGAGCAATTGGCGAGCGGACATGGGACAACCTCCAGGTTCACGCGAAGGCGCGTGCGCCTGGATTACAACACAGTGCGGCCGGAGTATCGATTACACGATAGTATTGCCCGGCGCCTCCGTATTCTAGACGGGCGTCACCGGCCCAGTGCGGGAATGATCATCTCGCCGGTGATGTCGTCGCGCTCCCGGTTCCAGAGTCCCTGCCGGTAGTTCCCCGCCGTGAACATGACCGCGAGGTCGAATTGCGGCACCACCAGCAGCAATTGACCGCCATTGCCGTTGCCGTGATAGGCGGGATAGGTCTTGTCGCCTGACTTCACCGGGATGTGATGCCAGGCATAGCCTTCAGTCGTATCGTAGTAGTTGTTCGCGAACGCGTCGCCAGTCACCCCTGTGGTCTCCGGCGAGATGCGCGCGTGCGGCGCCAGTGAGTCTCGGACCCAGGCCTCCGTCACGATGCGTCGGCCGTTCCAGACGCCGCCATGGAGAAAGGCCTGACCGAGCTTGAGGAAGTCGCGCGTGCGGACGAAGGCGCCGCCGCCCACGTACCCCTCCCCGGTCGGCATGACATTCCAGTAGTAGCTGCCGAATTGGAGCGGCTTCGCGACCGTGCGGTCGAACAGGGCCGGCAGCCACTCGCCCGTGGCGATGGTCAGCGCGCCGCCGGTAAGACTGATACCGCCCGAGCAGTACGCGTAGCGCTCGCCCGGCTCATGGACGATCGGCAAGTCGAGCGTGAACTTCCACCAGTTGGGTTGCGCGCGCTGGGTCTGCATCACGTCTTCACCGCCGGGCGACGGCGATTCCGCGTTGTCGTCACAGGCGAGACCCGTCGTGTGCGTCATCACGTGCGCGAGCGTGACGCGGTCCTTGCGCGGATCGGGACTCGCGAAGGGGCCGAGCGGCGCCATTACCTCGTAGAGCCGGGTCTGCGGCGAGATCTTCGCGCCCTCCATCATCGCCGCGCCCAGGATGACCGAGGAGAAAGTCTTGCTCGCCGAGCGCATGTCGTGCGGCACATCGGGCCCGTGGCCGTAGAAGTACTCATCGAGGATGAGCCTGCCCTTGTAGGCAACAGCCATCGAATGAATCAGCCAGGCGCGCTGGCTCGACGCATTGATGTCGATGATGCGCTGGACCACGCGCTCGAGCGCCGCTTCATCGACGCCGAGGTCCCGGGCCCGTGCAGTGAGCCAGCCATCGCCCAGGTCCTGCGGCTGCCGATAGACATAGCGCGGCTCGCCGCGCGGCCGTGCGGTGAAGAGCGCCGCCTGCGCGGGCGTCGCGCGCGCCAGGCTGATCGTGCGCCGCAAGCCTTCCCAGCGCATCTCAATGCGCTCGGGATCGCGCTTAATCGTGGCGGCGAGGTCGCCCTCACCCGGCGCTGCGGCTGCGCCCAGGCGCAGGCGGTCGCCCTCCACCGTCGCGAACATCTGCATCGCGGGCCCGTAGCGGTGGTGCTCGGGATTGCGGATCGCGGCCTTCAGCGCGCCGCTCTCGTCGCGGAAGATGTTCAGGTAGAGCGTGAAGGGATCCGGGAGTGGCGCCACCGTCGCTTGCCAACGGTTGGCACCCGCGGGGCGCAGCGTCAGCGGCATCGCGTACCCTTGCGCCGCGCCTTCCGGGTAGCGCGGATCGTCGAGCATCTCGCGCCGAACCCAGAATCCCCGGAGCAGGCGACCGTCGCCATCCAGATAACCGCGAAACAGGCCGGCCTCGTCCGGAAAGACGATGCGGACTTCGTTTGCGCTTGCCCGGCCCTCGGCGGTTGCGCCGCCGATCGAGCCCTGCCAGGCGTCGCCCTGGCGTGTGATCGTCAGCTCGCCCGCAAGGCCGACCGGGAAGCTCGTCTGATAAGCCCACAGTCCGGTGACGAGTTCCTCGCCCGTCGCTTGAGCCCGGCTGGCTGGGACAAAAGCCATCGACACCAGGCAGAAGAACATCGCCCCACGACGGAAGGCAAGCATGGCCGGGCTCCCTGGCGCCTTGACCCTTTCGGCGCCGTATTCACGACTAGGATGCACGACGGGCTCCAGTGGTCGCAGGCGTATGCGGATCGCTGGCCGGACTCCCAACTCCCTGGTTCATGGACCAATCCGAAGAATGTTCGTATCTTGCAGATCAATCACTTGATGCGCCTGAAATTTGACGCACGCGCCGGGGTGGGAGGCAAACATGGACTACTTGAGCGCCGTTGCGAAACTTTGGCGCCACCACGATCTGAGCAACGCCAAGCGCGACTATAGCTGTCTTGTGCGGTACGCAACTCTGGCTGCGTCCAGCCACAACACGCAGCCATGGAAATTTCGCGCGGAACGCAACAGGATCCTGATCCTCCCGGACTTGTCGCGACGCTGTTCCGCGGTCGATCCAGACGACCATCACCTGTATGTAAGTCTCGGTTGTGCAACGGAGAATCTGCTTCTCGCCGCACAGGCGGCCGGCTTGCGGGGCCACTGCTCTTTCGACCCGTCTGAATCGAGCGTACAGGTGGATTTCGAGCAGGAATCCCCTTCCCGCTCACATCTATTCGAGGCCATTCCGAGTCGCCAGTGCAGCCGGGCCGAGTACGCTGGCAATGACCTCCCCACCGAGCAGCTGCGCCTCCTGGAGGAAGTCGGCCGAGGCAGCGGTGTTTCCGTCATCCTCCTTCAAACCAGGAAACAGAAAGAGGAAGTCGCCGAGTACGTAGCCGACGGCAACACCGCCCAGTTCAGCGATCCCCGATGGGCTGAGGAACTAAGAACATGGATCCGCTTCAATGCCCGCGACGCCATTCGTACGGCGGATGGCCTCTATGGCCCGGTGATGGGAAGCCCCGATGTACCGCGCTGGCTCGGAAAGCTCTTCATGCGGCTCGCTTTCTCGGCAGCGCGCCAAAATCAGAAGGACATCACGCATATCCGAAGTTCCAGCGCGATCGCGGTATTCGTCTCCGACATGGACGACAAACGACACTGGATCGAGACGGGTCGATGTTACGAACGATTTGCGCTTCAGGCGGCCGCTCTCGAACTGCGGACCGCATTCATCAACCAGCCTGTCGAAGTGTCTGCGCTACGTTCGCAGTTTGCCGCGCACATGGGCATCGGCAATCGCAGACCCGATCTCGTCGTTCGAATTGGCCGCGGGCCTGCAATGCCGCGCTCGTTGCGGCGGCCGGCGGCGGATGTGCTCGAGGGGTT
>Ga0209640_10003596_pt1 | contig 13539 bp, 11 predicted proteins | sample RifCSP10_1_FD_184018 | JGI IMG/M metagenome (GOLD analysis project Ga0209640, IMG submission 184018) | Soil microbial communities from Rifle, Colorado - Rifle CSP2_sed 10_1 (SPAdes) (version 2) | ecosystem: Environmental > Terrestrial > Deep subsurface > Rock core/Sediment | place: Rifle...
GTAAGCGGGGCGTTTCATCCAGAAAATGGGTCATGAGCGTGGTGAACAGCTCTCCTGTGTCATCAAGCTGCCGCAGATCCGTCAGCACCGCCGGGTCGACAGCGGCGGCTCCCTCCCCTCTCTCCTGGGACGGGGACGCCGGCCGCTCGCCGGATGAACCGGCGCGGCCCGGCTGCCACCGCGCCAGGACGGCTGCCAGGTCTTCGCACCGCACCGGTTTGGGCACATAGTCGTCCATCCCGGCCTCCAGACACCTCTCGCGATCTCCTGTCAGCGCATTCGCCGTCATGGCGATGATCGGCACGCGAGGCGTGCCGCCTCGCGCGTCGAGCGTCTCTCGTCTCTCGTCCTGCACGTCACGCTTCACGAGCGACGCTTCACGTTCCCGTATCGCTCGCGTCGCGTCATAGCCGTCCATTTCCGGCATCTGGCAATCCATGAAAACCAGCGCATAGGGGACCCGCGCAACTGCCTCCACCGCCGCCCGGCCGTTCGCCGCGACATCGACGCGATAGCCCGCGCGCTCCAACATCTTGGCCGCCACCTTCTGATTCACGACGTTGTCTTCCACCACGAGCACCCGAGGGCAGCGCCTGGCCTGCGCCTCGCTGACCGTATGGCGGGTGACGAGCGGGGCGGGGGAGGGATCGGCGGAGCCTGGGAGCGTCGGCATTCCTTTCACAAGCATGCTGAGACAATCATAGAGCTGCGATTGCCGGATCGGCTTGGTCAGGTAAGCCTCGAAACCGGCGGCTTGCGCGGCCTGGGCATCGCCGCGTTGGCCGGCGGAGGTCAGGAGGACCAGCCGCACCGACCGGATGGCGGGCTCTTCCTTGATCCGGCGCGCGAGGGTCCAGCCATCCATGCCGGGCAGCTGCCTGTCCAGAATCGCGAGGTCGAACGGCCTGCCCGCCGCCACAGCCGTCCGGAGCTGCTCGATCGCTCGCTCGCCGTCTGCCACGGTCTCGGGTACCATGCCTTGCTGCAACACCTGTTGTTCCAGAATGGTCCAGTTGGTCGCGTAATCGCTCACGATCAGCACCCGGCGATGCCGTAAGACCGCCCAGGAGGTCGGGAACGGAACAGGCGGCTCGGTCTGGCGGATCACGTGAGCGGTGAACCAGAAACGGGTGCTCTGTCCCAACGTGCTCTCGACGCTGATCCTGCCCTGCATGAGTTCCACGAGTTGCTTGCAGATCGCCAAGCCCAGCCCCGTCCCGCCGTACTTGCGGGTGGTGAAGCCATCGGCCTGGATGAAGGGTTGAAACAGTTTTCCGCATTGCTCGGGCGTCATGCCGATGCCCGTGTCGCTGACCTCAAACCGCAGCGACACCGTTCCCTCCGGCTCGGCGGCCACCGACTCGTCCAGCCCGACGCGCACCACCACCTCGCCTCGCTCAGTAAACTTGATGGCGTTGCTGATCAGATTCATCAGGATCTGTCGCAGTCGTCCCGGGTCGCCTCGCAAGGCGGTCGGTACGGGCGCCTGCACGAGGGTGCCCAGCTCCAGGCCCTTGGCGTAGGCCCGTTCGGCCAGCAACGTGGTGACATCTTCCACCAGCGTCCGGAGATCGAAGTCGAGGACCTCCAGGTCCAGTTTGCCGGCTTCGATCTTCGAGAAGTCCAGGATGTTGTTGAGGATGCCCATCAGATGTTCGCCGGAGCGGCGCACGGTTTCTGCATACTCTCGCTGCTCGGACGTCAGGTCCGTTTCGAGCATCAGGCCCGTCATCCCGATCACCCCGTTCATCGGCGTCCGGATCTCGTGGCTCATCATGGCTAAAAAAGACGCCTTGGCGTGCGTGGCAGTCTGAGCTTGGGCAAGCAACAGATCCAGCGTGCAATTTTTCTCCACTAGTTCTTGCATGTAGATATTCATTTGAGCCTCCACCCGCTTGCGCTCGGTGACGTCGCGAATCGCGGCGATGGTGAGCAGGCCCCCCACGGTCGTCAAGGGGCTCAAGTTCATTTCCGCGCTGATTTCGCTGCCATCTTTTCGCCGCACGAGCAACTCACGACCCATTTTCATCGGCTGGACTCGCGGGTGGTCAACATTTCCTGCCCAGTGATGCCCATGGGCATGCCTCAGATGCGCCGGCAACAGCATCTCGACGGGCTGATCCAGCAATTCCTCACGCGCATATCCGAACAACCCTTCAGCCTGGTGGTTCACGATCACGATCCGGCCTCCACGATCGGCAATGATCATGGCGTCGGGCGTAGCGTCCAACAGGTCTCTGAATTGCTGTTCCGTCTGCTTGTGTTTCAGGAGGCTTACCTCGGCTCGGACGTACTCATTCTTCAAGCATCTTGTTGACCACAGTAGGAGCCCCCACAGCGGGCCAAACACGAGCATTCCCGCCATTCCCAGATTTCTGAGCATTTCCCGGGTGGGCGCCACGATGACATCGCGATCCAGCCGGACGAGCAGGCTCCACCCAAGCTCAGGTAACTGTGGCAACCCCTTGGATTTGGCATACCCCGTCACCACCTGAAGGTCCCTCCGCCGATGGTACTCCTCGACATATCCAGATGAACTCGTGCTGACCAGCTCCGCGGAGGGAAGACCAAGCTGTCGAAGGTTCGTGGTTCCCTCCTGCCGCAAGATCGAATCGACAATAAGGTCTCCTTGTCCATTCAAAACCTGCCATTCGAGCGACTGTGATATTCCCATTTGGGCCTGGAGCGCGATCATTCTCTGTGTGACCACATCTTCCAACACAGTAACCCCCACCTCCGCTACCACCACGCCATCAAACTCTCCGGCCCTATTGAGAACGGGAGCGCTCATGGTGACTACGCGGCTACCGTCCCCTAGCATAGAAGGAGTTGCATCTTCCATGTGTGGGACATGGAGAAGCCGGCCAGTCCGAAACCACGTGCGCTCACTGATGTCACGTCCGATGGTTGCAGCATCCGTGGCGGTCATGACGCGCCCGTGTCGGTCAGTACTGGCGAGCCACAGATAGACGGGATAGGCTTGTTGAATCCGCTCGAAGTATCTTGCCTGTGCGGTCGAACCTCGGTTTTGATGGGCCGCGACGTAGGCCATCATCTGCACATCGCCATAACGTTCGGCCAGCATCCGGTCCAGGGAATCGACTGCGCTGACCGCTGCGAAGGCGAGACTTTCCCCAGTGCTCTGTAACAAACGCGCCTCCACGTAGTGCAGGGACAGGCCTCCGCCCAGGAGTGCAATCAGAGTCATTGCGATGATGAGAGGATGCAGCCAGGAGTACGGTTGGCGAGACGATTGGCGATGTACAACGGTGCCGGAGGCGTGAAAGCTTGATTGGTCTTGATCATTCATCTGGTCGTTCCATTCTCAGCCTATGGACTGAAGCGCAGCGATCCCATTCGTGATGGCTGGCCTTCTGCCCGCTCCCTCGGATCGTCGAACCCGATCTCAACCTGGAAATACTTCTCTCCAGGCGCGGCGTCGGCACATCGAATCCGGCGCCCTTCGCGGAATCGGTCAGCACGACGTCGGTGGGCTATTCCCGCCGGAGCGCCATCTTTTTGTGGCCGTCCGGAGCGCCGAGGACCGTATAGCCTGCCCGTTCCGGGATGCTCCGCAGTACTTGGCGGAGCGGTAGTTCATCGTCAATAACGAGCATGCGCGTGATGGTATTGCTCTTTTCGCGTTAGGCCAATGGTTACGTCGGGAGATCTGTTGTGGATGCGCCTCGCCTCAGTCGGCCTCACTCAATTCGCGGTTCGTCTTGAGGTAGAAGACGGCAGCCACAAGGGCGACGCTCACGCCGGTCCATCCTGTAGTCTCGGTGAATCGTTTCCGCATCAGGTCAATACCCCTCAGCCCCTGACACCAGATTGACGGGCGATCGCTCCAGATAATGTGTTTCCTCCTCAACCATTCGCAAAAAACCGACTCGTTCTGACGCCCGGCGCTCGGGACAGAGGCCATGCTCTGCGCGATGGATTATCCGTTCAACGGAAGAGGCATCGCCGCCCCTAGTTCGTGAGGCTCCCCAAACTCAGCGGGCGCGTGTTGAGGAGCTGGCGCACTCGGTTGGCCAACGCGCCGGTGGTAAACGGTTTGTGGAGGAAGTTCGTATCCGCCGCGCTGAGCCCGCGCCGTAGCACGGCATCGTCCGGGTATCCCGACATGTACAGCACTTGGAGTTCCGGCAGCTTGGCAACGAGCCGTTCCGCGAGTTCACGTCCGTTGAGTTGCGGCATCACCACGTCCGTCAACAACAAGTGGATGGCTTTCGTATGCTGTTCGCTGATAACCAAGGCCTCGACGCCGTGGGACGCCTCCAAGACGGTATAGCCGTGTTGCCGCAGGGTGTGAGATACTAGGGCGCGCACCCCAGGCTCATCCTCCGCCACTAGGATTGTTTCACTGCCGGTTAACGTCGATCCCTGATTGCCATCATCCCCCGTGGGGTCGATGACGTCTTCGACTCGCGGGAGATAGATCGAGAATGTCGTACCCTGTCCCATCGAACTGTGGACATGAATGCACCCGCCGCTTTGCCTCACGATGCCGTAGACGGTGGAGAGACCCAACCCCGTTCCTTTGCCCTTCGGCTTCGTGGTGAAGAACGGCTCGTAAATTCGAGCCAGGGTGTCGGCGTTCATCCCAACACCCGTGTCGCTCACAACGAGCTGGATGTGCGGGCCAGGTTTCGCTTCCAGATGATCCCGCCGGATTGTCTCCTCGTCGAGATCGACGTTGCCTGTGGAGATGATAAGCCGACCTCCCTGGTGCATCGCGTCGCGCGCGTTCACAACCAGATTGATCACCGACTGCTCGATTTGTCCTGGATCGGCTTTGACGCACCCAAGCAGGGGATCTGAGATGAATAGGTACTCGATACTCTCGCCCACCAGCGTCCGCAACATGTGTTCCAGGTTACCGACCAGCTTATCCAGGTTGACGACTTTCGGTTGCAGCACCTGTCGGCGACTGAAGGCCAGCAGTTGGGTCGTCAGCCCTCCTGCGCGTTTGCTCGCCTGCCTAATCTGTTCCACACTGCTGCGCTGATCCTCGGTGAGCGCGGCATCGTTCGCGAGCAGGTCGCTGAATCCCCCAATGATCAGCAGCATGTTGTTGAAGTCATGGGCGACGCCGCCCGCCAGTTGCCCGACCGCATCCATCTTCTGCGACTGCCGCAACTGTTCCTCCAGTTGGCGGCGATCGGTAATGTTCCGCACGACGACTTGGATCGTTGCGGAACCCTGATCGGCCAAAGGAGACCCGGCAAGCTCGACATCGATCATTGTCCCATCGAGCCGAAGCATCTTGCATTCCAGGAGCGGGATGCGTATCCCGTTTTCCAGCGCGTGGCGGATTTGCTGGTTCGTAGCCGGGTCGTGCTCGGGATGAAGAAAGTCGAACGCAGATCTGCCGATAATTTGCTCCGACGTCGCCGCTCCCAGGAGCGCCATGCCCGTGCGATTGATGAACACAATGCGATTGTGCTTGGTGATGAAGATGGCATCGGGCGAGACTTCCACCAGGCAGCGATAGCGCTCTTCGCTATGCCGAAGAGCCTGTTCGGCTCGCCGTTGCTCGTTCATAGAGTCAAGCAGAGCCGTCTTGTCGCGGTTGAGCATTCGCGCCGCTTCATTGGTAAGCCCGTAAAAGACGGCAAGAAGAAGGAGAATAGGAATATGCAGAAGACGGCCTCCGTCCAGTTCGCCCGGTTGGTCGATGCTTAGGAACAGAGCGCTTCCGTACACCAGGCACAAAGTTACGGATAGCCCGATCATTTGCTTTAGTGTCGGCGCGAAGGCGGCAATGAGCATGATCAGGAAGTAGGTGATGTAAAGGTCCGAGCTTGCGTTGCCCGATAAATAAATACTCAGCGTCGTCATGATCGTGTCGGCTAAGGCCAAGGCGGCGACGGACCAGGTGGACGTGATTATCCGGATCGGTGCGACGACTAAGCCGACGATGGTCGCCAATAAACCGAGGGCGATGAGATCCAGAAACAACGGAGCGACCAGCGGTGCCTTGCTGAACAGCAACTGGTAGCACAGAACGATGGTAACGAGTGTATGGAGAAGGATCAGCTGGTAGCGGGTCGGTGCCGATGTCGGCACCAAGCCCTGGGAGCGTTCCGAGGCGACATCTTTGAGTCGTGAACGGAGGTTCATGGTTTTACGAGGGTCACGCTCCCGACAGACTGATAGGTCCAGGTCTCCAGAACGGGCACCACCTGGTCACGGCGCCCCTGCTTCGCCGATCCATAGGGCACATCGAGACCGAGCAGGATCGCCAGCATGACTGCCGCGACGGTGCCGAGGGATCGGTAAGTCGGAAATCTCGCAATTAAGATTTCTCGTGGTATCCGATTACGCCGATTCGCCATTGTCATCTTCCCGGAAACCGAGGGCGCTGCCGGGCTCTCTTCGACTGCGAAGCCTTGTAAACAATTCTGAAGCCGTCGTTGCTGCTCCGGATCCATCCGGATGAATTCCACCCCGAATTCTCTCCCCCTCGACCACCGCGTCGTGGCCAACTCGACGCGGAGCAACCCGTCGCGGTGCGGCAACGCGATCACCATCTTCAAATAGTCGCCCCTAGCGACCGATGCGCCACTGCACAGCCGAGCGCCTTCTTTAGAGAGATCGAGCACTCTGCCTTCACCCGCAAAATGCTCACCAAAATATTCACACCGATAGTCGACCGCAAAACGCGGATGTTTGCGTCGGTCCATACGGAAGGCTACCTCGCATTGTTCAGTGAAAGCGTGTCCTTGATTGTCGACAGCAACGTTTGTCGATCGAAGGGCTTGAGCAGGATCCTTTCGGCTCCGAGTAGAAGCGCCGTGGGATTCACAATCGACCCAAACGGATCCACCGGCGATCCGCCGGTCATTACGATGATTCTGCACTTCGACCACGATGACCTGATTTCTTGAATGACCTCGATGCCGTCTTTCTCAGGCATGAAAATATCGGTGAGCACGATATCCGGCGGCTGGTGACATGACGCGGCGAGACCAACCTGTCCGTTGGGCGCATCGATGACGACATATCCCGCCTGCTCAAGCTGGCGCCGAAGCACCGTCCGGATCGCTTCATCGTCATCGATTACGAGGACGCGGTGCGGCGTCGTGAGCTCAGACACATTCGCGGATACATGCGCGGTCATATGGCGATCCCGCCCCTGTGGGTGTCGGTCTGACGGGCGTCGTAGGCATCACACGCCCGCTTCATCGCCTGTCCGAGTTCATGGAGAGAAAACCCCTTCTTCAGGAACTCGGTCACCCCAAGTTCCTTAGCCTCCCGTTCCAGCTCCTCCGTCCCCGCCCCCGACCACACGATAACAGGCGCCTGCCGGTCGACCGCACGGATACGTCTGAGAACTTCGATCCCGCTCATGCCAGGCATGTTGAGATCGAGGATCGTGGCCTCTGGTCGATGATTCGTGAATACACGGAGCGCAGCCTCTCCACCGTCCGCCGCCAGTACCTTGTGGCCGAGACGCGTAAGAATCGTTTTTAGCAGGTGGATTACCATAGGCTCATCATCAGCTATCAAGACCTTGGCCATACATCACCCTAAGGTTGCGACATGACGCCCCTGGTTGATCGACGCCCTGCGCGATGCATTCGCAGTAACGAACCGCTAGCTTCTTAAGTTTTATTGGATATTGGGAAAGTCGGTAGACAAGTTTTACTCTACTGCTGAGATCTTTTATCCAGGGTCGTATAGAGGAGAACTACTCTATAAAGGATTCCGCACGCGCCTCAGATTTAACGAAATGCACAGCCGCTTGGGAGCGCGAATGCACACGGAGCTTTTGAAAGATGATTCTGACATAATTGGTCACTGTCTTTTCGCTGAGGGAGAGGGCAGCCGCGATCTGTCGATTAGTTTGGCCTCCCGCCAGCAAGGCCAAGACCCGCCGCTGTTGGGATGGGAGTACAATTTTCCGCCTGGTCTCGCCCGACGCCGCGGAGGCCCGTAGCTGTTGTACAATCGCGTCCGTCATGGCCGAGTCGATGAAAGATCCGCCGCTTGCAACGGTTTCAATTGCACGGATCAATTGTTGGCCGGCAATCTGTTTCAGGACAAACCCGCTCGCTCCGGCATAGGTCGACGCCATAAGCGCGCTCTGATCCTGAAACGAGGTAAGAAAGAGAACGCGCGTGTGCGGGTGGGCGGACCGAATGCGTCGGCAGGCCTCGACACCCGATGCATCGGGCAGCCGAAGATCCATCAGCACCACGTCGGGTTTGAGGCGGTCCGCTTGCATGACGGCGTCGACCGCGTTGCCAGCTTGGCCAACCACGCGAATCGTCCTCGATCCTTTGAACAACTTACAGAGTCCCATCCGCAACACTTCATGATCGTCCACCACCATGAGACGGACTTGCGTCATTGGACATTCCTTTTTCCGATGGCTGCGGCCGGCAGGTCCACGAAGATCTGCGTCCCCTGCCTCGGTTTAGAAACCAACTGGAAACTGCCCTTAAGCCGTTCCGCTCGCAGCGCCATATTGCGAAGTCCATAGGCCGTGTTCTTGGTGACGCGGGGGTTGAAGCCCACGCCGTCGTCCTTCACGGCAAGACGCGCGCCTCCCTTGTGCCGCTGCAGTATCACGGTGATCGTTCTTGCTCGGCCGTGTCGCACGCTGTTGCTGACGGCCTCGCGCGCAATGAACAGGAAATGCTTTGCTTGTTCGGGAGTCAACTGGCTCACGACCGACGGCATCAGACGGACACGGTAACGAGGGGACTTGACGCCAATGAGGGCAAGGCTTATCCGGCGCAGCTCCGCCCGGAACTGCGCCGGGCTGAACTGCAGCGCGGGATCAATCCCGATGATATAGTGACGGATGTCCTCGATCACCAGGTTGAGTTCGGTGATCACACGCGTGATATCGCTAGCCGCTTCTTTGTGATTCGTCTTAATGAACCTCCGCAATCCTTCGATGCCGAGGCCGCAGGCCATCAGCACTTGAATGATGTTGTCGTGGAGATCCTGAGAGAGCCGCGTCCGCTCGTCGAGTGCGTATCGCAGCTGCTCTTCGCTCTCGCGCAAGGCCTTCTCCGCTTTCTTGCGCTCGGTGATATCGGTGACAATGCCGCAAACGGCATAGATGTTCTTCTGCGCATCTCGGAGGGGAAATTTGATGACGATACTGGTATGCTCGCCATCTTCATATCGAACCACCTCTTCAAATTGGGTAAATCTGCCGGTTCGCAACACTTCACGATCGTTGTTCCGAAATGCGGCTGCTTGCTCGGAGGAGAAGAGGTCGCCGTCGGATTTTCCAATGGCCTGGTTGTGGGAAAGGTCAAATCTTCGTTCGAACAGCTGGTTCGTAAAGAGATATCGTCCATCCCGATCCTTCAAGAAAACAATCAGCTCGTTGTTGTTAAGAATGGTTTCTAAGTTGGCCTTGCTGGTCCGCAATGCCTCATCGGTCCTCTCCCGTTCGATAGCGATACCGAGCGCTTGGCTGGCCGCCCGCAACATACCCAGCTCGAACTCCGTCGGTCCGCGCGCCGCAGTGAAGTACATCGCAAGGGTACCCAGGACGTCGCCCTGCGCGTTGAGAATCGGTATCGACGTGCAGGCCTGCAGTCCATGCCGGAGAGCGAGGTCTTTGACTTCGGGCCACAGAGTCCACAGGGGATCGGTCGCGATGTCGGTGACGACGACCGGTGCTTTGCGATAGGCCGCCGTCCCGCATGAGCCGTTACATGGACCGATGGATGCGCCGTCCACCGCCCGATTGAACGCCTCAGGCAGAGCCGTGACGGCGCCGCGATGCAGGGTCTTTGATTCTGGGTGAACTAGCAGGAGGGAACAGACCCCGCCATCGGACAGCGACTCGATGGATCGCACCAAGAAGTCCATCGTCTCGGCCAACGGTCTATTCATCACGATGCGTTCGAAGAAGCGCTGTTGAACCGCTTTCAGCTCATCGGCCCGCTTGCGTTTGGTGATGTTCTGAATCTGGGCGATGAAATACAGCGGAGTCCCCTGGGCATCACATACGAGGGACTCCGACAACAGAATCCAGACCACGTGCCCTTCTTTGTCCAGGTATCTCTTTTCAATTTCGTAATTCGGAATCTCGCCGCTGAGCAATCGGCGAGCCAAACCCATATCGGCTTCCAGATCGTCTGGGTGGGTGATGGCTTGGAAATTCATTTCCAACAGTTCTGATTCTGAATAGCCGACGATCTCGCAGAGCGCCCGGTTTACCTGCAGCCAACGGCCGTCAAGAGCGACGAGCGCCATGCCGATTACCGCTTCGTTGAAGGCGTTGCTGAATCGTTCTTGGCTTTCCCGCAGTGCCTCCTCGGAGTTCGTGAGATCGGCCACGTTGCGAGTAGCCGGCGACCGGCTCGTCATCTGAATTTCCCTCTCCTCAATCGGCGAAGAGCCGCGCAGCATTCCGCTTCGATCATGAGATCGAAGTGGGTGAAGCTGAGCAGCGTGTGGTGACGAGAACTCATGCACTTCTTCAATACTGACGAACAGGCTTCCGATGCAAATTCTACTCGTTCCTTTGAACTATAAAGCTCGTTCACCAGAACCACCTCTAAGAAACACACCGACGGCCGTGTGGTGAGGAAGGCGTGCGAGGAAACCGGTTCTGTCACAGATCGCTTAGCAGGCAGGGCCAGAAACCAAGAATCCATGCGATCAACCGCCTGGATTCTTCCTTCACGAGGTTGTGCTCAGCAGCACGGGTAGGGGCACCGCCCCTGCCACCGACTGCTCCGCTTCCTGGTCAACATTTTTGTCTGGCAACCCCAGATTTTCGACAACGAGAGCTCAAAACCCTTCTCCTAAGCGGCAGGACTAGTCCCGCTCCAAAGCACCAACTCTATGAAGCATTATCACCCGGAAACATCGGACTCTCTCACGGTCCCTTATGAAATCGGTCCGGTATAGCAAGGCGGATTTGGAGTTTCGAGCCTTACTTATACCTTCTTCAGTATGTACTTTTGTATTGTCTAATCTAAGTTTTCTTGGACAAAAACTGGCAGAAATTATGGCCCTACAAAGGAAACCTAGCTAGGGCCGTTTGTCCTGTCTATGAAGCAAAGTATAATGAACATGGATGACAAGACGTCCGCCCAGGACGGATGGTTGAGTTCGGGTTGAAGCGACCATCTCCACGCCTCTGGAAACCTATAGGTTGTGACGGCGGCGTCACTCTTGCCGGCCTGATGACTACACGGGGGTATCGTTTCGCCACTTCTCCGGTATCGTTCCCTCACGACTTGGAGAACAGAAGAAAAGATATTCCGCACGTTGGCCGAGCTGGTGGATTTGGCTGCAGGGGAAAGGTTCGTGACTCCCTCCGACGGAGAAAAAGGAGCAGAAGCGGCAATCTGTGAGGCAATGAACTTCATACCCCTGCGCCGGCGCAGCGCTGCTCGTTGAAATCCTCCGATTCGGCGCTCACGAGGTGGTGGCCCCCCTCGCATGATGCGCTGCACCAGGCAATCAGCTGTGCGCTGGCAAGAGCCGGAGTCCTTGCTGTGAGCCCGAGCTCAGAACAGACGTTGACCAGTCAGCGCCATGTTGCGGTACGCACTCGCCTCCGGCACGACTTCAACATCCTAATTACCTCCAACACCGGATTCGCCGATATTCTGCTGACTCGACTGGCTCTGGACGATCCCGCACGCCCATGCGTGGAGAAAATCAAGAAATCAGGAACGCGCGCAGCCATGCTGGTGAACTCGTTGAGCCCGCTATCGGACGCCCCACTGTCTTCCCCCTCACCCCATCCGACGACCACAGCCCAATAAGCCTGAGGATGTTGCAAATGCCCTCCAGCGGCGTTCTCGCATCGCTCAAGGCCTCAATGGGCCTCGGGGGACAGGCTCCGGCATTGCCGGTGCCTGTCCCGCTATTTAAACAGGGACAGTCGCCGGTCGGAAGAGCGACAGTCCCTTTCACTCGCTGCGGCCTGGCTGGGCGGGCTTTTTCATCATCCCCTGGGTTCCACCCTGCCACCTGCGGCCTCCTCCAAGGAACTCGCGAACCCCTGGGCCTCTGGAGGTTTTGCAATAGTCTCACACTGCTGCGGCTGGGGGGCTCGCCGCTCGCGGCCTCAACAAACTATTGGGGATTGGCGCCCTTCTTCGTGGCGCCTGTCCCCATTTCCGAGATGACAAAAGCGATCCCCCAACTGATCACAATCACCTACCAGAGGGGCACGTTCTTGTTTTTGAGATGGCCATACCACACGATCGTCATGAAAATATTGGAAACAGTCAGCAAGAGGATCGTGTGAATAGGCTCCTTTCGTCGAAACGCTTCCAGCTATCAGCCATCACAGCTCCCAAGGCCATTTGGATTGTTCTAGGCACTGCTTGCTCAGATTCCCCAGAATGTTTTCTGTCGTTTCAAGGAGTATAGATCCTGTGATCGCATGATTATCTTCATAGCGCACGCTGTCGCTAATTGTTGTAACGCTCCTAACAAGGGGAAAGCGGCCCCTGTGAACGCCGTGACAGCGTACGTAACGATAGAGCATCTCACAAAGCGAGAAGAGAGGGAGATGCCGCTGAAGATTCTCTCGATCAAAGCCTTGGAATGGTGCCTGATTTACGGAATTTACAAAGTCTTGCTGTGAGACATAACGTGTTCCTGTCCTGATTTGCTCTTCATCGCCGTAGGTTGTTTTTATTATGTTGGCGATGCTCGCGTGACCTTTTAATTTGAGGTACTCTCTATCATTCGAATAATCAGAGCGCGGCCACTGCAGGAAGAAAAGTAAATCCACTTGGTCGTAAAAATCTTGTTTCCCAGAGTATTCACGCACAACTGTTTTGTAGGCCTTGTTATCTTGCTTGCCTGGATATCGGAGTGAACCAAAGGCCCCAATGTAACAACTCAGAACTAATATGGCCTCGAGGTAGTATTTGGGGTTGCCCAGCAGCGACTTGACTCTTTCGAGGTCTTTTTGCCACCCCCCGAAATAATCTCTTATGACGTCTGCGTTTCCAGTCAAGGTATGTCACTAATCGGAAACCAATATCAATGACCTAGATAGTTCGATGCTGCGGCTGACGGCCATTAGCGCCATCAGCCGCTCTCGCCCCTTCCTCTTGGTAGGGGTGGAATGGATGGATATGGAGAGAGTCGCCATCGCATTACCTCATCCTGGGCGGGATGGCTGAGTTATCCTTCACTGCGCGCATGCAACGAGCACCGCCCGTTGTGACAACCATTCGATCAACATTGTGTGCGCGTTGCGCGAGCACGAAGGATAACCAGCCGTCCCGCTCTATCTCCTCTATCCAACGCATGATGGCGGCTCCCGGAGTATCCGCCCTTCGTCACCCCCTCACTATCATTTCCCACCATCACCCGACCCCTGCTTCTTTCAACACCTGTCCGGTATACGACCGCTTGGATTTCGCCACGTCCCGCGGCGGTCCTTCAGCTACAATCTCGCCGCCTCGGTCACCGCCTTCTGGTCCCAGATCGATAATCCAGTCGGCGTTCTTGATGACATCGAGATTGTGTTCGATGACCAGTACGGTATTGCCGGCTTCGACGAGCCGATCCAGCACATCAAGGAGT
>Ga0209640_10003597_pt1 | contig 13539 bp, 11 predicted proteins | sample RifCSP10_1_FD_184018 | JGI IMG/M metagenome (GOLD analysis project Ga0209640, IMG submission 184018) | Soil microbial communities from Rifle, Colorado - Rifle CSP2_sed 10_1 (SPAdes) (version 2) | ecosystem: Environmental > Terrestrial > Deep subsurface > Rock core/Sediment | place: Rifle...
TCACCCTTCACCCTTCACCCTTCACCCTTCACCCTTCACCCTTCACCCTTCACCCTTCACCCTTCACCCTTCACGCATTCACCCTTCACTCTTCACTTCTTCACTGCTTTGTCACCCTTGTAACTGCTGCACGAGGTCGCTTTCAAGCTTCACCACCATCTTCGCGTCGTCGAGCGCCGCGCCGTTGATCAGGAACACGTCCTCCGCGCGCTCGCCAAGCGTGTTGATCTTGGCGGCATACAGATTAATGCCGTATTTGACGAGGCAGCGCGCCACGCGCGACAGCAGGCCGGGACGGTCACCGGCGATGATCTGCAGCACTTTATAGGCGCCGCGGTCGTCCGGTTCGATGCTGACCTCGGGGGTGATGGGAAAATGCTTGAGTTGCCGGCTCACGCGTCCCTGCGCCGGCGCGTCGAGAGGTGTCCGGTGCAGCAGGCGCTGGCCCAGCTCGTATTCGATATACCCGATCATGTCGCGGTACTGCGGCTTCTCATTGTAGGGATCGTTGATCTCGAAGCTGTCAAGCGCGTAACCGTGGCGGGTGGTGTAGATCTTGGCGTCCATGATCGAATAGCTGCTGCGCTCAAAAAAGCTGCAGATGCGCGCAAAAAGATCTTTCTGGTCGCGCACATAGATCATGACTTGCAGGCCTTCGCCGGCCGGTGACAGCCGTGCCTTGACCACCGGCGTTGCCGTATCGACGCGGTAGTTGAGCAGGCGCGTATGCCAGGCGATCTCGTCAGGAGCATGGCGCAGGAAGTAGGAGACGTCGAGCTGCGCCCACAGTTTTTCGTGTGCCTGCTCGCCGATCGCATACAGCCTGAGTTTCGCTTTCGCCGCGTCCTGCCGCTGTTGCAGGCTGCTGTCGAGCGAATGGGTATCGCCGGTCAGGCGGCGGCGCGTTGCCAGGAACAGGTCCTCGAGCAACTTGCCTTTCCACGCGTTCCAGACTTTGGGGCTGGTGCCCCGAATGTCGGCAACGGTCAACAGATACAGGGCGACGAGATGCCGCTCGTCTCGGACCTTGACCCCGAAGGCGCTGATCACCTCGGGGTCCGACAAATCCTGCTTTTGGGCCGTGAGCGACAGGGTGAGATGGTTTTCGACCAGCCATGCGACGAGCTCCACGGCGTCGCGCGCGAGACCATGGGCGCGGCAGAAACGCTCAGCATCAACGCGGCCGAGCGTGGAATGGTCGCCGCCGCGACCCTTCGCGATATCGTGAAACAGCCCCGCGAGATAGAGCAACTCCGGGTGCGCGAAGTCACTCATCAGGCGGCTGCACAGCGGAAACTCGTGCGCGAGCTCGGGTACCGCGAAGCGGCGCAGGTTGCGCACCACTTTGAGGATGTGCTCGTCGACCGTGTAGACGTGGTACAGATCATGTTGCATCTGCCCGACGATGCGGCCGAACGCGGGAATGTAGCGGCCGAGCATTCCGTAACTGTTCATGCGCGTGAGCGCTCGCAGCACGCGCGTCGGGCTGCGCAGTATCTGCATGAACAGCTCGCGGTTTGCCGGGTTGGTGCGGAATGCGGGGTTGATCTGATTGCCGGCGCGCGACAACGCCCGCAGCGTACCTGCGGTCATTCCCTTTAGTTCGTGGTGCTGCTGCAGCAGCACCATCGCCTCCAGCATTGCGCCGGGCTGGCGCCGGAACAGTCCTTCGTCCTGCGCCTCGAGCAGCTCGTCGCGGATGCGGAAACGGGCGTTGATTTTCTGCGCTGCCGGGGCGTGTGACGGAAAGATCAGGGTACCGAGGTTCTGCAGTACCACGGTATTGAGCTGGCTGATTTCCTTGGCGGTGCGGTAGAAGCGCTGCATCAGATGCTCGCTGGCGCGGCGGTGCGCGGTGTCGCGCAGTCCCATCTGCACCGCGAGCGCGGTTTGCACGTCGAACACCAGCCGTTCCTCGCGCCGCCGCGCAAGATAGTGAAGCCGGATGCGCAGGTTCTGCAGGAAGGATTCATGCTGCCGCAGCTGCGTGGCTTCGCGGCGGGTGATGATTTCCTGGTTCACCAGGCCGCTCCACGCAACACCGATGCCTGCCGCCTTGCTGATCCACAGAATGTTGTGCAGGTCGCGCAGCCCCCCGGCGGTTTCCTTGATGTTGGGCTCGAGGTTGGTATCGCGATAACGCTCGTGGCGCTGCTCCTGCTCGAGCCGCTTGGCCTTGCAAAACTGCCGCGGGTCGAGGTTGCGTGCAAACTCTTTTTCGAAGTGGCGAAACAGTTTGCGGTTGCCCGTCAGCAGGCGCGCTTCGAGCAGGCTGGTCTGCACGGTGATGTCCTGTGCCGCTAACGCGACGCATTCAGCTATCGTGCGGACGCTGTGGCCCACTTCGAGCCCGATATCCCACAGCATCCCGACAAACTGCTCGAGTTTAGGCGTTTGATCCGGCGCGGACGCCTCCGGCAGCAAGATCAGCAAATCGATGTCCGAATAGGGAAACAGCTGGCCGCGGCCGTAGCCGCCGACCGCAACCAGCGTGAGCGTCGGCGGCATTTCGAGGTGCTGCCATACCGCTTTGAGCTGGCCATCGACCAGCAGGCGAAGGCGCCGCAGGAGCTCGGGGGCTGAACGATTCTCAAGGTAGCGCAACTGCAGCGCCCGGCGCTGTTCGCCGAGACGGCTCTTCCAGCGCGCGCTCAGCGGCTGCGATGCGGTAAGGAGCCCGTCCGGCGTTTGCAGCACGCTAGGCATGCCGCGGTGTCACGAAATCCGGCTGCGCCGGCGCGCCCGCGGACCGGGTCAGCACTTCGAATCCGCCGGCGGTTACCAGCACCGTATGCTCCCATTGCGCCGACAGGCTGTGGTCCTTGGTGACTATGGTCCAGCCGTCAGCCAGCTGGCGGATATCGGCGCGTCCGGCATTGATCATCGGCTCGATGGTGAAGGTCATGCCGGCTTCGAGGGTAAGCCCCGTGCCGGGGCGCCCGTAGTGCAATACCTGCGGCTCCTCATGGAATTTGCGGCCGATACCGTGGCCGCAGAATTCGCGCACGACGCTGCAGCCGTTTTTCTCGGCCCAGCTCTGGATTACGTGGCCGATATCGCCAAGGCGCGCGCCGGCGCGCACCGCGGCGATACCGTGCCACATGCATTCGTAGGTAATCGCGCACAGGCGGCGCGCTTGCACCGACGGCTGGCCGACGTAGAACATGCGGCTGGTGTCGCCGTGATAACCGTCCTTGATCACCGTGACGTCGATATTGATGATGTCGCCGGCCTTGAGTTTCTTGTCCCCGGGCACGCCGTGGCATACGACGTGGTTGACCGAGGTGCAGACCGACTTCGGATAGGGCGGATAGCCCGGCGGCGCATAGTTGAGCGGCGCTGGCACCGTACGCTGAACGTTCACCATATAATCGTGGCACAGGCGGTCGATTTCATCGGTGGTAGCCCCGGCCTTGACGAGGGGGGTGATGAAATCGAGCACTTCCGCGGCGAGTTGCCCCGCGACGCGCATTTTGGCGATTTCTTCGGGGGTCTTGACGGCGACGCTCATGGCAGTGGGAGTGCGATACACGGGTTGCTATCCAGGGGAATCAAAAAGATGCGGATTCTATGCCAATTCCCAACCGCTGCATAACGGCGGGGCCGCAGGCGCGGGCGTTCGTGGTGACGGCGGCAACGCGGTTAAACCAGTCGGGTTGAGCGAAATTCATTAAAGATGATATAATTAGCCGCCGGTTCGAGACAAGCGCTTGAGGAGTTTTTCGACGGCAAATTCGCACATCCGCCATAGTCAGGGTGCTCGGTAACGAGTTTATGCCGGCGGATGGAGGCTTAACCCTAACTGGAGATAGTATGGCAACTAGCATGCGTGAAATGCTGGAGTGTGGGGTCCATTTCGGGCACCAGACCCGGTACTGGCACCCCAAGATGGCCCCGTTCATCTTCGGCCATCGCAACAAGATCCACATCATCAACCTCGAAAAGACACTGGCGCTCTACCTCGACGCGCTCAAGTTCGTGCGCCAGTTGACCTCCAACAAAGGCGCGATTCTGTTTGTCGGCACCAAGCGCCAGGCGCGCGAGATCATCAAGGAAGAAGCGCTGCGCTGCGGCGCGCCTTATGTTGATCACCGTTGGCTCGGCGGCATGCTGACCAATTACAAGACGGTCAAACAGTCGATCAAGCGCCTGAAGGAGATGGAGGCGATGGTGGAGGACGGCTCGCTTGACAAGCTCGCCAAGAAAGAAGCGCTTAATTACCAGCGCGAAGTGGTCAAGCTCGAGCGCAGCCTGGGCGGCATCAAGGACCTGAATGGGATGCCGGACGCGCTGTTCGTGATCGACGTCGGGTATCACAAAGGCGCGATTGCTGAAGCGAAAAAGCTCGGCATCCCGATCATTGCGGTGGTGGATACCAATCACAATCCGGAAGGCGTGGATTATGTAATCCCGGGCAACGACGACTCAAGCCGTGCGATCCGGCTGTATGCGCGCGGCGTTGCCGACGCGGTGCTGGAAGGCCGCAGTCAGGTCGTGCAAGGAATCGTCAGCGACGAGGAATTCGTCGAGGAAGACGCCGCGGTACCCGCGGCCTGACGGTGCACCCAACTGGAAAAGGGGCGCTAGCCCCTTTTTTTTAAGTTTTTGGAGCAAAAATGACGGCAATCACCGCGGGAATGGTCAAGGAACTGCGCGAGGCGACGGGCCTCGGCATGATGGAATGCAAGAAGGCCCTCGCCGAGGCGGACGGCGACATGAAAAAGGCCGAGGAACTGCTGCGCATCAAGAGCGGCGCCAAAGCGAGCCACGTGGCGGGCCGCATTGCTGCCGAGGGCGCGGTCAGCGTGTTTATCGGCGCGGACGGCAAGACCGGCGCGCTGGTCGAGGTTAACTGCGAGACCGATTTCGTTGCCAAGGATCCGAATTTCGCGGGCTTTGTGAAGGCGGTGGCAGCAGCGGCCGCGGCCAGCGGCGCGGCCGGCGTCGACGCGCTGCTCAAGGCGGTTGGCAGTGACGGACAAACAGTGGAAGCTGTGCGCCAGGGGCTGGTAATGAAGCTTGGCGAGAACATCAGCGTACGTCGCGCCGTACGGGTCGCGGCCAAGGGCAGGCTCGCCCATTACCTGCATGGCAGCAGGATAGGCGTGCTGGTCGATTACGAGGGCGGCGACGAGCAGCTCGGCAAGGATCTCGCAATGCACATTGCGGCGAGCAAGCCGATGTGCGTGGCCAGGGAGGACGTGCCGGCGGACAGCATCGCCAAAGAGCGCGCAATCTACACGGCGCAGGCGCAGGCAAGCGGCAAGCCCGCCAACATCATCGCCAAGATGGTCGAGGGCCGTATCGCCAAATATCTGGCGGAAGTGGCGCTGCTCGGCCAGCCGTTCGTCAAGAACCCCGATGAGATGGTCGAAAAACTGCTGCAAGCCAAGCATGCCAAAGTTCATGCTTTCCACTTGTATGTCGTGGGCGAGGGCCTCGAGAAGAAGAAAGACGATTTCGTCGCCGCAGTAATGGCACAGGCGGGGGGTGGCTAGATGGCGGATGCACCGGCCTATAAGCGCATCCTGCTCAAGCTCAGCGGCGAGGCGCTGATGGGCGAGGACAGCTACGGCATCAACCGGCCCACGATCGAGCGTATCGTCTCGGAAATCGCCGGCGTGGCGGCGCTTGGGGTCGAGATCGCAGTGGTGATCGGCGGCGGCAACATTTTCCGGGGCGTGGCACCGGCGGCGGCCGGTATGGATCGCGCCACCGCTGACTATATGGGAATGCTCGCAACCGTGATGAACGCACTGGCGTTGCAGGACGCGATGCATCGCGTCAAACTCGTAGCCCGCGTGCAGTCGGCGCTCAATATCGAACAGGTAGTCGAGCCCTACATCCGCGGCAAGGCCATGCGCTATCTCGAAGAAGGCAAGATCGTCATCTTCGCGGGGGGCACCGGCAACCCGTTCTTCACCACCGACACGGCGGCGGCGCTGCGCGGCATGGAGATGAATGTCGAGCTGGTGCTGAAAGCAACCAAGGTCGACGGCGTCTATACCGAGGATCCGAAGATGCATGCCGACGCGATGCGCTACACGAGCCTCACCTTCGATGAGGCGATAACCAGGAATCTGAAAGTGATGGACGCGACCGCGCTGACCTTGTGCCGCGACCAGAAGCTGCCGATCAACGTATTCAGCATCTTCAAGCCGGGGGCCTTCAAGCGCGTCGTCACCGGCCAGGACGAAGGCTCGCTGGTGCATTATTAGCGGAGGAGTGCAATGATTGCCGATGTCAAGAAATCCGCCGAACAGAAAATGAAAAAGACGCTTGAGACGCTGAAAACCGATTTCGGGAAAATTCGCACCGGCCGCGCGCATACCGGCCTGCTCGACCATGTGCTGGTCGACTACTACGGCACACCGACGCCGGTCAGCGGGGTCGCCAACGTGACCTTGCTCGATGCGCGCACCATCGCTGTCACGCCGTGGGACAAGAAAATGGCGGGCGTGGTGGAAAAGGCGATCCGCAATTCCGACCTTGGTCTGAACCCTGCCACCGTCGGAGATGTCGTGCGCGTGCCGATGCCGGCGCTGACCGAAGAGCGTCGCCGCGACCTGGTCAAGGTCGTGCATCGCGAGGCCGAGAACGCACGAATTGCGGTGCGCAACATCCGCCGCGACGCCAACAACCATCTCAAGGACCTGCTCAAGAAAAAGCAGGTCGCCGAGGACGAGGAACGCCGCGCGCAGGACGAAGTACAGAAGCTGACCGACCGTTACATTTCCGAGGTCGACAAGGCAATGGCCGCCAAAGAAGCCGACCTGGTCGTGGTATAGCGAGTGCGCGTGTCAAACACCAGTTCCACCGTCGCAGTTCCCGCAACCCCCGCGCTGCCGCGCCACATCGCCATCATCATGGACGGCAATGGCCGGTGGGCCTCGAAGCGCCTGCTGCCGCGTATCGCCGGTCACCGCCGTGGCGTGGAAATGGTGCGCAGCACAGTGCAGGCGTGCGTGGGAAAGGGCATTGAATTCCTGACGCTGTTTGCGTTCAGCAGCGAAAACTGGCGCCGGCCGGCGGACGAGGTGTCGTTGCTGATGCAGTTGTTCATGCTTGCACTCGAGCGGGAAGTCGCGAAACTGCACAAGAACAACATCCGGTTCAAGGTCATCGGCGATCTGACGCGCTTCGAGCCGCGGCTCATACGGCTGATCGCCGAGGGCGAGCAGCTTACCCGGGATAACACGCAGCTGACGTTGACGGTGGCCGCCAATTACGGCGGGCGCTGGGACCTGATCCAGGCGGTTGGCCGCATGCTGAAGGACCAACCGCGGCTTGCCGCGGGATTCACCGAGACCGATTTGCAGCCTTACCTGTCGCTCGCCGATGCGCCGGAGCCCGATTTTTTTATCCGCACCGGCGGAGAACGGCGCATCAGTAATTTTCTGTTGTGGCAGCTGGCCTACACCGAGATGTATTTCACCGACACGCTGTGGCCGGATTTCGACACGGCGGCGTTCGAGCGGGCAATCGCGTCCTACCAGCAACGCGAGCGGCGTTTCGGGCGCACCAGCGAGCAGGTGCGGGCAGCGGTAGCGGCAGAGGCAAACGCGGGGCGACCCTCCACCGAGGGTTGCGCGCGGTGAGTCGCCGCAAATCCCGGATGCTTAAAGTTCGCATAATGACGGTGGTGGTGGTGCTGCCATTATTGCTGGCGGCGATGTTTCTGCTGCCGAATGCCTGGTGGAATATCGCTTTGCTTGCGCCGCTGCTGGTGGCCGGCCATGAATGGGCACGGCTTGCCGATTTCGGTCGGGGGACGGAAGCAGCGTTTCTCGCCTCACTGCTGGCCGGATGCGTGTTGTTGTGGTTGATTGCCCCTGAGCGTGCCGTCTTTGCGTTGGCGGTCGCGTTCTGGTGCGTAATCGCCCCGTGCTGGTTATGGCTGAAGCTCGTCGTGCGTCAACGCCTCGCGCTTGCGGCCGCGGGCCTGGCGGTGTTGCTGCCGACGTGGTTGGCGCTCGCGCGCCTGCAGCATGACGCATGGTTGTTGCTGCTGCTGCTGACGGTGACCTGGATTGCCGACAGCGCGGCTTATTTTACGGGACGCGCGCTGGGCCGGCACAAATTGGCGCCCGCGATCAGCCCCGGCAAGACTTGGGAAGGCGTCGGCGGGGCATTCGCCGCCGTCATTGCCTATGCGTTGGCGTTGCATTTTTCGCTGTTCGAGACGCGCGATTTGCCCATGGTCATTGCCGGATTCGTCAGCATGGTGGCGCTCGGCATTCTGGGTGATTTGCTTGAATCGTGGCTCAAGCGTTGTGCCGGGGTCAAAGACAGTGGCGGCGTTTTTCCGGGGCACGGCGGTATGCTTGATCGCATCGATGGCATGACTGCCGCGCTGCCTCTGGCGGCACTGATATTCGTCTAGACTATCGCATGAGTGCATCTCGACAGGTCGTAATTCTTGGGTCCACCGGCAGCGTGGGCTCCAGCACGCTCGAAGTCATTGCGCGTCATCCCGGGCGCTTCAAGGTCGTCGCGCTCACTGCCCACCGGCAAATCGACGCGCTCTTCGACCAGTGCATCGCATTCCAGCCGCAATATGCGGTGGTAGGCGATGCCCGGAGCGCCGAACAACTGCTCGCCAGGCTGCGCGCAGCAGGCAGCGCGACCGAGGCGCTGTACGGCGAGCAGGCGCTGGAACAGGTTGCAGCCTTGCCGCAGGCTGACACGGTGATGGCGGCGATTGTGGGCATCGCCGGATTGCGTGCGACCTTCGCGGCAGTGCAGGCCGGCAAGCGAGTGCTGCTTGCCAACAAGGAGGCGCTGGTGACCGCCGGCCCGGTATTCATGAACGCGGTTCGCAGCCACGGCGTGACATTGATACCGATCGACAGCGAGCACAATGCGGTGTTCCAGGCGCTGCCCGGGACGTTTGCCGGCGACCTTGCCGCGGCCGGCGTGCGCCGTATCCTGTTGACGGCCTCGGGCGGACCGTTTCGCGAATTGCCCCTCGAGCGTCTGTCACAGGTTACGCCGGAACAGGCATGCGCCCATCCCAACTGGGTGATGGGACGCAAGATTTCGGTTGATTCCGCCACCATGATGAACAAAGGCCTCGAAATTATCGAAGCGCGCTGGCTGTTCAATGCGGTGGAAGGACAAATCAAGGTCGTGATCCATCCTGAAAGCGTGATTCACTCGCTGGTCGAGTATAGCGACGGCTCGGTGATCGCGCAGCTTGGCAATCCCGATATGCGCACGCCGATCGCCTTCGCGCTTGGCTACCCGCAGCGGATTGAAGCGGGAGTCGATTTCCTCGATCTGGCGGCACTGGGCAAACTCCATTTTTCCGAACCCGAACACAACCGGTTTCCGTGCCTCGAGCTGGCGCGCGAGGCGTTGCGTGCCGGCGGCAGCGCGCCCACGGTACTCAACGCAGCGAACGAGGCGGCGGTATCGGCTTTCCTTGAATCGACGCTGCGGTTCGATCAGATTCCGGTGCTGATCGCGCACGTGCTTGCTGAAATCCCGGTTGCGCCGTTGCGTGATCTGGAAGACGTATTCAGCGCCGACCGGCGCGCCCGCGACTGCGCCCAGACCTGGCTCGAGCGCAATGCGGCCGTAACGGTCCGCCGTTCGCTGCGCGTTCCAGCTTGACCGGCCCGCCCGACGTAGCAAGAGATGAGCCTGCTGACTACCATCCTGGCGTTTGCGTTTGCACTCGGTGCGCTGATCGTAGTGCACGAATACGGGCACTACGTCGTCGCACGGCTGTGCAATGTCAAAGTGCTGAAATTTTCAGTGGGATTTGGCCGTGTGATATGGTCGCGCCGTTACGGCCGCGATCAGACCGAGTGGGCGATCTCCGCTTTTCCGCTCGGCGGCTACGTCAAAATGCTCGACGAACGCGAAGGCGAGGTTGGGCCTCAGGATCTGGCGCGCGCGTTCAATCGTCAATCGGTCTACCGCCGCACCGTGATCGTGGTGGCCGGGCCGGCGGCCAATTTCCTGCTTGCGATCCTGCTGTACTGGCTGATCTACATGCACGGCATCCCGGGGCTCAGTCCGGTGATCGGCAGTGTCGCACCCGGTTCGCCGGCCGCGGCCGCGCAGTTTGCGCCGGGAGAAATCGTGATCAAGATCGGAACACAGGCGGTCGCGACCTGGCAGGATGCGCGCTGGGTGCTGCTCAAGCACGCGGTCGAGAAAAGCGCGGTGGTGCTCGAAGTCCGGAACGAACGTAACGAGATCGCCAGGCGCAAGCTCGATTTGTCGCAGTTTGAGAGCGCCGGCCTCGACGGTGACTTCCTGCGTGCGCTGGGTTTTGTGCGGCTCGCGCCGCCGTTGCCGCCGGTGATCGGTCAGGTGCTGCCGGGAGGCGCCGCCGAGCGCGGCGGCCTGCAGGCAGGCGACGAGATCGTCACTATTGACGGCGCGGCGGTGACGCGCTGGGATCAGGTCGTTGCGACGGTCAGCGGCAATGCCGCCCGCGAACTGGCGTTCGTAGCGAGGCGCGGTGCGGCAGGCACGGTCCGAATCACAGTGACACCGGATGCGGTTCTCGAAAACGGCGAGCGCATCGGGCGCATCGGGGCGGCGGTGCGCGTCGACCGCGAGGCGCTGCAAAAGTATGTGGTGGAGGTGCGCTATCCGCCGCTGGCGAGCTTGGGCCAAGCGCTGGAGCGCACTTGGGACACCTCGGTATTCAGCCTGAAAATGCTCGGCAAGATGATCACCGGCGAGGTGTCGCTGAAGAATCTGAGCGGTCCGCTCACCATCGCCGATTACGCGGGCCAATCGGCGCGCGTCGGGTGGCTCTCCTATCTGGTGTTTCTGGCGCTGATCAGCATCAGCCTGGGTGTGCTCAATCTGCTGCCGATACCCTTATTGGACGGCGGGCATTTGATGTATTATATGGTTGAAATGTTTAAGGGAAGTCCTGTTTCGGACAAAACCATCGAGGTGGGGCAGCACGTCGGGATGGCGGTGCTGTTCATGCTGATGTCTTTTGCGCTGTATAACGATATCAACCGCCTGATCCACGGCTAGGAAGACGCGCTTGTTTCGGTGCCTGTTCGCTTTGCTCGGTATGCTGCTCGCAATCGCTGCGCATGCGTTCGATCCCTTCGTGGTGAAGGACATCCGCATCGAAGGTATCCAGCGCACCGAGGCCGGAACCGTGTTCAGCTACCTGCCGGTCAAGGTCGGCGAAACGATGACCGATGACAAAGCTGCCCAGGCGATCCGTGCGCTTTATGCCACCGGCTTTTTCAAGGACGTCAGCCTCGAAGTCGATAACGGCGTGCTGATCGTGACGGTGCAGGAGCGGCCCTCCGTGGCGCAGATCGAGTTTTTGGGCACCAAGGAATTCAACAAGGACGATCTGCTCAAGGGGATGCGGTCGATCGGACTTGCGGAAGGGCGCATTTTCGACCCGGGACTGCTCGACAAGGCGGAACAGGAACTCAAGCGCCAGTACATCAGCCGCGGCAAGTATTCGGCGCAAAGCACAACGACCGTCACGCCCCTTGAACGCAACCGCGTGGCGGTGCGCTTTGACATCATCGAGGGCGAAATAGCCAAGATCCGCCAAATCAGCATCATCGGCAGCCAGGCGTTCAAGGAAGGAGATTTGACGGGGCTGTTCAAATTGCGCACCCCGGGGCTGATGACCTGGTTCAGCAAGGACGACCAGTATTCGAAGCAAAAACTGGGTGCCGACCTCGAGACGTTGCGCTCGCATTATCTCGATCGCGGCTATCTGGAATTCAGTATTGACTCGACGCAGGTTTCGATTACGCCGGACAAAAAGGACGTCTTCATTACCATCGGCATCAGGGAAGGCCCGCAGTATACGGTGTCGGAAGTCAGGCTGGCGGGCGAGATGCAGATTCCGCAAGCCGAGGCACTCAAATTGGTGAAGCTGAAGGCGGGCGAAGTTTTCTCGCGTGCCCGGCTCGCGGAATCGACCAAGGCGATCAGCGATCGGCTCGGCAACGACGGCTATGCCTTCGCGAATGTAAACGCCGTTCCCGACCTCGACAAGGTCCAGCGCAAAGTCGCATTCACATTCTTTGTCGACCCCGGCCGCAGGGTCTACGTCCGGCGTATCAACGTCGCCGGCAACACCCGCACGCGGGACGAGGTCATACGCCGCGAGATGCGTCAATTCGAGGGCGGGTGGTACTCGGCCGACAGCATCACCAAATCGAAACAGCGCATCGATCGCCTGGGTTACTTCACGGAGGTCAATGTCGAAACGCCGTCCGTACCCGGCGCTACCGACCAGGTCGATCTCAACGTCAGCGTGGCCGAGAAACCGACCGGAAACATCCTGTTGGGCGCCGGTTTCGGTTCTGAGGGCGTGGTCTTCAGCGGCGGCGTCACCCAACAGAATGTGTTCGGTTCGGGCAACCATCTGGGCGTGCAGGTAAACACCAGCAAGATCAATACGGTCTACTCGTTGTCGTTCACCCAGCCGTACTGGACGGTTGACGGCGTGAGCAGAGGCTTCGACGTCTACAAGCGCAACGTCGATCCGACGGCGCTCTCGTTAGGCCAGTACCGCACATCGACGGTTGGGGGCCTGGTGCGAATCGGCGTGCCGTTTACCGATATCGACACGGTTTCGTTCGGCCTCGGCTACGAGGACACTGGAATTACGGTATATCCTGAGAGCCCGCTCAGAATTGTCACCTATGTCAACACATTCGGCCAGAACAACACCGCGGTGCTCGGCAATGTCGGTTGGGCGCGGGACACGCGCGACAGCGCTATTTATCCGACCAGTGGCGCGATCAGCCGCGCGTTCGTGGAAACCGGGCTTCCCGGCGGCACACTGCAGTTCTACAAAGTCAATGCGCAGCATCAGCGATACTTCCCGTTGACGCGCGACTTTACGCTCTTCGTAAACGGCGACATCGGTTACGGCAACGGCTTGGGCGGCAAACCGCTGCCGTTCTTCCGCAATTACTATGTCGGAGGCGTCAGCTCGCTGCGCGGCTATTACAGCGCGACCGTTGGCCCGAAGGATGCCAACGGCGATCCTGTCGGTGGCAGCAAGAAAATAGCTGGCAGCACCGAGTTGCTGTTCCCGTTCCCGGGAATGCGCAACGACAAATCGGTTCGCGTCGGTGCGTTCGTCGACGCCGGCATGGCGGGAGAATCCTATGCTTTCAGCGAATTGCGTGCTGCGGCGGGATTGTCGGTGCTCTGGGTTTCGCCGTTCGGCCCGATCAAGATCAGCGCGGCGCAACCATTCCGCAGCCAGACTGGCGACAAGAAACAGGTATTCCAGTTTACTTTCGGTTCGCAGTTCTAAGAGTGCCTAACATAATGAAACACGTGTGCGTTGCGGTCCAGAATTGGTGATGACGAGGCGCTCGATGCAGGTAATATCGGGAATATTGCCAAGTCGAGCAACGACGTCAGCGCCGATTCTGGCCGCAACCCCGAACAACGTTAGAACCAACCGCTTATGAATAATGGGGCTGGCGCGAGTTTTGGCCCATGGCATTGTCGAAAACCCCTTGCTTAGAATGACTAAGCGGCGGGCCTTTCTTCGCGCCCTGAGCCAAAATC
>Ga0209640_10003598_pt1 | contig 13538 bp, 10 predicted proteins | sample RifCSP10_1_FD_184018 | JGI IMG/M metagenome (GOLD analysis project Ga0209640, IMG submission 184018) | Soil microbial communities from Rifle, Colorado - Rifle CSP2_sed 10_1 (SPAdes) (version 2) | ecosystem: Environmental > Terrestrial > Deep subsurface > Rock core/Sediment | place: Rifle...
ACTCGCCGGTGTCGCGCGAAGTGGCCGGCATCGCCGTGTTCTACAACCTGCTCGGCGCCTACACGCTGCTTACCGGCGTGCCGGTGCTCACCAGCTGGCTGCCGGCCGGCACGGTCGCGGCGCTCGCGCCGGCGATCGGCTGGGCCACCGTCGTGGCCGGTCTCGCGGCGCTGTGGTTCATGCACCGCATCTACCGCATCCCGGCGCGGCCGTTCTGGAACCACTGGCAGGTGCTAACCAGCTTCTACGGCAGCATGCTGGCCCTCGGGGCGCTGGTGGTCGCGGCAGTGCAGGTGCTGGTGGCGTGGGCGAGCGGCACGGGTTTCGCCGGCGTCCCGGTTTATCTCGCGGCGCCAATGCTGGCGGGTCTGGCGCTCGAAGGCATCGGCCTCTGGTTCCACGCGCGCGATCTCAGGCGCGCGGGCGGGGAGGGCGCCGCCTCGCACTATGAACAAACGACCACCTTCGGTTACGCCTATCAGACCCGCAACGCGGTCCTCGGCTTCGCGCTCGCGACGCTCGCGGCATTGCTGGTCACCGCGCCTGTCGGCGCCGCGGGGCTTGTGGCATGGTCGTTCGCATTCGCCATCATCGTCGCTGTCGCCGTGGTCGGCCGCATGCTGTTCTACGCCTTGGTGATCCCGACCACCATGCCGGGCGCGTTCTTCTGGCGCAACCGCGGTTTCGAGGAGCACGCCCGCGCCACCGGCCTCGCCGCCATGCCGCAGGTGGGCGTGGTGATGGATGGGCACTAGCCCCGCAACTCCGCAAGATTTGTCAAATCGCCCTGTGCTAAGGTTGCCTTGGTCATTCTGGGAGGCGTGGCGATGGAGCATTCCGGCAGGCGAACGGATTACACGGAGCGTTTGAGCCGGGTCATCCGCTACATCTACGATCACCTCGATGAGGAAATCGACCTCAACAAGCTCGCCGAGGTGGCGCACCTGTCGCCGTATCACTGGCACAGGGTCTACCACGCGCTGAACGGCGAAACCATCGCCGCGACCGTGAAACGCCTGCGCCTGCATCGTGCTGCGGGCTACCTGGCGCAGACCTCGATGCCGATCGAAGAGGTGGCCGGGAAATCCGGCTACGACAACCTGCAGTCGTTCACTCGCGTTTTCAAATCTGTCTATGGCCTGCCGCCGGCGCAATACCGGAAAAACGGCAGCCATGTCCAATTTCAACCGCCGCTGCGCGACAAGGAGCCTGGCATGTACGACGTGACGATCAAGACCATTCCGGCCATGAAGGCCGTGACCATCCGCCACACCGGTCCTTATATGCAGATCGGCAAGGCGTTTGATTTGCTCTACGGCTGGCTGGCGGCGCGCCAGCGGATGGTGCCGGGAAACCGGGTATTGGGCATCTATTACGACGACCCGGCGGCGGTCGCGGAGGACCAGCTCCGTTCACGGGCGGGCGTGGTGCTGAATCAGCCGGTTGCCATCGAGCCTCCGGTGGAGGTCGCGGACATTGCCACAGGCCCCTATGCCGTGCTCCGGCACAAGGGGCCGTACGCCGACATGCCGGCTGCCTACCAATGGTTGTATGGAACCTGGCTGGTGCAATCGGGCCGGGAAGCGGGCGATGCGCCGGTATTCGAGGAGTACCTCAACAACCCGCGCGAAACGCCGCCCACTGAACTGCTGACCGACATTTATTTGCCGTTGCGTTTGGCCGTTGGTGGCGCGGCCTGACCGCACACTCCGCATTTCCATTGGCCCGCCACGGGTCAACGATCACCCGGTGCCGGGCGCGTTTCCCGCAGCGGCCTTTTTTGCTATCATGCTGGCATGCCCCGAGAACGACGGCGCATTCCCAAGCACGAACTCGCCCAGGCGGTCTTCAACAGCGTTTACTCCTCCCGCGAGCAACGCCGCCGCCGGCGACTCGCCGCGCTGCTGCTTACCGCCAAACACACTCTGCGTGGCCTGCTGTTCAGCTGGCCACTGTATCTCATGGTTTACGCCGGCTTCCGCACCGACGCGCCGGTGAACTGGTTCCTGTGGGCGCTGGGCATGCCTGGTATTAGCATCTCGATCTCCATCCTGGCACGCGGAATTCGCGAGGAATACAAGAACCGCATCACCGGCTCGCTGTTGGCGCGCGCCGATCTGTTGCGTCTGCTGCGCGGGGACGTGGCATGAGCGGTGTCGAGAGCAGGCTGCCGGTTATTGGTTTCGCCGATGGGAACGAGGCGAGGGCCGCGCGCCAAGGATGGCGCGTTTGCGGTTTCGCCGATGGGAACGAGGCGAGGGCCGCGCGCCAAGGATGGCGCGTTTGCGGTTTCGCCGATGGGAACGAGGCGAGGGCCGCGCGCCAGGGATCGGGCGGCGAGAGGCCTATTGCGCAAACGTAACGCACACGTTGAGCGGCCAGTAGCCGCGTGATTCAAGGCGTTCACGCAGGAAGTATCTATTTGTTGCCCAGTTTGGAGGATGCAAACCGGCAATGGGAGATGAAAGCTAACTCGCGCATGATTCAAGCCTTGCACCAACCGGTTGTTGAGATTGAGAAGGTGGTGATGAAGCAGATGAAGTTAGCGCCTGAATTTGTGGGACTTAAGCAAGTTCCTGGAATCGGCGATATTCTGGGACTGACGATCGCCTAAGTCCGACAGGCTCCCAGGCTTGGGGTGAACAGCGTTAAATTCACCGAGATCCCGATGGGTGACTGGTGCGGATCTGATCCGGCACCCGCAACTGAGAAACCGGGTGCGTAAACTGAAACTTGTTGATTTATGTAAAGCTACCGCAAAGCAGCTCGAAGTTATTTTAGCTTCTTGACCCCGGCTGGCGGAAGAATTATCTCTATTTCATGAAGGGTATTATTTCCGCCGCGTAACGGCTTTGTTCAACAATACAATCAATTACGCGCCTACGCCGAACGCGGGTAATAATAATATTGTACACCCGCATAATCTATTGACATATCCGGCTTCGTTTTTTAAACTCCAACGTTGCTAACACAACAACCTGAACTCAACCTTAATCCACGCTTAATTGGCAGGAAAAGGACGGAATTCGCGCCCGGTGGTATAGGTACGGGTAACGGGTACAGGTACGGCCTCAGTCGCACATATCGGCTTGATATATCCGGCTGACTAAAATCGAACCTTTACAGCTACAGCGCGAACTTACGGATTTAGGAACAACAATAACAATCAATAACAATAATAACGGCAACGACTATTTAATTAAGAAAATTCTAATTTTTTCGTGTTGCTATTTGATGTATCCACCTCCTTTGTAACTTGGAAACATAGGGTATTGGTCTATGGATAAAAAATTAGTCGCACTCGTCTTTATGTTTTATTTTATGTTTTATTTTTCCGGTAATGTCGTGGCCAGTTCGGCAGCAAACGAACCCATTCGGCCCATACCATTAGAAATTGAACTGGATCAACGTAAGGTATCGCTGGGAAACGCTCTATTTCATGACAAGCGTTTGTCCCATGACAATACGATTGCTTGCGCTTCGTGCCATGACCTAAAAAAAGGCGGTACCGATCGACAACAATATTCAACGGGAATCAATTCCAGTGTGGGCGGAATCAATAGCCCAACCGTTTACAACACCGGCTTTAATTTCCGGCAGTTCTGGAACGGCCGTGCCGAAACACTGGAGCAGCAGGCGGAAGGTCCCATTCACAACCCCATTGAAATGGGCTCCAATTGGGATGAGGTCATTAATAAACTCAATAAGGATGCGAATTATCCAGCCAAGTTCAAGGAAATTTATGGGAAAGAAGGCATCCAACCCGATAGCATCGTGGACGCCATCGCGACTTTTGAACGCTCACTCTCCACACCCAACTCCCGGTTTGATCAATACTTGCGAGGCAATGAAGACGCTATAACTGAAAATGAAAAACATGGCTATAAACTATTTAAATCCTACGGATGCATCTCCTGCCATCAAGGAGTAAACGTAGGAGGTAATATGTTTCAAAAATTCGGCGTCATGAAAGACTACTTTAAAACCCGGGGCAACATCAACAAGGAAGACTTCGGGAGATTCAATGTTACCGGGAATGAATATGATAAGTTTACGTTCAAAGTACCCAGCTTGAGGCTTGTCTCGCTTACCCCGCCTTATTTTCATGATGGTTCCGCAAAAACCCTGCGAGACGCGGTCGATGTAATGTTTGAATATCAATTAGGACGATCCGGCTCTGATGAGGATAAAAATTCAATCATTGCTTTTTTGAAGTCCCTGGTGGGTGAAATGCCTAATAAAGGGGGCAATTAAAATGTGGCGCAACAAATATTTTTCAAGCCTGCTGGTTATCGCCGCATTCTCCATCTTGATCTTTCTCTATGTGAAAACCAGTTCTGTGAACGTGGAATTATACACAAATACAATCACAGCGCTACGTGACCTGCTAAGGATCGATGCCGATTGGAGCGCCGAAGCCCTGAAAACGCGTGCCGCATTGAATCAAGACTTCGACCCGTTAGCCGAAGTATTACCGCAGATTCGCAGCGTCAAAACTAAATTATCCAAAAGTGAACTTGCGGATAGCAATGACGGGTTTTCTGAAATCAATCAGTTACTCGAAGATTTATTCGAAAAGATTAAAGAGAAAGATCAAAACATTGAGCTTTTCAAATCAGGTCATGCGATTTTACGAAACTCAATTCGATTTTTGCCAACAGCGGAAAAGGAGTTGATTAATCAGGCGGAAGCGGCTAAAAACATAGCATTACAGGTCTCGGTAAAGAATATATCCGGACGAATATACGCCTATATCCTGTTACCTGACACTAACGTTAAGGACGATTTGCAAACCCAGGTTAACGCATTGTTTGCATCGGATAAAAGCAACAATAGCGAACTTACGAATGCTTTAATCCGTTTTACCAATCATGCCAAAGTAATTCTTGAACGTGTTGATGTTACTAAGGAGCTTTTGGATAAAGCGATTGCTACACCGACGGTAAACGCCATCGAAAAATTGGCAGCGAGTTATAACGCTTTTCACAACAAACGGTTGGCTACCATAGAGTCTTTCCGTATCGCCTTAATGTCCTACTCGACGTTCTTGGTATTGGTCTTGATTGTTTTCGGCCTAAAATTAAAGACTAGTTACCGGGCTCTAAATGTCGCCAATACCGCGCTGGTTACGGCAAATGAAAACCTGGAGCAAAAAGTTGAAGAAAGAACACGTAAGCTGAAGGAATCACAAATCCAGCTTGTGCAATCCGAAAAGATGGCCGCCGTGGGACAAATGGTCGCGGGAGTGGCCCACGAAATCAATACACCGCTCGGCTATGTACACAGCAATATAGAAATCATTCATGACCTAATGGGCAACGTCGAAGAAGTGATCGGTGATTTTGTCAAATTCTGCGAGTTGATGCGCAGCCCGTCCGCCAATGAGGAGTCCATTAATTCTCAGGTCCTCGTGGTTAATGACCATGTTTCTAATTTAAGTAAGAACGACCTGCTTAAAGAATCAAAACATTTGCTAACAGATGCAAAGTACGGCTTGGAACAGATTTCCGATATCGTTGTAAACTTAAAGGATTTCAGCCGCATGGATCGTTCCCGAGAACACGAATTCAACGTGAACGACGGTATTGAGAGCACATTAAAAATCGCTTACAACTCCTATAAACACGTCGCCACCATAAAAAAGGATTTCGGCGATGTGCCCAATACGCTGTGCTCTCCTTCCCAAATCAATCAAGTATTTCTCAATATTATTACCAACGCTGTTCACGCTATTCGCGATGTGGATAAACAGGGAGTGATTACGATCAAAACCGGCGCGAGTAAGAATAGCGTATTCGTATCGATTAAGGACAACGGCACGGGAATGAGCGAGGAAGTTCAAAAACACCTATTTGAACCCTTTTTTACCACCAAGGACGTGGGCCAAGGCACCGGTCTTGGATTATCCATTTCCCATAGCATTATCAAAGAACATAAGGGTGCTATCAAGTTACTTTCAAAGGAAGGTGTTGGTTCGAACTTTTTAATCATCCTGCCGATACGAGTCTCGAATGTAATTGATATTACGGCCCCTCAATCTTTTGAAAAAATCGCTTAAGCAGGTATCACCATGGCAAAACCAAATATACTGTTTGTCGATGATGAAATACGCGTGGTGCGTTCACTAAAAATGCTGTTTGCAAGCAAAAGTAAATTCGAGGTTTATACAGCAACAAGTGGCGCTGAAGCGCTGTCCATGATAAAGGAAATGCCGATTCACGTAGTGGTCAGCGACCAACGCATGCCGGTGATAACCGGGGTCAATTTGTTGCATGAGATAAAGAAGATCTCTCCGAACACGATCGGGATGTTACTCACCGGTTATGCGGACCTGGATGCCATTGTAGCATCTATAAACGAAGGTGAAGTCTATCGGTATATTACCAAGCCCTGGCAAAATCAGGAACTCTTGGAAAAGGTGTCTGGAGCGATGGATATAGCCATGCGATTGTTTGCAGCGGACACCATGCCTACAATTAGCAAGCCGGTGAATGAAAATGACGAGAAGCAAGGTATTTTGGTACTGCATCCTAAATTCGACGATAGTGCCGCATTGCTGGTAAACAAGCTGTTTGGTGATGGATATTCGATTTACTCGGCAAACAATATCAACATTGCAATAGAATTACTGCAAAAAGAGGATATTTCCGTCGTTGTTACGGATATCGGTAAAAACGACTACAATTGCGCTACGCTTATTAAGAGCCTGAAAAAAGCCTATCCACTGGTTCTTTCGGTTGTGGTTACCGATGGCGCGGATGCCAACGTGGCTATCTCGCTAATCAATCAGGGCCAGGTTTATCGATATTTACCTAAACCCATTCAAACCGGTCGATTAAAATTAAGTATTTCATCTGCTCTGGGTTATCACAACAAATGTAAAATCAATCCAGTGCAACTGGTACGGCATCAGGTCGATGCAATAACCGCGAGGGAAGAAATCGACTTTGACAAAACCTTTAAAAGCAGATTGTCAATGCTGAAAAATCTATTTATGGCTCGAGTATAGGAGAACAAAAATCCATTTGCCGGTGGATATTAATTCAGGTTCCGTCGATCAGATGCTTTATCGTCTTCAATGGATAGTTCGCTGGTGCTGTTTGAGTTGTGGCCTTGTGCCAGGTTTATTCGAAGCGCCAGGTTGTTATGGGAGTTTGCGTTGCGAAGCGCTTCTTCGGTGGAAATCTTTCCGTCTTCGTAGAGTTGATACAGCGCCTGGTCAAAAGTTTGCATTCCAGACTCTGAACTTTGTTCCATAACATCTGTTAAACGGTCAAAACTGCCTTTCTGGATTATTTCGGCGATATAAGGAGTGTTTAAAAGAATTTCTACCGCAGGAAGCCGTTTCTCATCCAGGCCTATAACCAGCCGTTGTGATACGACAGCTTTGAGATTAAGAGACAGGTCAATCAGTAACTGGTGATGGGCGGATTCGGGAAAAAAATTAATAATTCGGTCCAGCGTCTGGGCGGCGTTATTGGCGTGCAGCGTGGAAAGGCACAAATGTCCTGTTTCAGCGTACGATATAGCGTGTTGCATGGTTTCGCGATCACGAATTTCGCCGATTAGTATGACATCCGGAGCTTCCCGCATTGCATTTTTCAGCGCATTGCCATAGGACAGCGTATCAATACCCACTTCGCGTTGATCTATAATTGATTTGACGTTTTTATGTATAAACTCCATCGGGTCTTCTATGGTAAGGATGTGGCCGGTCATTTTTTGGTTTCGATAATTTATCATGGACGCGAGCGATGTTGTTTTACCTGAGCCTGTGGCCCCGACTATCAGTACAAGCCCCCTCGGCGCCAATACCAATTGGCGGAGAATTGCTGGAAGATTCAGCTCTTCTATAGTAGGTATATGTGATTTTATATAGCGGACTACCATGGACAGTTCGCCTCGCTGGCGAAAGACGTTGATCCGAAATCGCCCCACATTCGGCACGGATAGGGCAAGATTCATTTCCAGAGTCGTTTCAAATGTTCTAATTTGTGTTTCATTCATAATGGAATAGGCGATTTGTTTTACGACACCAGGCTCAAGTGCATTGTGGCCAACAGGCGAGGTTTTGCCTTCCATTTTTATATTGACTGGCGCCCCGCTGCTGAAAAACAGGTCCGAGGCGTTTTTATCCGCCATAAGTTTCAAATAATTGTTAATATCTATCATGTTGTTTTCCGTTTTCACGTTGCCGCGTAGTTGATACTGGTTGGACCTAGAATTAGCCCGGTGGCTAGTCAAGCCGTATCCGGTATACTTCGGCCAGGGATGTTTTTTTCTGCCTGGCCTGGGACAATGCCTGTTCCGTTAGAGGCACCATGCCGATTTCGGTGGCTTTGTTGTGGATTAAGTCGGAGCTGACACCTTCAGTAATAATTTTTCGTATCGGTTCTGTAATGGGTAATAATTCGTAAACTGCAAGTCTGCCTTTGTATCCCGTATTGTTGCAATTGTCACATCCACGGCCGCGGTAAAATATCTCGCTATCGTCCACGCCAAGTATCTTTTTCAAATCGGGATCAAACTCTTCGACATCAAGGCACTGCGGGCAATTTCTGCGCACCAGCCGTTGTGCTAAAATGCCAAGCACTGCCGATCGCACCAGGTATGATTCAATTCCCATTTCCATTAAGCGGGTGATGGAACCGGCCGAGTCGTTGGTGTGTAATGTGCTTAGTACCAGGTGACCGGTCAATGCGCTTTCTACTGCAATTTTGCCGGTTTCTTCATCGCGAATTTCCCCTACCATGATGACATCAGGGTCATGCCGTAATATATTGCGCAGGGCGCGTGCAAAGGTGAAACCGATGGAGCTATGCACCTGCAATTGTTGAATCCCTGATAACCGGTATTCAACCGGATCTTCAATTGTGATCATGTTCACTCGGGATTTTTTTATCTCTTGCAGTGCGGCATAAAGCGTGGTCGATTTTCCGCAACCCGTAGGACCTGTCACCAGCAATATCCCATAGCTTTTATGTAACAGGTCCGTAAAAAGAAATTGATCTTTCTCGGAAAAACCAAGCTGCTCAATTGATTTCAATCCCGCCTGCGTATTTAATATGCGCATAACAACGCTTTCACCCTGTACTGTCGGCATGACAGAAATACGTAAATCTACGCATGATTGCCGGAAATTTACCCTGAACCGGCCGTCTTGGGGTAGTCGTCTTTCGGAGATATCCATCCCGCCAATAATTTTGATTCTGCCGATTACCGCAGGAAGCAAATGTTTGGCGAATGTCCGGACCGGTACCAAGGTTCCATCAATACGAAAATCCAGTTGAACCATGGGGTCTTCGGGACGAATGTGAATATCGGAAGCATTGCGGTGAATTGCGTCTTTAATAATGTTATCGACCAGCCTGACAATGGGTTTATCCTGGCTTAGCAGTTCATCTTTTCTGATATCTGAACCGTCTATATCGTCTGTTGCGTTAATGATCTCGAGCTCATCAAGTATCTCTGCCGCTGAAGAACCTTGATAGTATTTTTCGATTGCGTACTCTATGTCGGGACGGGTGGCTATAACCAGTTCTATGTTGTGCCCCGAAACAAATTTGATTAGATCAATGGTTTCCGAATCAAGGGGGTCGGACATGGCGATAACAAGCCTTTGCTCCAGCAGTAGCAAGGGCATGACATTATGCGCCAACGCAATTTTTTCCGGCACCATCGTGATGATAGACGGGTCTATACGGAGTTTACGCAATCGTACAAACGGCAGGTCGAATTTTTGCGCAAGCGCCAGTTGCATTCCTTCATGGTTCACGACCCCCATATCCAGCAGTATTTGACCTAGTCTTTTACGTGTGTCTTCTTTTTGTATGGCCAGCGCCTTTTTTAATGCAGCTTCACTAATTGCATCCATTTTTTCCAAAATTTTTCCAATTTTGAAATAAGGGTATTTTTGCTGCAGTTTTAACGCGGAATCCAGCTGGTTGTTGTCAATCGCCCCCGATTTAAGCAGAATTTCGCCGAGTTGATTCTTTTTATCCTGGTGTTGTATTTTAAGCGCGTCGAATAACTCTTTTTCACTCACGACTAAATCGTCGTCAATTGAATACAAATTGTTTACGTCGGACGTGGTAGATGTATGATTCAGTATTGCTTTTAATTTATCAATATCTTCTACTATAGATACGTTTCTGTGAAGGTGCGCGTTGATCGAGTCTGGATTGAAAGATCGGTTGGCATCCGGTATCTGACGGGGATCATCGGGAAGCTTTTCGATCGGTGGATTAATAACATATTTATTGACTACTGATAACGGAATAAAAACTCGATGGATGCGACGATGATCTTTGCTTTGATAAAGATGAATTCCCTGGCGGTCAACATGTACATAACAGGCTTTCCCTTTTAATATTTTTCCGTCCTTGTAGGCGATTTGAAAGCTCTGGGATTGATTAATAATGGTTATATCTTCTTCCAATGTGTGGCTGGATTCATTCCCGGGAGGAATTGCAATGCTTGGCCGGATGAATCCCATGTAACGGATTTTGGAAAAGGGGATGGCATGCGCCGTGCCATGGGGGGCTACTGAAACCATCGCATGGCGTTTGGCGTCACTAAATTCCAGCAGCCGCCCTCTGACAACTTTATTATCGAGGAGGCGCAAAATAACCGGTGCGTTTGCCAATTCCGCTTCCTCGCTATATTTGAGGTAAGGAGGCATAGGCAGGTCGATAGCGGTAGACATGGCGATGATGTTTGGGGCTTATTTCCCGGTGGTTGACAGAATTCTATTTTTTAGCAGGTTAGCGCCGAAGTTCAATTCTCGTCGACTTGATAGTGCACCATAAGTGCACCGTTGCTAAATTTACTTTTAAGCTAAGAGTTCTCGTCACGTCTTATCGGCAACGTATAACAGTTATTGAGAAAATAACTATGATAAATATATATGTTTGTTTGCTTAGTGAATTTGTCGATAAACCAACCAGTTCGGGTGCGAAAAATGTGGCTTTGCTCGCGATGATTCAGGCTGCTGCCAGGGTGGGACTGATGGGTGAAGTGGGTGACCGCTTTCACCTGCCGTGCGCCCATTCTTCGAAGGCGTCATTGATGATGCTGTCGAAGCATGAGTATGCTTGAAATGCACTCTGATTTTGAAAGAAAGGAGGAAATAAATCGAGCACCCGTTTTCTGCTAGGAGAAAGCGATCCGAAGCGGCGGTGACCTGCTGCACATTGGCAAGGGTGACAAAGCCCGGGAAACGGGGCGTAAGGCGAAATCGCTACGTCAAGATGCGAACTAGGAGACTGTCGGACTTCTCGCATCAAAAAAACCACCAAGTCACAATTAAAAACGGCATAATTAATATTATTAATCAATAGGATGGCCGCAATATTATGAGCCGTTTCTAGCCAATCAAACGTGATATGAACGACCTGTTTCCGCCTTCGATGCGCGATTGGCTACCGGAGGTGCGATTAACAGAACCGCCGCCGCTCACGGAAAGCGTAACGGAGGTGTCGGCACATCTGTCAGTCCACACGAAGGCGATCTCGGTATAAAAATGAATCCGCATAGTTGCGGATAGTTTAGCTGAATATCCTGCGCGTACCCGGTTAGTTTTAATGTAACATCCATGAATGGTGGTTGGAATTGTAATGCCCCGGTTGCATTGGCTTGTGCATAAAGTTTAATTGGCGAGCGTGGCACGCCAAGATCAACCGCTATTTTAGGACAAATTGCGATACATTCAAAATTGCCTGCACAGCTTGTATACCTCTTGATCAAACTTGTTTGCACCATTGTGGCCCAATAAATTGCCGCTGATATTACTCGTTATTTTGTGTTGGGATATAATCATAAATTCTTGTTTTTTGAATTAGCCTAAGATATTGGAACTCCGCCATATCACGTAATCCATCATATAAAAATAATTCCCAATTCTCCGTTTTAAAACTTTCAATTAAAACTCATTCGGATATAATAGGGACCTCTTCCACTATGAGCAACTGAAGAGACTTCCTTCTTTAGTAAAAAATCAGTCAGCAGTAATCAGTCATTTGGGCTTTCATATTTAAAATTAATATTGGTAAGCTGCAAAGCGGGGATCTATTAATTTTTTTGTTCGCTATATCTATGATTAAAATCGGATCAATTTATTTCATCGCAAACTTCTTGTTAATTCATGACCAATATACGGGGGTGTATAAAATGAAGAACATATGCGGTAAATTTCTAGTAGTGACTTTTTTGTTTGTAAGTGGCTTAGTCGAAGTATCTGCATTTGAAACATTGCCTGACTTGCCGCCTATCCCGAAAGATAATCCTCAATCACCGGAGAAAATCGAATTGGGTAAACAGTTATTTTTTGATCCACGCTTATCGGCCGACGGGACGGTTTCGTGTAACTCGTGTCACAATGTTATGTCCAGTGGCACAGACAATCGTCCAGTTTCTGTTGGCGTAAATGCTCAAAAGGGTGGCAGATCGGCGCCTACAGTCTGGAACGCTGCGTTTCTGACTACCCAATTTTGGGATGGTAGGGCTGCGACTTTAGAAGATCAGGCTAAAGGTCCTATACTTAATCCCATTGAAATGGGTATGCCTAATAAAGAAGAAGTCGTAAAACGCATCAAAGCAATTCCAGGTTATATCGTCCAGTTTGAAAAAACATTTGGCGGTAAAGATGCTGTCACCTACGACAATATCGCCAAAGCGATAGCAAGTTTTGAACGTACATTGATTACCTCATCATCTCCTTTTGACCGTTTCATTAAGGGAGATAAAACAGCATTGTCAAGAGACGCACAAGAAGGTATGAAGTTGGTGGAAGCGGTAGGCTGCACCGGTTGTCATACCGGAGCGAATTTTTCTGGACCCGCTTCCTTATCCATCGGGCAAGGATTTTTCCAAAAATTTCCGGTATACCCCGGTAGTAACTTTGAAAAAAAATATAACCTGGTTGCCGATTTAGGCTTATATTCTGTCACTAAGAAAAATGAGGACAAGAACAGATGGCGTGTCCCAACTTGGCGTAACGTAGCGGTAACCGCTCCCTATTTTCACAATGGTTCCGTTAAAACACTTGATGAAGCTGTTCGTGTTATGGCAAAAACACAGCTTGATAAGACTTTAAAAGATCAAGACGTTAAAAATATTGTGGCTTTTTTAAATAGTTTAACCGGCACATTCCCTAAGATAGCGATGCCGCGGTTACCTGATACACCCAATCTAACTATGGTTGAGTGAAATTATCTGGGGTTGAGTGAAATTGTCAGGTAGTAAATGACGACAGTGGCCAGTTTCTCCAAGCCAGGTTTAACCTAATTGGTTTCTGGTGTCTAACATCAAGTTGACGGGACAATAGGTTGACGGGGCAATAATTGGTCCCGTCAGTTTGGCTTTTTTGTTTGTTCTAATACTTAAACCTAGATTCCGCAGTTAACCGCTTTATAAAATAGCTACCCATAGGATGTCATTTAATTTTCATGCACGAACGAGGTTCACCGGTTGGGTGAACAACGCTACGCAGTGGATTGCACGCTTGTCTTCACGATCGTCAAAGCGCATGGCGGCGTTGC
>Ga0209640_10003599_pt1 | contig 13537 bp, 10 predicted proteins | sample RifCSP10_1_FD_184018 | JGI IMG/M metagenome (GOLD analysis project Ga0209640, IMG submission 184018) | Soil microbial communities from Rifle, Colorado - Rifle CSP2_sed 10_1 (SPAdes) (version 2) | ecosystem: Environmental > Terrestrial > Deep subsurface > Rock core/Sediment | place: Rifle...
CCTGCGGCTCCGTGCTGAATGTCTGGAAGAACGTGAAGCGCTACGCCGACGAGTCGTTAACTTCGATCATCCACGGCAAATACTGGCACGAGGAAACGCGCGCCACGGCCTCGCAGACCCTCAACGCCGGCGGCGCCTATCTGGTCGTGCTCGATCGCACCGAAGCCGCGCTGGCCTGCGACTACATCCGCGGCGGGAGCGATCGCGCGCGGTTCCTCCAGCAGTTCGAGCACGCGATCTCGCCCGGCTTCGACCCGGACCGGGACCTGCAGCGGATCGGCTGCGCGAATCAGACGACGATGCTCAGCTCGGAGTCGATGGAAATCGGCGAACTGTTCCGCGACGCGATGCGGGAGCGCTACGGCGACGCCGCGATCGCGGCGCGGTTCCGCGCCTTCGACACCATCTGCAGTGCCACACAGGACCGCCAGGACGCCGTCATCGAGCTGCTCCGCCAGCAGCCGCTCGACCTGATGTTCGTGATTGGCGGCTTCAACAGCAGCAACACTTACAACCTGGCGAGAATCTGTGCCAAGACGTGCCCGACGTATCACATTGCGGATGTGGACGGACTGGCCGCCGCCGGCGCCATCCGCCACAGGCCCGTCGACGGCAAGCAGGAAGTCGTGACCAACGGGTGGCTGCCCGAGGGCCCGATCGCGGTCGGGCTGACCTCCGGCGCCTCAACGCCGGACAATCTGGTCGGAATGGTCGTCCAGCGCCTCGACGTTCTGGCCAACCCGCGCTGACCGCCGGGGAGAAATCCAGTCCTCCGGAGCCGCCGGCGTGTTACCGTATGTGTTTGTATCCAGAGCAGTAAACGCTCATAAGGACCTCGTCGTAAATGGCGGGTAGTCAGCCATGAAATCTATAACCTTGCTCATACGCTGCGCCGCGTTGTGCGCGCTCGTGCTCCTCGTCTCTGTACCGGTCGCGGGGCAGGGCTTCAAGTGGTGGAATTCCGAGGAATTCAAGAAAGAGCTCGGCCTCACGCGCGAGCAGACCGTCCGCCTGGAAGAGATCTTCCAGAAGGCGATGCCGGCGCTGAAGGCGTACAAGTCGAAGCTCGACGAGGCCGAGGCGCAATTGCAGCGGATGATGGAGCGGGCCGACCAATCCGCCATGGAGCAGATCAACGTCGTCGAAGCGGCCCGGTTCGAGCTGAACAAGGCGCGCGGACAGATGCTGTGGAACATGCGCGTCGTCCTGACCAGCGACCAGTACGTGAAATTGACGGCGCTGCAGCAGGAGGCACTGAAGCGCTCCGCCGGCGAGAAGCCGCAGCAGCCGCGGTAGCGACACGACAGGAACTCCCTTTTCGGATTGTTGCCATGAAGAACGCCATTCGTCTTGTTTCCGCGGCCGCGGCCGCCGCCCTGCTGGCCGCGCCCGTGTTCGCCCAGGACGCCGCCGAAGCGAGCCGCCTCGACGAGATCGCGCGCACCGCTGCACTGCAGTTCGCGGCGGCGCGCGCCGCGGAGGCCGACCAGACGCGGCCCGCGGTCGCGCCCACACCGGGCGTCGCCGTGGAGCTGACGCTCGAGAATGCGATCGCGCGCGCGCTCGACCGCAACCTCGACCTCGCCGTCGAACGGCTGAATCCGCAGACGTTCGACTTTTCCATCGCGGCGCTCGAGGCGAATTACCGGCCGACGTTCAGCTCGACCGTCGGGAAGCGCAGCCAGTCGCAGTTCCCGCGCAGCCAGACGGCCGGCGCCGACATGCTCGTGACCGGCACACTCACCGGCAACACCGGCCTCGCGCAGAACATACAGTGGGGCGGCGGCAGCTTCGCGCTCACATTCAACAACAACCGCCAGGCGCAGTCCGACGCGTTTGCGACCCGAAACCCCGCCATCAACACGAACTTCACCGCCAGCTACGTCCAGCCGTTGCTCCGCAACCTTCGAACCGACGGCACGCGGTCGCAGCTCCGGACGACGAAGCTGAGCCAGGAGATGTCGGAGACCACGCTGCGCGCGAGCATCGTCCGGATCCGCGCGAACGTTCAGAACGCCTACTGGGACCTCGTCTACGCGATCCAGGCCGCGGAAGTGGCCGAACGGTCACTGGCGCTGGCGTCGAAGCTCGTCGAAGACAACCGCGCGCGCGTCGAGGTCGGCACGCTCGCGCCGCTCGACGTCGTGCAGGCCGAGGCCGAGCAGGCGACGCGCCGGCAGGCCGTCGCGACGACCGCCGCGGCGCGCCGTACCGCCGAGCTCAACCTGAAACGGCTGATCGTCAGCGGCACGGACGATCCGCTGTGGACCGCGACGATCGAACCCATCGACCGGCCGACCTACGCGACGACGGATCTCGACGTGGCGGGCGCCGTGCGCCGCGCGCTTGGGAACCGGACGGACCTCGACAACGCCCGGCGGCAGATGCAATCGAACGAGATCTCGCTGCGCAACCTCGTTGACCAGCAGCTGCCGGCCCTCGACCTGACCGCGAGCTATGGAATGGCTGGCGTGGGCGGACCCCAGTTCATCCGCAGCAGTCAGCTGGGCGGCACCATCATCAACACCATCCCGAGCGGCTACGGCAACGCCCTGGGCATTCTGCTCGATCGCGATGCGCCGACCTGGAACGTCTCAGTCAACTTCAGCTATCCGATCGGGGCGAGCCCCGCCGAGGCCAACGTCGCACGGGCGCGGCTGCAGCAGCGGCAGACGATTGCGCAGAGCCGTGCGCTCGAGCTGCAGGTCGCGACGGAAGTGACCAGTGCCGCGCTGCAGGTCGAGGCCGGGCGCGAGCGCCTGCAGGCGGCGCAGGCGGCGCTGACGCTGCAGGAGCGCCGCGCCGACGCCGAGCAGAGCCGCTTCGACGTCGGGCTCTCGACGAACTATTTCGTGGTGCAGGCGCAGCGCGATCTCCGCGACGCGCAGAACTCCGAGCTGCGCGCGCTGCTCGACTATCGCCGCGCACTCGTCGAGTTCGAGCGGGTGCAGGAAATCCCCGCCGGCGGTGGCGGCGGCAACGTTACGTCGATTCAGACAGGCGGCGGACAAGCTCCGCGCGCCGGCGGCGGCGGCGGCGGATTCGGTAACTGAGTCATGGCGGGCCGTAGGGGCCGCCCTACGGGTTGGTGGGGCGCCGCGTGACGGGGCGCCGGCAAACGGAGAGCGTGGTCGTTCTGATCTCATGAAAAAGTCTGTGATTCTTACGACGGTCGTGGTTGCCGGGGTGGCTGGCGGCGCCTATTACGCGGGGACGTTTCAGGGCGAACCGGCCGGGCAGGCGGCCGACGCGAACGCCGGCGCGGGCGGCGGAAACGCCCAGGGGGGCGGCGGCTTCCCTGGCGGCGGGAACTTCCCGGCGGGCGGCAACTTCCAGGGCGGCGGACGCGGCAACCGCGGCGGCGGACGCAGCGGCCCGATGACCGTGGAAGTCGCGCACGCGTCGCGCGCGCCCATCGCCCAGGAGCTGACCGTGGTCGGCAACCTGATTGGCGACGCCACCGTGGCGGTGGCGCCCCGCGCCGCGGGCCGGCTGCAGGAGGTCTACGTGCGCCTCGGGGACCGCGTGACGCGCGGGCAGCGCATCGCCAAGATCGAGGACTTCGAGCTGCAGGAGCAGATCAACCAGGCCGAGGCCGCTCAGGAGGTCTCGCAGGCGACCATCCGCCAGCGCGAATCCGACCTGCGGCTGGCGAAGACGAGCGTCGATCGCTCGGTGAGCCTCTTCGAGCGCCAGATCCTGCCGAAGCAGACCCTCGACGACAGCGAGGCCCGCTATCAGGCCGCGCAGGCGCAGCTCGATCTCGCGCGCGCCCAGAGCACGCAGACGAAGGCGCGCCTCGACGAGCTCCGCATCAACCTCGCGAACACCGTCATCACGTCGCCAGTCAACGGCTTCATCGCGCGGCGCGCGGTCGATCCCGGCGCCTCGGTCGGGCAGAACGCGCCGGTCGTGGACGTGGTCGACATCTCGAGCGTCCGCCTCGTCGTCAACGTGGTCGAGAAGGACCTGAGACAGCTGCAGGCGGGAGACGTCACCCGCGTGCAGGTCGATGCGTATCCCGGGGAGACCTTCACCGGCCGCATCGCCCGCGTGTCGCCGATCCTCGATCCCGCCACCCGCACCGCGTCGATTGAAATCGAGATTCCGAACGGCGACTTCCGGCTCAAACCCGGGATGTACGCGCGCGTCAGCATCACACTCGACACCGTCAAGGATGCGCTCGTGGTGCCCGCCGACGCGGTCGCGGATCTCGGCGGCCGCCGCGGCGTGTTCCAGCCCCTCAACGGCACGGCGGTATTCCGCACGGTGCAGGTCGGTACCGAAGCCAAGGACATCGTCGAGATCCTCGGCGGGCTGCGCGAAGGCGACGAAGTCATCACGACCGGCGCGCGCGCGCTGCGCGACGGCGATCGCATCCTGCTCGCCGGCGGCGACGGGGAGGGCGACGGCGTGGGCCGGCGCGGCGGCCGACGCGCGGGCGCGGCGGGACCCGCGGGCACGACGACCGGCGACGCGGGCGCGCCGGCGGCCGCCGAAGCGGCGCCGGCTGGCGCACGTGACGGCGGCGCGGCGCGCGCGGGCGCCGACGGTCGATTCGGAAGCGGTGATGGCCGGTTGAGCGGCGACGGCCGGCGCGGCCGCCGTGGGGGACAGGCGCCCGCAGACGGCACGGCCCCGCCGCCGGCGGCGGCCCAGTAGGACGCACGATACACGTTCGTTATCTCAGAGAGACGCCATGAGCATTCCTCGTTTTGCGATCGAGCGCCCCGTCACGATGTTCATGATCAGCGCCGTCATCACGCTGCTGGGCGCGATGTCGCTGTCGCGGCTGCCGGTGGACCTGATGCCGGAGTTCGAACAGCCGACGCTGACCGTGCGCACGAGTTACCCCGGTGTCGGCCCGCTCGAGATGGAAGAGCTCGTCACGCGGCCGATCGAGCAGACGGTGGGCGCCGTGCCGGGCCTGGTGCGCGTGCAGTCGACCTCGTCGGAAGGCAACAGCCAGGTCCAGCTGCAATTCGAATGGGGTGAGGATCTCTCCGAAGCGGCCGACGAAATCCGCACGCGCGTCGATCGCGTGCGCAACCGGCTGCCCGAGGACGCGCAGCCGCCGACGATCTTCAAGTTCGATTCGAACTCACAGGCGATCATCCAGCTCGGCGTCGAGGGCGACTACGACCCGGTGACGCTGCGCGAGGTCGCCGAGAACGAGCTGGTGCCGCGCTTCGAGCGCGTCGAAGGCGTCGCAGGCGTCACCGTCAACGGCGGCCTCCGCCGCCAGATCCACGTCGAGCTGTCGAAAGAGAAGATCACCGCCCTGAACCTGTCGGTCAACCAGGTGGTCACGACCCTTCGCCAGGAGAACCAGAACACGCCGCTCGGTGAGATCTACCAGGGCGACTCGACGTACCTCGTGCGCAGCCAGGGGCAATTCCAGAGCGTCGACGACATCCGCAATCTGGTGGTGCTGACGCGCACCGGCGTCCCCGTCTACCTCAAGGACCTCGCTGAGGTGAAGGACACCACCGAACAGCGCCGCTCCTTCATGCGGATCAACGGGAAGCCGGGCGTGCAGATCCAGATCCAGAAGCAGTCGGGCAAGAACACCGTGCTGGTCGCCCACGCCGTCAAGGCGGAGGCCGACCGCATCAACCGCGAAGTCCCCGGCGTCCGGATGATCGTCACGTCGGACACGTCGCTCTTCATCGAGCGCGCGATCACCAACGTGCGCGAGCACGCGCTGATCGGCAGCGTGCTCGTCGTCCTCATCATCTTCGTCTTCCTGCGCGACTTCCGGTCGACGCTGATCGTCTGCACGTCGATTCCGATCTCGGTCGTCGGCACGTTCGCGCTGCTCTACTTCGGCGGCTACACGCTGAACACCATGACCTTCGGGGGGCTGGCGCTCGGGGTCGGCATGATCGTCGACGCGGCGATCGTGGTGCTCGAGAACACCCACCGGCACCTGCACATGGGCAAGAACAAGATGGCCGCGGCCATCGACGGCAGCGAGGAGGTGTGGTCGGCCATCCTCGCCTCGACGCTGACGCACATCGCGGTGTTCATCCCGCTGCTCTTCCTCTCGGGCACCGCCAGCATCATGTTCGGCCAGCTCTCGATCGTCGTGATGTTCTCGCTGGCGATGTCGCTCTTCGTCGCGGTCACGATCGTCCCGGTGCTCTGCTCGCGCTGGCTGAAGACGCCCGACGAAGAGGCGCGCGACACCGGCATCATGGGCCGCTTCTACCGCGCCAGCGAGCGGGTCCTCGAGGCGATGGACGAGGGCTACCGCAAGGCGATCCACGTCGCGCTGCTCCACCGCCCGACGGTCATCGGCGGCGCGGCGGCGCTCGTCGTCCTGGCGGCGGTGCTGTACCCGCGGATCGGCGTCGAGCTGCTGCCGCAGGCCGACGAGGGCGAAGTCAACGTGAATGCCCAACTCGCCGTCGGCACCCGCTTCGAGCGCACCGAGGAAGTGCTGCTGCGCCTCGAAGAGATGGTCAAGGAGAACGTGCCCGAAGCCGTGACGCTCATCACGAGCGGCGGCGGAGGCGGCGGCAACTTCCAGGGCGGCGGCAACAACCAGCAGTCGCACCGCGGCCAGATCCGAATCCACCTGAAGCCGCGCCAGGAGCGGACGCGCACGAACGAGGAGATCGCGATCGCGCTGCGCCGGCAGCTCGCCGGCATCCCCGGCGTCGTCGTGAACGCGCAGACGGCGGGCGGCAACTACCAGATCAACCGCCTGCTCGGCGGCGGCAACAACAACCAGCAGGGGGGACGCCTGACGCTGGAAATCCGCGGCGAGGACCTCGACGACGCGCGCCGGATCGCGCAGGACGCGCGGCGGATGATGCAAGAGACGCCCGGCATCGTCGACGTGAACATCGGCCGCGAGGAAGGACGCCCGGAGATCGCCGTGCGCGTCGATCGGCCGAAGGCGGCCATGCTCGGCATGACGGTCGCGAGCGTCGCCAATACGATTCAGACCAACGTCGCCGGCACCACCGCCGCGAACTTCCGCGAGCGCGGCAATGAGTATCCGGTCATCGTCCGGCTGCGCGAGGCGGACCGCGAGCAGATCTCGGACGTCGGCGACGTGCTCCTCAACACGCCGAGCGGCCAGGTCGTGCCGGCGCGAAACGTGATGAGCGTGAACCGCGAGGCGGGCCCGGTCCAGATTCAGCGCAAGAACATGGAGCGCATCACGAACGTCAGCGCCGAGATCGAGATCCCGCTCAGTGACGCCGTCAAGGCCGTCCAGGCGCGCCTGCCGGAGATCCAGCTGCCGCCCGACTTCTCCGCCGGGTTCGGCGCCGAGGTCGAAGAACAGGCCCGGTCGTTCAACCAGCTCCGGACGGTGCTGATTCTCGCGGTCCTGCTCGTCTACGCCGTGATGGCGTCGCAGTACGAGTCGCTGCGCGACCCATTCATCATCATGTTCTCGGTGCCGGTCGCGGCCATCGGGGTCGTGCTCGCGCTGATGATCACCAGGACGTCCTTCAGCATGCAGGCCTACATCGGGATCATCATGCTGGCCGGCATCGTCGTCAGCAACGCCATTCTGCTGGTGGACTACATCAACACGCTGCGCCGCCGCGACGGGATGCCGCTGCGCGAGGCGGTGGAGCTCGGCGGGCGGACACGCCTGCGGCCCATCCTGATGACCTCGATCGCGACGATGCTCGGCCTCGTGCCGATGGCCATCGGCATCGGTGAGGGCGGCGAGCTCCAGGCGCCGCTCGCGCGCGTCGTGATCGGCGGCCTGCTGACCTCGACGCTGGTCACCCTCGTCCTGGTGCCGGCCGTCTATACCGTGTTCGAAGAAGGCTGGAGCGGCATGGTCAAGCGCGGCCACAAGCCCGCGTAGTCAGCCGGTCGCTACGCTGTCAATGCCCTGAGCAGTTCCTCCACCGTCCGCCCCGTGACCGGGTCACGCCAGCCGGACGCGATCTCCGCCAGCGGCTGTACCACGAACAGCCGCTGACGGAATCGCGGGTGCGGCACGATGAGCCCCGGCTCGTCGATCACCTCATCGCCATAGAGAATCAGATCCAGATCGAGCGTGCGCGGCGCGCCCTGGTACGGGCGCGTCCGGCCGAAGGTCCGCTCGATGTCGAGCAGATGCTCGAGCAGCGCGCGGGGCGGCAGTGAGGTGTGTCCGATGAGGGCGCCGTTCAGTACCGGCGGCTGCGAATCTTCGCCCACATAGGCGGTCTCGTGCAACGACGAGACGCGCATGTGCTGGACGACAGGCGCGAGCGCCGCGGCGGCGTCGCGGAGGGTCGTCTCGCGATCGCCGACATTGCTGCCAAGCGCGATCGCGACCGGAAAGAGGGGCCCGGCGACCGCCGTTACTCCTGCCAGCGGCTGGGCAGCACGGCGCCGACGCGCTCGGCGAGGGAGGTCCGGCGCCCGAGGACGTCCTCGAACCCCGCCGCGGCCTGCTCGAAGAGGCGGCGATGCTCGAGCGACTCGCCGAGCACGACGTTCAGCATGATCCGATGGCGCGCGTGGCTCATCGCCTCGACGCGGGGGCGCCAGCGATCGACGAAGGCGGCCAGCGAGCGCGCGTCCTCCGCGAGAATCGCGCTGAAGGCCGCCGGCTCGGTCTTCTTCCCCACCTTCGGCGCGTCGGGCGCCGGCAGGATCGGCGACGGCTGCGGCAGCGTCAGGCCCAGATCGCCCAGCGCGTCCTGCAGCCAGGAGAGGTGCGTTTCCTCCCGGCTGATCACGTACTGGTACGTGTTGTTGAAGTCGTAGTGGCTCACGACGCGGGCCGCCGCCTCGTGCCGGTGCAGCATCCCGAGGCGTCCGGCCGTGAAATCAGTCAGCAGCTTGCGGAGTTCGTCGTGCACTACGCCTGTTTCTCCTTGCAGGCGATGCAGACCCGGGTCCACGGTATCGCCTTGAGCCGCGCCTCGGCGATCGGATCGCCGCAGTCGCGGCAGATGCCGAAGGTTCCCTGCTCGATGCGGCGCAGCGCCTCCTCGATTGCCTGCAGGATCTTCGCGTCGGTCTGTTTGAGCTTCAGCTGAATGTGAACTTCGTTGTTGCCGCTCGCTTGGTCCGCCATGTCACCCTGGCGGCCCGAGTTGTTCTCCATCGTCCACTGAAGCGGCTTCGCGGCGGTGCCACCGAGCAGCTCGCCCCGCTTCCGCATCAACGCGTCGCGGTATATCTCCTGGTCCATCGTTCAATGCTCCTGGCCGCGTGCGCATACCCTGCGCGACTCGCGGGCGCTGGACATCCCGCGATTGTAGCTCATTCGGCCCGGAGGGTCGCCAGCGGCTTGTGGCGCAGCACGTCGAGGCTGGCGAGCACGCCGACCGCGGCCACAAACAGCGCCGTGAGGACGATTCCGCCGAACGTGATGGACGCCGACCATTCCCACGGAAACTCGAGGGCGTGCGTCGCGATCGCCCAGCTGAGCACGATGGCCCCGAGCGCGCCGATGGTGCCGGCGATGGCGCCGAGTACGCCGTACTCGAGCAGCAGCATGGTCGCGACCAGCCGCCCACTGGCACCAAGCGTTTTCAGGATCGCCGCTTCGTAGATCCGCCGGAACTTGGTCATCGATACGGCGCCGATCAGGATGAGCGCGCCGCTCAGGAGGACCAGCCCGCCCACCACCGTCACCGCGAGCGTGATGTTGCTCACGATCTCCTGGAAGGTCCGCAGGATCTCGCGGAGGTCGATCACCGAGACGTTCGGGTGCGCGGTCACGAGCGCCGTCTGCATGCGCGCCCGCGCCGCCGCGTCGTCGGGCCCCTTGAACGCGGAGATGAAGGTGTGCGGCGCTCCCGCGAAGCTCCCCGGGCGGAACACGAAGACGAAGCCCCCGGCGCGGAAGTCCTCCCACTCGACCTTCCGGACGCTCGTCACGCGCGCGGTGACGATTCGCCCGAGCACGTCGAAGCGCATGCGATCGCCGACCTGGATTCGGCCAAGCCGCCGGGCGGGGGGCGCCTCTCCGGGACCGGCCTCTCTCCCGCGACGGTCATCGCCCTCGAAGTGCATGGGGTCGGCGACCTCCTCCTCGATCGAGACTTCGGGCTCTCCGGTCACCGGCGTGTCATCCCACCACTCGCCGGCCACGACCGACTCGTTGGTCTCGAGCTGACTCCGGTACGTCACCGTGTACTCGCGTGACAGCCCGCGGCCGCGCCGGACCTCCTCGTAGTTCTCGAGATCGACCTCGCGTCCTTCGACGCCGACGACGCGCGCGCGGAGCACGGGCATCAGTCTCGGCCCTGGCGCCGCCCCGTTCGCCTCGTCGAGGAACGCCGCGACGGCGTCGCGCTGACCCTGCTGGATGTCGATGAGAAACATGTCGGGCGCGTTGGGGCCGACCTGAACGGCGAAGTCCCGCAGCAGGTTCGCCTGGACGCTGCGCACGCCGAGGATGAAGAAGGTGCCGAGGCCCACGGCCAGCAGGATCACGCGCGTCTGGCTGCCCGGGCGCGTGACGTGCAGCACGGCGTGGCGCAGCGCAAAGGAGCGCGCGTGGCGGAGCGGCTGTACCGCCCGCACCAGCAGCAGGCCGGCCAGGTTGAGCACGAACAGCGTGGCGATCAGCCCGCCCGACAGCATCAGCCCGACCTCGAGCGAACCCGCCTGCCACGCCGCCACGCCCACGAGCGCCACGCCGACGGCCAGGGTGACGCCCCACTTGATCCAGTCGATCGGTGCGGCCGTACGCGGCGCGTCGCGCAGGAGCAGCGACGGCTTGACGTGCCGCACCTCGAGCAGCGGCACCACCGAGAACAGGATCGAAACGAGAAGACCCACCGCGAGCCCCTGCAGCACCGCCGACGGCGTCAGCCCGTAGTTGGCGGGCAGCATGGCCGCGAGCTCGCCGAGGAACGACGGCAGCAGCGCCATGACCACGGCCGCGAGGGCCACGCCCAGCGCGCTGCCCGCGATGCCGAGCAGCAGCACCTGTGTCATGTACACGCCCAGCACCTGCGCCGACGTGCTGCCGACGCACTTGAGCACGGCGATGCTGCGCAGCTTCTGTTGCACGAACACGCGGGTCACGCTCGAGATGCCGATGCCACCGAGAATCAGGACGACGAGGCCGACGAGGCTCAGATAGTCCTCGGCGCGCGTGAGGTTTTCCTCGACGCGATCCTCGGTGCGCCGGTAATGCCGGACGCCGACGAACTCGTTCGAGAACGCCGCCCGCAGGTCCGTCACGAGCGTTTCGAGCGCCGGATCGGGCACGCGCAGCAGCATCTGATACGACGCGCGGCTGCCGAAGGCGAGCAGGCCGGTGGAATCGAGATCCGCGAGATCGACGAACACGCGAGGGCCCAGGGTGAACGCGCCCAGCCGCCGGCCCGGCTCGGACGCGATCGTGCCGCGGATCTCGAACTGCTGCTTGCCGATCTGGATCCGGTCGCCGACGCCCACGCCGAACTGCGCGAGGAGCTCAGGCCGGACCAGCACGCCCCGGTTCCGCAGCAGCGCGTGCGAGTACACCTGCCCTTCCAGCGTGAGGGTCCCGTAGAACGGGAAGGCGGGCTCGATGGCACGGAGCTCGACCATCCGCGCCGGGGCCCCCGCACGGTCAGTCGGGCGGACCATCGTCAGGACCTCGACCGCCTGCGAGCGCGCCGTGATGCGGCCGCCGTCCGCCTCGGCCTGCAGGCGTTCGAGCACGGGCGCCGTCCAGGGGCGGTTGCTCGTGACGAGCGCGTCGGACGCGAGCAGCGCACGCGCCTGGCCCGACAGGGCGGCCCTGATGCCCTGAATCACGGATCGGATCGCCACGATCGACGCGACGCCGATGGCGATGCAGATGAAGAAGAACAGGAGCCGCTTCCATGACGCGCGAATCTCGCGCATCGCCATGCGGAAGACGAAGGTCATCGGGCGGCCTCGATCGCCGGCTCGACCGGACGTCCGTCACGGAGCACCAGCCGCGTGTCGGCGAGCGAGGCGAGCTCGGCGTCGTGCGTCACGAGCACGAGGGTCATCTCATGGCGGCGCCGCACGTTCAGGAGCAGCTCGAGGATGTGGCGGCCCGTCGACGAATCGAGGTTGCCGGTCGGCTCGTCGGCCAGGACGATCGGCGGGTCGTTGGCCAGCGCCCTGGCGATCGCAACGCGCTGCTGCTCACCGCCCGACAGCTGCGACGGGTAATGGTGCGCGCGTTCCGTCAGTCCCACTTCCTCGAGCAGCTGGCGCGCCCGTCCATTCGCATCCTTGCGCCGCGCAATTTCCATCGGGACCAGCACGTTCTCGAACGCCGTCAGCGACGGCACCAGGTGAAAGAACTGAAACACGAAGCCGATCTTCCCGCCGCGCAGCCTGGCGAGCCCGTCTTCCGACAGCGTCGTGATGTCGGTGCCGTCGATCAGAATCTGTCCGCTCGTCGGCGCGTCCAGACCCGCGATGAGCCCGAGCAGCGTCGACTTGCCGCTGCCCGACGGTCCGACGATGGCCACGAACTGACCGGAGCGGATCGTGTAGTCGAGCGGATGCAGGATGGTGAGCGGGTGTCCGCCGCTGTCGACGGTCTTGGAGACGCCGCGAAGCTCGATCATCAGTCCTTGTCGTCGAGCAGCGGCTCGAGGGAGTGCCAGACGGCGCGCTCGATGACGCGCGCGCCCTCGGGGTTCGGGTGAACGCCGTCGCGCTGGTTGAGGCCGGGCATGCCGGCCACGCCCTCGAGGAAGAAGGGCATGAGTGCCACGTCGTGCTCGCGCGCCAGGTCCTTGAAGACCTGGCGGAACTCCGTCGTGTACGCCACGCCGAAGTTCGTTTGCGCCTCCATTCCGGTGAGCAGCACCTGAATGCCGCGGCGCTTCGCGCGCGTAATCATCTCCGCGAGATTGCGCTTCATCGCGTCAGGAGGCAGACCACGGAGTCCGTCGTTGGCGCCCAGCTCGATGACCAGCACCTTCACGTCCCCGTCGAGCGACCAGTCGAGGCGGCTCAATCCGCCCGCCGACGTGTCGCCCGACCGCCCGGCATTCACGACCTCGTACTCGAGTCCTTCATCGTCGAGCCGCCGTTGGATCAGCGCGGGCACCGATTCGTCCGGCGCCAGACCGAGTCCCGCGGTGAGGCTGTCTCCAAGAAACACCACCAGCGGCTCCGCTGCGGAAGAAAAAGGGGCTGGCTGCGGCGTTGCGGCTACGACGGTGGGAGCGGCTTCCGGCTCCGCAACGGCCGGCGTCTCGTCTCCCCCGGCGCTGCACGCCGAGACCACGATCAGCAGCAGCGATAGGAAGAGAAAAGAAAGCTTTGGCCGCATCGAACGTCTCCAGAGTAGCGCGGGGCGCGCGGCTCCTCGGATGGTAAGCTGCGCGGCGCCCGCGCCTGGAGAAAGAAATCCCGTGGGCGCCAAGGTTATTCCGATCATGTCTCCCAGAATCGAGCTGCGACGACTCACCCGCCGGCTGCCCTCGGGCGACCGGATCCTGACCATCCTCGACGAGGTCGACCTCACGATCGCGCCCGGCGAGTTCGTCGCCGTATTGGGCCCTTCGGGGAGCGGCAAGTCGACGCTCTTGGCTCTGATGGCAGGGCTCGACCGCCCGACCTCGGGAGAGGTCCTGATCGA
>Ga0209640_10003600_pt1 | contig 13537 bp, 14 predicted proteins | sample RifCSP10_1_FD_184018 | JGI IMG/M metagenome (GOLD analysis project Ga0209640, IMG submission 184018) | Soil microbial communities from Rifle, Colorado - Rifle CSP2_sed 10_1 (SPAdes) (version 2) | ecosystem: Environmental > Terrestrial > Deep subsurface > Rock core/Sediment | place: Rifle...
TGGCTGACTGCGAAGGGGCGACGCGGCATCATGATGACTGCCAGACTACGAAAGTACGACCCGGCACCTAGGGGGTAGGGCATGGCTGACACGCAGCCCCGGCAGCCGCTCAAGCGGATCCTGCTCAAGATCAGCGGCGAGGCGCTGCTGGGATCCGAGGACTATGGCATCGACCCGGCGATCCTGAAGCGCGTCGCCGGGGAGATCCGCGACGTCATGGCGCGCGACGTCGAGGTCGCGGTCGTGATCGGCGGCGGCAACATCTTCCGCGGCGCGGGCCTGGCGCGCGCCGGCATGGACCGCGTCACGGCGGACCACATGGGCATGCTCGCGACGGTCATGAATGGCCTCGCGCTGCAGGATGCGCTCGAGTCGCTCGGCCTCTTCGCGCGCGTGCTGTCGGCGCTGCGCGTGCAGGAAGTTTGCGAGGACTACATCCGGCGCCGGGCGGTCCGACACCTCGAGAAGGGCCGCTGCGTGATCTTCGCGGCCGGCACCGGCAATCCTTTTTTCACGACCGATACGGCCGCTGCGCTGCGGGCCATCGAAATCGGCGCGGACCTGCTGCTGAAGGCGACCAAGGTCAACGGCATCTACGACGACGACCCGGTGCGCAATCCGAAGGCGCAGCGCTATCGCAGCCTGTCGTTCGACAAGGTGCTGGACGACCGGCTCGGCGTGATGGACGCGACGGCCATCGTCATGTGCCGCGACAACGGCGTGTCGCTGCGGGTGTTCAACCTGATGAACGAAGGCGACCTGATGCGCATCGTTGACGGAGAAGACGTCGGCACCCTGGTCGCCAACGGGTTGTAGACGATCGCGAGCGAGGGACCGGTATGCAAGACGAGATGAGCCGCGACGCGACGCAACGCATGTCCCGATGCGTCGCGACGCTGAAAGACCACTTCCGCAAGATGCGCACCGGCCGCGCCAATACCGGCCTGCTGGAAGGCATCAAGGTCGAGTACTACGGCAGCGAAGTGCCGCTCAACCAGGTGGCGAGCGTCAATGTCGAGGATTCGAGGACCCTGGTGGTGTCGCCCTGGGACAAGTCGGCGGTCAGCGCGGTCGAGAAGGCGATCCTGAAGTCCGATCTCGGCCTGACGCCGAACACGGCGGGGCAGGTGATCCGCCTGCCGCTGCCGGCGATGACCGAGGAACGCCGCAAGGAACTGACCAAGGTCGCGCGCCACGAGGCGGAGAATGCGCGGGTCGCCGTGCGCGCCGTGCGCCGCGACCTGATGAACGAGTTGAAGGAGATGCTCAAGGAAAAGCTGATTTCGGAGGACGACGACCGGCGCGTCCAGGACGAGATCCAGAAACTCACGGACCGGCACGTCCACGAGATCGATGCCGTGCTCGCCGAAAAAGAAAAAGAGCTGCTGCAGGTCTGAGATGCCGGATCCAGCCATCCCTGACCCTGGCGCGAGCCCGGTGCCGCGCCACATCGCCGTGATCATGGACGGCAACGGCCGCTGGGCCGAAAAGCGCTCGCTGCCGCGGGCCGCCGGCCATCGCGCCGGCGCGCGCGCCGTGCGCGCAGCGATCGAGCAGTCGGTGCGCCACGGCGTGCCGTCGCTGACGTTGTTCGCGTTCTCGAGCGAGAACTGGCAGCGGCCGGCCGACGAGGTCGGCATCCTGATGCAGCTGTTCCTGGAATCGCTCGACCGCGAAGTCGCGGATCTGGACGCCAATGGCGTGCGCCTGCGTTTCATCGGCGACCGCAGCCGGCTGGCTCCGGCGCTGAACCAGCGGATGACGGCTGCCGAAGCGCGCACGGCCGGCCGTGACCGCCTGGACCTGGTCGTGGCGGTGGCCTACGGCGGCCGCTGGGACATTGCGCAGGCCGCGCGACGCCTGGCCGCCGAGACGCTGGCCGGAGAACTGGACCTGGCCGCCGTCGACGAATCCGCCCTCGCGACGCGGTTGTCCACGGCGGGCCGTCCGCCGCCGGACCTGTTCATCCGCACCGGGGGTGAACGCCGCATCAGCAACTTCCTGTTGTGGGACCTCGCCTACACGGAATTGTGGTTCACCGACATGTTGTGGCCGGATTTCGACGCCGCCGCTTTCGAGGCGGCGCTCGCGGACTTCGCGGGCCGCCAGCGCCGGTTCGGCCGCACCGCGGCCCAGGCGGGCGGCCGCTGATGCTGGGGCAGCGCATCCTGACGGCGGTCGGCCTCGTGACCGTGCTGGCGCTCATCCTGCTGGTGCTGCCGCCGCCGTTCGCGCTGGCCGCCCTCGGCCTGCTGATCCTGGCGGGCGCCTGGGAATGGTCGCTGCTGGCGGGCATCGAACGGCCGCTGACGCGCGCCGCGTACCTGGCGGCCTGCGTCGCCGCGATGGCCGGGCTGTGGCAGGTCACCGCGCTCGCGGCGGATTTTGAACGTGCGATGGTCGTGACGATGCTGGGCTGGATCGTGCTGTTCCTGGATCGTGCTGGCGCCGCGGCGCGGCAGCACCTGGCTCGCGGCAATCGCCGGGATCTGGGCGCTCACGCCCACCTGGATCGCGCTGTCCCGCCTGTATCTGCAGTCCGATCGCGGTCATGAACTCGTCATCTTCGTGCTCGTGCTGGCCTGGGCCGCGGACATCGGCGCCTATTTCGCGGGCGGCCGCTTCGGTCGCCTGCGCCTGGCGCCGATCGTCAGCCCGAACAAGACCTGGGAGGGCGTCATCGGCGGACTCGCCGCCGGCTTCGTGGTCGCGCTCGCCGGACTCGCCTGGTTCGACCTGCCGGCGCTGGCGTTCGTGTCGTTGTGCATCGCCGCGGTGCTGGTTTCCGTGGTCGGCGACCTGCTGGAGAGCATGTTCAAGCGCCAGCGCGGACTGAAAGACAGCGGGAGCCTGCTGCCCGGTCACGGCGGCGTGCTTGATCGTATCGACAGCCTGACGTCGTCGGTGCCGCTGCTCGCGCTCGGCTTCGGCTGGCTGGGGCTGGTCGCATGAAGGGCCTGGTCGTCCTGGGTTCGACCGGCAGCATCGGCGAAAGCACGCTCGATGTCGCGGGCCGGCACCCGGAGCGTTTTCGCATCGTCGCACTCGCGGCGCGGTCGAATCACGAGACCCTTTATCAGCAGTGCCTGCGCTGCCGGCCGGAATACGCGGCGCTCCTGGATCGCGCGGCTGCGTCGAGGCTCGGCGCGCGCCTCGCGGCCGAGGGCCTGGCGACGCGCGTGCTCGCCGGCCCTGAGTCGCTGACGACGGTGGCGACGCTGCCGCAGGCGGATCTGGTGATGGCGGCAATCGTCGGCGCAGCCGGACTCGCGCCGACACTCGCGGCCGCCGCCGCCGGCAAGCAGCTGCTGCTCGCCAACAAGGAAGCGCTGGTGCTGGCCGGCGCGCTCCTGATTGGCGCCGCCCGGGCCTCGGGCGCGCGCATCCTGCCGATCGACAGCGAGCACAATGCGATCTTCCAGTGCTTGCCGCCGCCATCGGCGCAGGGCGGCGCGAGTCCGGGCGTCGCCCGTATCGTGCTGACGGCTTCCGGCGGACCGTTCCTGAAGACGCGGCGCGAGGACCTCGCGACGGTGACGCCGGAGCAGGCGATCGCCCATCCGAACTGGCGCATGGGCCCGAAGATCTCGGTGGACTCCGCCACCCTGATGAACAAGGGCCTCGAACTGATCGAGGCCTGTCACTTGTTTTCGGTCGGGCCCGACCGGGTCAGCGTGATTATCCATCCGCAGAGCATTGTCCACTCGCTGGTCGAGTTCGACGACGGCTCGGTGCTTGCCCAGATGAGCCATCCCGACATGCGGGTGCCGATCGCTCACGCCCTCGGCTGGCCGGAAAGGATTGCGTCGGGCGTCGCCTCGCTGGACCTCGTGCGCGTTGGCCGGTTATCGTTCGAACTGCCTGATCTTGAAAGGTTTCCTTGCCTGGGCCTCGCCGGGCAGGCGGCCCGGGCGGGCGGCACGGCGCCGGCCGTCGTCAATGCCGCCAACGAAATCGCGGTCGAGGCTTTCCTTGGCCGGCGGCTGAACTTTGGCGGCATCGCGGGAGTCATTGAGAGCGTGTTGCAGCAGCATCAGACGAGGCCGGTCCGGGACCTGGACGACGCGCTGGCCGCCGATGCCTGGGCCCGCGAACGCGCGACTGCGGCACTGACCTCGCGACGGGCGGCCGGCGCATGATCCTTGGCGTCATCACTTCGATCATCGCGTTCGTCGTCGCGATCGGCGTGCTCGTGTCGGTCCACGAGTTCGGCCATTACTGGCTCGCGCGCCGGCTCGGCTTCAAGGTGCTTCGATTCTCGCTCGGATTCGGCAAGCCCCTGTGGCTGCGCACCGGCCGCGATCCCGACCGCATCGAATACGCGCTGGGAGCGATTCCGCTCGGCGGCTACGTGCGCCTCCTCGACGAGCGCGACGGCCCGCTGCCTCCCGGCGACGCCCACCGCGCATTCAACCGCCGGCCGCCACTCGCGCGCATCGCGGTGCTGCTGGCGGGCCCCGGCGCCAATTTCCTGTTTGCGATCCTGGCGTACTGGCTCCTGTTCATGCAGGGCATGCCGGGGCTCAAACCGGTCATCGGCGAGGTGGCTGCCGATTCCTACGCGGCGCGCGCGGGCCTGCGGCCGCTGGACGAAGTGATCGAGGTCGGCGGGGCGCCGACCGGCACGCGCCAGGCCGCCGTGCTCGGAATCCTGGAGCAGGTGGTCGAGCACGGGCGTGTTCCGCTCGAGGTCCGCGGCAGCGACGGCCGGATCCGCGCACTCGAGATCGCCGTGCCGGAGTCGGAACGCCGTGCGCTGACCGAGCCCGGGATCCTGCTGCGCGGCATCGGAATGTCATTCTGGTATCCGCCGCAGCCTGTGGTCGTCGCCGAGCTCACCGAGGGCGACCCCGCCGCGCGCGCGGGCCTCGCGCTCGGCGACCGGGTCGTGGCAGTGGACGGCATCGCGATCGAGGATTACGCGCGCTTCGTCGCCCTGATCCGCGAGCGTGCGGAGCAGCCGACCCGCCTGACGGCGTTGCGCGACGGCCGGCGTCTCGATTTCGACCTGGTGCCGAAGACCGTGGTCGAGAACGGGCGCAGCGTCGGCAAGATCGGGCTCGGGGCGGCGCTCGGGGACGGCGGCGGCTTTCCTGAAAGCATGCTGGCGGTCGAGCGCTACGGGCCGATCGGGGCGGTCGCGCCCGCCGTGCGCGAAACCTGGCAGAAAAGCGCGCTGACCGTCCGTTTCCTGTGGCGCATGGTGACCGGCCACGTTTCGACCAAGAACATCTCCGGGCCGATCAACATCGCGCAGTACGCCGGACTGACGGCCGCCGAGGGGTTCATCTACTATCTCGGGTTCCTGGCGCTGGTATCGATCTCGCTCGGCGTGCTGAATCTGCTGCCGGTCCCGGTGCTGGACGGCGGCCAGATCCTGTTCCAGCTGGCCGAGATGGCGAAAGGCGCTCCGCTTTCCGCACAGGCTCAGCTATTGGGCCAGAAGCTTGGCATCGCGATGCTGGTCGCCCTGATGGGCTTCGCCTTCTACAACGACTTCACGCGGCTCTTCGGCTGAAGGCGCAGGGGACTCAGGGCAACATGCTTCGACGACTCATCGGCGGCATCCTGCTGGCTCATGCCGGCGTGGCGCTCGGACAGGGCGCCGGTGATTTCGTCGTCGGCGACATCCGCGTCGAGGGGCTGCAGCGCATCTCCGAGGGCACGGTCTACAACTACCTGCCGGTCAACATCGGCGACCGCCTGGACCAGCGGCGCGTACAGGAAGCCATCCGCGCGCTGTTCGGCACCGGATTCTTCAGCGACATCGAAGTGCGCCGCGACGGCGAAACGCTCGTCATCGTCGTGCGCGAACGCCCGTCGATCGAGAGCTTCGAAATCACCGGCAACAAGGACATCAAGACCGAGGACCTGGAGAAGTCGCTGCGTTCGGTCGGACTGGCGACCGGCAAGACGTTCGACCGGTCGGTGCTCGAGGAAGTGCAGGGCTACCTGACCGACCAGTATTTCAGCCGCGGCAAGTACGCAGTCCGCATCGACCCGAGGGTCGAGGAAGTGCCGGGCAACAAGGTGCGCATCAAGATCGAGGTGGTCGAGGGCAAGCGCGCGCGCATCCGCCAGATCAACCTGGTCGGCAACACGGCCTACGACGACGAGGAACTGCTCGAGGCATTCGAGCTGCGCACGCCGAACTGGCTGTCCTGGTACCGCCAGGACGATCGCTATTCGCGCGAGTCGCTGCAGGGCGACATCGAGGCGCTGCAGTCCTGGTACCAGGACCGCGGCTACGCAAACTTCGCGGTCGAGTCGACGCAGGTCGCGATTGCGCCGGAGAAAGACGACATCTTCATCACGATCAACGTGCGAGAGGGCGAGGTCTACAAGGTGGGCGAGGTCAAGCTCGCCGGCACGATGAAAGTGCCGGAGGAGGAACTCAAGCGCCTGCTGCTGGTGCAGCCGGGTCAGACCTATTCGCGCAAGCTGATCACGCAGACCCAGGAACTGCTGTCATTCCGGCTCGGCGTCGAAGGCTATGCCTTCGCCAAGATCGATCCGGTACCGCAGGCCGACGAGGAGAAGAAGACCGTCAATCTGACTTTCTTCGTCGATCCCGGCAACCGCGCTTACGTGCGGCGCATCAATTTCATCAATACCAGCGCCATCGACGACGAGGTGTTGCGGCGCGAGATGCGGCAGATGGAGGGCTCGTACCTCTCGAATGCGCTGCTCGATCGCTCCAAGGAGCGATTGCAGCGACTGCCGTACATCGAGAAGGTCGAGTTCGAATCGACGCCGGTGCCCGGCACGCCGGACCTCGTGGACGTGGACTTCGACGTCAAGGAGGGCCTGCCGGGACAGTTCAGCGGCGGCATCGGCTACTCCGAGTCGCAGTCGTTCATCCTGAACGGCAGCTTCGTGCATTCGAACTTCATGGGCTCGGGCGAGCGCCTGGCGCTCGAATTGCTGGCCGGCCGGTTTTCCAAGTCGTACAGCCTTTCGCACACCGACCCGTACACCAACGTGGACGGCGTGTCGCGCACGGTCGGGGTCCAGTACCGGGACATCACGCAGTTCGTATCCGCCGCATCGGATTTCTCCACCACGACCAAATCGGCGACGCTCGAATTCGGCTATCCGATCACGGAGTTCCAGGGCCTGCGTTTCGGCGTCGTCGCCCAGCAGTCGGACCTGATCGTCAACCCGGCCAACAGCGCGCCCGAAGCGGTCACCTGGGTGCGCAACAACGGCAATCCCTACACGCGCCTCATCCAGAACGAGTTTGCGGACGGCAGCGACCCGGATACCGACCCGGACATCGTCACGACCGAGCTGTTCGGCACCCAGTTCAACACCTACGAACTGGTCGCCGGCTGGTTCTACGATTCCCGCAATCGCGCCATCTTCGCCGATCGCGGCACGCGCCATTCCGTGAGCCTGGCGGTGGCCGCGCCGGGCAGCGAGGTCGACTATTACGTCTTCAGCTACGACTATCTGCAATTGCTGCCGATCTGGAAACAGTGGACGGTCGCGGTGTCGGCCGAGCTCGCCTTCGGCGACGCGCTCGGCAACGACACGTCAGCCCTGCCGCCGTACCGGCAGTTCTTTGCGGGCGGACCGTCGTCGGTGCGCGGATTCACCGAGAGCCGGCTCGGACCGAAAGACGGGTTCGGCAATCCTTATGGCGGCAACATGAAGGTGATCGGCCGCACCGAACTGCTGTTCCCGGTGCCCGCCAAGTGGCGCGCCAGCACGCGCATCAGCGCCTTTTTCGACATCGGCAACGTGTTCTCGCAGGGCGCGGGCGTCGAATTCGTGGGCCTGGACGGCGTCACGCCGGTGGACTACGAGTTCGATTACAATGAATTGAAACAGTCGGTCGGCCTGTCCGTGCAGTGGCTGGCGCCGATGGGCATTTTCCGGTTCAGCTACGGCGTCCCGCTGAACGAGTTCAAGGGCGACGGCGTGCGTTACGCGGACGAGGTCGAGCGCTTCCAGTTCACGATCGGTTCCGCGTTCTGACAGTCGAGGCAAGATGACAAACATGACCAGGCATTCCATTTCCTGCGCGATGCTGCTCGGCGCGGCGCTGGCGGCGTCACCCGCCCTGCACGCCGCCGAACTCAAGATCGGCTACATCAATTTCGGGCGCCTGCTCGAGGAATCGCCGCAGGCGAGGGCGGCGCAGCAGTCGCTCGAAGGCGAGTTCCTGCCGCGCCAGCGCGAAGTGGCCGCGCAGCAGAAGTCGCTGGAAGAAAAGCGGGACCGCATCAAGCGCGAGGCGGCCGTCATGTCGGAAGCCGACCGCATCAAGGCCGAGCGCGAGGTCCGCGATCTCGAGCTCAATGTGACGCGCCGCTTCAACGAACTGCAGGAAGACCTGAACCTGCGGCGCAACGAGGAGGTCGGGCGGATGCAGCGCGCACTGCTGCAGGAAGTCCAGTCCTATGCCCGCGCCAACGGCTACCAGCTGGTGGTCAGCGAAGGCGTGCTGTTTGCGGCGGAAGCCCTGGACATCACGCCGCAGGTGGTCGCCGCGCTGAAGGCCAAGGCGCCGGCGTCGGCACCGGCCGCGCCGCCCAAGACCTGAGGCACCGGCAACCGCCAGGGGAGCGCCGCCATGGCGATGACGCTCGGTGAGATCGCGGTCCGGTATGGACTGGAACTTGCCGGCGATCCCGGCCAGCGGGTGGATGGCGTCGCGACGCTCGCCGCGGCGACGCCCGGCACGCTGACGTTCTGCACCGGCGCGAAATTCCGCCGCCAGCTCGCCGCCACTCGCGCGACGGTCGTCGTGCTGCCGCGCGAAATGGTCGCGGAATGCCCGGTGGCGGCGCTCATCAGCCCGCGTCCCTACGCCAGTTACGCGCGCATCGCCGCGGGTCTGTATCCGCCGCAGCCGGTGACCCCGGGCATCGCGCCGGGCGCGCAGGTCGCGCCGACGGCCGCCGTCGCCGCGAGCGCCTGGGTCGGCCCGAATGCGTTGATCGGCGAGGGCGCCGTGGTCGGCGAGCGCTGTTCCATCGGTCCCCATTGCGTCGTCGGAGATCGCGTGCGGCTGGGCGAGGACTGCCGGCTGCTGGCCGGCGCGATCCTCTGTCACGGCGTGACCGCCGGCGCGCGTTGCGTCTTCAAGCCGGGCTGCGTGGTCGGGGCCGACGGCTTCGGGTTCGCGCCCGATGCCGACGGCTTCGTCAAAGTGCCGCAGCTCGGCAATGTGTGCCTGGGCAGCGACGTCGAGATCGGCGCCAATACGACCGTCGATCGCGGCACCATCGCAGACACGATCATCGGGGACGGCGTCAAGCTGGACAACCAGGTCCAGGTCGGCCATAACTGCCGCATCGGCGCTCACACCGTCGTCGCGGGCTGCGTCGGCATTTCCGGCAGCACGATCATCGGCCGCCGGTGCATGATCGGCGGGGCCGTGGGCATTGCCGGACATCTGGAGATCGGCGACGACGTGATCGTGACCGGCTACTCGCTGGTATCGCATTCGCTGCCGGGTCCGGGAACGTATTCCTCCGGCCTGCCCGCGATCGAGGCGGCACACTGGCGCCGCGCGGTCGCGCGGCTGCACCGCCTCGATGCGCAGGAGCGCGGGTCATCGCGCGGCAAGCCGGGCGGCGGCGGGCAGGGGACTGAACAGTGAGCGAAGGTTTCCCGATGGACATCCAGGAAGTGATGGCGCAATTGCCGCATCGCTATCCGTTCCTGCTGGTGGACCGCGTCATCGAATGCGTTCCCGGCAAGCGCATACACGCCATCAAGAACGTCACGGTCAACGAGCCGTACTTTCCCGGCCATTTCCCGCATCGACCGGTCATGCCGGGCGTGATGATCCTCGAGGCGCTGGCCCAGGCGGCCGGCATACTCGCCTTCAAGACCGCGGGCGTGGTGCCGGACGAGAATTCCCGCTTTTACTTCGTCGGCATCGACGGCGCCCGGTTCCGCCGCCCGGTCGTGCCGGGCGACCAGCTCGCGCTGAAAGCGACGCTCGAGCGCACGATGCGCGGCATCTGGAAGTTCTCGACCGTCGCCGAAGTCGCGGGCAGCGAAGTCGCCTCGGCCACGATGATGGTGGCGCCGGAGGTCGCGCCTTGATCGATCCGCGGGCCGTCGTCGCCGCGGACGCCGAGATCGGCGACGGCGTCGAGATCGGCGCGTTCTCGATCATCGGTCCCGGCGTGCGCATCGGCGCCGGCACCCGGGTCGGACCGCACGCGGTGATCAGCGGACCGACCACGCTCGGCCGCGACAACCAGGTGTTCCAGTTCGCGTCGATCGGCGACGCGCCGCAGGACCGGAAATACGCCGGCGAGCCGACCCGCCTGGAAGTCGGCGACCGCAACGTGTTCCGCGAGTTCTGCTCGATCAACCGCGGCACGGCCGGCGGCCGCGCGGTCACCCGGATCGCGGACGACTGCCTGTTCATGGCCTATTCGCACGTCGCGCACGACTGCATCGTCGGCAGCCATTGCGTGATGGCGAACTGCACGGCGCTGGCGGGGCACGTGGAACTCGGCGACTGGGTGATCCTGTCGGGCTATGCCGGCGTCCACCAGTTCTGCAAGGTCGGCGCGCACGCGTTCCTCGCGAACAATGCCGCGGTGACGCGCGACGTGCCGCCGTACCTGCTGGTGGCCGGCAGTCCCGCGGAACCGAAGGGCGTCAACAGCGAGGGGCTCAAGCGGCGCGGCTTCGACGCGCTTCAGATCTCGAACATCAAGAGCGCCTACCGCCTGTTCTATCGCTCGGGACTCAAGCAGACCGAAGCCGCGGAGCAGCTGCGCGCGCTGGCGCTATCGCAGCCCGAACTGCAGCCATTCGTGGAATTCCTGGCCGCCAGCGAACGCAGCATCATTCGCTGATGGTTCCGGGGCGCCCGCTGACGATCGGCCTGGTTGCCGGCGAATCTTCCGGCGACAACCTCGGCGCGGCGCTGATCCGCGCGTTGCGCGCCGGGATTCCCGAGGCGCGTTTCGCCGGCGTCGCGGGGCCCGCGATGACGGCGGCGGGCTGTGAATCCTGGGCGGCGTCTTCCGAGCTCGCGGTCATGGGGCTGTTCGAGGTGCTGCACCACCTGCCGCGCCTGTTGCGGCTGCGGCGCCGGATTCGCGGGCAGCTGCTGGCGCTGCGTCCCGACGTTTTCGTCGGCATCGACGCGCCGGAATTCAATCTCCACCTGGCGCCGGCGCTGCACCGGGCCGGGATCCGCACGGTCCAGTACGTCAGTCCGCAGGTCTGGGCCTGGCGCCGCGGGCGCGCGCGGCGCATGGTGCAGTACCTGGACCTGGTGCTGTGCCTGCTGCCGTTCGAGCGCGATGTCTACGACGCGGTCGGTCTGCGCGCCGCATTCGTGGGTCACCCGCTGGCCGACCAGCTACCCCTGGTGCCGGACGAAGCTGCGGCGCAGAAGGCACTCGGCCTGTCCGGCGAGACGCCGATCGTCGCCGTGTTGCCCGGCAGCCGGATCGGCGAAGTAACGCGCCTTCGCGATGACTTCGCGGGTGCCATCGCCTGGCTCGCCGGCCGCCGCCCGGGCCTGCAGTTCGTCGCGCCGATGGCGGACGCCGGCACGCGCAAGCTGTTCGAACAGGCGCTCGCGCGGCATGCGCCCGGCGTGCGGGTCCGGCTGATCGACGGGGCCGCCCGGACCGCGCTGACGGCGGCCAGCGTCGCGCTGGTCGCTTCGGGCACGGCCACCCTCGAGACGCTCCTGTGCAAGCGGCCGATGGTCGCGGCCTATCGCCTGGGCTCGCTGACGGCGCTCGCGCTGCGCCGTTTCGGGCTGCTGAAGGCGCCGTATTTCGCGCAACCGAACCTGCTGGCGGGACGCCTCGTGGTCCCGGAACTGGCCCAGGCCCAGGTCACGCCGGAACGGCTTGGCCGCGAGATCGAACGCTGGCTGGACGAGCCCGAGGCGGTCGCGGAACTGCAGGCCCTGTTCACGACGATTCACCGGCAGCTGCAGCAGGGCGCCAGCGAGCGGGCTGCCGCCGCCATCCTGGAAATCGCCCGCGGCAAACCGCCGTGAAAGCACAGGGCGTGGCCCCGGCCTGGATCGGTCATCGCCTCGTCGCGGGTGTGGACGAGGCGGGCCGCGGGCCGCTGGCGGGTCCCGTCGTGGCCGCTGCCGTGATCCTGGACCCCCTGCGCCCGATCCCGGGGCTGCGCGATTCCAAGCAGCTGCGCGCCGGGTCGCGCCTGCGGCTCGCCGGGGAGATCCGTCGTCTGGCCCTGGCCTGGGCGATCGGCTGGTCGGATGCCGGCGAAATCGACGCGCTCGACATCCTGCAGGCGAGCCTGCTGGCGATGCGGCGGGCCTTGCAGGGCCTGTCGGTCGCCCCCGGGCATGTCCGCGTCGACGGCAATCGCTGTCCGTCGACTGCCATGCTGGGCTTTTCCTGCGGATTCGAGGCGGTCGTGCGCGGCGATGCCTCGGTCGGCGAAATCAGCGCGGCGTCGATCCTGGCCAAGGTCCGCCGGGATCAGTGGATGACGCAGGCGGCGGCCCGGTATCCCGATTACGGCTTCGAGCGGCACATGGGTTACCCGACACCGGATCATCTGCGCCGGCTGGCGCGGCACGGACCCTGCCGGCTGCACCGGCAGAGCTTTGCGCCGGTAAGATCACGGCATGCCACGGACTGAGAAGCGAGACCTGGACCCGCCGTTCGTTCACCTGCGGCTGCACACGGAATATTCGCTGGTGGACGGCATCGTGCGGGTGCCGCGACTGATGCGGGCCGTGGCGCATGCCGGCATGGCCGCGGTTGCGCTGACCGATCACGGCAACCTGTTCGCAATGGTGAAGTTCCACCGCGAGGCCGAACGGCGCGGCATCAAGCCGGTGATCGGCGCCGACCTGTGGCTTGCCGGGGAGGGCGAACGCGCCGAACCGACGCGCCTGACGCTGCTGGCGCAGGATCCCACCGGCTTTCGCAACCTCACCTGCCTGGTTTCCCGCAGCTACCTCGAGGGCCAGGAACGCGGTCGCCCGCTGATCGCGCGGGACTGGCTCGATGCCCGAGCGACCGCCGGGCTGATCGCATTGTCGGGCGCCGGCGAAGGCGATGTCGGCCGCGCATTGCTGGCGGGCCGGATGACGGAGGCGCGGGCGCTGCTGGACGGCTGGCTGGCGCTTTTCGGCGACCGTTACTACCTGGAAGTACAGCGCACGGCGCGCACGGATGAAGAGGACCACATCGCCGCGCTGCTCGCGCTCATCGAGGAGCGTCCGGCGCCGATCGTCGCGACCAATGACGTCCGCTTCCTCGAGCGCGACGAGTTCGAAGCGCACGAGGCGCGCGTCTGCATTCACGAGGGCCAGCGCCTGGACGATCCCGGCCGTCCGCGGCGCTATTCGCCCGAGCAGTACCTGAAGTCGCCCGCGGAAATGGCCGGGCTGTTTGCGGACCTGCCGGAAGCGCTCGCGAACAGCGTCGAGATCGCGCGCCGCTGCTCGCTGCCGCTGGCGCACGGCGGCATCTTCATGCCGGCGTTCGAGGTCCCGGACGACACGACGGCGCCGGCGTACCTGCGGCGGCTGGCGGAAGAAGGGCTCTCGATGCGGCTC
>Ga0209640_10003601_pt1 | contig 13536 bp, 27 predicted proteins | sample RifCSP10_1_FD_184018 | JGI IMG/M metagenome (GOLD analysis project Ga0209640, IMG submission 184018) | Soil microbial communities from Rifle, Colorado - Rifle CSP2_sed 10_1 (SPAdes) (version 2) | ecosystem: Environmental > Terrestrial > Deep subsurface > Rock core/Sediment | place: Rifle...
TTGTACATCCCAACCCGTTTCGTTCTCATCAATAACGCTAATGTAAACTCCATCAACATCATTGGCTTCACCGAATTGATCTTCGTGGTACCAAAGTTCTTTACGTGTTGGTTCGCGCATTTTATTCTCCCATTGAATTAATACTATACATCACCCAACCATCGAAGTCAAGATATTGAATTAGCACTCCTGAAAAACGACGCGGAATGCCGACCTCAAGCAAATTCGGCGCATTTTTATCGAACTGCGGTGCAAAACTCGATTTAACCGAGCCAAACCCTGCTTATCTCGAATCTTCTCCAAATATCTCAAATTATCTCAACGCTTATCCAAATTTACTCTTGACGGGGTTGCTTTTGCACTTTATAATCGGCGCAGCTCGCCAGGAAAGGCGCGAATTTGCTCAAATGCTGCTCAACTGAAGAAATGAGCTTGACTTTGCGTCTGCTTTAGCGTATAATACCAGGGTGGGGAGGGGCTAAGCCGAATTAAATGAAATGGACACAAAAAAGCAGGATAGTTGCAACTATCCTGCTAAAACATGTTCTCGCGGCCGCTCCCGATCATTACTATCAGATGGATCGCTCCTATCCTCCACTCGGGTTAGTTTTCTGCCGAAAAAACCCGCTGAACTTGCGCCCAGCGGGGAAAGAACCTCGTATCTGAGGTCGGTTCTTATTTAATAAGGTTTTCGCTGACGGCTACTACATTCACCCGCTCCCGAGTTATATCCCAACGAGGGGAAACCGGGTCCTTTTGACGCGGTGCAGGTACACAGAACTCCTCTTTGTCGACTGAGGGCTTTCTCCGTTCTTAAGCTACGTCTATAAGTGTGTCGCGGGCTTCAACCGCTCAGCTTACAATTAGAACACACTTTAATGGCTCGGTATCCTGGTTCCCGGATTAAGCTAAGTACTCGTTAGCGCCAATTTGTTGTTGTGACTGGACTCGAACCAACATTCACCTACCAAAAGGTAAGCTGCATTCCACCATGCTCCACAACGTGAGTTTATCGGTCGCTCAAACCGCAGCTAAGCTACCTAGCTGCTAGCATCCCTTGGATCGACGGGCACGCCTTGCTAATAAAGTCGCGGGTTACCGCTGCAACCACCGCGGTGTGCGCCCGTAGGCCACAAATAAGGTTTCGGCAAGTATTTTATCTTGCACTGGATCCATCTGCCAGGTTAACGATATGTATGTTTCCTATACAGAGGGTTCATCTTCGCCCACACCCACAAGCTACACTCCAGACGGGAGTACCGCACCAACCAGACTGCATACGCGCAAGTTGGATTTTCACGCACTAGTAACGTGGCAAGTCGCTCATGACTTCGCCTTGCTAACCTGAAACGTCCAGGCTATGCCGTTGGGTTACTATTACACGCAGAACGCGCACCCACAACTTATTCTACGCTTTTACCACACTGCTAGTTAGGCAGCCCTTAAGAAGATCACTAATCACTCTTGGTTGTGGTTTCACCCTAACGGGATCATCAGAAAGCGACGCCGAAGTTATGTCGTTCGGCTAACACGACGCTGAGCTTAAAAGGAGTGCATTGCTCAGTCAAAGAGGCACTCTCCTACCGGGTTATGCACCGGCTGGCATAGGTTTGAGACATCTGAGTTGCCCAGAGTTCGCAACGGAGATCAACCCGAGCTTGCATAGTGCTTGTCAGTCTAGCGTTGATAGTGCCAACCTAGCGCACCTGCTTCACATCTTCCCAGTCTCCAACACGCACTACCGTGGCTGGGTTCAAGTTTTATACAGGTTACGGTCTCAAATTTTCGCGACGACAGTCTAGCCTTACGAGCTAGATTTTAAAGTTTTATTCGAGCCGCACTAAGGAGGCTCACGTTAACCCGTGCCGCAGGCCGTAGCCTATAGTCGGTCCCTTCGTTGCTTTCTGTATCCAGGACCTAGAAGAGGGCTGTAACCAGATATCCCCTTCATTTTCTAGTATCGGGGGAGGCCGAAGCTGATGGGCAGCTCGTTCCCTCCCCCCACAAATTGGTCCCGGATATAAGCCACCGGGCTGGCGTCGCGTCCCAAATCTTCACGAAGAGTCCTTGATCTGCGCCATTCTCTATTATACCGCATTTAAGAGGTAAAGTCAAGAACTATTTCAGAGAGTGGCTAATTCGGCCAAGGCCTCAGCGCCTCTCTCAGTCTTATATAATAGCAAAGTTCAGAACCGAAGTCAAGAACTAAATTCAGGGTCGTTGAGGCGTTGATCTCAACTTTCGGCCCGAAGGACTTGTGCAAGGCTTTCGCCCGACCCTGAAAGATTATAATAACAAAGTTCAGAACCAAAGTCAAGAACTAAATGAGGGGAACCTGACCTCTTCCTCCAGGCTCATCATGCTTACTAGGGGTACCCCCGCTTCGCTGCTTAAAGGCCGTAGCCTTCCCACATCATTTAAACATTATAGCGTGAACGGGACCGAAAGTCAAGAACTTTTTTGACCTCCGGTCCCTCGACGCTTAGCCAACCAGCGCGTTGCGCAGGGCTTGCAGGGCAGCCTTCGGGGCCTTGTCGAGGCCGTCCAGGTTACCTTCGACCACTTGCGCGATCTGCGCAACGATGGCCTCCTTGTTTTCGACCGGCAGGCCCGACTTGGTCACCGGCTGCTTACGCTCGTAGCCGACTTCCATACGGACAGCCTTGGCGATCACCGAACGAGCGGTGAACTTCGGACCGAACTCAGCGGCCAGGGCAACGGCCTTGGCTTGGTTCAGGGGAGCTTCGGCACGGATGCGGGCTTCTTGCTCAGCGGAGTACTTCGAGACAGCTTGCTTAGTCATGGTGGTAGTTTTCTTTCTGCTTTCCGGGGCCAGATTATCTCGCCCTCTTGACTCTCTTAATATAGGGGATTAAGGATCGAAAGTCAAATCAAATCGAAGCGCGCGGTTCAAATTGTTCCTGCACTCATTGCTTCAGCACTTATTTCAGCACGCGGTAATTTATTGACTTGACACTGTACTGCCGGCGCGCGGAAAAAAGTTGTTGACATACTACTTAGGTCGGTCGGCGCAGAAATTGTGAGCTGTAAGTGCGTGAAAAGGTTGAATAAAGTCGTGCTGAAAATGGTGAAAATTCAGGTGAGCAGCAATAAGTGCTTGATTTCATTAGCTTTTTGGGGCCCCGCCGAAAAGTTCAATGATTTCAATATGTTAGCTAAGTAGTTGAAAGCAATAAGCCTTTGAACCATCCCACGAATCAGGCCCCCCATTTTAAGTGTTTGATATATAAGGATTTTTTGGCTCTCCCCAAAATGTTCAACGTTTTCAAGGACTTAGCGGGAGGGCCACTTTAGACCCTCCCATTCGCCTTGTCAACCCGCATCTTGCTCTGGAAACAATTCAATATTCCCGCATTCGATATCAATAATCAGCTCCTCCATTTGAGCATTAGTGAGTTCGTTTGCTTTCTGGAAGCTACGAAGAGCAATACAGATGCCTTCCGCATAATCCCAGTAGTGTTTTTGAAAATTGTCCATTAGATTTTCTCTTCTCTAAGTTTCGGCCAAAACGCCTTCTCTTCTCCGCCATACCAGACGGCAAGCGGACCTTCACAAGTCCGAAGTAAATAAGACCCGTCTTTCATCTTCCAGTAATTGAAGACGCCAGCACCATTGCGAAGTCCCAAGTCTTCATTCAGTTTTTCAACCGGAATATACTTGTAAGAACCTCCGCCAACATGATCGAAAGCGTCAATCATCCCGCCGTTAGCCATAGTGCTTTCCATGCGGTCCGGTTCTTTGAAGGTGGCTGCGCACCAAGCCTTAATATATTGTGCTGCTGTATTAGCGTACATTTTTGCGTTCCTCGGCGATTTCAACAATCATCGCTTTCATGTTGCGTTCAATGTTCTTGCGACCTTTGCGGGTCGGTTCTTTTTCGATTTCGGACGCGGCGAGGCTAATCAGCGACGCCACGTCAAAACCGTATTTTACCAGCACATCAGGAACCCGCTTGCGGTATTCCTCCGCAACCCGTTTGTTAACAAAAGCCGGGGCGGCACGTTCCAGAATGAAAAAGCCGATGCTCATTTGCTTATGCTCCGCATATAGTTAAGGCCGCGTTGGCGACCGAATGCCTCCAACTCCCAAGGCGAGTTCCAATAGGCCCAAGAGCGCCCATCAGCAGGAGCATTATAGGCCATGCCTTCCCAAATAACAAGCCCATCCAACAAACTATCAACCATCTGGCCGGTAACATATTGTTTCAGATGCACCATCTCATGTGCCAACAGTTCGAGTTCGTCGTCCGTCTCACATTGGGTTGTGTTCATCGTGATAACGGCCAAACCCTTATGATACAAGATTTGAGCCGCGCCGATCATTTCCTCATCCGTATAATCTACGGTCAAGTCAAAATCGTAATCAGCAATACCTAGCGCACGAGCATACCACGTTGCGGCGGCGAGAAATTCATCGTTGCAAGCTGTGATTTTCATAAGTTCATAATAGCGTGTTTGAGGAAAAAGGCTAATCACGTATTGTTACAGTGTAAGCCTTTGATTTTGCTCATAAAATGGGAGGGGCCCCAAAAATCTAACGATTTCAAGGGGTTAGGTGACTGTGGCCCGAAAGCCACAGTCAAGACATTAATCGAGCGTAACGTCGATTTTTTCTTCGACGCGCGGCCCGTTGCGCGCGCTTCGCTTTTCACAAGGTAACTATCGGAGCTTTCGCCCCGATAGTCAACCCCTATCAGCCAGCCAGCAGGTCACGAATGGCTTGCAGCGCCGGTTTCGGAGCCTTATCCAGACCGTCGAGGTTGCCCTCGACGTAGCGGGCGATTTCCGCGCAGATCGTTTCTTTGCTTTCGACCTTGCCACCGCTCTTGGTGACAGCGACCTTACGCTGATAGGTCAGACCCATGCGGTTGATCTTCGCAATAACCGACCGGCCCGAAAACTCCGGACCGAAGGAGGCAGCGAGGCGGGTAGCGACTTCTTGGTTCAGAACCGGTTCCGCGCGGATAGCGGCTTCCATCGCCGGGGTGTATTTCGAGGCGGTCTTTTTGGCTTGAGCAGTCATGATGGTTTTTCGTTCCTTTTGTCTTCCCGGGGCCCATCCCCTTCCGACCTCTTATTTATAGGCGTTTCGGCTTTTGGATACAACACCTTTATTATTACAAATTTGTAATGTTCGAGGGCTTGACTTGTTCGGAAAGAGCGCCTAAAGGCCAAGGCCTGCTAAGTGTTTGATTTATAAGGCTTTTTTGGCGGGGCCCCAAAAATCGTTTAAAATCAATGGGTTAGCGTGTCGAGGGGGTTTTCACCCCCTGACGTTGCTTAATTATCTGCCGCGTATACTTCACAGCCTCCGCCCATTACTTCGCTGGCTTCCGCTTCATCTTCCGGCATTTGACAGAAGAGGTCGAGAGCCGCTTCCTCATCTTCGGCCATGACAGTATAGATGCGAGTTTCTTCAATAAAGAAACGCCGGGGGCCGACTTCGTCGGGGTTCGGGAAGGCCAGAACCTGACCCATTTCTTGCGTGTCGCCTTCGATCATCTTATTTCTCCAGAATGAAAGTTAATGGCGGGGCTTTCACCCGCCCGCTTTTACTTACCGGACCTTATAAAGATCCTTGACCTTAAAGCTAGTCCAAGACGGGTGCGGAGCGTTCATGTATTCCGCGACAGGCGTATTCTTAACCAGAGCGGTCAAAATTGGCACCTCATAGTCGCGTGCATCTTCTAGCGCGGTATGCGGTTCGTCGGGATAGCCCGCGCCAAGAATAAACTTGGCCACAACGTCCGCCTTTACTTGAACGCCAATGTGTCCGCGTTTCGTTCGGTTGCCGAAATAGCCATTTTCCAAGCAAAACTCAAGATAAGCCTTGGAACGGCCCCACTTTTGAGCGGCGGCGGCGTAAAGGCAAAACCGTTGCTCAAAGTGCGTCAGGTCAATGCCAGTATTCGCGCATTTTTCCGTGTCGAAAGGCAGGTTATAGGCGGTCAAAACCGGCCGATAACGCGCGTTGATTTTGGCGAGAAGCGAGTTAATCGCCGGAACACTCGCAACCATGCGGCGACCGTCCGAAATCATCGCGTCATAACGAGCGCGGCGAGCGGGAAGGCTGGCCTTGCTGAAATGGTCGTTAGCGTCTCCGAAAATGTGAAACAGGGGGTGATTATCCGCGTCACAGTAGGTTTCCGCGACCATGAAACCGCCCTCATAGTGGATAACGCCTTGTTTATCCGTGACGACGACGCCAATATCGGCGACCTTTTGGGTTTGCGTGGTTTCAGTATCAACCGTGACGAAAAACTTTTTACGAGCCATTTTAGTCCCTTTGCGGTCACAAGCGCCGCTGACTTCTAGAATATAGGCGAGGCCGAAGCCGATTACAAGCCCTTACGGGAAAATAATCAGCGCCAGCAGAACGGAGTTAAGGAACATTCCGATACCGTTTGAGACGCAATAAACCACGTCCCGTTGACGGATAGCGCGAGCCAGATAGAAGCCAAGGCCGGTCCAGACCATCAGGACCATCGAAAGCGGCGGAAGGTTTGCAGCTTCGCCAGAGCCGAAAATCCGGTCCAGCATTGACGGAAGGGTAGCACCTTGCAGCAGCAGGACGCCAATCCAACCGAGGGCGTTATTCCAGCCTTTGAAATGTGCGAGCACGTTTTGCATTTTTCAATCCTCAAGAGGGGCTTTCCCGCCCCGACCTGTAGAATATAGGGCCTCCCCCTTCCGATTGCAAGCCCCTCAACATTACAAATTTGTAATGTTTACACGGCTTGACTGGGGCTACAGCTGTGCTAAAATCGGCGCCACCTTTTATCGAGAAACGATATGGGGCTAACCCATTGAAATCATTGGATTTTTGGGGGCCCTCCATTTTTCTGTTTGTTTTCAATGACTTAGGCCCGCCCCGCATTAGACGGGCCTAAATCGCTTGTCAAGTCATTCCGCGAAAAACTTTCGTGTTTTTCTCAATCAGACTAAACTCGCAAGTCAAGCCATGAAGCTTGGCAGCAGCACGGTAACGAGATTGAGCGGCTCGAACCTCTTGACGGGTCTTAAACCGTTCATTCAATCCCCAGTTGTAACCGTTAAGCCTTTGCTGCGACCAGCCGTTTCCGGGGTCCGCGACATATTTCTCGTTTATGTCGCGATAAGCATACGTTGTCAGAAGGTATTCAACCTCTTTATTCATCGTATGTTTCCTCAATGCGCCCAGTGAGTTGGGCATGGTGATAACGGAAAAACTTCCATTCTCCGTCCGTGGTCTTTTGTTCGACCGTGACAAAGTTATCACAGTAAGTAACGTCCAGAACCTCGACCGACTTCCCGCAGGGGCCTAGCCCTAGCTTGAAATCGGCAACCGCGCTGTCATGGTTTGACCACCGAGCGGGGATGCGAATGCGATTGAGAACCATCAGCCCTCCACCGGAGGCCATTGCATTGAACGCGGTTCGGCGAAACCGAAATCGCCCATGTTGATCAGGCGGGTATCGTCAACGCCTAGAGCGTCATTGAAAACCTTGATCGCGTTATCCAGCGAGGCTTGGACTTGTTCCAACGTCGGAACCTTGTTCACGCCGAAATCTGCTGTAATGTTGCCTTGTTGGCCTTCACCATCATTCGCGCTGTCCGAAATCAGGTTATAGGTCGCTGAAATCATAACGCCAAGTTGTTCGCGCATCTTGTCTCTCCAAAGGGCTTCCTTGCCCGGTGATGACTTATAATAGCAGTTTTCTTACCCGTGTCTAATCACAAAAACGTGATCACAAAGTGCTTGACAGCTAACCCATTGAAATCGTTGAAAAAATCGGAGGGGCCCCAAATCCTCAATGAAATCAAGGACTTAGGGCTTTCGTTTAGTGAACCGTGTTAAAGGCGTCTACTTGAATTGACCCGCCGTCAACTTCCGATTGCTCAAGTTCTTCCTCAGTTAGATGAAGAAACTTATTAAATGCAGCATCCTCGTCTATTGCCTCAACAATAAACAACCGAGTTTCTTCTACAATAAAGCGGGCCATTAGAGTCTCCAAAAGAAAGAAAAGGTGGCGGGGCTTTCACCCGCCCGCTTTTACTTAGCCCGCAAGAGCATTCCGCAGAGCTTGCAGAGCCGGTTTCGGGGCCTTGTCCAGACCGTCGAGGTTGCCGGTCACGAAACCGGCGATTTCCTTGACCAGAGCGGCCTTGTTTTCAACCGGGTCACCCGATTTCGTGGTGGCGACCTTGCGCTGATAGGTCAGACCCATCCGGTTGATTTTGGCGATGACCGACCGGCCGGTGAACGACGGACCGAACTCGGCAGCCAGACGGTTGGCAACCTCTTGATTGAGAACCGGCTCGGCACGGATAGCGGCTTCTTGAGCGGCGGAATACTTGGAAGCGGATTTGATAGCCATGGTGATTTTTAGTCCCTTTTTTGTGGGCGGCCCATCCGCCCGATTTGATGAATGTAGACGCTTTTGGATTAGTCCGCAAGCAAATCCTCGTAGTATTTGACGAATTCTTCGGCCGTTTTAACGCTATCAGCCGCGTTCGCCTTCAGCCTAGCCATGAGCGGGGCATCCGCACACGGATAATCGTCGGCCACGCTGTCTTGCATATTATAGGCATCCTGAAGATGATTTTCCCAGATCGCGAGGCGAGTCCGGTAATGCTGCTTCTTGTCCATGTGTTTCGTTCCTTGTTCTTGACCTTCATAATGTAGGCCCGTGGGGTGATTATGTAAAGTTACAAATTTGTAATGTTCGAGGGCTTGACTTAAACAGAAAAAGGGCCTAAAGGCCCAGGTCTGCTAAGTCATTGATTTATAAGGCTTTTTTCGCGGGGCCCCAAATCATCAATAAAATCAATGACTTAGGTCCGTTTTTAGTCTTGTTCGTAACCTTCCACGTCGGAGTCTATTTCTCCGTTATGCTCATCGGGATTGTATTCATCCCAGCCCCAGCCGCAAGCTTCATAGTATTGGCTGGAGTCTTCGTAGTCGTCATCTTCACCGCCACAGTTAGGCTCCCACATTCCAGCCCACTCATAGCCGAAACTTTCAGCATATTGATCAAGATGGACGTTACTAACCGGTACCCCGTCAATATCGGGGAAGCAGACCAGTTCTTTCGTGTCAGTACCGACGCAATCGCCGTGCGCCCAAAAAACGATTTTACGCATATTTATTAAACTCCAAGTTAAGGTCAGCAATATAGCTGGCTTGTTTCAGTTTGCTGATAACACGATCAGCGGCTTTATAGTGATGTTCTTCCGGCCTGCCAGTTTTCTCGTAAGCATAAGAACCGTCGGCCAGTGCGTGAGCAATCAATTCGCGCATATTCACGCCGCCACCTGCCGCGCGTTTTCTTTAGTCGCGTTAATGCAGATGACACCTTGTTGCGCCATTGCAGCAAGCACCTTCAAGTTATCATCAAACATGATGCAGTTAGCTTCACGAATGCTGGCGAAACCCAGATCGAACAGGTATTTATTCAAAAGGCAGACCTTCATTTCCGCATCCGCGCGGCGGTCGCCTTCGCTCCGCGAAAGCAGGCCATGATAGGGAAGACCGTTGTTTTCCAAATAAGCCAGATCATGCTCACTCATGACGCGAGCCGTGCAGATCACCACATGATGACCGGCCTTATGCATCGCCCGCATAGAACGGGCGAGCGGGAGCAGACGATCAGCGAAAATCTTTTCCGCCGTGCAGTTCTCAATCCAATGTTCCAGATCAAGCGAACCGTCCTCTTTGGACAAGTGGCGATGTTGCGAACAGATCACCGTTCCGTCAAGATCGAAAACCACGATCGGACGTTGAGTGGCAGTCCGGGCTTTGAAGAGTTCGTAACCTTGGCCCATGTCGGCCTCCTTCGTTTCAGTCTCTATAATATAGTGGCTTTCCCTTAGGAACGCAAGGCTCTTGTCATCACAAAAAAGTGACCACATTTTTTCAAATAAGCCCTTGACACCCGGTGTGGAAACGTGTAAAATCGGCGCCACATACGCCTTGCGGTTGTCTTCCATAAGTCCTTGATTTATAAGAGTTTTTTGAAGGGGCCCCAAAAACTGTTAAGTTTCAAGGGGTTATGACTAACAAACGTGATCGTAAGAGAGATTGAGAGTTTCTTCAAACTGATCAAACGAGAAACCATATTCCCGCGCGAAGTCGTTGCGGAAGTTATCGCGTAGAGTTTCAATCTCCTTATGCATCTGCTCTTCTAGATCATAGTTCTCATCACAGGTCGCTTGATCAGCGCGTTCCATGAGTTCGTTGAGTTTCATCACAAAAATAAGAAACATTAGTTCCACCTTCTAGGCATGACACAGGACGAAAGATCGCTGTCTCGGTTTTGAATATATTGGCCGCCCTGCTTTTCACAGTCAGTGCGTTTGTCTTCATTGATACAACTATTCAACGCCGCTACAGCAATGAATAGAGCAAAGACCATGAGGCATTGTGCGACGATACCAATCCAGCTGTTATCTCGCATTAGCTAATCCTTTCGCCCAGACCGTTGACAACGATCTCGCGGTCCATATGATCGATCACGACACGACGCTGAGCGATCAGGTCATTAGCATCTTGCACGCTATCCGGCAGAAACTCGCCCGCTACAACGCGACCCGAAAGGCTCGCGTCCGTGCTCTTGCGATACCATTGGGCGTTGCTAAGGCCCATGCCTTCGCCTTCCGCCACTTTCGTGACTTTGTTGCCTTTGGCGAGAAAGGCGGCGATCAGGTCGTCTGTGTTCGTGTTCATTCCCTATAATACCACCTTTCGAGGCTCTGTCACATTACAAATTTGTAATGAGTTATCGCTTGACCTAGTTGACGTATTGGACTAAAGCGCCAGGCGACCTAAGCCATTGAAATCGTTGATAAAAACGGCCCTCCCCAAAATGTTGAATGAATTCAACACCTTAGGAAAGTCAATCAGAAATCTTCGTTCAAACCTACTCTAGAAACGGAGCGCATACCTTGTGGCTTATTAGCGTGAGCTTGCTCAACAAGGTCCATGTTCTCGGCCTGAACCCACTTATATTGTTCTTGTGCATTCTCATCAAAGACAAAGCCAGTATGTAGATAGATTGGCAAATACGCCGCAAAATACGGGGAGAACAGTTGCCAAGCATCCTCTGGATAATCCTCCCGATATTGAGCAACCTGAAGTCGCATCCAATAAAGAGCATTAGAGCGTGTCGGCCACCTGCCTAACGTCTGATGAATAACGCGCTTTTTCTTAAAAGGCCACATTTCAGCTGCTCCATTTGTCAAAGAAGCCGTTGCAATCGCAATCGGCCATGTAGTCATCCTCATAGGGCAGGATGAAAGCCCAATCAATGCACAGGCCTTTTGCATCGTCAATCAGTTGAACGGTAACCTCTTCCAGTTCGCGAATGACCTGATAGGCATCACGAGGGTTCTTACCAGTATAAAGGCTGTCGCCTTCCGACACGACATGGAACGTGTGACCGAGAGTCGAGGCGGCGATGAGCATGGATTGAAGCGAGCGCATATTAGGACACCATTCCAATGAAGCGAACGATGAGGCCATTGACCTCAGCGTAGAGGGCGTTTCCGATTTGGACGATTGTTTCTTGCGTTTCCATTCATCTAATATAGGCGTTCATAGCCCTTCATACAAGCCCCTCTAACATTACAAATTTGTAATGATAAAACGCTTGCATAGTATCGCTGAGTGTGCTATAGGGCGGCCCGGCGCAAGTCTTTGATTTATAAGGCTTTTTCGGCCCTCCCCAAAATGTTGAACGAATTCAACACCTTAGGAAAGTCAAGCCCTATTCGTCGTTGAATTCTCTAGGCTTGAAATCGTCGAAATGCAGCATTTGCCGAGAATCCGGAACAATAATGCTGTGGCTCGTACCAGCAGAGCAGCGCCCGCTATAAGTAACCAGCCATTGACCCTCCAAGTTAACAACGTGGATTGTTTGAGCCGGAGAGATGAAAGTTTTCGATTGCATCACATTTTCCTTAGTAAGAAGACAAAGACAAGGCCGAAGAGAATAACTGTCAGGAAGCGCAAAGCTGTTCCAATCCAAAGGCCAGACCCAAATCCCAAAGGTCCGCGCTAACCTTATCGTATATGACAAACATTGCCATATCCTTATAAGGGTTGTCGTGAATAGTCTTACCATTCTTAGCGGCGTGAACGCCTTGCATGAATGCGGGATTAGCCATTAAAGAGTTCCTTAAGAGCGGAGTAAGCAATGATACCAACAAAAATGAGAAGGCACAAGAGCGCGATAGTCATTTCTATTTCCCAAAAGCGCGGTTGATTTTGTTGATCGCGTGTTGCATGGCTTCCTCTTTCGAGGGGATCGGGAGCATATGGCTATAGTAGCCCTTAGCGTTGAAATGCTCTTCTTGGGTCATCGGCTGCGTTTTCATTCTTATAATATAGGGCTACCACCCACCTTTGGCAATAGGAGATTTGTGAATCTTTTGTGACAGTCGGCCGGCGCTAACCTATTGATTTCATTGGCTTTTTGGGGCCCCCCGAAATTCCCGAAGGAATTCAAAGGCTTAGTCATCTCTGACTTTCTTCCAAAACGCATGAGCGCCTGTCACAGCAAGGAATGAACTGATAATGGCTTGAGCCATTTCATAGTCATCCTCAATCGCAAGAATATAATAGTCGCCCTCACCGGCAACGTATTCAGCCCAAATCTCATACATATTTTATTCCTCCATCATTTCGTGATAGCAATCGCCATACCAAAGGTCTTCCCGGATGAAGTTGATGGCAATGCATAAGGCTTTCCAGCGAGTCCACTTGCCCTCACCATAGGCAATCTCCACGATGTTGATAATCGAGTCGGTGGTAATGTCGCGGGTGATGACGGTGAACATGGTATTCTCTCTCTTTGTTGCCCCTATTATATCACCGTTGAGTCATCTGTCACATTACAAATTTGTAATGATAAAAGAGTTGACATAGGGCGGTTATTAGACTAAGGATTTGACCCGGGTTCTACCACCCACCCCCACGCGGTATTTTCAAGTAATTCTTCGATTACGGTGCTTGTTATCACGAATTTACCCAAGTTTACCCGAATTTACCCAAAGTGTCAAGAATTTTCCCACGACCCGTAAAAATTTAGGTCTTGACAAAATGCCCATAACCTCCTATAATTCGAATATCAGATTGGGTCTTTATACCCGTAACTAAAGGACTTTCCCAATGACTCTTACCCGTATCAGCCCAGAGAACTTCGATGTTGCCAATGCTTATCTACAGTATGGCAACGTCCAAGATACCGCGCGCGCACTGCAGATTCCTGAACACGTCGTGGTTACAACGCTTAAAGATAAGCAGATAAAGACTTATCTTGATGGTGTTTATATGGATTTGGGCTACCGCAACAGAGCCAAACTTGGATCTCTGCTGGACAAGATTATCGAAAAGAAAATCGAAGAAGCCGAAGAGTCAGAACAGTGGACTAGTAAGGATCTGTATGACCTCATTGCTTTAGCACATAAGATGCGTATGGATGAGATCAAAGCAGACAAAGCCGACAATACAACAACCGTCAACGTCGCCAATTTTGGT
>Ga0209640_10003602_pt1 | contig 13532 bp, 9 predicted proteins | sample RifCSP10_1_FD_184018 | JGI IMG/M metagenome (GOLD analysis project Ga0209640, IMG submission 184018) | Soil microbial communities from Rifle, Colorado - Rifle CSP2_sed 10_1 (SPAdes) (version 2) | ecosystem: Environmental > Terrestrial > Deep subsurface > Rock core/Sediment | place: Rifle...
GGCCCACTCCATCAAGGGGTCGGCCGGACTCTTCCTGCAGGGCTACGCCTATGAAAGCGCCCGCCGGCTGGAGCAGCTCGCCAAAGCCGGCGCGCTGGAGGAGCTCGACGCCGCGTGCGCGGACGTCGAAGGGGGCGTCTCACGACTGATGACGGAGCTGCGTACGGTCCGAAAGACGCTCAGATGAGCGCGTCGAACACCGAACCTGAACACGAACCGAGAAGCGAGAACCGAGAAGTGTGAACGACTGTCACTCGACAAGGATCACGATCACCCCAGTCACTACGAGCACACACGCCCAGAGCCAATCGAGGTTGAACCAGGCGGTGCGGAGAATCGCCAGGCCGACACGCGAGTAGATGACCCAGGCGAGGAGCGCGGTCACGAGCAGGTACGCCAGCGTGTGGAGGCCGAGCGCCGCCCACAGCGGGCCCGCGACCTGCTGCGCGGTTGCGACGGCGTGCGCGTGTCCGGAGCCGGCGGCGTCGACGTCGGCCGATGCCCCCATCACGAGCGGCAGCACCATGAACCCGGCGCCGTGCGCCGAGGCCATGAGGAAGGACCAGATCGTCAGGTCGCGGAAGCCGACCTGCATGCCGCCATACCGCGGATGCCGGTGCCGCCACAGGCGATAGAGCCCGACAGCCACGAGGATCGAGGCCACCGCAATCCTGACCGCGGAGAGCGGCACCACCATCTCGGCAACGGCGCCCACCAGCAGGACGGCGCCGACCGCGAGACCGTGGCCCACCGCGATCGGCGGCAGCGCGCGCCACACGCCGCGCGCACTACCCTGTTGCATCCCGAGCGCCACGGCGAAGAGCCACCCCATGCCGGGGTTGATGCCGTGATAGGCACCGAGCAGCATCACGGCGCCCCATGCCATCGGCGTTCACTCGTGACGTGAGCAGACGTTGAGCATTGGGCAGTGGGCAGTGTGTTCAGGCGTAGCAGAACGAGTCGGACGAGGCGTCGCCCCCTTCGAGCCGCAGTTGATGGGTGCGCATCCCCTCCGTCTTCAGGAAGAACCGCTTGTCCACCTCCATGCCGCGTGGACCGACGTCGACTTTGGCCATCCAGCCGCGTACGCCGTCGGGATAGAACTGATCATCCCACGGCGAGTAGAGGCCGTTGGTGAAGTACACCCGCTTCCCGTCCCGGCTGATCTCCACCATCTGCGGGCCGCCGTTGAGCGCCTCTCCGGGCGCCGCCGGATGGGCCGACCGGTTGACCATGCCGCCCAGGGTGATCGAGCTCACCTTCTTCGGAATGAACGGATCGCTGACGTCGTACTGAATGAACTCCCCCGATCCCCAGCACGACACGTAGAGGTACTTGTCGTCGAGAGACAGGTTGATGTCGGTGACGAGCGGCGCCTCGGCCTTGAAGCCCTGCAGCAGCGGCGGCAGCCTGGCCGGATCGGCGGCCTTTGCGGGGATCTCGATCACTTTCTTGATGGCCCACTTCCCCGCTCCGTTCGAGCCGCCCTCCCGATACCACAGCCAGATCGACGATGACAGATCGGCGAGCGAGATGACGACGCTGGCGAATCCGTACGCCCTGGTCGGATCGTGGGCGGGCCGCAGTTCGAGCGCCATCTGCTGCTCGCCGCCCAGATCGAGCGTCTGCACATGGCGGCGGCGGCGAAGATCCCAGACGTGCAGCTTGTTGCCGTACTTGCCCCCGAGCAGCAGCTCCGGGTTGACGCCGTCCTTCACCATGTTCGGCGTGCCCCAGGTGCTGGTGATCATCGTGTCGAGCCCGAGATGCCACCACACGTCATAGGCCAGCTGCTGCGGGCCTCGATCGAGCTCCCACTGCCCGCGGATGTCGAACGTCTCCGGATCCATCACGAATGTTCCGCCAGGGCCCTCTCCCCCGGGCGCCCCCAGGGCGCTCAGATAGATGCCATCCGGTCCGCAGTGGACGGTGTGTGGAGACGCGTAGTTGGCGCGGTTGGCCAGCTCCTGCGGCTCGATCACCTTCACGATCTTCGGCTGGCGCGGATCGGGCTTCGTGTCGAGGATGTGAATGCGGGACGAGTTGATCCCCGGCACGATCAGATAGCGCCGCTCCATGTGCGGATGCGGCGCGTACGGGCAGAGACACGAACTGCACGCGTTCCATCCGAAGTGGTGCAGCTCATCGCCGGCCTTCGGCATGTCGGTCTGGCCGACGAGCCGCCCGTAGCCCTTCGAGGCCGGGTCGAGGTCGACGACGCCAATCGCGTCGGGCGTGCCCTCGTGCGTGGGGTTGATGAGCGCCATGTAGGCCAGCGTTTCCGGCTTGGCCTGCATCGCCATCCGGGGTGAGGGATAGAAGGTCGGATCTGGTGTAAGAAGAGGCATGGTCGGGCTCCTGAACGAGGCAGTCCTGCGACGAAACCCTGAGTGTCTATCCAGACCACTACCTCCGTCAACCACGGCGGTAGCCACGACGCCAGCGCGCCAACGCCCGGCCTCCCCTTCTGCGCTATGCTCGCCGCGGCGCCGTTGCGGAGTCTGAGATGACGACCGACGTACCAGTAGCCGACCACGAACCGAAAGGCGACCTCGGCGTCCTGTTCGTGCACGGGATCGGCGCGCAGGTGCGCGGACAGACGCTGGCTCAGTTCGGGGCCCCGGTGTATCAATGGATCACGGATCGCTTCCGCGGCCTGGATCGGCGCTGGCGACAGGCGAAGGTGCCACCGCGCTGGCGCGACGGCGTCGAGGAGTGGGCAAACGACGGCTTCCGCGCCCCTGCGGTTGAGACACCGGCGCGCAACCAACTGCAGGACCTGAGCGCGCAGGTCGGTTGCGACACCATCGTCGGACGGGCAAGCCTGACCGACGCCAGGCTCGTGACCCCGGCGGATCCAGCCGCTCCAGCCCACGCCACGCTCGTCATCACGCGACAGCGTGCCTCGGGGATGGTCCAGGAAGAGCGCTGGCTCCTGGCAGAGTCGTGGTGGGCCGCGACGTTTTCGGCCCCCGATTTTCGGGATCTCGGGCGCTGGGGCATTCGAATCGGCCCGTGGACCGTCGGCCGGCATTTCGGTTCGCGGCTGCGGCGTCGATGGCTGGATCGACCACGCGGCGACTCTGGAGCGAGGCACTGGCTGCTGACCCGAGGGGGTCTCGAGTGGCTCTCGGGCGTCCTCGGGGCGATCGCGGCGCTCGCCGCCGCACTGTGTCTGAGCCCGCTGCTCGTCGTCGGCCTGACGCTGCTGCTGGTCGTTGGGATCCTTCCGATTCCACAGCTCAGGGCGGCGATCCTCGCCGTGCAATTGAAGGCGGCATCGACGATCGGGGACAGCTTCGTCCTGGTCACCAAACCGGTCGAGGCGGCCTCCATCGTCGGGCAGGTTCAGCGCGATCTCGAGTGGCTGTCGGCACGATGCCGCGCCATCGTCGTCGTCGCACACAGCCAGGGAGGGGCGGTCGTCCATCAGGCCCTCAAGGAGGCCATCCCGGAGAAGCTGAAGCTGCTCGTGACGTTCGGGTCCGGCCTGAAGAAACTCGAAGAGCTGAAGAGGGTCGCCGCCCTTGGTGGCTCGTACGAGTCGTCCGCCGTCTGGACGCTCGTCGCCCTCATCTTCTTCGCCGTCTCGGTCGCCTGGTTCGTCGTGGGTGCGGGGACGATCATCCGCGATCCGTCTCGATACCTCGGCCAGGTGGGAGCGGTGCTTCTGTGGGGCCTGGTCAGCGCGGCGCTGTTGTGGGCCGGTTTGAAAGATCACGTGCGTGGGATCGAGCTGCCGGACTTGCGCCGCTGGATCGCACGGCTCGCGAGCAGCGGCGTCGATTGGACGGACTGCTACGCGAGCGACGACCCGGTGAGCAACGGCATCCTGATCGACGACCAACGCGTCCGGGACCGGTCGATTGAGATCACCAACGGGCGTTCGATGCTCGGCGATCACGTCGCGTATTGGGCCAACCGCGACCAGTTCCTGAGCCTGCTGGTCGGCCGGCTGATGAGCCCGGCCGTGCGGACGGCCGCCGGACTGCCGGAGTCGGCAGATCTCACGACCACGGCCGGCGACCTCGAAACGATTGGCCGCGACCGTCGATGGCGTGTGCAGATTCTGGGAGCCATCTGGTGGATCGCGGCAGTATCCGTGCTGCTGGCGGTGCTGCGCGAGTGGCCCGCCTGGCGCTACTTCCTGCGCTACGGGTTCGAGCAAGGGGTGTCCACGGGTGCCGCGCTGATCGGCATGAAACCCGGAGCCGTTGTCGACGTCGTCGTGGACTGGTCGGCCGTCGGCTTGCTCGCCGCAGCGCTCGGGCCGTACTGGATCGCGGCCAGCCTGTGGCGCTCCTGGAACGAAGGGGAGATGGACGCGGCCGTGGAGGGTCTCGTTGGCCCACCGCCCCTGCTCGTGTGCGTAGCCATCCTTCTGCAGGTCATGGTCGCTGGCGTGGGGCTGTACGAGTGGCGCGGAGAGCCACCCATCGGCTCAATACTCATCGCGACATTCGTCGTGCTGTTCCTCACGGTCATCTGGCCGCGGGCGCGGCGCGAGAGCGCTGCCGGGGGAAGAGGGCGGGTGGCGCCTCGACCCGCTGACGAAGAACAGCAACCGAGCATGGACCGTACTCAGGCCTGGTTGTTGGCCCTATGGGTGCCTGCGGCGGCGGGGTTCGGGCTGGGCATGGCCGCGTGGGATGGCCTTGCAAAGCTCCTTGGCGCCGTCTGGTCGGGCGGCTCCCTGACCGCGTTCGTCAGTGGCGTGCCCGAGGAGGCGTTCGGCGCGCTCGTGGGCGGCGCAATTGTCGTGGTCGCGGTGACGCGACACGTGTGGCCGAGCCGGGAAGCGTGAACGGCTCGTCCACTCGCACGGTATCGGCCGCTCACGGCCCCTACCAGTACCGAAGAACTTCTTCATCGCGTCGCCGTGCTGCCCGCCTCTCATCAGCTGCCGGGGGGTCGCCGGCGTCCTCCCAGGCGCCGATCAACAATCACCAATCGACAATCTCCAACAATTCAATAATCAAAGATCAGTCAATCGACAATGATTTCATTGCAGACCATGGCGTCGCGCGTCACCAACCGGCAGGCAGCCGCCGCGATCATCGTGCTCGTGGTCGGAGTGTCCGTTCACAAGTACTCGCTCGGCACCTTCAACAACTACCGAATCTTCGCGCGCAGCTTCGACGTGCTGGTGTCGCACCAGGATCTCTACGCCCCGCATCCGGACCTGCACGACGACGTGTTCAAGTACAGCCCGACCTTCCCCCTGTTCATGGCGCCGTTTGCCTGGCAGCCGGACGCGACCGGCCTCGTGTGCTGGAACCTGCTGAACGCCCTGCTGCTCGTCGCGGCCATCCGCCGGCTCTGGCCGGAGGGCCCGCAGTCGACCATCGCCATCGCCGTCATCGCGCTGGAGCTCGTGGTGTCCCTGCAGAGCAGTCAGAGCAACGGGATCGTGGCAGCGCTGATGATCCTGGCGTTCACGGCGCTCGAGCGCGGCCGCTCCTCCCAGGCCGGTTTCTTCATCGTCGCGGGGTTCTTCCTGAAGATATACGGCGTCGCGGTGGCCGCGCTGGCCCTCCTGTATCGCGAACGATGGCGCATCGCCGTGCACAGCGCGATGTGGTTCGTGCTGTTCGCAGCGGCGCCGCTCGTGCTTCTCTCCGTTGACGAGCTGATTGACCAGTACACCACGTGGCTCGGTGTTGGCCAGACGTTCAAGGTGCCGACCAACGCGTCGCTGATGCGCCTCGTCGATCGCTACCTCTACCCCGGCGCGGACCCGCGGGTCGTGCAGGCGATCGGCGGCGTGATCTACGCCCTGCCGTTCGCGCGGATCGGCGCGTGGCACGATCCGCTGTTCAGGCTGAAGCTGCTGTGCTCGCTCCTCATCGCCGTTGTGATCTTCAACAACTCGGCGGAGCCACCGACCTACGTCATCGCGGTCGCGGGTGGCGCCATCTGGTACGCAGCCACGCCCACGAGGCGCACCGCCGACCATGTCTTCGCGCTGACGCTCCTGCTCGTGGTGTCACTGATCTCGACGGACGTGTATCCCCGAGAGTTCAGAGGACTCTACGCGGGACCCTACACGGTCAAGGCCCTTGGATGTCTGGTGATATGGCTGCGGATCAACTTCGAGCTCCTCACAACCGGCAGCGGTACAGGGACCAGACAGGAATCCGGCTCAGCCAGTCGTTGACGTTGACCTGGTCGGCCCACTCGGGAATCGAACGGTACTCAGCGACGCAGCTGCGTTCGAGCACGCTGCCGGTTTCGAAGGGGAGAAGCCTCTCGGTGAACAACGTGACCGGTTGACGGGCCATGGTGTTTTGGAGCTCCTCGAGTGTGACGCGGAAGATTCGAACACCTGGCGGACGGTAGAAGTGCACCGACAGGCCGGCCATCGTGTATGGGTCACCCCCCATGGAGTAGATGTCTTTGACGCCGTGCGAGTAGATGTACCGGTACGTCATGACCTCGATGCTCGCGGGTCGGTACGGCAGCACCACGAGCCAGAGCACGTTGGCGCCGGTGAAGATGACGAAGAGCACCTTCTTCCATCCTACGACGGTGGTGGCCTGCAGCATGATGCCGAGCATGAACGTGAAAGGCAGGGCGAGGGGGAACAGGAAGCGGTACTCCTTGTGCCCGACCAGGCAATGCCCGATGAAGAACGGCACCATGAGATAGGTCAGGACGCTTCGTCGTTCCCGTGAGAGAAACCAGACGATCACCAGGAAGTACAGCGGGCCCAGAGGCGGCATCATCTGGTAACTCATCATGCGCAGGTAATCCCACCAGGGTGCCGTGCCCCAGGCGGCAGCCTTGTTGCGCAGGAATTGCGCGTCGACGTAGCTCCACGGGGTGAAGGTCCAGCGCCCATATCCCCAGTGGTCCGCCAGCACCGCGAGCAGGACGCCCAGGACCATCCCTGCGACAAGGGGCAGCGTGTCTCTCAACGCACGGTTCGCGAAGACCCTCTTTTCGACGACGAACCAGAGCGCGAGCCCCATCAGCATGAACGCCAACTGCACGCGCACGTGGAACGCCAGCGCCAGCAGCAACCCGCCCGCGAATACCCACGCGTGTTTCTGGTTCTCGATTCCTCGAAGGGTGGCGAACAGCCCGATGAAGAAGATTGACGCGCCGACCGTTTCGAACGAGAGCCTGGCGTTCAGGTACGGCAGCGCGGCAAACGACGACATGGCGAGCAGGGCCCGGCGGTCGAACGTATAGATCCGGCTCAGGTATTCCAATCCCATGGCGAACGCCGCGATGCCCAGGCTCACGGACAGCAGCCGCAGGGTGATTTCGTAGACGAACGGGCTCACGACGCCAAGAGCGCGCTCCACGGACACGATCGGGTAGTACACGGCGATCTGCGTGAACGGCCGGATCGCCTCGTGAAACTCCCATGGCAGCGCGCTGGTGGGCGTGAGCCCGAGCTTGTAATTGAGCAGTTCGAGCACCTGGAAGTGCTCATCGGGGAAGTGATGTCCGAGGCTGAGAAAGGCGGCTGGGACCTGTAAGAGCGCAAACAGCCATACCGCGGCACGCGTATTGGTCATGGGCTCATCGCGAATCACCTATGCCTCGCCCCTGCAGCCGCCCTCTCATCTGCGCGAGCGCCGCTGAGGATGTTCCTCATGGCGTAGTTCCCCTCGTGACACGCGTACTCGAAGATGTCCGTCTGGCCTTTGTCACTCTTGAGCGGAACACCGATCGTCCACGGCCTGGTGAACGTCGTCGGGTCGTCAATGGTCACCGCGTATGTGATCGTGTCCTTGTCGACTCGCGTGAATCGCTCGACGAGACGCAGCGTCTCTCGGGATCCTCGGAAGTCGGTCTTGTCCGAGAAGTTCGTCACCTCGACGACCAATGTATCGCCTTCCCAGCGGCCGCGAGGGTCCCCGAGATACTGACGGATCCCCTGGCTGAGGTGCGGACGCCCGTCCACCGGGATGATGCGTGTCTCGTGAATCATCTCGTGCGTGATCACGACGTAGCCCGGGCTCTGCAGAATCCGGATGATGTTGCCGTAGCTGCCGGCGTTCACGACGACGTGCGGCCACCCGCCGCGCGAGACGATGCACCGATCGCCCAGGCTTCGATCCTCCCAGGAGTCGGAAGGACCGCGCCCGCGCCTCGCCTCGGCCCTCGCTGCTTCACGCGTCCGCGCGTCGGCAGTCAGCGGGGGCACGCGCCCGTCCGGCGGATCGATGATCTTCGACGTCCGCGTCGACCTGGCGTTCCAGAACTCATACCAGTGAGTCGGCCCGGCGCCCGTCTCACCTCCGATGGTGGGTGCGCGCTGGACATTCCGGCGCGCTCGTTCCTCGAGGACGGCCGCGAGCTCTTCGTCCCCGAACTCGGCTTTCCCCCCGAGCTCACCCGGCCGCTCGAACGGCGTGTTCACGTCGTCGTTGTACGACCACATGCCCTGGAGATCCGGATCACCCCACGCCGTGCGCGGAGGAGCGTACTGGCCGGAGACGGCAACGACGAACAGCGAGCTGAGACCCGCCGCGAGGACCAAGGCTACGGCTGATGGAATGAGTCGACGCGTCATGTGCCCACCTCCGCCTCTAGTTCGAAGGAACCAGCCGCTTCAGCTCCTCCAGCCAGCCGAACATTATTGATCGGTGATTATCGATCGGTGAATCGTTGGTGATTGGAGATTGTTGACTGGTGATGTATTGGCGATTCGTGATTCGCGATCTATCGTCCGATTGCTCCGGCAAATCAACGATCAACAATCACAAGTTGTCAACGATTCAACAATCACAGATCCGTCAATCAAGAATGATTTCACTGCGGCACCAACCGCTTCAATTCCTCGAACCAGTCGAGCACCACGCGGATTTCGGACGTCGTTGGCGTAGGCAGGCCCCCACCAGATGCGGGTACAAGACTGATGAATCGACCGTCTGGAAGGACGTCGTATCCACGCCTGCAAGGTAGGCAATGGACTGGCCGTCGGGCGCAAATATCGGGTACATACCGCCCAACCCGCTCATATCGATGCCAGCAATCGGGGTCGGCTCCATTTCATTGATGCCGCGGACGTAGAGTCGTTGATTGGCGACATACGCTAGTCGCCTGCATCGGGTGAGATGGCAACCATCTGGAGGGTCGCCCCAGTGAAGCGTTGGCCCTCGGGCGGCGTGAACCCGAGCCGCGCGACCTCCGGCGGCTGGAGAGTCGGCCGCAGCGCCCAGGCGGCGGCGCCGACGATGATGGCCGTCAGCACCACTGCGGCAGCTACGGGAAGTACCCGCCGCCAAAGTGGGCGGGGCGCCGTCTCACGCGCGACTTGCGTCGTCGATGCGGCCTGGGACCCGCCGATGCTTGTCAGCTCGCTCAGAATGAACTTCGCGGTCGAGATCTCGGACACGCGCTGCCGGCGATCCTTCACCAAGCATCGCTGCATGAGCGTGCGCAAGGCCGGTGGCACGTCGGGGGGAAGCTTGGCCCAGTCCGGCTCGCTCTTGAGGACGCTCGCCAGCGTGTCGCTCATGTCCTCGCCGTCGAATGCGCGCTTGCCCGTGAGCATCTCGTAGAGCACGGCGCCGAACGCCCAGATGTCGCTGCGCTTGTCGGCCTCGCGGCCCTTGGCCTGCTCGGGTGACATGTAAGCCGCGGTGCCGAGGATCACGCCCAACTGCGTCATCGCGGGCGTCGTGATCGTCGGTGACATCGTGTCGCGTACGTGGTGTCCGGCTTCAGACGGACGCGCAACGAGCTTCGCCAGGCCGAAGTCCAGGACCTTGACGGTACCGTCCGGCCGCACCTTGATGTTCGAGGGCTTCAGATCGCGATGGACGATCCCCTGCTCGTGCGCAGCCTCCAGCGCGTCAGCGATCTGACTCGCGATCGCGATGGCCTCGTCGACAGGCAGCCCCGAACCCCGAACCGAAAGCCCGGAGCCGAGAGCCGAGAGCCCGGAGCCGAGAGCCCAGAGCCGAGAGCCGAGAGCCCAGAGCCCAGAGCCCTGAGCGAGCAGGTCCGCAAGCGTGTCGCCCTCGACCAGCTCCATCACGAGCGCGAGAACGCCATCAGCGCGTTCGAGGCCGTAGATCTGGGCGACGTGGGGATGATTCAGCGCCGCGAGTGTGCGCGCCTCGCGCTCGAAGCGCGCAATGCGCTCGTCGTCCTGCGCGAAGGCCTCCGGCAGCACCTTGATCGCCACCTGGCGGCCCAGGTTCGTGTCCGTCGCGCGGTAGACCTCACCCATCCCGCCCACGCCAATCTGAGCGGTGACGTCATACGTTCCGAGGCGAGTCCCGGGCAGCAGCGGCATGACTGGCTGGGATTATGGCGAGGGGTACGCGCTAATCCGGAGGAAAGCGCGAGGCGCGGTCCACGAAAAGGTAGACTGTCCGGCGCAGGAGTGAACGATGAGCGACCACGACCGTTGGCGCCCCTTCTCGCGACGCGAATGGCTGAAGCGGGTCACTGCCGCCGGCGCAGCCGCTGCCGTGCCGGCCAGGATGTTCCTGCCCATTGTGGAAGCGCCGGCAGACGCTCCGCCTGAAGCAACACAGGCGGCCGCAGGCGCCCGCATCCGCGAACCACTCGAAACGCTGACCGCCGCGGAATCGGAGACGCTCGAAGCGATCGCCGCACGCCTGATTCCGACCGACGCGAACGGACCCGGCGCGAGAGAGGCGCGAGCCGCGCACTACATCGACCGCGCACTTGGCGGTGCGCTCGCGTCGTTCCGCGAGGCCTACAGGTCGGGCCTTGCCTCGGTGGACCGTTATGCGCAGACGGTTCGAAATGCCCCATTCGCGAAGCTGTCGCCGCTGGATCAGGACGAGGTGCTGCGCGACATCGAGCGTAACGTCGCCAGCGGGTTTGCTCCGCCAGCGTCGACGTTCTTCAACCTCGTACTCGCGCACACCATCCAGGGTACGTTCTGCGACCCCTTCTACGGCGGCAACGCGAACTTCGTCGGATGGGATCTGATTGTCTATCCAGGCGTCCGCCTGGCTGTATCGACGGGAGAGCAACGCCTGAACGCTCGCCCGACGCCGACACACAGGTCCGCGTACGACTACTCGATGTTCGCCGGGAAGAGGCCGGCACGTGCACGCCTGGATCAGGGAGGTCACCATGGCGACTAACCTCCCGAAGACCGACGTCGTCATCGTCGGCCTCGGCGCGGTCGGCGGCGTCGCGGCGCTTCCCCTCGCGCAGGCAGGGTTGAGCGTGGTCGGCCTCGAGGCCGGGTCGTGGCTCCGGGCCGAAGACTTCGCGCCGGACGAGTTACGCAACAACTACCGCGGGTGGCCACAGGCCGTTCAGAAAGCCAACCGCGAGATCCCGACACATCGCGCCAACGCGTCAGCTCCCTACTCGCCGCGGCCCACGATCCATCCCATGATGAACGCCGTCGGCGGCACGTCCCTGCACTACTGGGCACAGAGCTGGCGACTGAATCCCTGGGACTTCAAGGTCGTCAGCGACACGACGAAGCGGTACGGCGCGTCGCGAATCCCGAAAGGGTCGACCGTCGAAGACTGGCCGTTCGGGCTCGAGGAACTGGAGCCCTACTACGACCTGGTCGAGCGCGAGATCGGAGTCTCGGGCAAGGCCGGAAATATCAACGGCCGGATCGACCGCGGCGGCAACGTCTTCGAGGGCGCGCGCACGCGTGAATACCCGATGCCCCCGCTGCGCGGGACGGGCTTCACCGAGTTGATGGCCAACGCGGCGCGTGGGCTTGGATGGCACGCGTTTCCGGGACCTGCCGCCATCAACACCCGCAGCTACCAGAACCGGACCGGCTGCGTGTATCACGGCTTCTGTGCGCGCGGCGGCTGCCACGTGAACGCGAAGGGCTCGACCGCTGTCACCACGATCCCCAAGGCCGTTGGGACGAAGCGGTTGACCGTCGTCACCGAAGCGAACGCGACCCGGATCGACGTGAACGACCACGGTCGAGCGACCGGCGTCACGTACCTGCGAGGCGGAACGGAGTACGTCCAGCCTGCGGACGTCGTGCTCGTCGCGAGCTACACGTACGAGAACGTGCGGCTCCTCCTCCTGTCGAAATCGAAGGCGTTTCCGAACGGGCTCTCGAACAACCACGGCCAGGTGGGCAGACACTACTTCACTCACAACCAGGGCGCCGCGGTGACCGCGCTGTTTCCGCGATCGCTCAACACCTGGTACGGCCTGCCCGCCCAGGGTGTGGCGGTCGACAACTGGGCGGATGACAACTTCGACCACGCAGGTCTCGACTTCATCGGCGGCGGGAACCTCTGGGTGTACTCCGACAGGCGCCCCATCGGCGCGGCCGGCATGAGCACCTTCGGCAGGGCGCCGCAGTGGGGCTCGGCGTGGAAGGCGTTCATCAAGGAGAACGCCGACCGCTCGAACCTCGCGTATCTCCAGAAGACGACACTGCCGTACGAGGACAACTACCTCGATCTCGATCCCACGGTGACCGATCCGCTCGGCTTGCCCGTGTGCCGCATCACCGCGGAGTACAGGGAGAACGAGCGAAGGGTTGCCTCCTTCATCCAGGACAAGATGGTGGAGTGGTACACCGCGGCGGGTGCAGTTGCGGTCGAGAGGGGACCGATCGGGACGATGGGACCGTCGACGCACGCGTATGGCGGCACGCGCATGGGCAACAATCCGGAGACGAACGTCGTCGATCGCTGGGGCTTCTCGCACGAGGCGCCGAACCTCGGCGTGCTCGGTGCGTCGGTCATGGGCACGAGCGGCGCCCGCAACCCGACGCTCACCGCCCAGGCGCTCGCGTGGCGGACGGCGGCGCACCTCGCCAGGAACTGGAAGTCGATCGCCGAGTAGTCCAGCGCGGAACCCCGCGCCGCTGGCGGGCGGTCCGCCTATAATCCCCGCGTCGCCATGTCACTCGCGCCTGGCACACGCCTCGGCCCCTATGAGATTGCCGCCCCGATTGGGGCAGGCGGTATGGGCGAGGTGTATCGGGCCACGGACACCAATCTTGGGCGGCAGGTGGCCGTCAAAGTGCTGCCAGAGGCCTTCGCACAGGACACAGAGCGGCTCGCGCGATTCGAGCGTGAGGCCCGGACGCTGGCGTCGCTCGATCATCCCAACATCGCGATCGTTCACGGAGTCGAAAAGTCTGAAGGCACGTACGCGCTCGTCATGGAGCTGGTCGACGGCCTGACGCTCGCGGACCGCATCGCGGCGGGGTCGATTCCCGTCGAGGAGGCGCTGGCGATCGCGAGGCAGATGGCCGACGCCCTCGAGGCGGCGCACGAGCAGGGAATCGTTCATCGCGATCTGAAGCCCGCCAACGTGAAGGTGAGACCCGACGGCACGGTGAAGGTGCTGGATTTCGGACTCGCGAAGCTCGTTGAGGCGGGTGGGGCAGGTAGGGCGAGTGAGGCGGGTGGGTTATCGATGTCGCCGACGATCACCACGCCCGCGATGACGCAGATGGGCGTGATCCTCGGCACGGCCGCCTACATGAGCCCCGAGCAGGCGCGCGGCGGGCCCGCCGACCGGCGCGCCGATGTCTGGGCCTTCGGGTGCGTGGTCTACGAAATGCTGACGGGCCGGGCGGTCTTCGCAGG
>Ga0209640_10003603_pt1 | contig 13531 bp, 15 predicted proteins | sample RifCSP10_1_FD_184018 | JGI IMG/M metagenome (GOLD analysis project Ga0209640, IMG submission 184018) | Soil microbial communities from Rifle, Colorado - Rifle CSP2_sed 10_1 (SPAdes) (version 2) | ecosystem: Environmental > Terrestrial > Deep subsurface > Rock core/Sediment | place: Rifle...
TTCGCCTGACCCCGGCCCTACCCGTCCTGCAAGTGATTCACTTCCGCTAATGCACTTTCAAATAGAGGCGCGCAAATCTTGCCCGACGAGGAGGAATTTCGGTGGGTTTTCGCGAGTGGGTAATCCCGAGGGACGACAAGTTCTTTGACCTGCTGGAAAAACAATCGCACAATGTCGTGGCCGCCGCCGAGCAGCTTGTCGAGCTCTTCGACCACTACGACAAGCTTACCGAGTACGCCAAGCGCATCGAGGACCTCGAGCACGTCGGCGACACGTTTGTGCACGACCTTTCTATGGAGCTCAACCGCTCGTTCATCACGCCGTTTGACCACAGCGACATTGCAGCGCTTGCGGGGCGCATCGACGACATCATCGACTACATCGATTCGTCCGCCGGGCGCATGTCCATGTACAAGATTCTGAAGGCGCCGCCGCACGCCAAGCGCCTGGCGGAGATTATCCTCGACCAGGTGCGCGAGGTCGACAAAGGCGTTGCAAGCTTGCGGAAAATGGACGGCGGCGTCATCCAGGAGAAGCGGGTCATCATCAACCGGCTGGAGAACGAGGCGGACGACCTGACAAACCGCGCCCTCGTCGAGCTCTTCGAGCTTGAGGACGCGCGCACGATCATGAAGCTCAAGGAAGTCTACGAGCGCCTCGAGGCGGCCACGGACCGCTGCGAGGACGCCTCGGACGTGCTTGCCGACATCGCCACGAAAAACGCGTGAGCGCGCTCTCGCCCTGAACCTCGTGCGGAAGGTGTGCGGGTGGCCGTCGAGCTCCTCATCTGGGCGACCGTGACTGTGGCAATCGCCTTCGACTTCGCCAACGGCTTCCACGATTCGGCAAACTCGATTGCGACGATTGTGGCGACGCGCGTGCTCAAGCCCGTTCAGGCCGTCGCGCTTGCCGCCGTCGGGAACTTCGTGGGGATCCTGCTTGGCACTGCCGTCGCCAAGACGATCGCCAACGACATCGTCCAGCCATCCGCAATTGGCGAACACCCCGTGTCGATCGTGCTGGCCGCGCTGATCGGCGCGCTCGCTTGGGACATCATCACGTGGTACCGCGGGCTCCCCACCTCCTCGAGCCACGCGCTCATCGGCGGCCTCGTGGGCGCGGGCGCGATGGCAGCGGGGTTTGCGGCCGTGAAGGGCGACAAAGTGCTCGACAAGGTCGTAATTCCCATGATGACCTCGCCGGTCATCGCCTTCGTCTTCGCGTTCCTCTTCACGGCGCTCATCCTCCAGCTTGGCCGGCGTTCGACGGTCCACAGGATGAACTTCTGGTTCCGGAAACTCCAACTCGCATCGTCGTTCTTCTACTCCGTCACCCACGGCACGAACGACGCGCAGAAGACCATGGGGATCATCACGGCGCTGCTCATCGCGAACGGCATGCTCGCGGCAGGCTCGGGCGTGCCGCTATGGGTGATGGTCGCCGCCCATGCGGCGATTTCCCTGGGGACATTTTTCGGAGGGTGGCGAATCGTCCGCACGATGGCGAGCCGCATCACCTCGCTCAAACCCTACCAGGGCTTCGGGGCGGAGACGGGCGGTGGGCTCGTGCTTGTGGCAACCGCGCACCTTGGCATGCCGGTCTCCACGACCCATGTGATCACGGGGTCGATCATGGGGGTCGGGGCCACGAGGCGGCTCTCCGCGGTGCGTTGGGGGGTCACGCGGCGGATCGTGGGCGCTTGGATCTTGACGATCCCCGCCTCGGCCCTCATTGGGGCTGCCGCGTACCTCGTGGTCGCCGGCGCCGGGGTCCTCTGACCCCGGTCAAGGCGCACGCGCGCGGCCGCGCCGCGGCCGCTCCGGGCTCCTTGTTGCGGGCCGCCTGCGGCGCTACGGCGCCTTCGCGGGCAGCCTCGACGGCGGCCTCCAGCGCCCGCGCGCCTTCCTCCACCTTGGCGAGCTGCCGCGCCACTTCGCCCGCGGCCGCCCGGTAGAGCCGGAAGCGCCCTTCGCGGCGTCCCTCGACGAGCCCGGCGTCGCGAAGCACGCGCAGGTGGTGCGAAACGAGCGGCTGATGCAGCCGCGTCGCGCGCGTAAGCTCGCTCACGGTCTTCTCGCCGCCCTTCACGAGTTCGAGGATCCGGCTCCGGTTGGCGTCCGAGAGCACGAGGAACAGGTCCGACGCGTCCACGGCCTCGAAAGGGGAGCGTGCGTATTTGCGGGTTTTCACGCCGAGCGGCGGTCGGGCCCGTGCGGGAAAGGCCGGGAGCGCTCCTCGAACGCTTTATAGCGCCTCGACGGGTTTGTGGCGACTGGAAGGGGGGGCACGGGCCCGATGGTCGTCGCCGAGGTGCGCGTCGAACTCAAGAGAGGGGTCGCCGACCCCGAGGGAGCGAACGTGAAGAAGACCCTCGTCGCGCTCGGGTTTGCAAGCGTGCGGGACGTGCAGTCCGTAAAGACCTACCGGGTGACCCTTGAGGAAGAGGACCCGCAGGCCGCAGACCGGGCCCTCCAGTCCATGTGCGAGAAGCTGCTCGCAAACCCCGTGGTGAACCGCTACAGCATCCGGATTCTCGAGTGAGCACGACTGGGGGGGCCGTGACCTTCGATGGGCTACTTCATCCAGCGCAAAGTGCCCTTCCCCCTTTCGGACATCAACCTCCGCGAGGCCTCCGACACGGACCTCGGGCGGATCAACGGGGAGCTCAAGACCGGCTTTTCGCTTGACGAGATGCGCGCGGTCAAGGCGCACTTCGAGGACGAGGGCCGCAACCCCACGGACGTCGAGCTCCAGGCCCTTGGCCAGGCGTGGTCCGAGCACTGCTGCTACAAGTCCTCGAAGCTCATCCTCAAGGAGCACTTCGCGGGCCTCGACACGCCCGATGTCCTTGCAAAGGAGGACGCGGGGGTCGTGGCCTTCACCGACGAGTGGGCCTATGCGCTGCGCATCGAATCCCACAACCACCCGTCCGCGCTCGACCCCTACGGCGGCGCCGCGACGGGCATCGGGGGGATCCTGCGCGATGTCCTTTGCATGGGTGCCCAGCCGATCGCGCTTGTCGACCCCCTCTTCTTCGGGCCCCCCGACTTCCCCGATGAGCGCCTCCCCAAGGGCGTGAAGCACCCGAAGTACCTCCTTAGGGGCGTCGTCGCGGGGATCCGCGACTACGGGAACCGCGTGGGGATCCCGACGGTGGCCGGGTCCGTTCGCTTCCATGAGGGCTACGTGGGGAACTGCCTCGTGAACGTCGGGTGCCTTGGAATCGTGAGGCGCGACAAGGTCGTGCACTCGGCCGCGGGCGCTGCCGGCGACCTCCTCGTGCTCGTCGGAGGGCGCACGGGGCGCGACGGGATCCACGGCGTCACCTTCGCGTCGACGACGCTGCGCGAGAAGTCCGAGGAGGAAGACCGCGGGGCGGTCCAGCTCGGCGACCCGATCACGAAGGAGCCGCTCATCCACGCGGTCCTCGAGGCCTGCGAGAAGGGGCTCCTCTCCGGGATGAAGGACCTCGGCGGCGGCGGGCTCTCCTGCGTCTGCGGCGAGCTTGCGCTCGCGGCGGGCCTCGGGGCCGTCGTGAAGCTCGACGCGGTCCCCCTCAAGGAGACCGACCTCGTCCCCTGGGAGATCTGGGTGTCCGAAAGCCAGGAGCGGATGATGCTCTGCGTGCCCCCCGAGGAGATCGACCGCGTCCTCGACATCTTCCAGGACTGGGACGTGGAGGCCTGCGTCGTCGGCGAGATCGTCACGGGCGACCGTATCGCCGTCACGTACCGCGGCGTTGTCGTCCTGGACCTCGACCTCGAGTGGTCCACGGGGGGGCCCGTCTACAAGCGCCCCCAGCGGGCGCTGAAGCGGTCGGGCAAGGAGGTCCGCCCGGAGGCTCCGCGCACCGTCGAGGCGCGAAACGCCCTCCTCCTGCGGATGCTTTCCGACCCGAACCTCTGCTCGCGCGAGTGGGTCGTGAGGCAGTACGACTTCGACGTGCGGGCGCGCACGGTCGTGAAGCCCTTCACGGGCCTGCCCTTCCGCGAGGGCCCGGCCGACGCCGTCGTCTTGAAGCCCCTCGAGGACGACGCGCACGGGCTCGCGCTCGGCGTGGCGTCCTCGCCGGAGGTCGCCTCGATCGACCCCTACCTTGGCGGCAAGCTCGTCATGGACGAGGTCGTGCGGAACCTCGCGGCCACGGGCGCCCGGCCCCACTCGGTCACGAACTGCCTGAACTTCGGGAACCCCGAGCGGCCCGAGCGGATGTGGCAGTTCGCGGAGGTCGTGCGCGGGATGGCGGAGGTCGCCCGCGCGCTCGCGATCCCGGTGCCCTCGGGGAACGTGTCGTTCTACAACGAGGCCGGGGGCGGGAGCGTGCCGCCGACGGCGACCGTCTTCGGGGTCGGGGTGATCCCCTTCGTGCGCCGCGCGGTTACGCCCGACCTCAAGCGCGAGGGGGACCTCCTCTACCTTGTCGGCACGACGCGCCCGGAAATGGCCGCCTCGACGTACTACCGGCTCGCCGGCGGTTCGGGCGGGGACCCCCCGAATGTGGGCACGGCGCAGCTGCGCCTCTCAGCCGAGAACCTCGCGATGGCCGCAGCCGCCCGCCAGGTCCGCGCGACCCACGACATCGGGGACGGCGGCCTTGCGGTCGCCCTCGCCGAGATGGCCCTTGGCGGCGACATCGGCCTCACGGTGGCCGCCGACCGGGCCGCGCCGAGGCTGCCTTGGGACACCGCGCTCTTCTCCGAGAGCCCATCCCGGTGGGTCGTCGAAGTCGAGAAGAAGATGGCCAAGGCCTTCGAGCGCACGATGGCGCCGGTCCCCGTCCGGAAGATCGGCGAGGTCGGCGGCGAGAACATCCTCATCGAAAGGGGCGCCTCTGCGCTCGTCGACCTCAAGGTCCGCGAAGCCCGCGCCGCCTGGACCCAGGCGATGGGGCAGTGGATGGGTTAGCCTGCGGCCTTCCCCCCAAGAACGGGAGAGAAAGGCTCATGACCGGGGGCCTTTCATGGGCGACTTGTGGTGACTTTCGGAGCGCAGGAGGCGCAGGGCCTCCTCGTCCTCATCGTCCTTGTCGCCGCGAGTGTGACGATCGCGCGCGGGGCCCTCAAGACGCGGGGGCTCTCAAGTGAAGTGAAGCGCCTTTCTGGAAAACTCGGCGACTTTGAGGAGCGCGAGGAGATCGGGAGGCTCCGGCACCGGGACTTTGACGCGTTCCTCGCGAAGCTGAACGCGCGCCGCGCGCGCCTCGGGCAGGAGCCCCTGACCCGCGAGTTCCTTGCCCCGCACCAGTTCAACCTCATGTATTCGGTTGACGCCGGCGACGTCGACCCGGCCGCCCTCGAGGCGCTTCGACAGCGCGTCGAGAAGGCCGCGCGCACAGGCGACGAGCCCGCCGCGGCGCCGAGTCCCCCTTGAGGGCCGGCCCGCTCACTGGGGCCGGGTCGTCTCGGGCAGCTCGCCGCGCACGAAGTAGAGCGAACTGCAGCCGTTGCACGGGCCGTCGTAGTGCTGGAAGGCGACGTTCAGCGCGCCGTCCGGCGTAATGACGACCTCGAAGAAGTCGTGGAGCGCGTGGAGGTCGTCGCCCTGGTACAGGGGCTCCTCGCTCGCGATCGAGAAGTTCATGGCGACCTCCCCGAAGAGCGCGCTGCGCTGCATCCCGGCGTAGAGGTACCACGTCGAGTTTCCTGACACGGGAAGGTCCGTCGTGCCGTAGAACGCCACGGCTAGGCGCCCGTCCGGCCCTGCGTTGATTGTCGGGTAGTCCAAGAAGCCCTTGAAAGGCGTGACCTCCGTCGTGTTCCAGGTTTTGCCAAAGTCGTCGCTCACGCCCACGAAGAGGCGGGTGCCGTTCTCGATGCCGTCCGACGCGTCGTTCCACAGGACGTACACGAGCCCGTTGTCCCCGGCCGTGACGACCGGGTACTCGCGGCCCGGCCCGTCGCGGTGGGCGACGACGACCGGGTTCGAAAAGTCGAACGTGCGGCCCTGGTTTTCGCTCACGTACACGAGGATGTCGGCCGGCGCGTCCACTTCGCTCTCCGAGACGACGTACACGTGGTCGCCCGTCCGCTCCGCGTCGATGTGCGCCCAGCCGTTCCCGGGCACGGGGTCCCCCGCCGTCCAAGTGAGCCCCTGGTTCTCCGACCGGTAGTACCAGTAGCGGCCGCCCGCGACCTCGGCCCCGTTGTTGCCAAGGTAGTGGAGGACGCCGTTGGCTTGGCCCGCGATCCAAGGCCTGTCGTCGAGCCCCGTGGACTTCTGGATCCGGACCGAGTGGTCCCATACGCCCTGGTCGCGGAAAACATGGATGTGGTTGTCGAGCAGGTACGTGTCGACGAAGTAGACGTTGTCGGCGGCGTCGACGGCGATGTCGCCCTCGTCGCCCAGGAACGTCTTCCACCAATTGCCCCGGATTCGCGGCTCGCTTGGAGAGACCCAGGACTGCCCCTGGTCGAGGCTCATGAGGAACCACGAGGCGAGGTAGGGCCAGGTCGTCTTGTCGTCGAGGTTCTTGTGGGCCGTCATGTAGAGCGCGCCCGTCGAGTCCGAGGCGATCCCTGGCTCATAGCCCGCGGCATTGAGGTTCACCGTCGGGCCCCAACTCACGTCGGGGCCGCGGGGCCCCTCACCCTGCCCGGGAGGCGGGCGCCCGCCCCCGAAGCCCGCACCGCCGAGGAAGAGGGCGCCGAGGAGCACGAGGACGACCGCCAGGGCAGCGACCTGGCGTTCCCGCCTCCCCTCAAAGGTCCGGCGCACGACCTGGGGGAGCCCCAGTCCCTTCGGCCGGGGAAGGGCCTTGAAAAGCCGGGAAGGCCGGGGCAGCGAAGAGAAGGCCTTTGGCAGTTTCACCGCGCCAACCCCTCCGACACTTGAGCGCGGACGCCCCTAGATAAGCGTAGAGGTTTCGGGCGGCGGCCAGGCCTCCCCCGCCCTCCCCCCAAGGTTCTTGAAAGGCGGAGCGCTTGCAAGGGCGCCTGACGGGGCGACTTCCATGCTGAAACCCTACCGCACGAAACTCCTGCCCGCACGCCTGAAGATCGAGGTTGGCGACGCCGCAAAGGGCGAGGCCGACGCACTCGTGGTCCCCGCCTACCAGGGCGAGAGGAAACACGAGATCCTCTTTGACCGGACGAAGGCCCGCGGTGTGCTCTCCCACCTCAAAGCACCCGACTTCAAGGCGGGCCCCAAGGACGGCGTGCTCCTGCGCACGCTGGGCCGCCTTCCCGCTCCCCGGCTCCTCGTCCTTGGCGTCGGACGCCCCAAGGAGGTCGGGGCCGACCGCCTGCGCGACTTTGCCGGGCGCGCGGCCTCGAAGTTGAAGGGCAAGAACGTCCGGCGCGTGGCCATCGACGTCCCGTCCCGCACGGGGGTCTCCGTGGACACCGCGGTCGAAGTCATGGCCGAAGGCGCGCTCCTCGCGCTCTTCGAGGTCGAGGACTTCCGCAAGCGGAACCCCGAGGCCGGGCGCTCGCCGGCGGAATTCACCTTTTACATCGCGGACCGCGCGGCCCTTGCGCCGGCCCGCCGCGGGCTCGCGCGGGGCCGCGAGATCGCGAGGTACACGAACGCCGCAAGGCTCCTTTCGACCCTCCCGTCGAACGAGAAGCCCCCCGCGCGCCTGGCTGACCTGCTGGGGGAGGTCGCCCGCGCGGGCGGCCTGACGTTTTCGGTCCTCGACGAGAAGGAGCTTGCCAAGCGCGGGTTCCAGGCGCTGCTTGCCGTCGGCAAGGGCTCCGCGGCGCCGCCTCGGATGGTCGTGGCGGAGTACCGCGGCGGCCCCAAGGGCGCCCCGCCCGTCGCACTCGTCGGCAAGGGGATCACCTTCGACACGGGCGGAATCTCCCTGAAACCGACCTTCGGGGCGTACCCGATGTGGCACATGAAGTGGGACATGACCGGTGCGGCGGCCGTCGTGTGCGCAGCCGCCTGCGCGGGTGCGCTGAAGCTCCCGGTGAACCTCGTCGCCATCGCATGCCTTGCGGAGAACATGCCTTCGGGGAGCGCCTACAAGCCGAGCGACGTGGTCCGCGCCCAGAACGGCGTCACCATCGAGGTCGTCAACAGCGACGCCGAGGGGCGCGTCGTTCTCGCAGACGGCCTCTCCCACGCGCAGTCCTTCAAACCCCAGGCCGTCGTCGACGTCGCGACGCTCACGGGAGCGATCGGGATTGCCCTGGGGCCCCGGACGTCCGGGCTCTTCTCGAATTCCGACGAGCTTGCCGACCGGCTCATGGCCGCCGCGAAGCGAACGCAGGACAGCCTCTGGCGCATGCCGCTCTTCGAGTGGTACGACGAGCTCATCGAGTCCCCGATCGCGGACTGGAAGAACTCGGCCGGCCAGCCCGCCGGGGCGGGCACGGCCGCGCGGTTCCTCGAGAAGTTCGCGGGCCGCCACCCTTGGGCGCACCTCGACATCGCTTCGACCGCCTGGACTGACCGGGGGAAAGGCGAAGTCAAGCACCCGTGGCAGCCGCGGGGGACGACCGCAACGGGCGTGCGCCTCCTCGTCGAAGCGCTGCGCGCCTGGAAAGGGCCTCCCAAGCTCTCGCGCTTGAGCGCCGAGGCCAGGGCTCCCGCCTCCGAGGACGACGACTGAGGGCGAGCGGTACGAGCGCGCAATATATATCGCGCGCGAGGAAACGTGATCAGGAGGGACCCGCGCGTCCGCCTTCGCCCCGCCCGTGGCCGCCCTGCGCCAGCTTTTCCGGCCCGAGAACATCCCGGGGACCCTGGCAGGAGCCGGCGTGCTCCTTGCCGCCGCGTCGGTGGTCCTGCCGTGGTTTGCCCTAGCCGACTTAGTCGCCGGCAAAGGCGACCCCTCCTTGGAGTACGGGCTCACGCAGTCCGTCGCGCACTTCGCCGACGGCACGAGCCGTGTGGTGCCCTACGACACGCGCGCCTGCGACTGCTTTGCGGTGGCCACGTCCTTCGGGCTCGTCCAGCTCCTTGCATGGACCGGAGCCTTGCTTGGCGCTGGAGCGCTTGTGGGCCGCAGTTTCGCCCGGATCCCCCGGGCCGCGGCCACGGCCCTCATCGCGGGGGCCGGGGCCCTTACGGTCCTCGCGCCCGTGCTCCTCGCGACCGGCCTTCCGACGGCGTTCCTCGCCGACGGCAACACGCTGAACCACGCGCTGCCGGACGGCCGGTGGGGGTCGAGCTTCTGGGGAGCCCAATCCGTGAACGTCGCCCGTACGCTCACGTGGTCGCCGGGCGCCGGGTGGTTCGTCTCGCTGATGGCCTGCGGCTTGCTCCTGGGCTCGCTGCGCTTCAAGGGCCCTGAGGCCCTTGCCGCGCCGGCCCCAGCCGCAGCACCCACCCGCGCACGAAGCCCGGCGCCGGTTGGCCCCGCCGGGAACGGGGCCCTGCTCCCCGAGGGCCTCACCGGGCAAAACGCCTTTGTAGTCCCGCCCCCGTGAGCCGCACCGGAGCCTGCCTTCCGTGGTCAAGTCCTTCCGCTTCGAAACCGAGGCCACGGTGAACGCGGCGGTCGACCAGTGCTGGGCCGTGCTCTCGGACCCCAAGACGCACCGCGCGAAGTGGGAACCGGGCTGCAAGGACGTGCGCGTCGTCGGCCGGTCGGGGATGTTCCTCGTCGTCGAGGTCGAGCGCCAGCTGCCGGGCGGCCCCTCGATCCGCCGCAAACTCAAGGGCGCCCTCCACCCCGTCGGCCGGATTGACTGGACCGTCGAGGAGGGCTTCGAGAAGGGTTCGAAGATCTGGGACGTGATCCAGCCCGTCGGCGACGAGAACAAGTCCCGCGTCGTCTTCTCGGGCGAGGTCCTGCCGGAGACCGGGCTCGGCCTTGCCGCGGCCTTCTCGCGCTCAGCCGCCGCGCGCGCCTACGCCGAGCGCGTGAAGCCCGACCTCGAGGCCTTCAAGCGGTACGTCGAAGGCCTGCCGCCCTTGGCGCAGGGCGAGGGCTGGGCGTACATCAACCTCGAGTGAGGGCGCCTCGACGGCCCCCGCGCCCCTCGGCGGGCGAGGTCGCCTAGAGAGTCGATACTGTACCGGCGTGAGGCTGAACGCCGGCGAAGCCAAGAATCCTCCTGGTGACTCCGATGACCAAGCGCCTCATGGCCCGCAACATCATGTCAAGCCCGGTGGAGACAATCGAGGAAAGAGCGACGCTCGACAAGGCGGCAGCCAAGCTCCTTTCGAAGGGGATCTCCGCGCTCCTCGTGGCCCCCGAGGACGAAGACGAACCCTTCGGGATCGTCACGAGCGCGGACCTTGTGGGCGCCGTAGCAAGGGGCATGCGGCCGAACTTCACGCGCGTGTCGGACGTGATGTCGAGCCCCCTGCTTGTCGTCACGCCGAACGTGCCCGCCGAGCATGTCGCGCGCCTCATGGAACGGGGGGTCGTGCGCCACGTCGCCGTCTTCAACGGCCGGGAGATTGTCGGGATCGTCTCCCACCGGGATGTGCTCAAGGCCATGACGCCCGAGAACCTCGATGAAGCCGTGAGGGAGCAGGCCAAGGCTGCGGCGTGACCGCGCTTCGGAGCAAGCGGCGACCGGAGCCGCGCGGAGGAAACCTTCAATAGCCGCGCGCCCGCTCCCGCGGCCCGGCGTGAAATCGTGGGCGCAGGGAACGTAGGTCTTGTACGGCAGCTTAAGCAGGTCGTTGGCGAGAGGTCCGTCCTCAACCACCCGTTCTACCAGGCGTGGCAGAGGGGCGAGGTCGAGAAGGCAACGCTTCAGGAATACGCGGGCCAGTACTGGCCCCACGTCCTCGCGTTCCCCACGTACCTCAGCGCCGTCCACGCAAACTGTCCGGACATCGCCGTGCGCCAGCAGATCCTCGAGAACCTCATCGAGGAGGAGCGAGGGGACAAGAACCACCCCGAGCTGTGGCTGCGCTTCGCCGAAGGCCTCGGGATGTCGAGGCGCGCGGTCAAAGCGAAGCGCCCGCTTGAAAGCACGCGCGCATTCGTGGAGACCTTCCAGGACACGACCCGCAAGGCGTCGTACCCCGCGGGCATGGCCGCGATGTACGCGTACGAGTCGCAGATCCCCGCGGTCTCGCAGACAAAGATGGATGGCCTCCGGAAGTTCTACGGGGTGAAGGACGCGCGCTCCCTCGAGTTTTTCAAGGCTCACATCGGGCTCGACGAGATTCACTCAGAGGTCGCGGTGGACATCATTTCGAAGCACGCGACGTCCGAGAAGCAGCGCCGCGAGGTGCTCTCCTCGACACGGAAGGTAGCCGACGCGTACTGGGGCTTCCTCGACGGCGTCATGGACGCGTACCTGTGAGGGGGCCTGGAACACCCCCGCGAACTCAGGTGGCCTTGGGGGCCTCGGGCTTCTGGAAGACCATCACGTACTCGTGCTTGAAGAGGTAAAAGCCCTGGCTTAGCGCGCGGAAGCGCCACAGGTTCTCGGCTTTGCCCTTGCCGCGCTCGTTGCCCTGGATGTCCTTCACGTTGATTGCCTTGAGCGTGAGGCCGGCCCCCCGGCACACGTCCATGCACTCGAACCCCAGGGGGACCCACTCGCCCGCCGCGTACTTGTCGCCGATCACGAGCCCCAGGAATCGCCCGGGCTTGAGGAGTGCGGCCGCATTCTCGACGGCGCCACGGAAGTTTTTGAGAAACGCAGGGAGGTCCGGCGCGTTGCTGAGGTCACCCTTCGCCGCGCCAAAGCGGATGATGTCGAAGTACGGAGGGTGGAGGATCACGAGGTCGGCAGCCTCCGAGCCCATGGCCCGCAGCTCCCCCTGCAGCCGTCCGCGCGCCTTCGCCTCGCAGGAGTTTGCCACGACGACGCGCGTGCGGGCCCGGCGCGGATTGGGCGCCTCCCGGATGAGGGCCCTCGACCGCGCAGCGACTTTCGTGTTGATTTCGACTCCGAGGCCGTTTCGTCCAAGGCGCCGGCACTCGATCAGCGTCGTGCCAAGGCCGGAGAAGAGGTCGAGGACCGTCTCGCCAGGCTTCGTGTAGCGGCGCATGAGCTGGTGGGGGATTTGCGGGACGAAGTTCCCCCAGTACTCGGCCGAGTGCGGGCCGTAGCTGTCGCGTTTGCCGAGGATCCATAGGCTCTCGACGATGACCTCGGGGTAGTCCCGGAAGCGGGCGGGGTCGATGTCGGTAAACTCGAAGCTCGGGTGCCGGCGCGGCCGGCGAGGCGCCTTCACGAAGCCCGCGACCTCCAGCGCGATGGGGCCCCGCGGCTATTTCAGGCCTTGGAAGCTCACGGGCCGCGCCTCACCCGCCGCCCGACCGCAGGATCCGCACGAGCCTCTCGGCGTGGGGCATCGCGCGCTCGCGGATTTTGTGCGTGGTTTTCTCGATGGCGTAGTCGACCCGGTGGAACGACAAAGCGCCTTCGCCCGTGTCCATGATCGCGTAGGCCGCTTGGGGATTGCCGTCGCGCGGCTGTCCGACAGAACCGGGGTTCACGATCGTGAGGTTGGGCAGACTCCGTGCGAACTGGAGGTGGGAGTGGCCGACGAGCAGGTAGTCGAAGGCCTGCGCTGTGTCGTCAAGAAGGGCCTTCAACGTTTTTTCGGGCAAGTCCGGCCAGAGGTACTCGCGGTTGCTCTGGGGCGACCCGTGGCAGAGGAGCGCGCGGCCGCCCGCGCCAAAATCGAGCTTCGCGGTCGGCGGCAGCGCCGCGAGGAAGCCGACCTGGTCCTTCCGGAGCCTGGACCTCGAATAGCGCATGGTGTCCGTGGCGACTGGCGACCACCAGCCAGGGTCGAACTCCTCCTCGGGCGTGGCGACACCCTGGTCGTGGTTCCCCTGCACGAGCACGCCGCCTGGCCCGGCCGCTTCCTTCAAGATGTCGACGACGGGCTCCGGGTCGGGCCCGTAGTCCACGGCGTCACCGAGGAACGCGAGGCGGTCGAAGTCGGCGTCGGCAAGGACCGCCTCAAGCGCCTCGAGGTTCGAGTGCGTGTCGGAAACGAGGAGCCACTTCACCGCTTTCCCCCGGGCCGCGGCGCGAACGGCCACTTTCGTGGAGCGCGCCTGGGTTCTTTAGCCCTTGCCGCGGGACTCGTCCCGCGGAACCCGCCGTTTGCTCCAAACAAGGACCGCGGCCACGACCAGAAGCGCCCCCAACGCGTCCACGGCAAGATCCGCGGCGTCCGCCTGGCGGAAGGGCACGAACGCCTGGTGGACCTCGTCGCTGACCCCATAGACGGCCGCAATGACGACGGCTAGGGCCGCGTCCCTCTCCCTTGGCTTCGCGCGAGCCTCGGGCGCTGCCCGTCGAAGGGCGAGAAAGACAAGCGCGCCGAGGACTCCGTAGGCGGCAAGGTGCTCGAGCTTGTCGATGAAGGGGATCTCCCCAGCTCCCGGCGGTTGGGGGGGGTGGGACTGGCCGGAGAAGAAGAAGATCGCAGCCGCCCAGAGGGCTGCGGGCGCCCAAGGCGTCAGGCGGGAGGCGAGGGCGGCGGCCGCGGTGCGCACCCCCTTTCATGATTGGACGGGCGGGATCCCCGTGACGCCGCCCCGCCGAAGGTCGAAGACGCGGACGGCCTCCTTGCCCTGCACGAGGTCGAGCCGCCGCGCCTTGAAAGCGCGGCCGACGGCCGCGCAGGTGAGCCCTCCACCCTCAAGGGCATGGGC
>Ga0209640_10003604_pt1 | contig 13531 bp, 8 predicted proteins | sample RifCSP10_1_FD_184018 | JGI IMG/M metagenome (GOLD analysis project Ga0209640, IMG submission 184018) | Soil microbial communities from Rifle, Colorado - Rifle CSP2_sed 10_1 (SPAdes) (version 2) | ecosystem: Environmental > Terrestrial > Deep subsurface > Rock core/Sediment | place: Rifle...
ATGGCGGCGTTTCTCTTGGTGAAGATGCTCACCGACTGAGGGTATCGAACAGCGAGCGAGTTGGCGCAGACTACTTGGCGCAAGACCGGAATCCGCTAGATGATTGATGCCACGGCGCTTGCCGTGGCGATAGGGGCCAGGAGAGGCAGGTCGAAGTCGGCGGTGTTGACCGCACCGTCGACCCGGGAGGCCACGATGGACGACGCCGACCTCGACCTGCTGTTGATCAGTGTCTACTGCACGGCCGACGACCTCTTGCCCGAGCGGCCGGTGAACGCCCGCCGCAGGCTCAGCGACGCGCAGATCGTCACCCTCTGCGTCGCCCAGGTGCTGATGGGGGTTCCCTCCGATCGCCGCTTCCTGCGCGCCGCCCGCCGCCAGCTCGGCCACCTCTTCCCTCACCTGCCGCGCCAGGACGCCCTGCACAAGCGTCGGGCGCGGCTCGCAGAGACGATCGAGTGGCTCTGCGGCGTCTTCGTCTCGCGCAGCCCCGGAGCTCGAGACGACCTCCTCCTGCTCGACTCGACCCCGGTCGAGTGCGGACGTTCGCTGGAGACCGCCCGCCGCTCGCAGCTGGCCGAGATCTGCGGCTACGGCTACTCGCGAAGCCACTCGCGCTGGTTTTGGGGGATGCGCCTGCACCTCGCCTGCGCCCCCGACGGGACGCCGCGAGCGGCCGCGCTCGTGGCCGCCGACCGGCCCGAGCGGGAGGTGGCGCTCACCCTCCTGCCGCGGGCGCTTGCAGGCGGGGAGACGATCGTCTGCGACAAGGGCTACTCAGGAAGCGAGTTCGCTGCCTCCGTCGCGCGCCTTGGCGCCACCGTCGTTCGTCCAGCCCGCAAGAACGAGGCAGAACGGAGCCCGCACCTGGCACCGATTCGCCAGCGGATCGAGTCGGTCTTCTTCACCTGCAAGGACCTGCTCTCGCTCGAGCGTCACGGCGCCCGCACCCCTCGCAACCTGTTCGCGCGAATCGCCGTGCGGCTGCTCGCGCTTGCCGCCTGCATCAGCCTCAACCACCAGCTCGGCCGCCCCAGCCGCGCGATCGCTGACTACACCGCCTGAGCCGTGGCATCAATCATCTAGCGGACTCCCGATCCTGCGCAAACCAACTATTCGTACCGGAGCGCTGCGATCGGGTCGAGTCGCGCCGCGCGGCGAGCAGGGTAGTACCCGAAGAAGATCCCGATCGCGAACGACACCGAGAACGCCAGGATGAGCGACGGCACGCTTACGATTGTCTGCCAGCCCGCGAACACGCCGATCATGCGCGTCGCTCCGATTCCTGCGAGGACGCCGGCGATCCCGCCGAGCACGCTCAGGAAGAGCGCCTCGATCAGGAACTGCATCTGCACCTTCCATGGCGTCGCGCCGACCGACTTGCGGATCCCTATCTCCCGGAACCGCTCGTGGACGGACACGAGCATCATGTTCATGATCCCGATCCCACCGACGAGCAGCGCGATGCCGCCCAGCGAGAAGGTGAGCACGCGAAACGTCGTCGTTGCTCTCTGCGCCTCCCTGATGATGCTCGCCTGGTCTTCGGCCGAGAAATCGTCCGGGTACGAATCGGGGAGCTTGTGCTGCTCACGCAGGACGTCTTCGATGGCTCCGATGGTCGGCTCGATGTCAGCCTCGGTCTCTACGCGGAGGTCGACGTGGACGACGTTGGCGCCCCCAAGCAGTACCCGAGTCACGATGGGGAGCGGCACGAAGATCCGGTTGTCGAGGTTTTCGTCCGCGAGGGACCCTCTTCGCGCTTGGATGCCGATGACCTCGAACTCCTGGCTTCCGACCCGCACTGTCTTTCCGAGAGCGCTCTCGCCGGGGAACAGCCGCTGCTCCGCATCGAGGCCGACGACCATGACGCTTCGCCCGAAGTTGACGTCCGCGTCGGAGATGAGTCGTCCGCGGACCGCGCTTTGGTTCTGGACGTCGGAGTAGATGGCCGTAACGCCCTCGAGCCACGTGTTCGCCTGATTGCGGCCGGCGGAGACCACGATGCTCTCGATGGCCTGGTGAGGCGAGGCTGCCGTGACCGCCGGAAGCTGCGAGAGCGCGGCGATGTCCTGCGGCGTGAGCGTCCGGTCGCTGGCCGACTGGCGTGTGCCGATGGTGATGAACTCGCCGTCCACCTTGATGACATTGCCGCCGAGCCTGCGGATCGAGTCCGCCACCTCCTTCTGGGCGCCCGCGCTGACGGCCGTAACCGCGACGAGCGAGGCCACCCCGATGACGACTCCGAGCGCCGTCAGCGCCGCGCGAAACCAGTTTGCGCGTAACGAGCTCAGCGCGATCCGACTGTGCTCGAGGAGCGTCGTCATCCGACGGCTCCGAGGGGCTCCGCCGCCCTCGAGCGCTCGGTAGGCTCGTCTGCGACGACGAGCCCATCGGCGAACCGGATGATGCGCGATGCGTGATCTGCGACCTCGCTCGAGTGCGTGACCATGACGATGGTCGCGCCCTCGTCGTTCAGGCGGCGAAGAATGGACAGAACCTCGTCGGCGCTCGCCGAGTCGAGGTTACCCGTGGGCTCGTCCGCGAGGATCACGCTCGGCTCCACCACGAGCGCGCGGGCGATCCCGACCCGCTGCTGCTCGCCGCCCGAGAGTTGGCTCGGCATGTGCCCGGCCCGCTCCGCGAGGCCGACGCTCGCGAGCGCCTCAAGTACTCGGCTACGGCGCTCGTCCCTGGAAACCCCTGCATAGACGAGAGGCAGCTCGACGTTCTTGTACGCGTTCGTCCGTGGGATCAGGTTGTACGCCTGGAAGACGAAGCCGATCCTCTGGCCGCGCACGCGGGCGCGCCGCGTCTCGTCGAGCGTGGACATCTCCTGTCCGACGAGCTCGTACGAGCCCTCCGTGGGTCGATCGAGGCAGCCGAGAATCCCGAGGAGTGTCGTCTTGCCGGAGCCCGAGGGCCCCATGATCGCGACGAACTCCCGCTCCTCCACGGCGAAGCTCACGCCTCGAAGCGCCTCGACCGAGACCTCGCCAGACTTGAAGACCTTCGTTACGTCGGCGAGCTCGATGACGCTCGGGCCGGCGTCGTGGCTCATGGCCCGGCAGCTCCTCGCCCGTGCGCGCACCGATGGAACGTGGGAGGGCAAGAGAGCCCCCCCACGGATGTCGGACCGGAGCGAGCGAGGCTCACTCTTCCTCCACGGCTGTGGTCTCGGGGAGGACGACCCGCGCGCCGGCGTCGAGCCCGCTCACGATCTCGATGCGTTCGTTTGTCTCGAGTCCAGTCTCCACCTCGACCTCGGTCTCCTGCCCCGACTCGGCGAGCACGATCACGAATGCCTGATCCTCGTCGTTCGTGGTCACCGCTTCGAGCGGTACGCGGATGACGTCAGACTTCTTCGCGACGATGATCCGAACGCTCGTGTTCATGCCCGGCTTCAACCCCTCCGAGTCCTCGAGGCTGATCCGGACCGGGAACGTCACCACGCCGCCGGTATCCGCCCCGGCGAGCGCGACCTGCTCGACGGTCCCGGCGAACGTCTCCCCACCGAGAGCGTCGACGCTCACGACAGCTCTCATCCCCACTTCGACCTGCGCAACGTCGAACTCGCTGAGGTTGACGTTGACGCCGAGATTCTCGAGGTCCGAGACGGACGCGACGGGGGTGGTGGCGTCGACGTGCGCGCCCGCCGCCACGAACACGGCAGAGACCGTGCCGCTCCACGGCGAGGTGACCTGAAGCGTTCCCTGCGCTGCACGTGCCGCGGATAGCCGGTTCTGGGCTCCCCGGATCTTGAGGAGTCCAAGCCGTACCGGGACGTCGGCGGTCGGGCTGGCGCTTCCGTTCGACGCCTTGCGCGTGGCGATCCGCAGTGTGCGGAGGTCCGCGCGCGCACGCAGAAGCTCGAGCTCGGCTGCGGTGACATCAGCCTGGGTTGAACCCTGGCGGAGGCGTATCCGCTTCTGCTTCGCGGCATCGAGAGCTTGCTCGGCGGCGGCTATCGCCTCGGGGGAGGGCGAAACGCCAGGTCGAAGGAGGGCGGCGAGCTCCGCTCGAGCTCGGTCGAGCTCGAGCTGCGCAGCGCTGACGTCGGCGGGATCTGGCGGGCCGACCAACTTCGCCAGCCTCGCCTTCGCGGCCGTGATCGCTGCTCGTCCAGCGTCGATCTCCTTCTGCGTCACGGGCTGAGTCCGATCGCTGCGAACGAGCGCCTCGAGATCGGCCTCGGCCTTCTTGACCTCTGCCTCGGCCGTTGCGACTGCCGCTCGATCCGGCGGCCCGTTCAGCTTTGCCAGGCGCTGCTCCGCGAGGGCCACGGCGCTGCGTGCCGCCGTGAGCGACTCGGCGGTAGGTGCTTGCGCGGGCCTCAGGAGCGCTGCGAGCTCGGCGCGGGCTCTCTTGACCTCCGCATCGGCTGAGCTCAGATCCGATCTGGATGCGGGTCCGCGGGCGAGCGCGAGGCGTTGCCTGGCGAGTGCGACGTTGGCCAGCGCGATGTCGAGCGCTCCCGCCCGGGCGGATGGAGGAAGTTCGAGCAGCGCCGTCTCGAGATCGATCTGGGCTTGCGCGGCGGCCGAGTCCGCTGTCCCGCCGTCGTCGATGACGGCCAGCGTCTGTCCGGCGACGACCTTCTGGCCGGGAGTGACGAGGACGTTCGAGACGGTACCGCCTGCGGTCGGGTAGACGGCGTTCGGCGGCGTAGAAGCGCCGCTGCCGGTCGTAGACGAACCGGAGCTGCTCTGACCGGAAAGCCCGTCGACGATCTGGCCGACGCCTCCGACGGTGACGACGATGGGGCCACGTGTGGCCGTGGCAGTGGTCTGCGACGCCTGTGCTTCAGCGCTCCCCTGTAGCCGCCAAACGCCCACCAATACTGCGATCGCGGCGACAACGGCAAACCAGATTAGCGCGCGCCGCGACGGGCGAGCGTGGAGCCCCCAGGTTGTTCTCACCCTCCTCCTCCTCTCAAGGTTCTCTCTGAATATCGCGAATGCGCGGTGAAACGTCAATAAGACTCGACGTTCGGCTAGCTATGCGGACGATGCGACGAAATTCATGCCGCGACCTATTGAACTTGGCCGTGTCTTCTGTTATTAGATGAGGACTACCTCGCGCGGGGCACCCCGGCGAGGGCACTGGGGAGAGGGTCGAAATGGGGAAGAACAGGGCCTGTGCGGCTGCCTTGGCGGTTGCGCGGATCAGCGGTTCCGATCGACGCTGCTCGTGGGCGGCACCGCGGTATGCACCTACGGCCAGACGCCGCCCTCGGCGGCTCACGACCCTCTGCACGCGGCGGCGAGGGCGCCCACTCGGCGCTTTCGAAAACGGAGGCTCGACTCGGCTGGGAGGTCTCGAGACATGATGCGTTGGATCGTTGGTGCGAGCCTTAGGTTCCGGCTCCTGGTCGTAGCTCTTGGTGCGGCAACACTCGTCGTCGGTGTTTCTCAGCTCCGAGCAATGCCGGTCGACGTCCTGCCGGAGTTCGTGCCCCCGACCGTAGAGATCCAGACCGAGGCGCTCGGACTCTCCGCCACAGAGGTGGAGCAGCTCATCACCGTTCCGATGGAGCAAGACCTGCTCATCGGCGTCGCGTTCCTCGACGACATCCGCTCCGAGTCGCTCCCAGGCCTGTCGCGAATCTTTCTCGTCTTCGAACCGGGCACGGATCTGTACCGAGCCAGGCAGGTTGTCGCGGAGCGCCTCACGCAGGCGCACGCGCTGCCCAACGTGTCGAAGCCGCCGCGAATGCTCGAGCCGCTGTCGTCGACGAACCGGGTCCTGATCATTGGGGCGTCCACGAAGACGCTGACGCCGCTTCAGATGGGCGTGCTCGCACGCTGGACGATCGCGCCACGCCTCATTGGCGTCGAGGGCGTCGCCAATGTGTCGACCTGGGGCTTCCGGGACCGGCAGCTGCAGGTCCAAGTCGATCCGGAACGTCTTCGCGACATGAATGTCGGGCTCGTGCAGGTCATCGAGAGTACAGCCAACGCGCTGTGGTTCTCGCCGCTGACGTTCGTCGAAGCGTCGACACCCGGCACCGGCGGCTTCATCGACACGCCGAATCAGCGCCTCGGGATTCAGCACCTCTCGCCGATCAGCTCCGCGGCGGACCTGGCGAAGGTGAGGCTCCAGGACAGCAAGCTGACTCTCGGCGCCGTAGCGTCGGTCGTAGAGGATCACCAACCGCTCATAGGCGACGCTCTCGTCTCGGATGGTGACGGCGATCTTCTCTTCGTGGTCGAGAAGCTCCCGGGGGCCAGCACGCTCGAGGTAACCCGTGGGCTGGAGGCGACTATCGCAGCGATACAGCCCGGCCTTGCCGGCGTCGAGCTCGACTCGACGGTCTACCGACCTGCATCCTTCATCGACACCGCGATCGAGAACCTGACGCTCGCGCTGATTATCGGTGGCGTGTTGATTGCGCTGACTCTCGGCGCCTTCTTCTTCCGCTTCCGGACAGCCTTTATCGCCTTCGTGGTGATCCCGCTTTCGCTGGTCGCGGCGGCGCTCGTGCTGTGGGCGCTCGGGACGACGATGAACGCGATCATCCTGGTCGGGCTCATCGCGGCACTCGCCTTCGCGATCGACGACGGGGTCATCGGCGTCGAGAACATCGAGCGGCGACTCCGCAAGCACCATCAGGAAGAAGACGGCGCATCGACTGCGGCCGTCATCATCGGCGCCACGCCTCAAGCGCGCGGCGTGACGACCTACGCGACGCTCATCACCGCGCTGGCGCTGCTGCCGGTCTTCTTCATGAACGGCCTGGCCGGGTCCTTCTTCCCCGACATGGCCGGTGCGTTCCTGCTGGCCCTGCTCGCGTCCATGCTGGTAGCGATGACCGTCACGCCGGCACTCGCAGCGCTGCTTCTTGCGCGAGCTTCGTTCGAGCGCGAGTCCCCGCTCGTCGGGTGGCTGCAACGCGGGTACGAGTCGACCCTGGCTCGCCTCATTCACCGGCCTCGCTGGGCGTACATCGCGGCTGGTGCTGCGGTGGTAGCCGCGTGCGCCACCTTGCCGTTCCTCTCGACGTCGCTGCTTCCGACCTTCGAGGAGGAGCAGGTCCTGATCCGGTGGGACGGCGCGCCCGGTACGTCACTTCAAGAGATGAACCGGGTTACGGGGCTGGCCAGCCGCGAGCTTCGCTCGGTCGCAGGGGTTCAGAACGTCGGTGCCCACGTTGGCCGCGCCGTCGGTTCGGATCTGTCCGTCAACGCCAACTCGGCAGAGCTGTGGGTGAGCATCGACACCTCCGCCGACTACGACGCGACGTTGGCTTCGATCCGCGACGTCGTGGACGGCTACCCCGGCCTGTCTAACGGCCTGCAGGCGTTCTCGAACAAGCGCGCGAGTGAAGTGCTCTCGGGGTCAGGCACTGGAGATAATGTCGTCGTCCGCCTCTACGGCGAGGAGCCGGACGTCCTGCAGGCACAAGCCGAGAGAGTGAAACAGGCCATCGCGGGCGTCGACGGCGTCTCCGACGCGAGCGTCGAGCTCCCCGCCCAGGAACCGACGTTCGAGGTCGAGACCGACCTGGCCGCCGCTGACGCGCACGGGATCAAGCCCGGGGATGTCCGCCGTGCGGCGGCGACGCTCCTGGGCGGCATTCACGTCGGCAACCTCTTCGAACAGCAGAAGGTGTTCGACGTCGTCGTCTGGGGCTCGCCTGAGACTCGCAACAGCCTCACGAGCATCCGACAGCTCCTGATCGAGACCCCCGACGGGCGCCACGTGCGGCTGGGTGAGGTGGCCGACGTGCGCATCGCGCCCAACCCGGTGGTCGTCCAACGCCACGCCGTCTCCCGGTACGTCGACATCGGTGCGAGCGTGAGCGGCCGCGACCGCGACTCTGTGGTGCGGGATGTCAAGAGCAGGCTCGCCGAGATCCAGTTCCCGCTCGAGTACAACACGGAGGTTCTCGCGGCAGGCGGTCAGCCGCAGGGCCGGGTGATCGGCCTCGCGGTCGCCGCTCTCGTCGGGATCTTCCTCCTGCTGCAGGCGTGCTTCGGGAGCTGGCGCCTGGCGACACTGTGCTTCCTCACCTTCCCGGTCGCCGTGACGGGAGGCGTGCTGGTGGTCGCGCTGGCAGACGGCGGCACGCTCTCTTTCGGCTCTGCGATCGCCCTGTTCGCAGTTTTTGGGCTCGGTGCACGGAACGGCATGCTGCTCATCGAGCGCTTCCGGCGACTCGAGCGTGGAGGCGAGCAGTTCGGTCCGGGGCTCGTCCTGCGCGGAGCACGAGAACGGCTGGCGCCGATCCTGGTGACGGCGGTGGCGACTGCTCTGGCGCTCATGCCCTTCGTGATCAGGGGCGGAATCGCAGGATACGAGCTCGCTCACACGATGGCCCTCGTCATGGTGGGGGGTCTCGTGACGTCGACGTTGCTCAACCTGTTCGTCGTCCCCGTCGTCTACCTGCGCTTCGGATCGAGCTCTGTGCGCGAGGCGGAAGCGGAGTCCGCGCAGGAGCTCGTCGCCAACGGCGCGCCACATGTTGAGGCGTCCACTCCCGCTGGGGTCGCCATGCGGCCGGATGTTCAGCCGGAGCCGGGAACGTGATCAGAACGCAGTCCAATCGAGCGCTGGGAGGAAGAGAGATGCGTCACCGGATTCCATGGATCGTCGCGATCGCGATGGTTCTCCCGCTGCTCCTCACGGCGTGCGGGGGCAGCTCCGGCTCCGCCGAGGAAGCGAGCGGTCCCGCCACGGTCGAGCTGATCGAGGGGACGGACCTCAGTCGCATCACCTTGACCGCGAAGGCGGTGGAGCGACTCGACATCCAGACCGCCGCAGTGGAGAAGAGCGGAGCAGGGAAGGTCATTCCGTATTCCGCCGTGCTCTACTCGCCGAACGGAGAGACCTGGGCATACGTCAGCTCTGAGCCGATGACGTTCCTTCGGCACGCCATCGTCGTCGACCGGATCGACGGGAACAAGGCATACCTGGCGAAGGGGCCCGCGGCCGGAGCGAAGGTCGCGACCGTTGGAGTGGCCGAGCTCTATGGCGCCGAGTCGGGCCTCGGCCAGTGATCCACCCGACGACGAAGGGGAAGGGGAGGCGTAGAGAGCCATGATGCGTTGGATCGTCGGTGCCAGTCTGAAGTTCCGCTACCTCGTCGTCGCGGCGAGCGTCGCGCTGATCGTCGTTGGCGTTGCGACCCTCCGCGACTCGCCGGTGGACGTCTTCCCCGAGTTCTCGCAGCCCAAGATCGAGGTTCAGACCGTCACCATCGGACTGTCCGCCGAGGAGACCGAAGAGCTCGTCACAGTTCCGATCGAGCAAGCCCTCATCGGGCTGCCGGGCCTGGACACGATTCGCTCGAAGTCCGTTCCTCAGCTCTCTGACGTCGTGATGCTGTTCGACCGCGGCACCGACCTCCTGCGAGCACGTCAGCTCGTGCAAGAACGTGTCAGCGCTGTGACTCCGACCCTGCCGACCTGGGCGGCTCCGCCGGTCATGCTCCAGCCGCTCTCGTCGACGAGCCGGGTCATGAAGATCGGGCTCACCTCGGACACGATCTCCCTGATCGACATGTCGAACATCGCGTACTGGAAGATCAGGACACGGCTCCTCCGCGTCCCCGGTGTCGCGAACGCGCCCATCTGGGGCGAGCGGTTGAAGCAGATGCAGGTTCACGTCGATCCGGAGAAACTGCGCCGGAACCAGATCTCGCTCGTCACCATCATGGACTCCACTGCGGAGGCGCTGGGAGCCGGCATCCTGCAGTACTCGGAGGCTTTCAACATCGGAACCGGCGGATTCATCGACACGCCGAACCAGCGGCTGAACGTGAGGCATGTCCTACCGATCACGTCGCCGGCCGACCTCGAGAAGGTCCCCATCTACAAGCAGAACGGCGAACGCGTTCCGCTCGACGCCGTAGCTGATCTGGTCTGGGATCACCAGCCGCTCACCGGGGACGCGGTCATCAACGACGGCCCTGGTCTCATGATCATCGTCGAGAAGCTTCCCTGGGCCAACACTCTCCAGGTCACGACGGAAGTGGAGAAGGCGATCGAGGAGCTCAAGCCCGGCCTTCCCGGCATCGAGATCGACACCACGATCTTCCGCCCGGCTTCATTCATCGAGCTGTCGCTCGACAATCTCGAGAAGGCACTGCTGATCGGCGCGCTGCTCGTGATCCTCGTGATCGGCGTCTTCCTCTTCGAATGGCGCGCGGCGCTCATCAGCGTCGTCTCGATCCCGCTGTCACTCGTGGGAGCAGCGCTCGTGCTCTACTTTCGCGACACGACCCTCAACGTCATGCTCCTTGCGGGCCTGGTGATTGCGCTCGGAGTCGTCGTGGACGACGCGATTATCGGCGTGCAGAACATCGTGCGGCGGCTTCGCGAGGCTCGGAAGACAGGGAGCGACAAGTCGACGGCGACCGTAGTCCTCGATGCGACGCTCGAAGTGCGCGGGCCCATCATCTATGCGACCGCGATCATCCTCGTGGCGATGGTCCCCATTTTCTTCTTGCGGGGCCTCACGGGAGCTTTTTTCAGTCCGCTTGCCTTTTCGTACGTACTGGCTGTCGCCGCGTCCCTCGTGGTAGCCATCACGGTGACGCCCGCGCTCGCCTTGATCTTTCTGTCGAGATCAGCCCTCGAACAGCGCGAGTCGCCGGTGGAGCGCTGGCTGGAAAGGCGCTACCAGGGGGTCCTCGCGCGGATCATCTGGAGACCTCGCTTTGCGTACGTCCTCGCTGGTTTGATCATGGCTGCCGGCATCGCGGTCGTGCCGTTCCTCGGTCAGTCCCTGCTCCCCAACTTCAAGGAGCGGGACTTCCTGATGCACTGGATTACGAACCCCGATACGTCCGGTCCGGAGGAAGTGCGCGTTTCGGTCAGGGCTTGCAAAGAGCTACGGACCATCCCCGGTGTGCGCAACTGCGGATCCCACATCGGGAACGCGTTCTTGGGGGATGAGCCCTACGGTACGTACTTCGGCGAGAACTGGATCAGCGTCGACCCCAAGGTCGATTACGACAAGACGGTCGCAAGCGTTTCCGAGGTCGTCGCGGGCTATCCCGGGATCCAGCGCGACGTGCAGACCTACTTGAGAGAGCGGGTAAAGGAGGTGCTGACAGGCGCGACCGACGCCGTCGTCGTGCGCATCTACGGTGACGACCTGCACATCCTCGAGGAGAAGGCGGACGAGGTGCTGGAGATGATGCAGGGAGTAGACGGCGCTCTCGACCCGAAGAAGGAGCTCCACGTGTTCATCCCGCAGGTCAACGTGGAGGTGGACCTCGCGAAGGCTCAGCGCTACGGCGTCAAGCCTGGCGACGTGCGCCGCGCCTCGGCTACCTGGATGGCGAGTGAGGAGGTCGGAGACGTCTTCGTGGCGGGCAAGGCATACGACGTGCACGTCTGGAGCAAGCCCGCGGCGCGCGACAGCTTGACGGACATTCGTGCGCTCCCGATCGACACGCCCGGCGGGCCGATCAGGCTCGATCAGGTGGCCGATGTGCGGATTCGGGAGGCGCCGAACACGATCTCGCGCGTGAACGCCACGCGCAAGATCGACGTCACGACGAACATCGAAGGGCGCGACCTCGGCTCCGTTGCAAGAGATGTCGAGGAGGGCCTCGAGGAGATCGGGTTCCCGCTCGGGTTCAGCGCGGAAGTTCTGGGTGAGAACAAGGAACGGAAGTCCTCGCAGGGGCGCCTGCTCCTGTACGGGAGCGGCGCCGCGCTCGTGATCTTCCTCCTGCTCCAGGCGTCCTTCGGGAGCTGGCGGTTGGCCACGCTGTCCTTCCTCACGCTGCCGATGGCACTCGTGGGTGGGGCGCTCGCCGCGTACTTCACCGACGGCATCCTGTCGCTGGGCTCGCTGGTCGGCTTTTACACGGTGTTCGGGATCGCGGCGCGAAACGGGATCCTGATGATCAACCACTTCCAGCACCTCGAGCAGTACGAGGGCGAGACGTTCGGCCCCGAGCTCGTGCTACGCGGAGCTCGTGAGCGGCTGTCGCCGATCCTGATGACCACGCTCGCGGCAGGCCTGGCACTCGTGCCACTCGTCGTCGCGGGCAGGATTCCCGGGCAAGAGGTCGAGCACCCGATGGCGATCGTCATCCTCGGTGGCCTCGTCACGTCGACGCTGCTCAACCTGTTTGTCGTGCCCTCTCTCTACCTCCGTTTCGGGAAGAGCTGGAGGCGCACCGAGACCGTCCCGCAGCTGGCATGAGGGTGAGTGGAAGGAGGTGGCGGCTTGCATTTGCCGCCGCCTCGGCGGTGGCGGTCATCGCGCTCGTAGCTACTGCGTGCGGCGGGAGCAAACCGCGGGGAGCTTCCTCCCTCGAGGAGGTCAGGGCCAAGGATTACGACCGTAAGAACTTCACCAACCCGACCAAGGTCGACAACGAGTGGTTCCCGCTCCAGCCCGGCACGCAGCTCGTCTTTCGGGGGACGACGACGGAGGGCAAGGAGACGATCACACATCGCGTCGTCTTCACCGTGACCGACCTGACGAAGAAGATCGACGGCGTGCGGAGCGTCGTCCTTTGGGATCGCGACTACAGTGCCGGCAAGCTCGTCGAGGCGGAGATCGCCTTCTTCGCGCAGGACGACGACGGCAACGTCTGGCAGCTCGGGGAATACCCCGAGGAGTATGAAGGACGCCAGATCCTTAAGTCGCCGCTCTGGATTCACGGTCTTCAGGACGCTCGAGCCGGCCTCACGATGAGAGCCGTGCCGCGCACGGGGACCTCGAACTACTCGCTCGGGTGGGGGCCCGCGGTTGGCTTCAACGATCGGGCGAAGGTGCTGAAGACGGGCACGAAGACGTGTGTTCCCCTCGACTGCTACACGAACGTGCTCGTCACCGATGAGTACAACCCGGACGAGCCGGGCAAGCACCAGCTCAAGTACTACGCGCGGGGGGTGGGAAACGTCCGGGTGGGATGGGCCGGCAAGAACGAGGACACGAAGGAGACGCTCGTCCTGGCTGCGATCAACCGTATCGACCGGAAGGCGATGGCGCACGCCCGCGCGGCCTCCTACAGGCTCGAGGCGAGTGCGTACGACCGCAGGAAGGTCTACGCGGAGACGTCGCCGCTCGAGCGCGGCTGAGCTCAAGCGGCTGAGCTAAAGAGGCTTTCTGGAAGCGGCGCGGCGCGGGCGCGCTCGTTCCGTTCATCGGCACCGCGACAGTCGAGCCAGCCACGCTCTGAGCTCGCACCAGCGGCGCGGCTACGCTGCGCGCGTGCGGCAGTTCCGCTCCTCAGACCTCTACGCGCCCATGGGCGACCAGCCGACCGCGATCGAGCAGATCGCCGCTTCGGTCGCCGAAGGCAACCGCTTCCAGACGATTCTTGGTGCGACCGGCACGGGGAAGACGGCGACGATGGCCTGGACGATCGAGAAGCTGCAGCGCCCCGCACTCGTCATCGCGCACAACAAGACGCTCGCCGCCCAGCTCTGCAACGAGTTCCGCGAGTTCTTCCCCGAGAACGCCGTCGAATACTTCGTCTCGTACTACGACTACTTCCAGCCCGAGGCCTACATCCCACAAGCGGACCTGTACATCGAGAAGGACTCGTCTCAGAACGACGACATCG
>Ga0209640_10003605_pt1 | contig 13530 bp, 12 predicted proteins | sample RifCSP10_1_FD_184018 | JGI IMG/M metagenome (GOLD analysis project Ga0209640, IMG submission 184018) | Soil microbial communities from Rifle, Colorado - Rifle CSP2_sed 10_1 (SPAdes) (version 2) | ecosystem: Environmental > Terrestrial > Deep subsurface > Rock core/Sediment | place: Rifle...
TCGTGAATCGGACAACCTCGGATTGATAGCCAAGGACTTATGGCGACGAGCGACCACGAAATCGCCTCATCCGCCGTTTTCGTGACGAAGATCGGCTAGAGACAACCACTGAACGATATTCTTCGTGTCTCTTGTCTCCGTGGCCCCGATCGTGTGGGCGGTGATCGTTGACGGGGTTAGCCTTAGCGAGCGGAAAAGAGCTGCACCCCCAGCACCGGTGGAGCCCATGCCCCCGACGTGCGAACGCCACGCGCTTGCACTCTTACGAGGTCGATCGTCACATGGCGACTACTCGGGAGTAATCCGGCGAACAGACGCGGGGCGGCAGGAGCAAGGTGGGCGCAAGACGTTCAAATTCGCCAGCACGAGGCGTCTCAGCTCTTTCGAATCAGTTCAGCACGACGATGATCCGCTGGGACGCGAGCAGATCCTGGTCGGCCTCCTCGTTTGATCATCACAAAGCGCCGGCCGTCGGGTGACACATCGTTACGCCCGCCGCAGCGGGGGATTAACTTACAGAACCAGCGTATCGACCAGCCGCGTCCAGGCGCCGGTGCTCCCGAGCCCGACGAAGACGAAGCTCGCGATCAGGATCGCAAGGTAGCCGATGAGGTACCGCCGATTCACGGCTCGCGTCATCCCCCAGTGCAGCAGAAAGAGCAAAGCGCCAAAGAGCAGCGACGGGGTATAGACGTACAGCGGCGGCAGGATGGCCAGGGGCAGCACATACGGCATCCGGGCAAGCGATCCGGACAGGATGACGATCGTGGCCAGGAGCATGATCGGGCGATGGATTTCGGCCCGGTGCCGATTCACGATCCCGACGGTCACGAGCGTGCCGAACAGCAGCATCTCCGAGAGCATGATCATCAGGAAGAACTGTGGCCCGCCGAACGGTCCGTAGATCTGCGGATTGAAGTGCACCGAGAGGAGCGCCACGCTGGAGCCGAGTACGACGATCAGGCCGGCGAGCACCGCTCCCCAGGGGCCGATCACCATGTGCAGTCGGCGGTTCCCGCGCAGGATCAGCGTGCTCTGCGCGCAGAAGAGCGCGATCCAGGCCGACATGGCGAGCCCGTGGGTGACGATGAGCGGCACAATGTCGCTGGTCATCGGGCCGCCACCGAAGCCGCGGCCGCGCAGGTAGAACTCGCGGAATCCGATCAGCGTCGCCACCAGCATCAAATAAGCGGCGATGACGTAGAAGAGGCGCTCGGCCTGAAGCGATCCGCGATCCGCGAAGCGTGCCGACGGTGTGGCAGTCGTGACAGTTCCTACAGTCGCCATACCAGAACCTCCTGCGCGAAGCCGGCGTTGACGGGTGAAGGACCTACATCCGCGTTATCTGCCCGGTAGACCCTGCCCTTGCGGGACGTGGTACTGGACGCGCGGCGGCGGGGGATAAATGTTGGAGACCGGCAGCGCCCCGCCGCCAATTTGCAACGCGGAGGAGTTTACGCCAGACGCCGTCCGTGGCGCCCGAAAAATTGTGCAATGAATTGTGCGGTAACCCCTCCAAGGTGGCGAGAAATAAGCGGTTTACGGTGGGATACCGACGCACATAATTGCGGTGCTACACAGGACCTAAGCCTCCGCAATTAAACACATTACGGTCGCTCGATGTGCGTGGGCGGGAGCAGTTTCCAAGCGTGCTCCTTCAACCACCTACATTTCTCCGGCTACGCAGGTCAGCGACTTACGGTCGTAACTGCGAATGCTCTTCATAACGCCGCAGTCTTACTTGACGATGTTCTTGTGTCGGTCGGACTACGAACGCGCAGCTGATATTCTCGATGTCCCTGTGTCTCTGTGGCCCGTGATCGCGTGGGCGGTGATCGTTGACACCCCCAGACGCCGGCGATAGAGTCTCGCCGCGGAGGCGTCGCATGACCCGGCGAGAGGTACTGCGAATCTGGTGCGCGATCATGATGGCGCTCGCCGTCACAGGGAACGGAGACGTCGCACACACCATCTCAGCCCAGGAATCCCCGGTCGGATCAACGCCGCTCGTCGGGACCTGGCAACTCGTCGGTCTGGAACGCGCCACATCGACGCAACCCTTGTCGCCTGTTGCAAACCCTGTCGGGATGCTCATTCAGGACGCAAGCGGGCACGTCATCGAAATCATCACGCGCGCGGCACGGCCCGCTACCCTCGACGCTGCCGAGCAGTTCATGACCTACCGGGCGTATTGGGGAACCTATGCGGTCGACACTAGACAGTCGACGGCTGCGTACCAGATCGAAGGCGATCTCGATCCGGGACGGGCACGACAGCGGTTCGTGCGGTCGTTCGAACGCAAGGGAGACCGGCTCGTGCTCAGTGAGCTTTCGGCAGACGGGCGCCCCGTGGGTCGGACGACATGGGCACGCATTCCCGAGCTCGAAGCGTTGCCTGCGTATCAGGAAGGCGTTGTTGGATTCTGGCAGTGGACGTCATCCGGCCTCTTCAACTCGAGCGGCGTGAACGTGCTGCCCGCCGTGCGTGATGCCAGTGTCATCGTCTATACGCCGACCGGGCACATGGCGGTCCTGTATCTGCCTCCTCCCGGCAGGAAGCCGTTCGCGGGGGCCGTTCCAACCGTTGACGAAGCGCGGGCCGCGATGCAGGGTTCCGTATCGTATTTCGGTACGTACATCGTGCAGCCAAAGAGCCGGGCCGTGTTTCACTACCAGCTTGCCGCCGCAAACCCGACGGCCGTTGGCGGCTCGTTCATGCGAAATTTCGAGATCAACGGCACGCACGTGACACTTCGATTTCCGCCCACGACGCGGAACGGAGAGCCGGTGCAGAACATGCTCACCCTCACGCGCCTGAGTGGCCTCGCCGACATGTGGCCGGAATTTCGCCGGTAACCTGAATTGATTTCTTGACTTCAACGTGGAGGAACCATGTTCACTGCACGGAGCATCAGGCGTTGTACGGCGTTCTCGGTGGTAGCTCTCGGGCTCGTGACAGGTAGCGTGCTCGTCGCACAGACGCGTGAGAAAGGCCCCTGGTGGCCCTCGCCCCACGGCGCCAAGGATCAGGCCGGCAACTCGAACCTGATTACGCCGGAAAAGATTCTCAAGGCGCTTCGCATCCCGAAAACCGGTCAGACGTACGAGCTCGGACATATCTACGAGCCGGACATGCCGCAGTACGGGAATCGGCCGTTCTATCTGATCACCCATGTCGCGCCGGTGCCGCAGAAGGAGGGGCAAGGGTTCGCCCAACAGGAGTACTTCACCGGCTACATCGGCCAGATGGGCACGCAGTTCGACGCGTTCGGTCATCAGGGGCGGGTCGTGCGCATGGCCGACGGCACGCTGAAAAATGTCTACTACAACGGGTTTACGCAGGAGGAATTGACCGGCCGCAACCGCGGACAGGGCGGCCTCGAGGCGCTCGGCGTCGAGCATGTGAAGCCGATCATCACGCGCGGCATCCTCATCGACATCGCCGGCTACAAGGGCGTCACGACGCTCGACAGCCGCTATGAGGTGACGATGGCAGATGTGCGCGGCTCGCTGGCGAAGCAGGGCCTCAGCGAGAATAGTATCGAGCCGGGCGACGCCCTCCTCTTCAACTATGGGTGGGCGGTGAACTGGGGCAACCCGCAAAAGTACAACGACGCCCGCTTCTTCGTCGGCGAGAACCAGGGGTCGCCGGGCATCGGGGTAGAAGTGGCCCGCTGGACCGTCGAGAAGAAGGCGTCGATGGTCGGCGCCGACAGCTGCTGCGTAACCATTCAGCCGCCGGCGCGTCCCGAGCTTGGCAACGTGCACCACGAACTGCTCTTCGGCGGGGTCATGATGCTCGAGAACATGGATCTGCGGGAGCTGGCGCGCGACCGTGTCTACGAGTTCCTCTATGTGAACCTGACCGAACGAATCAAAGGCGCCACGGGTTCGCCGGTCAGGCCGATTGCGATCCGGTAGCGCGATGAGCCTCGTCGTTCACGCTTCTCGCTTCTGCGTTCTCGGTTCGTGTTCAGGTTAGGCTGTGGCGCCCGGTCTTGTCACGCATGATCAAGAACTACCTGGATAAGTCATGAAACGCCTGACGAAACAATTTGCGCTGTGTCTGAAGAACACGGGGAATGAAGCCTCGCTGATCTTGGGGAAGGTCTATCGCGTCGTACCAGATGCGCGAGCGGCCAAGGACGACCTCGTCCGGATCATCGACGAAAGCGGGGAGGACTACCTCTTCCACAAGACTCAGTTTGCCTTCGTCGAGTTTTCTCAGGCTGTGCGAAGGAAGATTCTCGCGATTCAAAGGGCCAGCTAACGACGCGCTGGAGGCGTCGGCGCTGACGAGATCGGGAGCGCCGCGGCTCAGCGCAAATCGTTAAGCGTGGCGTCAGACCCCTCGGATGCCGACGCTTTCACCAGAATGAAACGTCCGGGGTCACGGACGTCAATCGATCGGGTCCTACGCCGGAGATCGGTTGTGTAGATGGTGGCGAAGCCCTGTGGAGGTCAGGCCGACAGGGATCGCCTGACCGCGCGAGACGGCTCTGGGGATCAGCCAGCTCACGGAGCTGGCGTCGCGCGGCCACTCGCGGCGTCGCAGCGCGGTCCGGCCACCGGAACCGGGATTCGCCACCATCAACACAACTGAGCTCCGGTGTAGATCGCGACCGGCCAGCTTGCCGCCGCGCCGCATCGCGTCGATTGCGGCAACGGCCCCGAATCGTCGATCGATGTGAACTTTTTCGCACCAGCCGCCTTCACATCAGCCGCCTGCTTTTCTGGCAAAGCAAAAGGGATCTACCGTACACTCTTCACCCTCACCATGGAGGCAAGGACAAGATGAAGTTCGCATGGAGCGGCCAGGTGTTCCGGGCCTTCCGGGCCAGGGGAGCGGCTGCTGGGTGTCTGCTCGGCGTTGCGACCGCGGTCAGTCTGTCCGCCGCAGCGTCACCGCGGGGCCAGGGGGGAGCAGAGCAGGCGCAGGCCCCATTGATGGCAGAGAGCCACTTCAAGAACATCCAGGTCCTCAAGGGAATGCCCGTCGATACGTTCATCGAGGCGATGGGCATGTTTGCCGCCTCCATGGGCGGGGACTGCACGTACTGCCACTCCAAGGACGCCGTGTTCAACCGCGATGCATTTTCGGCGGCCACTCCTCGGATACAGCGCGCGCGCCAGATGATCGTGATGATGAGAAATCTCAACAACAACAATTTCGGTGGAGCGCTGAAGGTCACGTGCTTCACGTGCCACAGAGGCTCCTACGTACCCGAAACCGCGCCGCGTCTGGCTCTCCAGTACGGGACTCCGGATGAAGATCCGAACGTGATGAATTTCGTCCCCGACACCTCGGTGTCGGCCGCGCAGATTCTTGACAAGTATCTCGAGGCGCTCGGAGGAGCGGGCCGGCTGGCCAAGATATCGAGCTTCACGGCGAAGGGGACGTACGCCGGATTCGACACGGGATTCGGCGAAGTTCCAGTGGAGGTATTTGCCAAGGCGCCGAATCAGCGCACGACGGTCGTCCATCTGGAGTACGGGCAGAACGTCAGAGTCTACGACGGCCGCAACGGTTGGTTCGCGGGGCCGGACAGCCCGGCGCCGCTCGTGACGCTGACCACCGGAACCCTGGACCTCGCCCGCATGGAAGCGCTGGTGGCGTTTCCAGCCGGAATCAAGCAGGCGTTCAGTCAATGGGTGGTGGGCAACTCGATCATCGACGACAACGACGTTCAGATCGTTCAGGGGACCAGCGCGGGGCTGCTCCCCGTGAACCTGTACTTCGACAAGGCGGGCCTGCTGGTACGGCTGGTGCGCTGGAACCAGACAGTGGTCGGTCCCGTTCCTACACAAATCGATTACGGAGACTACCGCGAGGTTGCCGGTGTCAAGATGCCGTTCACCTGGACGGTGAGCCAGACCTACATGCAGATGACGATCAAGCTGACCGAGCTCCGGCCGAACGTCCCGATCGACGCGGCACGGTTCGCCCGACCGGCCCCCGCTGCGCGCTGATGGGGTATATTTACGCCGCATGAGCGCGCGGAGCGCGTCCAACATACGCTGTTGGTGGCAGAGCACGAGCCGAATGACGCTCCTCGTGGGGCTCGTCGCGCTCTGGGACGCGCCGGCGTTTGCGCAGGTGGATATTTCCGGCTTGTGGCGGCCGCTGCCCCGTAACCAGGATGGAAGCGGGATGACCGGCGACGCAGCCGGTGTTCCCCTCAGCAATGAGGGGCAGTGGCGTGCGCAAAGCTGGTCGCCAGACGACTTCGATACCGCTGAATGGGTCTGCCGGCCTCATGTCTGGGATTACTCCCTTGAAGGGCCGCTGTCGGCGATGCGTCTCTGGACGGAAACCGACGAGGCGAGCCAAAAGATCGTCGCCTACCGCGGTCACATCAATCAGGAGGAGCAGGAGACGACAATCTGGATGGATGGGCGTCCCCATCCTCCGGAAAACGCCGTGCACACGTGGAGCGGATTCTCGACCGGCGAATGGGACGGTGACACTTTGGTGGTGACCACCACGCATGTCAAGGAGGCGTACATCCGGCGCTCGGGGTTGATGCGGAGCGACAGGACCGCGGTTCGCACCCGGTGGCGCCGCATGGGCGACTTCCTGCAGGCGACCGTGATCCTGTACGACCCCGTCCTGCTGAATGGGCCCTACATTCGAACCACGATGATGTGGGTGCACGATCCGGCAATGCCGATGTTTCCCTATCCCTGCGAGGAAGCAACCGAAACCGCGGTGCCGCGCGGCTCCGTACCGCACTTCCTGCCCGGCCAAACCCGGTTGCCGGGCTTGAACCCGAAGCTTGCGGATCGGTTCGGCACGCCGTACGGCGCAAGGGTCGGTGGGCCGGAGACGATGTATCCGGAGTACATTGCGAAGATGAGGGCCATGCCCAAACCCGCTGTCACGGCACCGCCGGGATCGGATGGACCATGAAGAGACTTTGGACCGCTACGCGGCCTCTGATGAACATTGCGTACCCGTTGCGCGGCGTTGACGGGTGCCGTGTAGCGGTCCAACGCGCGCGAAGCGCGCCAAGAGACACTGCCAACCAGTCACGGGCTCTGCGGGATATCAAGGGAAGAGCCCGTGACTGGTCGCTTGCCGTCGTGTGTCTCGGGCTGGTTGCGTTCGTCGAGTTCGCCTCGACGCAGGGAAATCAGGCCGCCAACCGCCAGACCGTCTGGCCGCCCCGATTGAGTGGCCCTGCGCCAGGCGAAGTGCAGGTGCTTCCCGTGCAGGGCAAGGTGCACGTGATCGTCGGCGCCGGAAGCAACATCACCGTGCAGGCCGGAGACGACGGTGTGTTGATGGTGGACACCGGTCTCGCCTCGATGAGCCCGAAGGTGTTGGCGGCGCTCAAGATGATCTCGACCAGGCCGCTCAGGTACATCATCAACACGACCGAGTTCGATGAGTACGTCGGTGGCAACGCGGCGATCGCGGACACCGGCGAGATCATCCCGTTCCGCGCGCCCGACTACACCGCGGGGCCTCAGGGTGCGCTCGATATCACCAGGGCGTCGGTCATTTCCTATTACACGCTGCTTCACCGGGTCGCGGGTCCGGCCGGAAAGGCGCCCCGCATTCCCGAGGAAGGATGGCCTGACAACACGTACTCGATTGCTCAAAAGAGGCTCTACTTCAACGACGAGCCGGTGATCATCACGCATCTGCCGTCGAACACCGACGGCAACTCGGTCGTCCTGTTCCGGAAGTCGGATGTCGTCAGCGCCGGCGGTTTGCTCGACCTCACGACGTATCCAGTCATCGACGTCGCAGCGGGTGGCAGCATCCAGGCGATCGTGGACGCGCTCAATGGTCTGATCGACATCACGGTGCCAGCCTCCCACGCGGGCGGCGGGACGCTCGTCATTCCGGGTCACGGCCGAATCGCGGACCACGCGGAAGTTGTCTACTACCGGGACATGACCACGATTATTCGCGACCGTGTCCAGGACATGATCAAGAAGGGGATGACCCTGGCGCAGGTGAAGGCAGCCAGACCTTCGCGGGATTACGACACCCGCTACGGCAGGCAGACCGGAACCTGGACGACGGACATGTTCGTGGAGGCGGTCTATCAGAGCCTGAAGAGATAGTTAGTGGTTGGTGGTTGGTAGTTGGTGGTTACGTTCACGGTTCACGGTTCGCGATTGGGGAACCACCAACCACCAACCACCCACCGGTGTGAAAGGAGACGATCTCATGAGACGCACGGTCCTGTTGCTAATCGGCGGCATCGTCCTTCTGCCAGGCGCCGATCGGGTGTTCGCGCATCACTCGTTCTCGGCGACCTACGACTCGAGTCAGAAGGTCGAGATCGAGGGCCTCGTGAAGGAGTTCGTGTGGCGGAATCCTCATTCGTTCATGAGGATTGACGTGGCGGACAAAGACGGGACCACGAAGACCTGGACGCTGGAGTGGGGTTCGACGAACGACTTGACGCAGGCGAAGATCACGAGAACCACGCTCAAGCCCGGCGACCGTCTCGTCGTGAGTGGCGAAGCGCCGCGCGATCCATCGTCGCTGCGACTGCTGATCTCGACGGTCAAGCGGCCTAGTGACGGATTCGAGTGGCGGGGCAGGGTCGAGTAAACATGCTTCGGACCGCTATACGGTTCCTTACGAGGAGCTTGTACCCGTTGCGTGCTTATACGTCGAGCCGTATAGCGGTCCTAGGCGCGCGGAGCGCGCCAAGAGATGCTGGCCAACCAGCCGAGGGGCCCTGCCGGGGATATCAAGGGGCACGGCCCCTTGGCTGTTGCTTCCTGGTCGCCGTTCTCGTCGTTGCCGCCGCCCCTTGTGACGCTCACGCCCAGGGACGCGGTCGAGGCGGCGGTCCGGCCCAGGCTCCCACCGCCCGCGCGATTGCTCCAAAGGACTTCACCGGGTACTGGGTGTCGGTGGTTACCGAACACTGGCACCTGCGCATGCTGATGCCCCCGAAAGGGGACTACAGCATGCTGCCGCTCAATCCTGAGGGCCGCAAGGTCGCCGACACCTGGGATCCCACCAAGGACAGGGCGGCTGGCAACGAGTGCAAGTCTTATGGAGCGGCGGCGATCATGCGGGTCCCGGGGCGGCTTTACCTCCATTGGAGCGACGACAACACGCTGCAGATGGATACCGACTCGGGAACACAGAGTCGCATGCTGCGGTTTGGAGGCGCCCCTCCTGCGGCGCAGGAGCCGCAGTGGCAGGGTCACTCCGTGGCCATGTGGGAAGGGATGCAGCGCGGTCGGGGAGCGAAGCCAACCGGCCAGCTTCGCGTGACCACCACACGCATGCGTCCGGGATACCTGCGCAAGAACGGCGTCCCGTACAGCGAAAACGCAAGGCTGGAAGAGTACCTCGAGACGTTCACCGAGCCGAACGGCGACACGTGGCTGGTGGACACCATGATCGTCACCGATCCGCAGTATCTGACGCAGCCGTACGCGACAACCTACGCCTTCAAGAAGATTCCGGATCGCTCGGGATGGGATCCGACGCCGTGCCGGGTGGATGAGCCGCGGTGATCGCACGCGACACAGAGGACCGATATATGCGCACATTTCTCGTTGCCGTCGTTGCCTTCACGTTGCTGACGGCTTTCGGAATCACGGGGCGCGCCCAGGGTGGCGCCGCGGCGCAGACGGCCGGTTCCGCGCCTGCCGGAAATGCAGAAGCGGGGAAGGCGCATTACGCATTCGGGAACACGTCGTGCTCGAACTGCCACGGCGTGGAGGGACAAGGTGCGTTCGGGCCCGCGCTCGCGGGACAGAATCTCACCTTCGGGCGCTTCAGAGGGTACGTGCGCAACCCGCTTGGCCGCATGCCGGCGTACGTCGAATCGGAGCTCACCGATCAGGAAATCGCGGACATGGTGGCGTATTTCAACAGCCTGCCTCCGGCGCCCAAGCCTGTAGCGTGGCGAACACCGTTGCCACCGGATGCGCCTCGCGGCCAGCAGCTCGCGGTGTCGGTTATCGGATGCGCGCAGTGCCACGGGGCGACGTTCGAAACACCGCGGCATGGCGCCGCCGAGGTGACAGGCGATTTCGAATGGTTCAAGCACATGGTGTACGAGCACACCACCGGTCAGCGCGAGCAGTGGGCGCTGCTCGATCGATCGTTGCAGCCGGTCACCCCGTTCGTAGGCGGCCCCCCCGGTCGCAATCGAATCCGCATGGGCAACTACTCGCGCCAGCGGTTGCCTGAACCGATGCTCAAGGAAATCTGGGACTGGATGAACGATCTCGGCGTGCATCTGGCCGTCCTGAGGGGGCGAATCACCGCCGGTGAAGCGGGTCCCAGCGGGGCCACCTACACGGTCGAAGTGATAAACACCGGGGTGAAGGGCAAAGGGATCACCAATGAAGATGTGACCGTAGCCATCGCTCTGCCCGCTGGCACGAAGGTCGTGAGCGCGGCCGGCGGCGGGTATGAAGGGGTCCGGCACGACGCCGAGGCCAAGAGCGATGTCGCCGTATGGCGCGTCCCACGTCTGGCGGCAGGAGACCGTCAGTCGTTCACGATCACGCTCGCGGCGCCGGCCACGGCGCTGCGCGGAACGATCCGCTGGGCGAAACCGGCGGTCAAGGCGGACGATGAAGTGACATTTGCATTGGCGACGGGCCGTGGCGGTCGAGCGGCCGGGGCCCTTTAATGGCGTTCCTGACGTGGCTTGAATCATCCGGGCTGTCGGTATGGGTTCGTGAGGGCGAAAGCATTTGGGCGTTCCCCACGATCCTGACGCTTCACACATTCGGACTCGGCCTGCTGGTCGGTGCCAGCGCGGTCGTTGATTTACGACTGCTCGGCATCGGCCGCATGCCCCTCGAACCGCTGCGACCCTTGTTCAGCGTGATGTGGGGCGGGTTCTGGCTCAACGCCGTGACCGGGTCGCTCTTGTTTGGCGCAGATGCAACCGGACGGGGCACCTCGGCATTCTTTCTGGCCAAGCTCGTGTTCGTGGCGATTGGTGTTGTGACGATGGTGTCGATCAAGCGATCCGCGTTCGACGCGCCGCCGGACGCGCCAGCAGGTTCTCCGAAGCTAATGGCGGCGCTGTCGCTTGCCGCCTGGACGGCGGCTATCATGACAGGGCGTCTGCTCGCTTACGTCTAAGAAGGACGGACACATGTTCTTCGGTGTCAACATTCCGCATTTCCACCTCCTGATCAACCACGTGCCGACTGTCGGCACCGTCGTCGGCCTTGGCTTGTTGCTTCTGGCGCTGGTGCGACGAAACGACCATCTCGTGCACTCCAGCCTCGAAGTGCTGTTTGCCGTGGCGTTGCTGACCCTGCCGGTGTATCTCACCGGAGTGGCGGCCGGGGAGGCGATTGAAGATCTCGCCGGCGTGGCACGCGAGGCCATCGAGACGCATGAGGCGGCGGCACTCTGGGCGTTCATCGGGATGCAGGTCACCGGGCTCGTCGCGTGGCTAGGTCTCTGGCAGAGTCGTCGCAATTCGCGCGCCTCGCGGTCGACCGTCGCATCCGTCTTGCTGCTCTCCGTTCTGACGATGGCGATGATGGCGCGGGCTGCGACGATCGGCGGTCAAATTCGCCATCCGGAAATTGCCGCCAATCCCGAAGCGATCGAGGTGGGCGCTCCGACGGGCTGGCTGACGAGTGAGGCTATTGGTGGGTTCGTCACTGACTTCCCGTGGGTCTGGCCGGCGGCGGAGACGCTTCATTTCCTCGGGCTGTGTCTGGTGTTCGGCGTGCTGTTGGCGGTGAACCTGCGGATCCTCGGCGCGATGAAAGGCCTGTCGTTTGCGGCGCTTCATCGTCTGCTGCCCTGGGGCATTCTCGGCCTCGCCATGAATCTGATGACCGGCATGCTGTTCTTCATCGCGGCCGCCAATCAGTACACGCAGAATGTCGCCTTCTACTGGAAGGTGCTCTTCCTAGGCCTTGCCGGCGCGCATTTCCTGTATCTCACGGTCTTCAGCAGGACCTGGATGTTGAAGGTCGGCGAAGAAGCGGCGCCGCTCGACAAGCTGGTGGCGGTGACAGGAATCGGACTGTGGGTAGGCGTCATCTACTGGGGCCGCATGCTCCCGTTCATCGGCAACGCATTCTAGACATTGGTGATTTGCGATTTGCGATTTGCGATTCGTGAACGTGAAGGTCAACACCAATCACAAATCACGAATCACCAATCGCAATAGTGAGGTATTGCGTGAACATCGTCGTCGCCGTTGCACTGGTGGTGATTGTCGCGCTCGCGTTGCTCGGTGCGGCAGGGAGATGGATTGACGCCGCCGCGGAGCAGCACGACGCGCGGACGGATCAGAGAGAATCTGTCGGGCTCTAGGCTCTCGGCTTTCGGCTCTAGGCTTGGCCTTAAGTCTCTGCCCAAAGTCTAAAGCCCAAAGCCCAGTTAACAAGTCCGAGAATCGGAGTTGTTCCATGAAAAAACGAACCTGGCAGGCGCTGTCGATCGCCACGCTTCTTGCCGTGGCTGGTGGAATCGCTCCCGCCCGGCCCGGCACCGCCTTCGCGCAGGGAGGGCAGCAAGCAGCTGCCGATATGGTTCTCACCAACGGCAAGATCATCACGGTCGATTCGAAGTTTTCCATCATGCAGGCCGTGGCGATCAAAGGTGAACGGATCCTGGCTGTCGGCACGAACCAGGAGATCGCCCGCCTTGCGGGTTCGGCGACCCGCCGCATCGACCTGCGCGGACGGGCCGTGGTTCCCGGTCTCATCGACAATCACGCGCACTACATGGAAGAGGGTGTGTTGTGGACGGTCGAGCTGCGCCTGGACAACGTCGACACGCGCAAGCAGGCGCTCGAGATGATCCGCGCCAAGGCGAACTCGCTGAAGCCTGGCGCCTGGGTGTACACGCTCGGCGGTTGGTCGCCCGATCAGTTCACCGACGACAAGCGGCCATTCACGAAAGACGAGCTCGACAGGGTGGCGCCGAACAATCCGGTGCTGCTCCAGTTCACCCGCGCCGAGACGTATCTGAACACCCGCGCGGTGGAGGTGCTCGGCCTTGCAAAGAGGAAGGAGCCGTGGATCACGCGCGACGCCAACGGTCAGCCGACTGGTGTGCTCGACGCTGGCGGCGCGAACTTCGGCGCCGCAACCGCTATCTCGGAAGCGATCCCGCGTCCGACGATAGAGCAGGTCGAAGCGAACAGCATGGCCATGATCCGGGAGCTGAACGCGTCCGGTCTGACGGCATCGAGCGGCACGTGCCCCGACGAGTTCGTGCCGATTTTCCGCAAATGGGCGGCCGAGAAAAGGCTGAACAAGCGGTTCTTCTGCCTCGCGGCCGTCGGCATGGGCAACAACGCCGACACCGTGACGAAGAATCTGCCGCAGATTGCCGATCTCAAGCTGTTCCAGGGCGACAACTGGGTCGATCACATCGCGTATGGCGAGGGCCTGTACGGACCGGCCGGCGACAGCATGGTAGCGCCGCGCGGCATGCAGCCGCAGGAGGCCTTCGAGCAGTGGGGCCGCATCGCGCGTGAGGTTGCGAGGGCGGGAATGCCGCTGCATTCCCATACGACGCTGGAGCACACGTTCAACGGGTTCCTCGATCAGATCG
>Ga0209640_10003606_pt1 | contig 13530 bp, 7 predicted proteins | sample RifCSP10_1_FD_184018 | JGI IMG/M metagenome (GOLD analysis project Ga0209640, IMG submission 184018) | Soil microbial communities from Rifle, Colorado - Rifle CSP2_sed 10_1 (SPAdes) (version 2) | ecosystem: Environmental > Terrestrial > Deep subsurface > Rock core/Sediment | place: Rifle...
ACATGTGGATCGCCCCGCTCGTCGCGCTGGCGCTGGCCCAGGTCGCGGTCGTTGCCACGTCGGTCTACCTGCACCGGGGGCTCGCGCACCACGCGCTACGGCTTCACCCGGTCGCGGATGCGGGTTGTCGCGCCCTGCTGTGGCTCACCACGGGCCAGAGCCGGCGGGAGTGGGTCGCCGTGCATCGTAAACACCACGCCTTCACGGACCGCGAGGGCGACCCCCATAGCCCACGGCTGTTTGGGTTCTGGAATATCCAGCTCGGGAACGTCTACTACTACGCGCGGGAAGCGCGGAATCCCGATACGATCCGGACGTTTGCGCCGGATATCCCGGAGGACTGGCTGGATCGCGTGGTCTTCTCGCGGGGGCTGAGTGGCCTCGCGATCGGTATCGCGCTGCTGTGCCTGGTGTTTGGAGTCTGGGTCGGCCTGGCGGCGGGGCTGGTGCACGCGGTTCTGTATGTCTTCGTGCTCGCGCCCCTGATCAACGGCCTGGGGCACTGGCGCGGGGCTCAGAATTTCGGCAACACGGCCTACAACTCCCGGGCACTCGCCTGGGTGACGGGCGGGGAGAGTCTACACAACAATCACCATGCGCACCCGCGCGCGCCGAAGTTCAGCATGCGACGGTTCGAGTTCGATCCATCGTGGGTGGTGATCCGTTGCCTCGCGGCGGCCGGACTGGTGGAGATCGTGGGCACGCCCGTCCGGCTGGCCCAGCGTGGAGTCGAAGGACGAGCGGGAAACCGGGGGGAATCGAATGACGAATGAGCACGTCGTGCAGATGGGGCTGATGTGGGTTCTCGCCGGCCTCAGTGCGGGCTGGCTGGTCGAGACCTGCGTCAGCCGACGAGGGTATGGGCTGCTCGTCGACATGGGCCTGGGCGTCGGCGCGGGCCTCGCGGGCGGCGGCGTGTTCCTGGCCGTTTCCGGCCTTCCCGCCGGGATGTTGGTCGCGTTCGTCCTCGCGTTCTCTCTGGCGGTCGGGGTGATCCTGGCCCAGCGGCTCGGCTGGCCTCGTGAGGCCGGGGCGCGGGAGCGCAGGGCGCGGCTTCGCCTCCGCGAGGTCGGCGGACCCGCTCTCGGCGAGGGGAGGACCGGTCCGGGACCGCTCGGGGGCGGTAACGGCAGGACCGGCCCGCCCACCGCGACGCGCACGCTCATGCGGATCGCGACGACCGGGATCTACTTGCTGCGCGGCGTACCCCTCGAGCTTCAGCGAGCGGCGCGGGTGCGCGCGGTGAACGACGGAACCACGCTACGCCAGGTCCTCCTGAAGGGACTGGGCGAGTATGCGGCGGGAACCTGGACACCCCGGGCCGACGACACACCGCCGGTCGCGCTCAGTGCGGGCGTCCCGGCGACCAGACGGTGACGCACCGGCGGGCGGTCGCGAGCTTCGTGACTGAGGCACGTCAGGGGCGCGGCTTTGCGGGCCAGGGTCGTCCGACCCGCCCCTCCTCGATCGGCTCGGGGGTCATGGTCGGCGGCGGCTCCTCGCTCTCCACGCTCTCGTCCATCAGGATCCAGGCGAGCATCCGCCCCTTCGCGGTTCGACGTGGCGATCCGAACCAACACCGGCCCTCGGCGTCGAGCCCCACCAAGTGCCAGCCGTCGCCCTGCGTGATGACTTCGATCTGCCTGAGACCGTCCATCGTCCACCTCCCGTGCGGTTCCGTCCGACCCTCAGTCGTGCGCTTCGGACCCGGATGGGCGGGGTCATGGCCGATAGGACCGCGGGGGAGGACTGAGTCGAGACTCCCATGGACTCGCACCCCGAGCCCAACACGTAGAGCCTATCACGGACGTGACATTGACAAGGCGGACCCACGTCACTACGGTAGGGCGCCTGCGTGAATCCCGAGCTCCCTCGAGCGCTTCTCGCCGAGGGTCCACGTCGTCGCGAGAGAACGTTGGGAGGCCCAAGACGATGATCGTGCGTTCACGTCATGGTTGAAGCCCTGTGGTCCCGGCTGCTTGCGGTCCTGGAAGGTCAGGTCCCCGAATCCGCCCTGGAATCGTGGCTGCGCCCCTGCCGGCTCCTCGCGGTGGATGGCAACCGCTTGCGTGTCGTCGCGCCCAACAAGTTCACGCGCGACTGGATCGGAGAGCACCACGTCGACACGATCCAGGGCGCCGCGCGCACCGTGCTCGGCGGCAACCCGCAGGTCTCCATCGAGATGGATGCCGAGCCCGAGCGCGCGGCGGCCCTCGCCCGCGAGCGCATTCCCGGCGCCGCCCTGGACGATCTCACGCCCCGCTACACGTTCGGGTCCTTCGTGATCGGCAGCTCCAACCAGTTTGCCCAGGCCGCCTGCCAGGCCGTCGCCGAGCTGCCCGGGAGGGCCTATAGCCCCCTCTTCCTCTACGGAGGCGTCGGCCTCGGGAAGACCCATCTCCTCCACGCGGTCGGCCACGAGATGGCCCGGCTCCACCCCTCCCTCCGGCTGCTCTATCTCTCGTCAGAGCGCTTCACCAACGAGCTCATCAATGCCATCCGCTACGACCGCACCGGGGAGTTTCGGGCGAAGTACCGCACCATCGATCTGCTGCTCATCGACGACATTCAGTTCATGGCCGGCAAGGAGCGCACGCAGGAAGAGTTCTTCCACACCTTCAATGACCTCTACGAGAGTCACAAGCAAATCGTGGTGTCCTCCGATTCGACCCCGAAGGAGATTCCCGAGCTGGAGGAGCGGCTACGGTCACGCTTCGAGTGGGGCCTGGTCGCCGACATCCAGCCGCCCGACTTCGAGACCCGCGTCGCGATCCTGAAGAAGAGAGCCGAGATCGAGCGGGTCCGCCTGCCCGACGACGTGGCCTATCTGATGGCGAGCCGGATCAAGACCAACATCCGCGAGATCGAAGGGTCGCTCACGCGGATGGCGGCGTTCTGCTCCCTGACCGGGCGCGAGATGAGCGTCGACGTCGCCCAGGAAGTCCTGTCCGAGCTGTGGGGCGCGGACGAGAAGGTGATCACGATCGAGCACATCCAGCGCAAGGTGTCCGAGTTTTTCGGCCTCAGACTCGCCGACATGCGTGCCCGGCGGCGGACGAAGGCGGTGGCCTTCCCCCGGCAGATCGCGATGTACTTCGCCCGCCAGCTGACGCACGCTTCCCTCACCGAGGTCGGGCGCGCCTTCGACAAGGACCACACCACCGTGCTCCACGCGGTCACGAAGGTCGAGACGCTGATCCGGCAGGACGCGAAGTTCAAGAAGACCGTCGATACGCTCGCCGAGAGCGTGGCGAGATAGTCCGCGTGCCGCGAGACCTTCGGAGTCATCTGCAGGGACTGGTCTCGCGGGTGACCGGCGCGCTGGCGGGACGTGACGCCGACGTGATGAGGTGGTGCGCCACCGCGTGGCACCGCCTCGTGCGTCCGTCGGGAAGGAATGGCGGGCCGCGGTCGGCCATGAAGCTCTGCGACCTCACCTCGGGACCGGAGGGAATGGCGGTCTGGCCGGTGCAGTGGGCCGAATGGGGTGATCCGGGCGGGCGACGGAGCTTGTCCGAGGCGGGCGTGCTGGAGGGGCTGACGCGGCTGGGGAACCGGCTGCTGCTACGGATCAACGTCGACGGCAATCGGCGTACCGCGAGCCTGGAGTGGGACCCACCTCCGAGCGTCGGCGACGTCGAGGCGGTGCTGCAGGCGAATCTGGGAGCGGAGCTCCGCGCGCTCGGTCGCCTGGAAGTGCCGATCCGCGCGCACCTGGATTCACGGGCGTCGGCGCGCTAATTAGATGGTTACCTACACGACCGAGGACTTCGTTCGCCGGGCGGTGGGCCGGCTGCTCCACGACAAGTACCACGGCGGGGCGGTCTGCTCCTGGTGTCTCGTCGGGATGACCCTGGAGCGTCTGCACACCGGCTGGAGGAAGGCGGAGATCGAGCAGGCCATGGAGAAGGTGTTCAGGACGCCGGGGACGCTGAAGGCGATGTCGGACGGCCCCTGCTCGCGCTGTAAGCGGCCGACCTCGTGCCTCGGAGAGCCCCCGTCATGATGGGCGAAGAGCTGGCCCGGTGCCATGCGGGGGCGCTGCTGCGGGCTCACCCGGGACGCTACTACTGTGCGCGATGTCTCACGCGTGTGCTGGACACCGCGGCGTGGACGAAGCGGGACGCTCGCCGGGCGATTGCGATGCTCTTCCGGTGGCCGATCGGGCTCACCACCGCGCTCCGCGAGGGGCGCGACCCGTGCGGGGATTGCGGGCAGGTGGGCGGCGCGCTACTCGGCGCGGTCTGACGCTCAGCCGAGCACGACGCGGACGCGGCGAGTCGCGCCGTCCCCGACGAGGGGGATCCCGGTGCCCGGGGCGGTCAGGAGGACCCCGTCGATCTCGATGGTCGAGATGCCGCGCGTGACCCCGCGCGGGTTCTCGACCGTGATCTCGTAGCGCGACGCGTGATAGCGGAACGCGATCTCGTAGCGCGGCCACGCGCGCGGGATGCACGGGTCGAGATGGAGAACCGCGCCGCGTAGGCGGAACCCGAGGAGCGACTCGAGGCCGGCCCGGTACATCCAGCCCGCGGAACCCGTATACCAGGTCCATCCCCCGCGCCCGACGTGCGGGTATTCCGCGTAGACGTCGGCGGCGGCCACGTACGGCTCCCCCTTGTAGCGATGGACGCCGGCCCGGGTGCTCGTGCGGTTGATGGGATTCAAGATCGAGAAGAGCTCGTTCGCCTTGTCGCCATCGCCGAGGGCGGCGAAGGCCATCACCGTCCAGATGGCGGCGTGGGTATACTGGCCGCCGTTCTCTCGAACGCCGGGCGGGTAACCCTTGATGTACCCGGGGTCCATCGGGGAGCGGTCGAAGGGCGGGGTGAAGAGAAGGATCAGCTCCTGATCGCGACGGACGAGATACTCCTCGACGGCCGCCATCGCGCGCGCCGCGCGCGCGGGCTCGGCGGCGCCCGAGATGACGCCCCACGACTGGGCGATCGAGTCGATGCGGCACTCGGGGTTGGCGATGGACCCGAGAGGGGTGCCATCGTCGAAATAGGCGCGGCGATACCAGTCTCCGTCCCACGCGTGCCGTTCGAGGGAGACCTTGAGGGCGCGGACGTGGTTGCGCCAGGCGTCGGCGCGCGCGGATTCGCCGCGGGCGTCCGCCAGGCGCGCGAACTCCCAGAGCGTCGCGTGCAGGAACCAGCCGAGCCAGACGCTCTCGCCCCGCCCCTCGGGGCCCACCCGGTTCATGCCGTCGTTCCAGTCTCCGGTACCCATCAGGGGGAGTCCGTGGGCGCCGACGGAGAGGCTGCGGTCGAGCGCTCGAGCGCAGTGCTCGAAGAGGGTGCCCCGCTCGGCGGAGACGGTGGGCTGGGAATAGGCGTCCTCCTGTCCGGGCGGGATCGCCGGCCCCTCCAGGAACGGAATGACCTCGTCCAGGAGGGTCGTGTCCCCGGTAGTCTCCAGGTAGTGGGTGAGCGCGTAGGGCAGCCAGAGCGAATCGTCGGAGATCCGGGTTCGAACGCCTCGGCCGGAGGGAGGATGCCACCAGTGCTGGACGTCGCCCTCGACGAACTGGCGGGCGGCGGCTCTCAAGAGGTGCTCGCGCGCCACCTCACGCTTCGCCACGACGAGCGCCATCACATCCTGCAGCTGGTCGCGAAACCCGTAGGCGCCGCCCGCCTGATAGAAGGCGGATCGGGCCCAGACCCGGCAGGCGAGCGTCTGATAGAGGAGCCATCGATTCAGCATGAGGTCCATGGAGCGGTCCGGCGTCTTCACCTGGACGGCGCCGAGCGTGTCGTCCCAGTGAGTCTTGATGGCGTTCAGCGCCAGATCGAGGTCCACGGTGCGATACCGGGTGATGAGCGCGCGCGCGGCCTCCACCGTAGACGTCTGACCGAGAAAGAAGACGATCTCCTCGCGCCCGCCGGGCGGCATCTCGACCGTGGCTTGCAGAGCCGCGCACGGATCGAGGGCGGGGCCGACCCGTCCGGACGGGGGAGCTCCGCGCTCCAGCATCGCGGGATGGTCGAGGGTGCCGTTGCGGCCCACGACCTCGGCCCGATCACCGGTCCACGCGGTCTGGCGGCCGCCGAGGTCGGCGAACGCGACGCGACCCGCGAAGTCGTCGTTCCAGGCGTTGCGGGCGAGGAGCGCGCCGGTGTCGGGGTCGATCTCCGTGACGATGGACGGGGCGTTGGCGCTTCGGGAAGCCCCCAGAACCCATTCGACGTAGAAGGTGACCGAGAGACGCCGGGACCTGCCGGAGTGGTTCTGGAGCGTCAGTCGCGAGACCTTGATCGGGTCCTCGGGCGGTACGAATTGGAGGAGCTCGAGCGAGATGCCGTGGGAGGTGTGCTCGAAGCGGCTGTAGCCTTGCCCGTGCCGGGCGATGTAGGGTGACGCGTCCTCGCGGATGGGAAGGAGGGTGGGGCCCCACAGCGCGCCGGTCTCTTCATCGCGGACGTAGATCGCCTCGCCCGGCGGGTCGCTGACCGCGTCGTTGGACCACGGAGTGAGCTGGTTCTCGCGGCTGTTGACCGCCCACGTGTACCCGGCCCCGGACTCCGAGACCTGGAAGCCGAAGGCGGGATTGGCGATCACGTTGATCCAGGGAGCCGGAGTCCACTGCCCCTCCCCGAGAACGGTGACGTACTCGCGGCCCCCGTCGAGGAAGCCGCCGACGCCGTTGAAGAACTCGAATTCGAGTCGCGGCGGCGACCCGTCGACGGAGGAGTCGGCTCTGGCCCGCCGCCGGGGGGGGAGGGCCCCGACGCCCGGAGCCGGCTCGGCGCGCGCGAGCTGTTCCGCGAGCGTGCCATGGCGGCTCAGGAGAATCGCCCGGGCGGCCGCTTGCAGGGCCGCGTGGTCCGTGGGCGCGAGGAGATCCCGGCGGAGGATGAACACCCGGCCCTGGGTCTCGTCCCGCGCGGGCCGGGGTGCCGAGTGGCTCGTCCGCACGAGGGTCTCCAGGGAGGTCTGGAAGTCCTGGATGTAGGAGTGAGCCTTCTCGTTCAGGATGACGAGATCGACGGCCAGCCCCTTCATCCGCCAGTACTCGTGAGCGCGGAGGAGCTGGCGAACGATTCCTCGATCCTCGGGCTCATCGATGCGGACGAGGACGATCGGGATATCGCCGGAGATCTGGTGGGCCCAGAGGGCCGTCGGCCCCGCGGTGTTCCGGCGCAGCACGTCCGCGGCGGACCGCATCGTCGGGTCGGAGTAGAGGATGCGGCCGGCGAGATTCTGGAAGAGGTGAGCCTCGTCCGGGTCGATGCCCAGGTGGTGGAGCTGGACCTGCGCCTGCGTCCAGGCCAGCGTGACGGTGCGCTCGAACGTCGCGGGGTCGCGATACTTGTCGGCCAGGGCCACCGCGGCTTCGCGGGACGAGGCGGCCAGCGTGGAGAAGATCAGGCGGGCAGACTCTCCCGGGGCGAGTCGAATCCGGCGTCTCAGGCTGAAGATCGGATCGAGCACGGAACCGGCGGTGTTCGACAGGGGCCGGCCGTCGATGACCGACATCGGCGTGCGGATCGTGCGGCCCCGACCGAGGAAGCGGGCCCGATCCGTCTCGTACTGGGCGCCTCCCGAGGGCTGCCCTTCGACCACGACGGTATGGGCCGCCCAGACCGTCGGCTCCGCGGGCGAGCGGACGCGGCGGGTGGCCAGCAGCGCGCCGAGGCCGGCGAGCAGCTCGGTCTGGACGAAGAGGTTGGAGAAGGCCGGGTGGGCGGCATCGGCCGCGGGCGGGGCGAGCAGGAGCTCGGCGTAGGACGTCAGCTCGATCTCTCGGGCCCCCGCGCCGAGGTTCGTGACCGAGACGCGACGGATCTCGGCGTCGTCCTCCGGCGAGACGATCACCTCGAGCGTCGTCGTGAGCGTGCCGTCCTGTCGATAGAATTCCGCCCGGTCCTCCGAGAAGGTGACGCGGTAGTCGTCCGGCTCGACTCCGGTGGGCTGGTACGCGGCCGACCAGACCGCGCCGCTCTCGACGTCCCGCAGGAACACGTAGGTTCCCCACGGATCTCGCGTCACGTCCTCGCGCCAGCGGGTGATGCCGAGGCCGGCGCAGCGGCTGTAGCCCGAGCCCGCGGTCGTCAGCATCACCGTATAGCGCCCGTTGGAGAGGAGGTGCGTCCGGGGGGTCGGGCCGTGGGGCGTGGTGAACCGACGGAAGACGGGCTCCACGAAGTCGCGGAGGTGAGCCGGGGCGTTCACTTCCTCGAGCCGGGGGCGGGCGACCGCGACGTCCCGGGGGGCCCGCTCCTGGAGGAGCAGATCGGTGGCCTGGACGATCGGCTCGGCGTGGAACCGCGCGCGCATGACCCCGTCGCGGAGCACGTTCGCGAGGGCGACGAGCGTCATGCCCTGATGGTGCGCCATGTACGCGCGAACGATGGCCACCGTCGCGCCGTCGGGCACCCTCGACCGCGTGTAGTCGAGGGCCTCGTAGTAGCCATACGATCCTCGAGCCCCCGCCGCGACGAGCGCGGAGAAGTTCCGGGCGGCCGCGACCGGGTCGATCATCGCGGCGAGCGCGGTCGCGTAGGGGGCCACGACCAGATCCTCGCCGAGACCTCGCTCGAGGCCCAGGCCCGGGACGCCGAAGTTCGAGTACTGGAAGGTGAGATCCAGATCGCGCACGTTGTAGGCCGATTCGGACACTCCCCAGGGGACCCCGTGCTCGGTGCCGTAGCTCATCTGACGCTGGACCACGAGCCGGGAGGTCTCCTCGAGCAGGCTTCCCGAGGGGGCGTCCATGACGAGGGCCGGCATCAGGTACTCGAACATGGAACCCGACCACGACACGAGGGCTGAGCTCAGCCCGACCGGGGTCATCGGGCGGCCGAGGTGGAACCAGTGCGAGACGGGCACGTCGCCCTTGGCGATGGCGATGAAGCTCGCGAGGCGCGCTTCCGAGGCGAGTAGATCGTAGGCGCTTCCATCGAGGCTGCCATCGGTGACGCGGTAGCCGATCGAGAAGATCTTGCGGGTCGGATCGAAGAGGAAGCCGAACTGCATGGCGTCGAAGAGGTCCGTGGTCGTGCGGGCGACGCCCAGGAGACGCTCGACGAGCGCGCGGGCGGCCGCGGAGGAGCGCGCCAGGCCGTCGATCAGGGCGTCGATGCGCGCGATGGCGGCCGGGCCGGAGCCCGCGCGGAGGGCGGCGTCGCGCGCGGTCGTGAGCTCTTCGATCGCGACGCGGCATCGGTCGGGCAGATCGGCGGGGCTGGGGGGCGAGGAGAAGAGCCGGGTGAGCGCGCTCACGATCTCGGGCGGAGCGCCCGCGGGGTCGGTCCGGGCGGCCTCGAGGTACGGCGCCCAGGGCATGAGGGCCTCCAGGTCCCGCTCATGGCTGACGATGGTGGCGCGCGCGGCCTGGGCCCAGACCAGGGCATCGCCGCTCTCCGCTTCGCCGCCGTGGGTCGTCAACACGCGCGAGACGTCGACCAGGGTGTCGGCGTACGGCACGAGGCGCCGGACGCGGGCGGCCGATTCCGCCGGGCTCCGCGGGGCTTCGCGGAGCGCCGCGGCCAGGGCGTCGCGGGCCTCGGCGAGGTGGCGGACCGTGACGGTCTGGCTGCGGTGACCGTCGGCCGCCAGTGCGCTCGCGGCTTCCCCGGCGAGCTGGAGGGCGTCGTCGATTCCGGCGAACACGTCGCGGTGCGGGAGCGGATCGTGGACCGCGCTCCGGCAGGCGTTGCCCAACGCGAGAAGATGGGCGGCGAGGTTGCCGCTATCGACGGTGGACACGTAGCGGGGCTCCAGCGCGCGCAGCCCGGCGGTGTCGTACCAGTTGTAGAAGTGGCCCCGGAAGCGATCGAGCCGGCGCATCGTGGCCAGGGTCGCCTCGAGTCGGTCGAGCGTGTCGAGGAGGCCGAGCCAGCCGAAGTCCCGGGCGGAGACGACCGACAGCAGGTAGAGACCCATGTTGGTGGGAGACGTGCGGTGCGCGAGAACGGGCTTCGGATCCTCCTGGAAGTTGTCGGGCGGGAGGAAGGCGTCGTCGGAGCCGACGAAGGCCTCGAAGAAACGCCAGGTACGCCGCGCCGTCGCGCGGAGGACGGCGGTGTCCGCGGGAGGGAGACGCTGCTGGGGCGCCGGCGCGGGCGGCCGGCTGACCCATCGGGCCACCGCCGGGGAGAGGCTCCAGAGCAGGAGGAACGGCGCGGCCTCCGCCGCGCGGCTCGGCTCCAGCAGGACGACGAGGGTCCCGGCGGCCGCGGCGAGGAAGATCGCCCCGCGCATGCGTCGATACACGCCGGTGATGTCGCGGGAGAGATCGGACCTGGCCTGGGCGGCCGTCGTCCATTCGAGCAGCCGGCGGTGGGTCAGGTACAGGCGAAGGAGGGTCCGCCCGATCGCGTCGCCCATGAGCCACGCCTGATGGGCGAGAAAGGTGATGCCGAGGGCGATCTGGGCCACCGCGATCGTGACGCTCCGCCCGACGCTGCGGAGGTGGGTCCGTTTGGAGATGCCCGATCGCTGGGGGATGATCTCGGCGAATACCGGGAGGAGGGACGGGAGCGCGAGCGTGGCGAGGACGAACGTCGTCCACACGAGCGGGGGGCTCGCGGGGAGGACCCAGCCGGCGACGAGGGTGAGCACGGCGGCCGGCGCCGACAGGGTCCGGCGGAGGTTGTCGGTGATCTTCCACAGGCCGACGAGGGGGATCCACGCCGGCCGCGTTCCCGCGCCGGTGTCTCCCCGGATGATCCAGGGGAGCAGCTGCCAATCTCCGCGAGCCCAGCGGTACTGGCGTCCCGCGGCCACCTCGTAGTCGGTGGGGAACTCCTCGAAGAGCTCGATGTCGGTGACGAGGCCCGCGCGAGCGAAGATCCCCTCGAACAGATCGTGGCTCAGGAGAGCGTTCTCGGGCACGCGGTCCTTGAGGGCCGCCGTGAAGGCGGCCACGTCATAGATGCCCTTGCCGGTGTAAGAGCCTTCGCCGAAGAGGTCCTGGTAGACGTCGGAGGTCGCGGTGGCGTAGGGATCGATCCCGGCCGGACCGGCGAAGATCCGCTGGAAGAGGGATCGGTCGCGGTCCGGGGGAATCGTGGGCGTGATCCGCGGTTGCAGGACCGCGTAGCCATCGACCACGCGGCCCGCGCGGGCGTCGAAGACCGGCCGGTTCAGGGGATGGGCCATGGTGCCGACGAGGCGATTGACCGCGCCCCGCGGCAGGCGCGTGTCGGCGTCGAGGGTGATCACGTAGCGGACTCCGGCGGGCACGCCGGATGCCGACCCCCCCAGCGCCGCGAACGTGGTTTCGCCCGTGCCGGTCAGGAGCTCGTTGAGCTCGTCGAGCTTTCCCCGCTTGCGCTCCCAGCCCATCCAGGTGCCCTCGCGGGCGTTCCAGGCTCGCCGGCGATGCAGCAGGAGGAAGCGCTCGCCGCCGGGGGGCGCGGGACCGCTGCGCGCGTTGAGGCGCGCGATGCCGTCGATGGCCGTCGTGAGGAGCGCGGCATCCTCCGGCATGCTTTCGGCGGTCGCGTCCTTCCAGTCCGAGAGAAGGACGAAGTGGACGTGGCCGTCGGGGTTGGCGAGAAAGTGGATCTCCAGGCGATTGACGTGCTCTTCGATCTCGGCGGCGCTCGTCAACAGGGTGGGCACCACGACGAGGGTTCGCATGCCGGCCGGCACGCCCTCGGGCAGCTCGAGGCGCGGGAGCGGCCTCGGCCCGATCAGGTCCATGACCGCGCGATTGATGAGGGCGAGCGCGAGGTCGGAGGCGGGGATCATCGCGAGGAGTCCGAGGAGGACGAGGGCGCCGGGGCTCATGCCGGAGACGTGTCCGGCCAGGAGAGGGAGGGCGAGGAGGAGGCCGGTCACGGTGGTGATGGTCGCCAGGTAGCCGGGCGTCGCGCCGGACAGGAACGCCCGAAGAAGCCGTTGTCTCGGCGGAGCGCGGTAGCCGATCTCGGTTTCCAGGCGGGCGCGCCCCTGGGCGAGCAGGTAGTAGCCGGGATCAGCCGAGCGTTCCTCCGGCGCGGCTCCGGCGGCGCGCTTCGCGTGGGCCATCACCCGCCGGGTGACGTCGAGCTCGGATCGGCGGGAGCGCCGCGCGAGGTCCTCGATCGCGTGACGGTACTGGTCGCGGGTGGCGAAGTCCATCGCGCGGAAGTGACGGTCGGCGTGGAGCAGGTCGTCGACGAGACTGACGCTTTCGAAGAAGTCGGCCCAGTCGAACGTCGACATCATCCGCATGCTCGTGATCACGTTGCGGACCGTCACGTTCATGGCGGCCTGGTTCTGGTGCTCGAGCTGCACGAGCGCGTCGGCCGAGGTTCCCAGCGCGGTCAGCTGCTCGTCGAGCCACCGCAGCGCGGGGGTCGACTCGGGGTCTTGCTCACGCAGGCGCTGCACGAGGTTCACCATGAAGGCGGGCGACAGGGCGGCGGCCTCGAACCGCTGGAAGGCGAGCGGTCGGCGTGGCCGTCCCCCGAGCCCGAGCAGCTCGTCGGCCAGGGCGTCGGCCCCCAGTCGGGCGGCCCGGCCGCTCACGATTCGTTCGGCCAGACGCCGGAGGTTCTCCACGAGCACGAGCCGGAGGGCGATCGGGATGGCCCAGAGCTCGCCGATGGTCAGGGGCTGCACGTGCTGGAATCGACGGACGAAGCGCTGGAGAGTCTCCGCCTCGAAGCGGCTGTCGGTGTGGGCGACGAACGCCCAGGCCAGACCCAGCACGCGTGGATATCCCTGAAGGGGCTCGGCGGCGAGCTTGGGGAGCTGGCGGTAGAACCCGCGTGGGAGATCCTCCCGGACCTGCCGCACCACCTCGTCCGCGACATGGAAGTTGTCGACGAACCATTCCGCGGCTGGGGTGATTGCCCCTTCCTCCCGGATCTCCACCGCGATCTCGCGATAGCACTGGAGGAGGACCCGGCCGCTATCCCGCAAACGGGGCGACAGGAGGCGGCCCGACTTGCCCTCGGCCAGGACCGGCCGGCTCGCGACGCGCTCCGCGAGCTGCTCGAGCCGTTCGGGGCTGAAGAGCTCGGCCCGGATGGGGTCCTGGGACTCGCGGGGAAGGGGGGACGAGGCGTCGGGCGCCCGGAAGTCTTGGGGCCGCAATGCGGGGCTCATTCGGTCAAATGTACCATCGTATAAGGTACATAAGTGACATAGGCGCTACGGTACGACGCGGTTTCAACTTATTTCTTGACAGCGGTGAGATCGGCCTGTAACGTGGGGCCCGGTGCAGATTCACCCGGCTATCGGTCGCAGCGAGCAGACGAAGACAAGTCGCGAGTAACGCCGCGCGGGCATCCAGCCGCTCGGCGTTTTTGTTTGTCCTCCACTCCTGGAGGGCGCCCCCGCCATGGTGGCGGGGTTTCACGGAGGCGCAAGCCTCAGAAGAAAGAGGTAGTGTCAATGGCACAGGGTACGGTCAAGTGGTTCAACGATGCGAAGGGCTACGGCTTCATTACCCAGGAGGGTGGCGAGGACGTGTTCGTGCATTTCAACGCCATTCAGGCCCAGGGCTTCAAGAGCCTGGCCGAGGGCGACAAGGTCGAGTTCGAAGTGACCAAGGGCCCGAAGGGGCTCCAGGCCGCGAACGTTCGGAAGGCC
>Ga0209640_10003607_pt1 | contig 13530 bp, 10 predicted proteins | sample RifCSP10_1_FD_184018 | JGI IMG/M metagenome (GOLD analysis project Ga0209640, IMG submission 184018) | Soil microbial communities from Rifle, Colorado - Rifle CSP2_sed 10_1 (SPAdes) (version 2) | ecosystem: Environmental > Terrestrial > Deep subsurface > Rock core/Sediment | place: Rifle...
CGAAGAATGACCTGGCCGCCGCGGTTCGGCTGTTCTTCCAAAACGGAGGAACCGATTGCTATGTCGTGCGGCTCGCAAAGAAGAATACCGCAGTCAAAGCGTCGGTCGACATCAAGAGTGAGGCGGGCACTGCCGTGCTGAAGCTCTCGGCCAAAGAGCCCGGCGGAATGGGCAACGAGTTGGCTGCGCAGGTGAAGTACAACATCGGCAACCCTGAAGGCGCGTTCGACCTGACGATCCTGCGAGTCTCGGGCGGCATCGTGACAGAGGTCGAGTCGCACAATAACCTGTCGATGGACAAAACGAGCGCGCGCTACGCTCCTCAATTCGTGATACAGAACTCAAAGCTCGCCGACTGCTCGTTGTTGCTAAACAACGCCGCCTACGATGCCGCACCCGCCGGCTTCTCCATCAGCCGGCACCCGATCCCGGCCAATACCAAGACCGCGTTGAGAGACGGGTTGAATAACTTGTGGGCCGGCTCAGCCATAGGGTTCAGGATGTCGGTTGACGGCGGCGCGTTTGCCGACGTCGACCTTAGCGGGATTACCGTCGTGGCGGGGCCAAGCGGAGGGGCGGCCGGCATCACCGAGACAAAGGACGACGCCAAGGCGAAGATCAAGGCGGCAATCAACAACGCGCTGCCCCCCGGCGTTCAAGTCGACGTCGAGCTGGTCGCAGGACCGGCCGGTCCCGCCGGGGACACTGTGCTGCTGAAGATCATCTCGGATACCGCGGCGAAGAAGTCGGTGACGATTCAACAAGCGCTGGCAAACGACCTGGCAGCCGGGCTGATGCTGGGGACCGAACAGGGTGGAATCGAGTCGCCGCGATACGCCGGCTTCCGGCCCGCGCCGAATGGAACCGTACTAACCCTCGCAAACGTTGACGCCCTGGCAACCCTGGCACAGAACGACTTCAGCACGCTGACCGCCGGCGGGTCGACCGTGAACTTCGGCTCGAGTCTGATCACCAGCGGCGCGGCGGCCAGGTGGTTCACGGACGGGATCGCCGGTTCGGTCACCGGCAACAACGATGGCGTACGCGAGAAACTGAACCTGATGGCGAAACAGATCAACGACGCGGGAATCAGTTTTACCGCTGAAGTCTGGGGCTACCGGCTTGCGTTGTTGTCGAAGTCTGGAATCAACAATCTGTCATCGGCGGTGACAACCGCTGCTGCGGACCACGCCGCGTTCTTTGGAACCAACGTCCGAAGCTATTCGCTCGGGAGCACGGGGACGGGCAGCTTCCAAACGAACGGCGTGACTGGAACGGATGGCGATGCCCCCGGCGTGGCCGACTACAAGGGTTCGGAAATCGATCACACGGGCTTCTTCGCTCTCGACCTCGTCGACCTCTTCAACCTGATGATAATCCCACGGGATGCGGAAATGACGGAGGCCGATTATCGCAGCTTATGGGCCCCGGCTTCGGCCTACTGCAACGCTAACCGCGCTTTCCTGATCATCGACCCGCCCGAGAGCTGGTCTGATTCCTACACGAAGGTCGTCGACCCGGGGACAGGAATCAATAGCTTGCGCGTCGGTCTGGTGAAGGACCACGGCGCGGTCTTCTATCCGCGACTGCGGATTCAAGACAACGGTCTCACGAGATCAATCGGGGCCGGGGGGGCGATCGCGGGACTGATGGCGCGCACCGACGGCTCGCGAGGGGTCTGGAAGGCGCCCGCCGGAGTGGAGGCGGACCTGCGCGATATTGTCGGACTCGATCTGGTGCTTACCGACCCGGAGAACGGCGTGCTCAACAAGCAAGGGGTCAATTGCCTGCGGGTCTTTCCCAACGGCATTGTGAGTTGGGGCGCCCGAACTCTGGACGGAGCGGATGATTTCAGCAGCGAGTGGAAGTACGTGCCGGTGCGCAGGCTCGCGCTCTACCTTGAAGAGAGTCTCTATCGGGGAACGAAGTGGGTCGTCTTCGAGCCAAACGACGAACCACTATGGGCGCAAATCCGCCTGAACGTCGGGGCCTTCATGCACAGTCTTTTTCGCCAGGGCGCCTTTCAAGGCACGACTCCTCGCGAGGCTTACCTGGTGAAGTGCGACAAGGAAACGACGACTCAGGACGACATCAACCGCGGGATCGTCAACATCCTGGTCGGCTTCGCGCCGCTTAAACCGGCGGAGTTCGTCATCATCAAGATCCAGCAACTGGCCGGGCAGATCCAAACTTAGGAGGCAACCCGATGGCACAATTCACCGTCAACGCGCAGCGCTTCGATCCGTATAAGAATTTCAAATTCCGCGTCAAGTGGGACGGCCGGTACGTGGCGGGTGTGAGCAAGGTCGGCGGCCTGAAGAAGACCACTGAGGTCGTCAAGCACCGCGAAGGCGGCGACCCTTCGAGCAGCCGGAAATCGCCCGGCCGCACTGAGTACGACGCCATCTCGCTCGACCGAGGCGTCACCCACGATACCGAATTCGAAAAATGGGCAAACAAGGTTTGGAACTTCGGATCGGGGCTTGGCGCGGAAGTGTCACTCCAGGACTTCCGTAAGGACATGATCATCGAGGTCTACAACGAAGCAGGCCAATTGGCCATCGCATACAAGGTCTTCCGCTGCTGGGTCTCGGAGTTCCAAGCGATGCCCGACCTCGATGCCAACGCTAATGCGGTGGCCATACAGCACATCAAGCTGGAAAACGAGGGCTGGGAACGTGACTACGAAGTGGCCGAGCCGAGCGAGCCCAGTTTCACTGAACCCGCGGCTTAACCGATGCGCCCGCTCAATGCAATCGACGTCGTTCGCATCTGGGAGTCGGGGCTCAACCTGAGGCCGCCTGACAGAGGGTTGGCCATCCTGTCTTCGGCCATCCCGCAAACCCCGCTCGACGAGTTGGCGTCACTGAGTCTGGGCCGGCGCGATTCTTGTCTGCTATCGATTCGAGAGCGACTCTTTGGGTCCGACATCGACTGCTTCGCCGAGTGCCCTGCGTGTGATGAGCGGTTGGAATTCACGGTCAACGCTGTAGAGATCCGGGTCAACAATGCGTCGGAAGCGCCGGCCGGAGAGTTTGAGTTGTCAACCGCAGGCTACGACCTGCGCGTTCGGCTCATCAACAGCGGCGACCTCGACGCGATCTCTGCCTGTAAAGAGAGGGAAGCTGCTCGTCAGATGTTGGTGCAGCGTTGTGTGATCGAAGCCAGTCGCGACGGAGCCGAGGTCTCTGCGGCCCAGCTTCCCGATGAAGCCGTCGTGGCTCTGGCGAACCGGCTTGCAGAGCGCGATCCAATGGCGGAGCTGATCTTCGATCTCACTTGCCCGGCGTGTGGCCATCGCTGGCAGGTGTTGTTCGATATAGTCGCTTTTCTGTGGACTGAGATTTCAGCCCTGGCGAAGCGGCTACTTGCAGAGGTCCACATTCTGGCTCGCGCTTATGGCTGGCGCGAGTCGGACATCTTGTCTCTCAGCGCCCGGCGACGCCGGTTCTATCTGGAGTTGATAGGCGCATGACCGATTTCCTTTACAGACTCGTCGATAGAAACCTCCCTTTCGCGCCGGTCGCGGCACCGCTAGTACGCCCGATATTCGGTCCCGGTCCGGATGTTCCCCCAATCGCTGACATGTTTGCCGGGCACGGCGACGTTGAACCCACGACCAACAGGACCGCCGATTCGAGCAGGACGCGCAGCCCAGACGCGGCATTGGATTCGCCGTCAGGAGCCGAGAGGGAAACTCCGTTTCACGAGGCGGACCGCACCGCCGGGCCGCCTGCTATCGATCGCACATCACTCGCCGCTCAAACTCCAACAGGCGACTTCGAATCCCCACGCCAAAAGGGAACACATCATTTCAGTACAGCGGCTCAGCTTGACCACTACGAGGGTATCCGAATAGACGAGAATAGTTCGACTGATGAAAACGAGACCTCGCGTGTGCTGACATCAACAACAGGCGTGCGACCTGTCCATACCGAACCAACAGACGCGATATCAACAGCCATTTCAACCCGAGATTCGAAGCGCCGCGCGGAGGTGCTAGATCCCGATCGCCCATCATTCGCCGATCAGAATCCAACAGGCGACCTCGAGGACCCGCGCCAAAAGGCAACTCCTCTATTCAGACCAAGGAGTGCGGTGGCCGAGATTGACGAGCGGGAGGATATCCGAATAGACGAGAAGAGATCGACTGATGGAGACAGCACTTCGCAGGCACCGAAATCAGGAACACGCGGGCGAGCTGTTGATCATGATTCGACAAGCGCAATAGCGACGGCCGGCTCGACGCGCGATCCGAAGCGCCACAGGCTGGCAGTCGATCCCGACCACGCCTCAATCGACGTCGTAGCCTCGACAGGCGACTTCGAAAAGCCTCGCCCAGAAGCATTGCCTTTGGCTCGCGCGCGGAGCGCGACGGCTCAAGTGGATGCGGGTGGCCAGGGAAAGGCGACCTTACAACGCAAGCCGGGAATTAGCAGAACGGCGATCGACCGCGCCGCGGGCCAACCACGTTCGATGCGAAAAAGCGCCGGAAGCGCCCTTGTCCATTCGATTCCGACCGTGGCCTTCGACGATCAAGTCCAGAGCCTGGCCGAAGCTGCGACTTCCACCGCGAAGCCCCAGAGAGGAAGTGACGGATGGCTTGGTTCAGATCGCCGGCCGCAAGGATCGCAACAAAGCATTCGACCTCTGACCACCTCAGTTACCTCGAAGGACGCGAGCAGCGAGGTCCTCGCCGACACCTTTGGCGCGGGCGACGCGCGGCAGGCCGTAGTAGTATCTCCGCGGATTGTGACCGACCGAACGAGCAGTGAGCGTTACGCGACAGATCCGCCATCAGTCAGGCCCGCCGCCGATCCTATTGCATCTCGCCGTGAAGGCAACGCCGTTTCTGGTCCTACGATTCGAGTGACGATAGGGCGCATAGATGTGCGCGCGGTCTCGCCCCCTCAGCCGCCGGCGCAAGAAACCGCGCCGCCTGCGCCGAGGATGTCGCTTGACGATTATCTGCGGCAGCAAAACGGGAGGCCGTCATGAGCAACTTCCTGGCAGTTGCGACTGTTACTGCGGCGCTCAGTGAAGTCTTGTCGGAGGCTGTTGCCCCGGACGTGGGCAACGCCAGCGTCACAACGCTTCGTCCCGACGGCAACGGCGGCGGTATGCCCGCGACAGGTGTGAACCTCTTTCTCTATCAGGTGACACCCAATGCTGCCTGGAACAATGCAGACTTGCCGACTCGCCGGTCCAACGGAGACCTGATTCAACGTCCGCAAGCCGCCCTTGATTTGCACTACCTGCTGACCTTCTACGGCGACGAACAGGAACTCCAGCCGCAACGTGTGCTCGGCAGTGTCGTGCGCGCCCTGCACTCCCGGCCCGTTCTGACGCGCGAGCTCATTCGGCAGACCATTGCCAAGGCCAAGTTCAACTTCCTGCTCAACTCAAATCTCGCGGATGCCATCGAGTTGGTCAAATTCACGCCGCTTCCCTTGTCGCTCGAAGACTTGTCGAAACTCTGGTCCGTCTACTTTCAAACGCCTTATAGCTTGTCGATTGCTTATCAGGGCACTGTTGTTTTGATCGAGAGTGAAGAGTCAACACATTCGTCGCTACCCGTGCGCGCTCGCAACATCTACGTGACGCCGTTTCGTCAACCTTTCATCGAAAAGGTCAGATCAGAGGGCGGAGAGGATCAGATCATAACTTCCACCACGACGCTCGTCATTACGGGCAAGCGGCTGCGAGGCGATGTGACGGAGGTCAGAATCGGCGACGTTGATGTGACGCCTGCGATCGAGGACGTGAGTGATAGGGAGATTAGGCTCAACCTGCCTGCGGGGCTACGTGCAGGTGTGCAAGGCTTGCAGGTGATCCAACCCAAATTGATGGGCACGCCGCTTACGCAGCATCGCGGCGTCGAATCGAACCTTGCGCCCTTTGTGCTCCACCCGACTATCGACAAGAAGCTCGACGGCAGTCCTGAGATCGTGGTCGCGCTGCCAAACGTGACTGTCAAACTCAGCCCGAAGGTCGGCAAGAAGCAGCGCGCCAGCTTGCTCATGAACGAGCTCAATCCGCCCAGCAGCCGTGCGGGGCGCGCTTACAGTTTCGATTCCTCCTCGCACAACAAGCCGGCTGACCCCGAAGAGACAGACACGCTCACGTTTCCCATTGTCGGCGTGGCGGCAGGCGATTATCTTGTCCGCGTGCAGGTGGACGGCGCAGACAGCCCGCTGGAACAAGATGCGGATAAGACAAACCCTCTTTACATTGGTCCAAAGGTGACGATCCCTTGAGCGAACGAGCGACCAACAACTGGAACGAGGCGAACCAGCGCTATCTGATGGCAGCGGTCGGAGTCGTGCGTGAAACGCTCGAACGCCACCATGTGCATTCGCAAGAAAGGCATGAGAAAAAGCAGACAACGGCCCATGCTGATCAAGCGAGCGCGGCGCAAAAGGCATTGAAAGCGGCAGCAGCGGCGATGCCTTCGCCGTCGGCGCTGGAGACGCTATGCACAAGGTTTGGTCTTTCTGGTTTTGAACGCGATCTCTTGTTGCTCTGCGCGGGGATCGAGTTGGATTCGATTTTCGCGGCGGTATGTGGCGCAGCACAAGGCGATCCTGCGCGGGCCTTTCCCACATTCAGCCTCGCGTTGGCGGCGCTGCCTGAAGCTCATTGGAGCGCGATGACACCGGCCGCCCCGCTGCGCCGCTGGCGTTTCATCGAAGTGGGCAGCGGCTCAGTGCTGACGCTTAGCTCGCTCCGTATCGACGAGCGAATACTCCACTACCTCGCCGGTGTGCAGCATATGGATGAAAGGCTCGCGGGGCTTGTCGAGCACTTGCAGGAGACGAACGAACTGGCTCCCTCTCATCAAGCACTGGCGGAGCGCATTGCCGCCTTGTGGTCACAGTCGGCAAAAGCCACGGCCCTGCCTCTTGTACAGCTCTGCGGTGATGAAGTGGCGGACAAACGCGCCATCGCCGCCGGTGCTTGCGCCGCAATGGGTCTGCACCTAGCCGTGATCGCCGCGCACTCTGTGCCGGTTGGCGCGAGTGAACTCGACGGGTTCATCCGGCTATGGGGCCGCGAGGCAGTCTTGAGCAACTGCGCGCTGCTGCTCGAATACCATGACCTTGAAGCGAGCGACACGGCACGAGCTGGCTCCATCAACCGATTGATTGAAGGGCTGAACAGTCCGCTGATCATCAGCAGCGTCGAACGGCGGCGCGCCTCGCACAAGTCCATGCTCACGTTCGATGTGCGCAAGCCCTCGGCCGGCGAACAGAGAGACATCTGGCAACAGGCACTGAGTTCAATACCGGTCAACCTCAACGGCCAGGTCCAAGGGCTTGTCTCGCAATTCAATCTCAATCTTCAGAAGGTGCATGCCGCGCGCGCTGAAGCGATGGGCCAACAACTGTCGAGTGAGAACGCGGACGCGGCGAAGTCAAATATTGAGGTCGATTTCGGAAGAGCGTTGTGGGATGCCTGCCGGATGCAAGCGCGCCCGCGGCTTGACGACCTGGCTCATCGCATCGAGCCGGCAGCCAGTTGGGAGGATCTGGTTCTGCCTGAGCCGCAACTTCAAACCTTGCGTGACGTCGCCGTGCACGTGCGCCAACGTGCAACGGTTTATGAGACGTGGGGATTTGCAACGAAAGGCGCGCGCGGGCTTGGCATCAGCGCGCTCTTTGCCGGCGTCAGCGGCACGGGGAAGACGATGGCTGCCGAAGTGCTTGCCGACGAACTGCGGCTCGACCTGTATCGCATAGATTTGAGCGCCGTGGTCAGCAAGTACATCGGCGAGACTGAAAAGAATCTGCGGCGCGTCTTCGATGCCGCCGAAGAAGGCGGAGCGATTCTGCTTTTTGACGAAGCCGATGCGCTCTTCGGCAAACGCAGCGAGGTCAAAGACAGCCACGACCGCTACGCGAATATCGAGGTCAGCTATCTCTTGCAGCGGATGGAAGCCTATCGCGGGCTGGCAATTCTGACGACCAATTTGAAGAGCGCGCTCGACACCGCTTTTCTGCGCCGGATTCGCTTCATCTTGCAGTTTCCATTTCCCGACGCCGCGCTCCGCGCGGAAATCTGGCGACGCATCTTTCCGCTCGAAACACCTACGGAGAATCTGGACGCCGGTAAACTTGCCCGGCTCAACGTAGCGGGCGGCAACATTCGCAACATCGCGTTGAACGCAGCGTTCCTCGCCGCCGATTCGAACGAGAGCGTGCGTATGAGCCATCTACTCCGCGCCGCCCAAGGCGAGTACACAAAGCTGGAGAAGTCGTTGACCGAGGCCGAAGTCGGAGGCTGGGTATGAACGGAATTGCGGATCGCGGATTGGGGATTGGGGATTCCGAGATGCAAATCGATGCGCCGGCTCAGCCGGCGGCCAACGGGTTGTCTCCTTCAATTCGCGCGATGACTCCCGGCAATCCACAATCCGCAATCCGCAATTCGCAATCGGTTGAGCTGCACATTGAGGAACTGGTGCTGCACGCCTTTGCGCCAGGTGATCGTTATCGCATTGGCGACGCGGTAGAACGCGAGTTAATGCGGCTCTTTACCGAACAAGGCGTGCCGTCACAAATGACACAAGGTGGCGAGATCGCGCATGCATTAGGAGCGGCACTTGAAATACAGCCAGGCTCAAGCTCGGAAATGATAGGGGTCAAACTCGCGAAAGCAATCTATGGAGGGTTCGGCCGATGAAGACAGCATTACAGACCCAGATGAAAGCCCCAACAGAATCTTCCTTCACGCCTGTTCATACCGGCCTCTTGCTGCGCAAATGTGCCTGCGGTGGATCGCCCGGGGTCGCAGGGGAATGCGGAGAATGTGGAAAGCAGCGCCTCTCGCTTCAGCGCTCAACTCGAGACCCGAAACTCGACACTCGAAACTCTGGTGGCGCGCCGCCGAGTGTTCACGAAGTTCTGCGCTCGCCGGGCCGGCCGCTTGATGCCGCGACACGCGCGTTGTTCGAGCCGCGCTTTGGTCACGACTTCACTAGTGTACGTGTGCATAACGACGCGCAAGCAGCAAAGTCAGCACGAGCGGTGAACGCGCTGGCCTACACAGTGGGGCGAGACATAGTGTTTGGAGACGGGCGGTATGCGCCAGACACGAGTGCAGGCCAGCGACTGATGGCGCATGAGTTGACACATACGATTCAACAATCCCGGAACCCAATGTTAATGCCCACCAATCTGCGGATTGGTGAGGCAAATGATCTTCATGAACAGGAAGCGGACCGGGTCGCCGACCAGGTGTCGGCAGTTCACCGGGAAGCTAGCGGAGCGCGCGGCCAGCTGCCTGTTATGAGCACTTCGCGGGTAGAACCGCATCGGGTCGCGCGTGAACTGGCCACACCGGAGGATGCCGGCGCGACCCCGCAGGTGACGACGCCGGAGGATGCGGGCGCGACTTCCATGTCGACGGGGCCGGAGTGCAGTCGGAGTCGACGCAACAGCCAAAATCTGCCGCTCGCCAGCACTCCTTTTCGTGGCGATCGTGGGTTCGCTTCTATTCCTGCGGACGGCCACCCGGGGCCAGGAGGTTTGATAGTAACCCGCAATAGCGTATCGATTACGATCAGCGCTCGTTGGGAAGAACAGATCCCTAATCCGGCCCAAAGGCCTCGCGACCAGCAGCACAGGAGAGCTGACAGCCCACAGTACTATCTTACCTTTGATGGATGGGTTGATGCGTGTACTTCTCCTGGGCAGCCAGGAAGCTCGGCCTCGAGCATCCAATCGGGAAATCTGGCGATAGGCACGCAACAAACGGTTTCCTTCGCGAGTCTGATCCCGGGAAGATACGGCTTGTCGATCAATCCTTCCACGGCGTCGCCCGAGCCGAACCGCGTCCTGACCGGCGACGTCGCGGTCGCTTAGACCGATGACGATTGAGGTGTGGGCTATCACTTGATTTAGAAGTGAGGACAGGCGATTGAGCGAACGTGCGAACATTTCTGCGCCAGCAAAGGCGTCGACTTCCACCGCCGCCCCGCGTGCCATCTTGCAGCGCAAGTGCGCGTGCGGTGGATCGGCCGGTATCGCTGGAGACTGCGAAAGCTGCAGCAAGAGTCAGCCGTCGCTTCAGCGGATACCTCGAGACTCGGAACTCGCAACTCGCAACTCAGGTGGTGTGCCGCCAATCATGCACGAAGTGTTGAACTCACCCGGCCAGCCACTTGATACGCATACGCGCGCCTTCATGGAGCCGCGCTTTGGTCATGACTTCAGCCAGGTGCGGGTGCATGCGGATACGCGTGCGGCCGAATCGGCGCGAACCGTAAATGCCTTGGCCTACACGGTGGGCAGCGACATCGCCTTCGGCGGAGGTGAGTACGCTCCTGGGACAAAGGGTGGCCGGCGTTTGCTCGCGCATGAGCTAACACACGTCGTGCAGCAACAGGGACGTACCCGGCTCGCTTCAAAGTCGTTCGGGTTGTCAACACCATTTGATCCCGCCGAGCGCGAAGCCGAAACGGCGGCTGAGAATATCGTCGAGGGACGACAGACGCCAACGATCACCCTCGCAGCCACAGGTGTCCAACGCGATGTGGGGTGGGCACAGAGAGGGCGCGATCCTTACGGTACGGCTGTAGACGCAGGGGTCGAGCCGTCAGTGCAACCGGGTCAACCGGCGCAGACTCCGCCAACCACTCCGCCAACCACTCCGACGTTGCCCACTGTGGTTGTGGGTCACTTCAGGAATACTGGGTCGACGGCCGATAGCGGCGAGAACAACTGCGCTAACTGCCCACGTGCCCTTGGCGTTCACACCACCGACTTCAAGAACGGGATGGAACTCAGAGGAGACATCACGGGCCATACCGCAGGCGCCCAATACGACTTCAAGCGGACGCGCGAGGGCGGAATCTGGAAAAAAGTCGGTGGAACCTGGACTCAGACCCACCACGACGGGCCCGGCGAAAACGATGACCGCACGGACAACGACGAACAGCTTACGCCGGTTAACAACCATATCTACGCTGAGGATATTCCGGGGCTCGGATCCAACCCCGCCGGCGGCGACGCGGCGGCTACGGAAGCGGTACTAAAAGGCAGCTTTGTTGAATGGGTGAACGTGCGGGTTGGCACCGGTGCCTGGACCAGGAGTTCAAATGAGTTTGAGTGGCATTCCGTGAGTTGGGTAGAAAAGGTTGGTGGAACTTGGCAAAGAAAGGCCGGCAGCAATGAAATCGCATCTGGCAGCAGTACGGTCGGCACCGGCAACCCGTAAGGGAATGGGAGCGGTCGTCCGGCTGGATTCGCTCGACCACCGGCGAACATGATCGTGATGATGGCGGGACGATCCCGACTACAGCGGGGTTAAGGTAGAGGTCAGGCAGCGGAACGTTTAGGGAGTAGGTCCAATATGTACGCTGGAAGACAGACGAGAGTGTGGACGTCATCGCCGCGATCGGCAACGGCTCAGAGCTGTTCGCGAGGCTTCTATGCTTCTCGCCGTACAGAAGCACCTTCAACCCGGTATTCCGACCGGACAGAAGCGCGCCCGTTTATCCTGCCGCTCGATAAAGTAAATGATGCCTCGACTAAATCGCATCTCGGCCATGATTTCGGGAATGTGCGGGTGGTCGCCCCTCCTTCAGCGGCGAGTTATAAGGCGCGTCAAACTGGCGGCGGTGACGTTACCAACCCTCCGCTACCTTCCACTCCGACGTACGGAGTGACGCCGATGGACGCCGCCCCGAAAATTCCGATGCTCTCACTTTCAGGGACCGGTTCATACGCCGACTCGACGGAAAGTCACGAGAAGATAACTTATACGGTGGACGTCCCCGCCGGAGCAAATGCTAAGGATTACTGTCTGGTTCAATGGACGAAAGGTTATGCCAAAGACGGAGATGGCAAGTACTTCAAGACAACCGACTACGGGAAAACAGGCGATTGGAACTATGCCGATTGGGTAATCGATTCGGTTGATCCCGACCCCATCTACTGGAGCGACGCCTCGGCAAGATGGAATTACAATCTATCTGGTGACAAATTCACCGCCACGGACGATCCCGGGCCGGCCCTGTCTTCCGAAAAAGGTGCTGTTTACGCCGCGAAATTCAAGGTCGCCGTTTACGAGACGGCGAAAGTGCCGACGACTACCACCGGCACGATTTCAACGGCTGCGCTTAGTGACTTCAAGTTCTGGGACTACTCGGTGACTGTCGGCAAGGACGGCAAGTTTACGCACCCGGCGGTTGTGTAAGCCTATGCTCATGGAAGAGAACAACGAGATCATGGCAATTCTATCGCAACTGAACCACTGGGAGCAGAACTACGGGACCGCTCATAGGGATGCCCCGCCTTTGAAGGACAAGGGGGAGGCGAACGCGCGTATCGCGAGCCTCAAGAGAGTCCTTGTGGAGAGAGGTGCTCGCTTCCACTGGAATGGAACGGCATACGTCCTGGACTCGATCGTCAAGCCTGGACAAGGAGAAGAGATTCCTCGCGAAGATTAGGTACGCGAGATCCATGAACTTCCCGATGGAAACAAGATTGTGCGCTACAGTAAGGGCCGCACCTGTTCCATCCGTCATGCCCGCGCCTGGCGGCGCCATGCTGCAACGCAAGTGTGCCTGCGGCCGATCGTCGGGCGTCCCCGGTGAATACGAAGACTGCGACAAGAAGCGCCTTTCGCTCCATCGCTCAACTCGAAATTCGGAACTCCAAACTCGAAACTCCGAAGGCGTGCCACCCATTGTGCACGAAGTGCTGCGCTCGCGGGGCCAGCCGCTTGACCCGCAAACACGCGCGTTCATGGAGCCGCGCTTCGGTCACGACTTCAGCAATGTCCGCGTGCACACGGACGCGCGAGCGGCTGAGTCGGCCTCAGCAGTAAGTGCCCTGGCCTACACGGTGGGCCGTGACGTGGTGTTTGGCGCGGGACAGTACGCGCCGGAGACATCAGCAGGACGACGGCTGTTGGCGCATGAATTGACGCACGTAGTCCAGCAGCACGGATCGTCGGAAGGTTCAGTACGGATTGGTCAGTCAGGCGATCCGTATGAGGAAGAGGCAAGCCGGGCCGCGGAGACACTATCGAGCCAAGGGCCCGTGCCCATGACCAGAGAAAGCGGTCCCAGGCTCAGTAGAACTGACGAACCCGAGCGAGTCTGGGGAGGATTCCGCATCTCCGGGGAGTCCGATTTCGTTAATAGCGTTCGGGCTGACCTGAACCGCCTTAATGGTACCTCGGCGGGCGCCGCCGTGCTTCAGGAAATCAGCGAATACGCAAAGCCATTCTATAGGTCATACATCCGAATCTCCCCATTAGGCGCGTGTGGCTTTCTGCCTGATTCTGGAATCTATTACGTCGCCGGTGGATGCAACGTGCCTAATAATTGTTCGGGGGCGAGGTCCGATTGGAACTCGGTGGCGAACTTCGTTTATCTCTATCATGAGATTGTCCACGCGTATCTCTACCACATCGCTGGGAAAGGCACCCATCCCCAGCGTGAATGCATGGTAACCGGGTTGGGAGACTACTTTCGGACGATTCCACACAACGAGAATCGACTGCGTTGTGAGCTAGGCCTGC
>Ga0209640_10003608_pt1 | contig 13523 bp, 13 predicted proteins | sample RifCSP10_1_FD_184018 | JGI IMG/M metagenome (GOLD analysis project Ga0209640, IMG submission 184018) | Soil microbial communities from Rifle, Colorado - Rifle CSP2_sed 10_1 (SPAdes) (version 2) | ecosystem: Environmental > Terrestrial > Deep subsurface > Rock core/Sediment | place: Rifle...
GAGATCGAGGCAGTCGACCCCGCGGCGATGGCGCGCCGCTGGTCGCAGGTTCTAGGAGTGGAAAAACCTACTCAACGCAACGACTCGTGGGAACTCGCGCTTCATGGCACCCTGATGCGCTTCGTGCCAGCTGGGCCGCGCGGTGAGGGATTGAGTGCGTTTGAGCTCGAGATAGCCTCGCTGCCAACCGCGCTTGCAGCCGCGCGTTCGCGCGGTTTAGCGGTGGTCGCGAATACGTTGACTCTTGGTGGAGCGCGCTTCGAACTGTCGAGTCGCGCCAATTAGCGCGAACAACACGAAGCAGCCGAACTAGCCACTGCCAACTGGGTACATCCCGATGCGATCGCCGCCGCTGTGCTTTGCCATCTTAAGCGCGGCTTCGGCGGCGGCGAGAAAGGAACGCGCGTCGCTCGCGGTTTGGAATTCGGCGGCGCCGACTGAAATGGTGAGTGACAGCGAACTATTATCGTCGGCCCCGTCGAATTCAGCCGTGCTCACTGCGTGACGCAAGCGCTCGCCGACCTGGCAGGCGCTGGCGGCAGCGGAGTTGGGCAACACAATCGCGAACTGCGCCGTGCCGAACGACGCAACCAAATCGGTCGGACGCACGCCGTTCACCAGCGTTTGCGCAACCGCATGCGATGCGTGATCACCGGCAATAGGCCCGACCCGGCGCGTGTAGTTGGCGAAACCGTCGATTTCGACCAATAGCAACGCCAGCGGCTCGCGATTGGCGGTGCTGCGCGTTATTTGCCGCGGCAACATCGAATCCAACCAACGCCGATTATACAGACCCGTTATTTCGTCGAGCGTCGCATGACCGCCATGCGCTGTCTTAAGTTCTTCGCTGGCGCCGATCACGCCGTTCACGCGCGTGCGCGACGCCAGCAGCGCCAACCAATTGCGCGCGATTTGATGCGACGCGCCGATCAACGCCCACGCGGTCTTGCGATCGATGACGACCACGCGCGCTGACTCGATCGCCGACACGGTCGAGGCGATAACCGCATTTTGAAAAAGGAACAGTTCGCCGATGGCGTCACCGGCGTCGATCAACACGTCGGGAGTCGCGGACGATGGACTCTGCATGCGCAGCCGCCCGCTCAGCACGACATACACTGCCTCGCAGGACTCGCCGGTACGCAGTAACACGTCGCCGTTGGTCAATAACTGCACCGGGCAATCGCGCAACAGCGGCATGACTCCCTCTTGGTGCGCGCCCTTGAACAAATTGACTTGCGCCAAATCGCGACGCGAGTGCCGCGCCGTCGCCACGGTCTCCTGATTGATGCCTTGGATTTTTCGGATCGACTGTTCCATGCGACCGGAATTCTTTTGCTCTCAGATAGTTAAAGCAAACTTGGTGCCAAAAATCCACCCGCCCAGTGTCCACCTGCGATTGCCGATGTAACTTTGCGTCATGGAGAACTGGCTCAGTCATTCAACCGTTTAGCGCGGGTTTGGCTACCGGCTCGAAGCGTTCCAAAACAGCCTCGCGTCGGCCGCCGGCGGTGCGAGTGTTGCGATCAGCTACTCCCGAGGCAACTCCGCCATCATGGCGCGTAAAGCGTCGCGCCAATGCGGTGACACAACCCCAAGCGCGGTCCAGGTTTCCTGCTTGTCGAGCACCGAATACGCCGGTCGCGCCGCCGGCACCGGATAATCCTCCGTGCGGATGGGAACGATCGGTATCGCGCGCGCAATCAGCTGGCGCGCGAGCGCCTCCTCTTGAATCGCGACTGCGAAATCGTACCAACTCGCCACACCGGCGTCGGTCCAGTGGTGGACGCCGCTTAGCGCGCTGCGCTCGGCAACGCGCCATAGCGCGTGCGCGAGATTGCGTGCCCAGGTCGGCGTTCCGATCTGGTCGTCGACCACTCGAATTTCGTTGCGCTCTCGAATCAGTCGCAACATTGTCCGCACGAAATTGTTGCCATGCGCCGAATACACCCAGGATGTCCGTACGACGACGGCGCGTGAGCCGAGTACTTGCAGGACGCGCTCCTCGCCACCGCGTTTGGATTCGCCGTAGGCACTAAGCGGTCGCGGGGTATCCGTCGGCAGATACGGGCTGCTCTTCGTTCCGTCGAAGACGAAATCGGTTGAGACCTGTATTAGTCGCCCGCCGACGCGGGCGAGCGATTCGGCGAGATAGCCGGGCGCCAGGGAATTTACCCGAAACGCGGCAGCGCGTTCGGACTCGGCGCGATCGACCGCCGTGTAACCCGCCGCGTTGATGATAACGCTTGGCCGGTGCGTTTCGACGTAGGCACCGACCGCGTGCGTGTCGCCGACATCAAGATCGTCGCGACCGCATGCCATGACCTCCCAGCCCTGCGGTTGGGTCGCAGCCAACTCGCGCCCGAGCTGACCCGCGGCGCCGGTAATCAGTGCTCGGCGAATTTCAGTCAAAGCACTCCGACTCGCGCAGCGATTTTCCCAAAGCGTCTTTGGCCGACAACAACGGTGTCGTTTCGATCGGCCATGCGATACCTACCGTTGGATCGTTCCAACGCAGGCAACGCTCGTGTTCCGGTGCGTAATAGTTCGTGGTCTTGTACAGCACGTCGGCAAATTCGGACAAAGCCAGAAACCCGTGCGCGAAACCCTCCGGCACCCAAAGTATGCGTCGGTTCTCGGCCGAGAGTTTTGTGCCGAACCATTTGCCGAAGGTCGCCGACTGCCGCCGCAAGTCCACCACCACGTCGAAAATTTCGCCCACGACGACCCGTACGAGCTTGCCCTGCGCTTGGTGGATTTGATAATGCATGCCGCGCAAGGCGTGTCGGCGCGAGCGCGACTGATTTTCCTGCACGAAATCGACGTTGACACCGCAGTCGACCAAGGTGGTTTTGCGGTAGCTCTCGAAGAAGTCGCCGCGCTCGTCCTGAAAAACGCGCGGCTCAAATTCCATCACACCCGACAGCACGGAGTCGACGACGCGCATCAGTAAATCTTCGCGCGCGTAAGATTCAGCAAATAGTCGCCGTAGGTGTTTTTGTAACTAACCGCGAGCGATTGCAGCTGGGCCTGGCTGATATACCCGAGCCGAAAAGCGATCTCCTCGGGGCAGGCGATTTTCAAACCCTGCCGCCGCTCGATCGTCTCGATGAACTGCGCGGCCTCTAGCAAAGTTTCGTGAGTGCCGGTATCGAGCCAAGCAATGCCGCGGCCCATGGCGACGACGTTGAGCTCGCCGCGTTCCAGGTAATGCCGATTGACGTCAGTGATCTCAAGCTCACCCCGCGCCGACGGCTTCAATTGACGCGCGATGTCGACGACGCGCCGGTCGTAAAAGTAAAGCCCGGTGACGGCGTAGCGCGATTTGGGCTGGCTCGGCTTTTCCTCGACCGACACGGCGCGGGCGTTGGCGTCGAATTCGATCACGCCGTAGCGCTGCGGATCCTTCACCGGATAAGCGAACACGGTCGCGGCATGCCGTGGGTCGGCACCGGCGCGCAGGTACTGCGTCATATCGTGACCGTAGAAGATATTGTCGCCAAGGATTAAGGCGCAGTCTTGGCCGTCGATAAAATCCGCCCCGACGATAAAGGCTTGGGCGATGCCCTCCGGTTTCGGCTGCACCAAGTACTGGATGCTGAGCCCCCACTGGCTACCGTCGCCGAGCAGTTGCTCGAAGCAAGGAACATCGCGCGGGGTTGAGATGATCAGTAACTCGCGAATCTCGGCGAGCATCAAGACACTCAACGGATAGTAAATCATCGGCTTGTCGTACACCGGCAGAAGCTGTTTGCTGACGGCGATGGTCGCTGGGTGTAGCCGGGTGCCAAGACCGCCCGCGAGGATGATGCCCTTGCGGCTCATACGCGCCGACCCAGGCGCTCGCGCGCATAAACGCCTTCGGTAACACGGCGACACCAGTCGCGATTGTCGATGTACCACGCAACCGTCTTGCGCAGACCGGCGTCGATCATCTCGCGCGGACGCCAATCGAGCTCTTCGTTGATCTTGCGGGTATCGAGCGCGTAGCGGCGGTCGTGGCCGCTGCGGTCGTCGACGAAGCGAATCAAGTCGCGATAGCTGGCGCCACTTTTTCGCGGATGCAGCTCATCGAGCAGATTGCAAAGCTTATCGAGCAGCTCGAGATTGGTGAGGCAGTTATTTGCGCCGATCAGGTAGGTTTCACCGATCCGGCCGGCGGCGAGCACTCGTCGCAACGCACGGCAATGATCTTCGACATGAACCCAGTCGCGCATGTTTTGGCCGTCGCCGTAAACCGGCAGCGGCTTCTCTTCGAGGCCGTTTAAGATCACCAATGGAATCAGCTTCTCCGGGTACTGATGCGATCCGTAATTATTCCCGCAATTGGTGATGATAACGGCAAGTCCATAGGTTTCGTGCCACGCCCGAACCAGATGATCCGCCGCCGCTTTGCTCGCGGCGTACGGAGAGTTCGGGCGGTAGGGAGAAGTCTCGGTAAAGTACTCGCCCGCTGCGAGCGAGCCGTAGACCTCGTCGGTTGAGATATGGTGAAAGCGAAAGGCATCGCGTTTGGCAGGCGACACTTTCTTTAAGTATTCGCGCGCGACTTCCAGCAACACCGACGTTCCAACAATATTGGTTTGAATGAATTCGGCCGGTCCGTCGATCGAGCGATCGACGTGGGACTCAGCCGCCAAATGCATCACGGCGTCGGGTTGGTGCTGCGTGAACACGCAGCGCATGGCGTCGATATCGGTGATGTCGGCACGTTCGAACGCATAGCGCGTCGATGCCGACACCGATTCGAGCGATTCGAGGTTGCCGGCGTAGGTGAGTTTGTCGACGTTGACTACCCGGCAGTCGGTCTCTTGCAGCAGCTGTTTGATCAGCGTCGAGCCTATGAACCCGGCGCCGCCGGTGATCAATACGGTGTTTGGTGTCGTCATACGTTAACAAGTGTAGCGTGCGGCGCGCGCACCAATAACCCCTCCCGATACTTCTAGTGGCCCCGGCAAGGTTCGTAGCGCTATCGTTTCACCAGTAACACCACGACGCTCGCGGCGATGCCCTCTTCCCGGCCGACGAAGCCCAAGCGCTCCGTGGTCGTGGCTTTGATGTTGATTTGATCGACCGGGATCTGTAGGTCGTGTGCGATGTTCTCTTGCATCGCCGGTACGTGCGGTGCCAGGCGCGGGGCTTGGGCGATGATAGTGGCGTCGATGTTGCCGACTTGCCAGCCGGTTTCGCGGATCGATGCCTGCACGCGCCGTAAGAGGATGCGACTGTCGATGTCCTTGTACTGTTGATCGGTCTCGGGGAAATGGTGGCCGATGTCGCCGAGCCCAGCGGCACCGAGGCAGGCGTCGCAGATGGCGTGTAACAGCACATCGGCGTCGGAGTGGCCGGCAAGTCCCGTCGGATAGGGAACGTGAACACCGCCCATGATCAATTTGCGCCCAGTGACGAGCGCGTGCACGTCGAACCCTTGGCCGATACGCATCATGCCCGTTCGCCCGCCTGTTGTTTCAAGAACAGTTCCGCCAACGCCAAATCGGCTGGATGCGTGATCTTGATATTATCGGGATATCCCTCGACCAAGGTCGGCCGTGCACCGATTCGTTCCATCGCAGCGCTTTCATCGGTAATGTCGTCGTCCGTCGCGAGGGCGGCATTCAGCGCGTCGCGCAAAATTCCGATAGGAAACATTTGCGGTGTCAGCGCACGCCAAAGGCCGGCGCGCAAAACTGTTTCTTGTACTCGACCCCGTGTGTCGCTGCGCTTTACGGTGTCGGCAACCGGGGTCGCCAGTAGCGCACCATCGGCGCCGCCGAATGCCGCGGTTGCGAGCTTTTCGAGATCTGCGTGGCGCACACAGGGTCGCACGGCATCGTGCACCATCACCCAATCGTTCGGTTGCGCGTGCGCCGCAAGCGCCGCTAAACCATTCAGCACAGTTCGCGCACGCACCGCGCCTCCTTCAAAGGTCCCGAGAAAATTCGTCATTTGCGGAACCGTCAATCCGGCCCAGTGGCTGTCGTCCGGCGTTATACCGACGAACACGCCGCGCACGCGCGAATAGCTGCACAGACGATCGAGGGTGTGAAAAATCACGGGGCGACCGAGCAAAGGGAGATACTGTTTTGGCACGTCGCTCTGCATCCGCGTACCGGCGCCGGCGGCGGGGACGATCGCCCATATGTTCGCGTCGCGGGTCAATCAACTACTGCAAATGCGCGGTGGCTTTCGCGCATGCATAGCGTGGATAGCGTCTGGTGTAATTCAATTTATCGAGGCTCCCGAATTGCGGCGCTTTGCGTCTTCGTCCGGGATACCAGAAACGTGCTCGTTGCCAGTGTAACGGCTGGCTAGGCGTGAACGCCGACGCAAGAACGGATGCGGTCGATGGCGGTTTCCGTGGCGATGCCTTGAATTGCGGCCAATTCACGCGCCAGATACCCGCTTGCCTGTTCAAGCAACATCGACTCTTCGAACGATAGGCCCGATTGTTTTTTCCAGCGCATGAGATCGCGCACTACTTCGCCGAGTTCCAGGCACGAACCGGTGTTGATCTTGCGCTCGATATCCTTGCAGCGCTCGGTCCAGTTGCCGCCGGTGACACGTCGGCGACCGCGCGCGGACAACACCTTGAAAAGTTCTTTGAGCTTGCGGTTGTTCAGCAGCGGGCGAATACCGCAGCGATCGACGTTCGCTTGCGGCACGCGAACCGTCATGCGCGTTTCGGGAATATGAATAACCAAACACGGGCGAAACTGCCCGGCGACGAATAGATCTTCGATCGCTTGAACCACGCCGACTCCCGCCGAGGGGTAGAAGATCGTGTCGCCAGCTTTATAGCGAGATCGCTTTGCCATTACCCCACCTCTCCTTTGTTGAATTTTCGCAGCCTCTGGCAAGTTACTGGTCTCTTTTGTTGATATGGTTTAAATATAGACGGTAAGTACCGACCTTGACAAGTATTTCAGCTTCCAAACTGTATCTCCTAACTTAGCGTACAATGCCGCCGCTCGATCAGACCTCTGATTATGATTGGACCTTCGGTTATTAGATGAGTTTGCCGCCCTCCCCTATTCCGAAAGACCTTCCCCCATCGCCACTTAAGCCCGAGCTGTCCCTACGCTCGAATACCGCGATCAGTTGGTGTCGCCTGCTCGGAAGCGCGCGTGGTTTGGCGATCAGCTCGGCCGCCACGCAGCATACCGGGCCGATACTGGTGATCGCACGCAACGTTGAAGCCGCGGAACTATTAGAGGATGAGATCCGTTTTTACGGCGCCGACGCGTCAGCCCCGATCTACTCGTTCCCCGATTGGGAATGCCTACCCTACGACGTCTTTTCGCCGCACCAGGGACTAATCGCACAACGACTTGAAACGCTATACAAGCTTCCGAACCTAACGCGCGGCGTGGTGCTGGTCGCGGCATCGACGGCGTTGTATCGCCTACCGCCACGTGACTATGTCGCGGCACACAGCCTTTTGCTCGACGTTGGAGACCGCTTGCAACTGGACAGTTTTCGCTCCCAACTTAGCGCGAACGGCTATCGCCCCGTCTCGCAAGTGATTGAGCCTGGCGAATATGCCGTGCGCGGCGGACTTATCGACTTGTTTCCGGTTGGAACGCCGCATCCGTTTCGAATCGAGCTGTTCGGGGACACCGTTGAGTCGATTCACGCCTTCGACCCGGACACGCAGCGCTCCGGCAAAACCTTGCCGCGCGTCCAGCTGCTGCCGGCGCGGGAGTATCCGCTCACGGAACCAGCGATTCAACGATTTCGCCAAGCGTTTCGCGCGCGCTTCGAAGGCGACCCGCAGAAAGTCCCGCTCTATCGCGACGTGAGCAAAGGATTGTCGGCCCCAGGCGTAGAGTTTTTTCTGCCGCTCTTTTTTGAAGCCACGTCGACCTTGTTCGATTATCTGCCGCAGAACGCGTTGTGCGTTGTCGAAGAAGGCGCGGCGCAAGCGGCACGCGATTTCACGCGCGAGGTGCGCGAGCGCTACGAGTTATTGCGCCACGATCTCGCTCGCCCGTTGTTGCCACCGCAAGATCTCTGCATCGACACTGACGCTTTCGCGCAGAAATTGGTGCAATGGCCGCGGATTGAGCTGCTTGATCTGTCGCCTGAATCGAAGACCAGCCATGACGTCCAGACTATCGACTACGCGCTGGCCGCGCCGCCGGCGTTACCCGTCGCGTATCACGCCGATGTTCCGCACCATCTGTTGTTTGACTACTTGACCAACAACCAATGTCGCACGTTGTTGGTCGCCGAGACCGCCGGCCGACGCGAAACGCTGCGCGCGCTTTTACTCGATCGCGGCTTTAGCCCGGTCGACGCCGCGGGCTGGACCGAATTCCTCAAATCGTCGGATGCGCTGGCACTAACCGTGGCCAATCTTGATCGCGGCCTGATGTTACCGAGCCCATCGGTCGCCGTCATAACCGAGCCACAACTTTACGGCGAACGCGCGGCACAACGGCGCCGGCGCCAGCACATCGATCGCGATCCGGCGGCGGTGATCCGTAGTCTGGCGGAACTGAAGCTCGGCGATGCCGTGGTGCACGAGGAACACGGCGTCGGCCGCTATCGCGGGCTGCAAACGATTGACGTCGGCGATGGACCGAACGAATTTTTATGTCTCGAATACGCCGGCGGCGACAAACTTTATGTGCCGGTGTTGTCGTTGTATCTCATCACCCGCTACACCGGCACCGATCCCGAGCACGCGCCGCTGCACACGCTCGGCGGCGAGGCCTGGGAAAAGGCGAAGCGCCGTGCGCAGCAAAAAGCGCATGACGCGGCGGTGGAACTGCTCGAGATACAAGCGCTGCGTGAAGCACGCGGCGGTCGCGTGTTCCCGCCGGGCGGCGCGCCTTACCAAGCCTTCGCCGATACGTTTCGATTCGAAGAGACGCCGGATCAGGCCCGCGCGATCGAAGAAGTGTTCCAAGACATGGAAACGCAGCGCCCGATGGACCGGCTGGTATGCGGCGACGTCGGCTTCGGCAAAACCGAAGTAGCGATGCGTGCGACATTCTTGGCGGTGCACGGCGGCGCGCAAGTCGCGGTGTTGGTTCCGACCACGTTGCTGGCGCAGCAACACTACGAAAATTTTAGCGATCGCTTCGCCGGTACACCTTATCGCGTCGAGCTGCTGTCGCGCTTCCGTAGCAAGACCGAGCAGGCGGCAACTCTCGACGGCCTTGCGAGCGGTGCGATACACATCGTCATCGGCACACATCGTTTGCTGCAGGAGGATATTCGGTTCAAGGATCTCGGGCTGCTCATTCTCGACGAGGAGCATCGTTTCGGCGTGCGCCAGAAGGAACGCCTCAAGCGACTGCGTGCCGAAGTGGATATTCTCACGCTCACTGCCACGCCGATTCCGCGCACGCTCAACATGGCGCTCGCGGGGTTGCGCGATATCACCATTATCGGTACCGCACCCGAAGGTCGCCTCACGATCAAGACGCTGGTCGCCGAACGCAGCCGCGATTTGATACGCGAAGCTTGTTTGCGTGAAATTCGGCGCGGTGGCCAAGTGTACTTCCTGCACAACGAAGTACGCACCATTGAACGAGCCACCCACGATTTGAAGCAGCTGGTGCCGGAAGCAGAAATACGGGTCGCGCACGGGCAGATGCCGGAACGCGAACTCGAACACGTGATGCTCGATTTCTATCACCGGCGCTTCAACATTCTCGTTTGCTCCACCATCATCGAGTCCGGTATCGACGTACCGACCGCGAACACGATCATTATCGAGCGTGCCGACAAATTCGGCCTGGGGCAACTGCATCAGCTGCGCGGGCGTGTCGGACGATCGCACCATCGGGCGTACGCCTATCTACTGATTCCCGGTTTGAACGCAATTAGCAGCGATGCGCGCAAACGCCTCGAAGCGATCGCAGCGCTGGAAGAATTGGGGGCGGGGTTTGCGCTGGCATCGCACGATCTCGAGATACGCGGAGCCGGCGACTTGCTCGGTGAAGCGCAAAGCGGGGAAATCGACGAGGTCGGATTCGCGCTCTATTCGGAACTGCTGGAGCGCGCGGTGCGCTCGCTAAAGTACGGCGAGAGCATGACGAGCGACGTCGAGTCGCGTGGGGCTGAAGTGAACCTGCACGTGCCCGCCTTGTTTCCGGAAGACTATCTGCCGGACGTGCATCTGCGGTTGGTGTTATACAAGCGCATTGCCGGCGCCGACACCGTCGAGGGCGTGCAGCGGTTGCAAGAAGAAGTGGTCGATCGTTTCGGACGGTTGCCGGAGGCGGCGCGACTGCTGTTCAAGGCCGCCGAACTAAAGGTAAAGGTACAGCGCCTTGGAGTACGAAAAATCGACGCGGGCGCGAAAGGGATACGGGTGGAATTTATCGAGCAACCGCCGATCGATCCGGGCGCGGTGCTGAAGTTGTTGCAGACCGCACCGAAACGCTACCGCCTGGACGGTCCGAATCGGCTGCGTGTGCTCGGGGAATTTCCGGACGGAGAAGCGCGCCTGCAAGCCGCGGGAGAGCTGATCGCCGCGCTCGGCGCCCCCGTGGTCGCGCCGCCGGTGCGCGCGACGCAGGCGAGTCGCTAACTATAGATCTTCGGTCGCCGCTGCGTTCGCAAGCTCGGGGAACAGCACGTCCTCGTAGCCGAGCAACCGCAGGTCCTTGAGTCGCATCGGATAAAGAATACCGTCTAAATGGTCGCACTCGTGTTGCACGACGCGAGCATGGAAACCCGAAACCGAGCGGTCGATCGGATTTCCGTGTTGATCGTATCCGGTGTAGCGCAACTGGGCATAGCGATTAACAAGTCCGCGCATGCCCGGCACGCTGAGACAGCCTTCCCAGCCCTCCTCCATCTCCGTTCCCACCGGATACAATTTTGGATTGATTAAAATCGTGGTCGGCACCGGCTCCGCTTCCGGATAGCGCGGATTCGCTTGCACGCCGAAAATGACGACACGTTGCGACACACCGATCTGCGGGGCCGCGAGGCCCGCACCTTTATACGCCGCCATGGTGTCGAACATGTCGGCGATCAACTCGTCGAGTCCAGGCGTGCCGAATGCGGTTACCGTCTCGGCCGTGCGAAAGAGCAGCGGTTCGCCCATGCGTAGTACGGTTCTGGCTGTCATCGGTTCGTTCTCGAAATAAGCCTAGTCTTAGGACATACTATACCGACACGGATTGCACGGAAAAATCTAATGAGATCGCTACTTGTCGTATTGCTGCTGATTGCAGGAACCGTCGCGCCGGCAACCGGCGCCACGCCGACGACCGCCAGCACGCACTACGACGTCGAGCTGTTGGTATTTGCGATACAGGCGCCGGAATTCGAGGGCTCGGAACTGTGGACCCGCAGCGAGCAGCCGCTGGACCTGAGCAACGCCGTGCCGCCGCAAGACCTGTTGCCAAGTCTTGATTTCTCCAAATTCGCCACCGCGCTGGTGGCCGACGGGCGCTACCGGCTGCTGCTGGCAAGACACTGGGTGCAAAACGCAGATACCAAATCGAATGTGCCGCCAATGTTGCTCGCCACCGGGGAAAATGAGCTTGCCGGAACGCTGCGGTTCTATTTGAGCCGGTTCCTGCACGTGGAACTGAACGTGACGTTCCAGCCGCAGCCAGCGGTGGTCGGCGGCACCATTCCACCCGACTTTTTCATCCGCGAACAGCGCCGCGTCCGGAGCAATGAGCTAAGTTACTTCGACCACCCGCGGTTCGCCGTTATCGTTCGCGTCTCACCGGCACCGGCGCAATCCGGCTAGTTACTCGACCGCGATCAAGGGAATTGCGCTCTCAAGCAGCTTGCGCACCCTGGTCATTCCAGCTTCCAAGTGCGCTTCGATTTCCTTGAGGCTGATAATGTTTTCTTCTTTCCCGGCGGCGCGATTCACAACGACGGCGATGGTGGCGTAGCGAATGTCGAGTTCGCGTGCGAGCGCCGCCTCGGGCATACCGGTCATGCCGACGATGTCCGCACCGTCGCGCTCCATGCGACGAATTTCTCCGGCAGTTTCGAAACGCGGACCTTGGGTCGCGCCGTAGGTACCCTTGTCCACAGCGGTGATGTCGGCGCGACGTGCTGCCTCGATCAAATGCCGCCGCAGGTCGGGGCAATACGGATAGGTGAAATCGACGTGCGTTACTTTTTTCTCTTCGCCATCGAAAAACGTGTGTGCGCGGCCATAGGTGTAATCGATGATTTGATCGGGAAACACCAAATCGCGTGCCTGCAGGTTATCCGCGATACCACCAACCGCCGCTACCGCAATGATTCGCTCGATACCCGCGTGCTTCAGCGCCCAGATATTTGCCCGGTAGTTCACCTGGTGCGGGGGAATCGTGTGGCTCGGACCGTGACGCGGCAAAAATACGACCGGCTTTCCCTGTAGCCGACCGTGTACCATCGGCCCGGACGGCTCGCCGTAGGGTGTGCGCATCACCTCGCGTCGCGTAATCTCGAGGTTGTTCAAATTGGTAAGACCGCTGCCCCCGATTATTGCAACGCGGGTCATGGGGTTTGAGCCTCCGCAAAGATACCCGGTGCGTTCCGCAAGTAGCCTTTGTAGTCCATTCCGTATCCGAACACGTAACGATCGGGGACGTCGAGCCCTTTGAACTCGATCGAAATATCCACCGAGCGCGTGCGCTGCTTCACCACCAGCACCGCCTTCAGCACGTCGCGTGCACCGTCCGTGCGATAGCGTGCTTCGATACCGGCCAGCGTGTTACCTTCGTCCAGAATATCGTCGACCAGTAAAATCACGCGATCGCGCACACTCGCTTCCGGTCCGACGCGCCAATGCAAGTCGCCGCCGCGCAGCTGGCCACGATAGCGCGTGGCGTGCACGAAGTCGGTCTCAAACGGAAACTGAAGTTTCGGAAGCAGCTTTCCGAACGGAACCACGCCCCCCGTCATGACGCAAACGAGCAGCGGATCGGCACCGGACAGTTTCGTTTCTATTTCCCGCGCCATTCGATCGAGCGCCGCCTCAACCGCCTCGGGCGCATAAAGCCGATCGGCCTTCTGCAGGACTTCCCATGCTTGTTTCGGATCGAGCGGCTTCACGTGGGAACCGTTGTTGCGTGCTTGTTGATCGAATTGCAAACATGCCGCGCCTGAGGTCGCGAGCCGTGCGTCGCGGCGCATTATAGCGATGAGAATTCAGCCGCGAAAGCGGCCGGTGGAGTTACAGCTTGAGATTCTTCAGATACGACCGAAATTTCGAGTTCAGTTCCGGGTGCTCCAACGCGTATTCGACCGTCGCTTGCAGGTAGCCGAGTTTGCTGCCGCAATCGTATCGCTTGCCCTCGAATTCGTAGGCCAGCACTTGTTCGGACGCGAGCAGCGCGGCGATGCCATCGGTCAACTGAATCTCGCCGCCAGCGCCGGTCGCGACCGACTGTAGAGTCTGAAAAATACGTGGCGTAAGAATGTAGCGTCCGACCACGGCGAGATTCGACGGGGCATCCTTGGGATCGGGCTTTTCGACCATCGACTTAATCCGATACAACCGCTTACCCATTGGCTCGGCGTCGACAATGCCGTAGCTGCGCGTCTCCTCG
>Ga0209640_10003609_pt1 | contig 13523 bp, 12 predicted proteins | sample RifCSP10_1_FD_184018 | JGI IMG/M metagenome (GOLD analysis project Ga0209640, IMG submission 184018) | Soil microbial communities from Rifle, Colorado - Rifle CSP2_sed 10_1 (SPAdes) (version 2) | ecosystem: Environmental > Terrestrial > Deep subsurface > Rock core/Sediment | place: Rifle...
CTCATCGTGATTCGGTATCCGTTGCGATTGGCGATGGTGCGGAGGCGACGATGGGGCGCGATGGCCTGTTCGACGATCTGCCGGAGATGGCGGAGCCCAAGGGTGCGGCGAGCGAGGGTCGGCCGCGGCTGCGCGAACCTGAGCGCGATCGGGTCGAGTTGATGGTGATGAACCCGGACGGGCTGATCGGCCCCGATCATCCGGCGCGGGTGATCTGGGCCTATGTCCTGACGCTCGATCTGAGCGAGCTGGAGGAGGCGGTGCGCGCGCGTGCGCACACCCCGGGGCAGGCGCCGGCGAGCCCGCGTCTTTTGCTGGCGCTGTGGCTGTATGCAACGAGCGAGGGCGTGGGCAGCGCGCGGGCACTGGCGCGGCTGTGCGAGAACCACGACGCCTATCGGTGGCTGTGCGGCGGAGTCAGCGTCAACTATCACGGGCTCTCGGACTTCCGAACCGACCATCCCGATCTGCTCGACCGGCTGTTGACGGAGAATGTGGCGGCGCTGTCGGCGGCCGGCGTGATCGATCTCGACGAGGTGGTGCAGGACGGGATTCGGGTGCGGGCGAGCGCCGGGGCGGGTTCGTTCCGCCGCAAGAAGAAGCTCCACAAGGAGCTGAAGAAGGCCGCGCGCCTGGTGGCGCGGCTGAAGGCGGAGAACCAGGCCGATCCCGCTGCGAGCGACCGGCGCATCCGGGCGGCGCAGGAGCGGGCGGCGCGCGAACGGCAGGCGCGTCTTCAGGCGGCGCTCGCCAAGCATGCCGAGATCGAGGCCGAGCGCAGGCGGCGGGAAAAGACGAACAAGAAACAGGCCGCCGCGCAGAAGGAGCCGCGGGTCTCGACGACGGACCCGCAAGCGCGCGTCATGAAGATGGCCGACGGCGGCTACCGGCCGGCTTATAACGGCCAGGCCGCCACCGTTGCGGGCGGACAGATCGTGGTCGCGGTCTCGGCCGTGACGGTCGGCTCCGACCGCGGGCTCGTGCGACCCATGGTCGAGCGGATCGAGCGCGACCACGGCCGGGTGCCCAAGCGCTACCTCGTCGATGGCGGCTTCACCAAGAGCGACGATACCGAATGGACCTTCGCGCGCGGCATCAGGCTTTACGGCCCGCCGACCCGCTCCAAGCACAAGACCGACCCCTACGCCCCGCGCCGCAAGGACGGCCCCGGCGTCGCCGCCTGGCGCCGGCGCATGAAGAACTCGCACGGCAAGAGCGTCTACAAACGGCGCGCCAGAGGCGAATGGATCAATGCCCGCTTCCGGCGCTTCGGCCTGAGCCAGTTCACCGTCCGCGGGATCGAGAAAGTAACCACCGTGCTGCGATGGTGCGCTCTCGCCAACAACGTCCTGGTCGGCCACCGGCTCACCGCGTCTGCCGCCTGAGCGCGCCGCCGATCCGCCGCCCGACATTCTCGATCGACGGTAGGTGATCTGGAATAAAACTCCAGCGACCGCGCTCTCGCGCCGAGCGTGATGACTTGCACGCGCCCGTGCAGGCGACATAGCTTCACAGGCTCTGAGCTTGTCGAAGCATGAGGCTCCGACGAACGCGTCTAGCTGATCCGATCCAAGCGTCCCCTGGACGCCACGATCGTTGAGGTCTATGGCTGCGGCTGATGCACGACTTCCTGTTCGATCATCTGCATTTCGAGCCGGCCGACCAGGAAACACTGTGGCACGGCGAGAATGTCGGGCTCACCACCGTCGGCATCGACATCGGCTCGGCCACCTCGCATTTGTCGTTCGCGCGCCTCGATCTGCGCCGGCAGGATGGTCGGCTCGCCGCCGTGAAGCGCCGGCTGCTGTGGCAATCGCCGATCCTGCTGACGCCGTACCGCGCGGACACGCTGATCGACGTCGATTTCCTCGGCCAGTTCATCGTCGGCTGCTACGACGAGGCCGGCGTCGATCCGGACCGCATCGACTCGGGCGCGGTCATCCTCACCGGCCACGCGGCGGAGCGCGCCAACGCGCGCGAGATCGGCGCGCTGTTCGCCGACGTGATCGGCCGCTACGCCTGCGCCACCGCCGGCCACCGGCTGGAGGCGATCATGGCCGCGCGCGGCTCGGGTGCGGTGCAGATTGCCCGCGAGCGGGCGGCGATCGTGCTCAACGTCGATATCGGCGGCGGCACCACCAAGTTCGCACTGATCGACAAGGGCGAGATCGTCGCCACGGCGGCGATCGCGGCCGGCGCGCGGCTCGGCAAGGCGCGCGATGCGGCGCGCGGCTGGCGGCTCGGCGAGGCGATCGTCGCCGCGATCCGCGGCGAGCCAGCGCCACAGCGGCTGCTGCTGACCGAGCCGTTGCCGCAAACACCGCAGCCGACCGCGATCGTGTTCTCCGGCGGGGTCGCGGAATACGTGTTCGACCGCGAGCATCGCCGGTTCGACGACCTCGGCCCCGCCATCGCGCGCACGATCCAGGAGGCGCTGATCAGGAAGACCATCGCGCTGCCCGTGTGGGACACCAAGGCCGGTATCCGCGCCACCGCAACCGGCGCCTGCCAGTTCACCGTGCAGGCGAAGGGCGGAGTCGCCTCGGTCAGCCATCCCGAACGCCTGCCGCTGCGCAACGTGCCGTTCGTCGCGGTGAAACCGGGCGAGGCTCTGGACGATGCGCTGCGCCGCGCCGATCTCATGCAGGCCGATGCGGTGGCGGTTTCCGGCTCCGTGCCGACGCACGCTGCGCCGGATCGGACGATCGTGGTCGTGCGCGAGCTGGCGCTGCGGCCGCTCGATTATGTCGACGTGCTGCCGGGCAATCCGATCGAGATCATCGTCAAATCGCTGGTGTTCTGAATTTTTCCGTTCGCCCTGAGTAGCGCCGCACAGCGGCGCGTATCGAAGGGCGTGCGTCACCCTGTCCTTCGATACGCGGTCCTTCGCCAGGCTCAGGACCGCTACTCAGGACGAACGGGGATAGAGGCTGGATTCCTCGAGCTAATACCCCGGCGCGCGCTCGAGCTGGTCGAGCCAGTCGAATCCCATCGTCTTCACGATGCGGTTTGAGATCACGATCAGCCGCGCCTCGGTCTCGGCATCGGCGTTGAAGTGCTGGTGGATCGAGAACGGCGGCACGTAGATGAAATCGCCGCGACGCCATTCGTAGCGGCGCGGCTCCTCGGCCCACTCCCACGAATATTTGTCGAGACAGTCGAACTTCAGGTCCCAGTGCAGATCGTAGCCCGCGCCTTCGGCGACGAACACGATCTCCTCCCACATGTGGCGGTGCTTGCCGGATTTCGCGCCGCCCGGCAGGAACTGCATGTAGGCGTCGATGCAGCATTCCTTGGTGTTCAGCCGCTCGTGCATCACGTGCTTGATCAGCCCGTCGGGTCCGTTCTCGAACGGCATGTCGGCCGCCGGCACCAGATTCAGCCGCTCCTCGTACAGCCGGCGGAACGCCGCCGACTGGGCCAGCGCGTCTGCCCGAAAATTGCAGGTCTTGTCGCCGACATGCGCGAGGTCGCGCTCTTCCAGGGGTTTGGTCATCGCGGCCTCTACCAATCTTCCGGTGGCATCCAGTCCTCGTGCCCCTCGGGCGGCGTGGTCGGCGGCCACGACACGATCTTCTGGAAGATCAGATGCATGAATAGGAACAGCGGTTTTGCCTTCATGACGAGAAGGATCGCCTCGTTGTCCGGGTCGTCGTTGAAATGCTGGTGCACGCAGCCGTTCTCCACGATCATGGCGTCGCCCGCCTGCCAGTCGATGCGGCGGCCGTCATGGATGTCGTGGCCGCGGCCCTTCAGCACGTAGAACACCGCGCTATTCAGGTGGCCGTGCTTCTGGCCATAGGCGCCGGGCGCGTAGACCTCGATGTGGGTCTCGATCGATTGCGAGACGGCCGCGGATTGCGGGCTGATGATATGCTTGCCGTAGAGCTGCGGCCCGCCCTTCCAGGCGAAATCCTTCGACGAGTAGACCCGCGGCTGCTCCAACAGCGATTTGTACACGTCGCTGTAGGTGCCTTCGAGCGCACGCACGAAGGTGCGCTTCTTCTGCCATCGTTCCCACACCACCTCGCGCTCGCGGTTGTGGCCGGGACCGGGCGGCGGAGCTTCCTTCTGGTCGAACAGGTCGGTCGGCATCGCAACGCTCCTGCGCTTCACTAAGTGCGGCGGAATCTATAGCATCGCCGCCATGCGCGCGCTGATTTCGATCCTCCTATCGGCGGCCGCGATTGCGGCCTTCGCACCCGCGCCGGCCCGCTCGCAGGACCCGGCCGCGTTTTACCGCAACAAGACCATCGATCTTCAGATCGGCTACAGCGTCGGCGGCGGCTATGACATTTACGGCCGGCTGGTCGGCCAGCACATGTCGAAACACATCCCCGGCAACCCCAGCATCGTGCCGAAGAACATGCCGGGCGCCGGGTCGCTCAAGCTGGCCAACTGGCTGTACGTGGTCGCGCCCAAGGACGGCACGGTATTCGGCACCATCGGCCGCGGCATCCCGATGGAGCCGCTGCTGGGCGGCGAAGGCGTGCAGTTCGACGCGCAGAAATTCACCTGGATCGGCAGCGCCAACGACGAGGTCAGCGTGTGCGCCGCCTGGCATACCGCCGGGGTCGCCAAGTTCGAGGATCTGCTCGCCAAGGAGCTGATCGTCGGCGGCACCGGCTCGGGCGCCGACACCGATATTTTCCCGGTCATCATCAACAAGGTGTTCGGCACCAAGTTCAAGGTGATCGCCGGCTATCCGGGCGGCAACGACATCAACCTGGCGATGGAGCGCGGCGAGGTCGGCGGCCGCTGCGGCTGGTCGTGGTCGAGCATCAAGGCCGGCAGCATGAAGTGGGTGACCGACGGGATCGTCAAGATCCTGATGCAGATCTCGCTCGCCAAGCACCCGGATCTGCCGAACGTTCCGCTGGTGATCGATCTCGCCAAGAACGACGAGCAGCGGCAGATCATGAAGCTGATTTTCTCGCGCCAGGTGATGGGGCGGCCGTTCCTGGCGCCGCCGGGCGTGCCGGCGGACCGCACCGCGGCGCTGCGCAAGGCGTTCATGGACACCATGAAAGACCCCGAGTTCCTCGCCGCTGCCGGGAAGGCGAAGCTCGAGGTCACCCCGGTGAGCGGCGCCAACCTCGAGGCGCTGGTGAAGCAGGTCTACGCGACGCCGACGCCCATCATCAAAAAAGCCGCCGAGGCGGTGCGGTAGGCGGCGCGGTCAGATTCCGTCGCGATGCACGATCTTGCCGCCCACCACAGTCATCAGCGCCTTGGTGTCGCGGATCTTGCCGGGGTCGACCGAAAGAATGTCCTGCGACAGCACCGCCAGGTCGGCCAGCTTGCCGGTTTCGATCGAGCCGCGTTCGCGCTCGACGCCCATGATCTTGGCGTTGTTGATCGTATACAGCATCAGCGCTTCCTTGGCGGTGATCGCCTGGTTCGGGCCGAGCGCGTAGCCGTTCAGGGTCTGCCGAGTGGTCATCCACCACATCGACAGGAACGGGTCGTACGGCACCACCGGGCCGTCGCTGCCGCCGCCGACATGGATGCCGCGGTCGATCAGCGTGCGGATCGGGATCGCCTTGTTGGCCCGCTCATCGCCCCACCAGCGGCGCTGGTTGTGGCCCAGCAGCACCGGATGGTCCTGCACGGTGGCCAGGATATCGAGCTGCGCCATCTTCTTGATAGCGGTTTCGGTCGGCAGGAACACGTGCATGACCGCCCAGCGCCGCCCGCGCAGCGGGAATTCCGCGTTCACCCGCTCGTAGGAGCGCACGATCACGTCGATCGCCTCGTCGCCCACGCCGTGCGTCTGCGCCTGCATGTTGGCGCGCGCGACGAGCTTGAGCATTTCCACGTATTCGTCCTCGCCGCCCGGCGGCAGCAGCAGGACGCCGCGGTAGTCGCTGCTGGTCTGCTCGCCGGGGACGAGCTGGTACGGCTGGTAATGACGCGCACCCTCCACGCCGCCGTCGACCAGGAACTTGAGCCCGACGAAGCGCAGCATGTCGTCGCTTTTCTGCTCGCTCAGGAGCTTGATGCCGCGCTCGGCGTCCGCCTTGGTGAGCGCGCGGAACAGGATGTCAGTGCGCACGGTCATGTCGCCGGACTCGCGCACCAGCTTGTAGACCGCGATCGAGCGCTCGTCGGCCGCGGGCTCGATCGCCGCCACGACGCCATAGCTGTTCAGGATCTTCATCGCCGCGCGCAGCAGCCTCGCCTGCTCGGGCGCGGGCGGCGGCGGCGGCGCCATGCGGCGCGCGAAGTTGGCCGCGTTCTGCAGCAGCACGCCGGTCGCCTCGCCGGTCGCCGGATCGCGCACGATGATGCCGCCGGTCGGGTTCGGCGTCTCCTTCTTGATGCCGGACAGCTCCAGCGCCTTCGAGTTGACCGTCACCACGTGGCCGCCGCGCGGGATGAAGACCGGGTTGTCGGGCGAGACCTTGTCGAGCTCCCAGCGCGTCGGCATGCGCCCTTCGGCCAGCAGGCTTTCGTGCCAGCCCATCGAGGCCGCGACCCAGCCGCCCGGCGGCGTTGCCTTCACCCGCTCGGCGATCAGGCTCTGCACGTCGGCGATCGAGCGCGCGCCGATCAGCTGCACCGCCGTGGTGCTGATCGCGGCGAAATGCAGATGCAGATGGTTGTCGATCAGGCCGGGCACCACCGTGCGGCCGGCAAGGTCGATCACCTGCGTCGCCGGACCGGACAGCGCCATGACGGAAGCATCGTTGCCGACCGCGGCGATCGTGCTGCCGCGCACCGCGACCGCCTGCGTGATGCGAAACGAACCATCGACGGTCACGACCTTGCCGTTGCGCAGGATGAGGTCCGCCGTTTGCGCCACCGCGATGCCGGCAGCCAGTACGCCGAACACGAACGCGGTGAAGCCGCAGGCTTTGCGGAGAGAATGCATCTGCATTGTCATGGTCCCGATCGTGGTGCCGGTCGCCGGCTTTAGATTGTCTGGACGCTCGCGCCCACGATACGCACCGGCGCACGATCGCTTGCGACTTCGAGCCGGCCGGTGATCGCGACCAGCTGCTCCATCGAGATCGCGTCGGCAGCCGCCGCGGTGACGACCGGCAGGCCCTGATCCAGCCCGTGCACGATGCCGCACAGCTGGCACGGCACCTGCGGGCTATCGGTCAGCGTCCGCTCGGTCGCGCCCGGCAGCAGCACCGGGTCGAGATAGCCGCGCAGGGTGATGCTGGTTCCAGCCAGCGCCTTGGCGCGCGCGGTGGCAAGGCCGTCGTCGCCGATCAGGTCGGCGACGCGGATGCCGCCGCCGGCATGCGCACCGGCAAACGGCAGGAGCGTCGCCATCGCGGCCGCGCCGATGATCGCGGTGCGGCGATCGATCCGTATCGGCCATCCGGTGCAGGTTTTGGCTGGCTGGCTCATGACCGTCCCCCCTGTTTATCGATGCCTATTAATAGCGCCGTCTTGGTCAGCCGCGCCATACCTGGCCGGGACGGACTGCCTGATCCCCGAATCGCCTCGATTTTAGGCACGACGCCTAGAAATCGCGCGCGCGCAGCGCCGAAGTCGCCGCAAATAAAGGCCTTCAGCAACGCTTTCCCGCGCTGCGCACAAATTTTTTGCATTGCGGAATCAGCGGCTTCCGCGGGCTGTCCCCAGTCGTGGCGCCGATTGGCACGCGACTTGCTTAGCACCTCATCGGGCACGCAACCCTGATGAGGACATTCATGACGCACCGGAAATTTCTATCTCCCGCGGCGGCCGTAGCGGCTGCCGTGATGACACTGGCTGCGCCGGCGATGGCGCAGGCGCCGATCAAGGTCGGCGTGCTGCATTCGCTGTCGGGCACGATGGCGATCAGCGAGACCACGCTGAAGGACACCGTCCTCATGATGGTGGACGACATCAACAAGAAGGGGGGGCTTCTCGGTCGTAAAGTCGAAGCCGTGGTGGTCGACCCGGCGTCTAACTGGCCGCTGTTTGCCGAGAAGGCGCGCGAGCTGATCTCGAAGGAAAAGGTTGACGTAGTGTTCGGCTGCTGGACCTCGGTGTCGCGGAAATCCGTGCTGCCGGTGTTCGAGGAGCTGAACGGGCTGTTGTTCTACCCGGTGCAGTACGAGGGCGAGGAAAGCTCGCGCAACGTGTTCTACACCGGCGCCGCGCCGAACCAGCAGGCGATCCCCGCGGTCGAATACCTGATGTCGAAAGACGGCGGCGAGGCGAAGCGCTGGGTGCTGGCCGGCACCGACTATGTCTATCCGCGCACCACCAACAAGATCCTCGAGGCGTTCCTGAAGTCCAAGGGCGTCAAATCCGAGGACATCATGATCAACTACACGCCGTTCGGCCATTCCGACTGGCAGACCATCGTGGCGGACATCAAGAAGTTCGCGGCCGCGGGCAAGAAGACCGCGGTGGTATCCACCATCAACGGCGACGCCAACGTGCCGTTCTACAAGGAGCTCGCCAACGCCGGCATCAAGGCCTCCGACATCCCGGTCGTGGCGTTCTCGGTCGGCGAGGAAGAGCTCGCCGGCATCGACACCAAGAACCTGGTCGGCCATCTCGCCGCCTGGAACTACTTCCAGTCGGTCAAGAACCCGACCAACGACGCGTTCATCAAGCAGTGGCACGCCTACATCAAGAACACCAAGCGCGTGACCAACGACCCGATGGAGGCGCACTACATCGGCTTCAAGATGTGGGCCCAGGCGGTCGCGCAAGCCGGCACCACCAACGTGGATGCGGTGCGGCAGGCGATGTACGGCCAGAAGGTGAAGGCGCCGGGCGGCTTCGAGTCGGTGATGAACGCCAACCATCACCTCTCCAAGCCGGTGATGATCGGCGAGATCCAGGCCAACGGCCAGTTCGAGACCGTGTGGCAGACCAAGGGCCCGATCAAGGCCGACGCGTGGAGCCCGTTCATCCCTGAGAGCGCAAAGCTTACCGCCGACTGGACGTTCCCCTGGGTGTGCGGCAACTGCACCGAGCCCAAGTACAAGATGTAACTGAACGCCACGATCCCGCCCTCTGCTTCGGCGGAGGGCGGGATCGACCATGTTTGAATGTCACGGGTCCTTGCTCTTGTTCTGCTGATCGTGGCCGCCGCGCTGCCCGCGCGCGCGGCCGACCGCTTTGACGAGCTGATTGCCAAGCTGGGCACCGACGGCTTCGCCGAGAAGATTGCGGCCGCGCAGGCGCTGGGCGAACTGGGCGACGGCCGCGCCATTGCGCCGCTGCGCGCGCTGGCCGAGGGGCGCCTCTATGTGCGTCCGTCCGACAAGCAGATCGTGGTGATAGAGCCGGGCGCCGCGCCGGCGGCCGGGCTCGACAAGGTGCGGATCAACAACCGGCTGCGCAACGTGATCGGCGCGTCGCTGTCGAGCCTGATGCTGTTCAGCCCGGAGCGCGGCGATCGCCTCGCCGCCGCGCGCGAGGCGTTTTCCAACGATACCGCCGGCATCATGGCGCTCTTGGAACGCGCGCTGGGCAGCGAGAAGGATGCCGAAGTGCGCGAGGCCATGCGGTTCAGCCTGCTGGCGGCGAAATTGCGCGCCGGCTCGGACGCCGACCGCATCGCCGCGGTGAAGCAGCTGTCCGGCTCGGTCGATCCGAAAGTCCTGAACCTGCTGTCGAGCCTGAAAAGCGACGCCAACGCATCGCCCGAGCTGAGGGCCGCGATCGATGGCGCACTCGCCGCAAGCGATACGATGCGCCGCATCATCGCGTTCGCCGAAAGCCTGTTCCAGGGCGTGAGCCTGGGCTCGGTGCTGCTGCTCGCCGCCATCGGCCTTGCCATCACCTTCGGCGTGATGGGCGTGATCAACATGGCGCATGGCGAGATGATCATGATCGGCGCCTACGCCACCTATATGGTGCAGGAGCTGTTCCGCGCCTGGCTGCCGCCCTCGCTGTTCGGCTGGTACGTGCCCGCGGCGCTTCCCGTGGCGTTCGTGGTCGCGGGCGCCTTCGGCATCGCCATCGAGCAGGCTGTGATCCGCTGGCTGTACAGCCGGCCGCTGGAGACGCTGCTGGCGACCTGGGGCGTGAGCCTGATCCTGCAGCAGCTGGTGCGCTCGGTGTTCGGCGCGCCGAACAAAGAGGTCGCCAATCCCGGCTGGATGACCGGCGGCACCGAAATCGCCGGCGGGTTTCTGGCGACCTACAATCGCATCTACATCATCGTGTTCTGTTTCCTGTTCCTGGTCGGGATCGCGGCGCTGCTGCACCGCACCGCGTTCGGCCTGCACATGCGCGCGGTGACGCAGAACCGCGACATGGCGCGCGCCATGGGCATCCCGACCGGGCGGATCGATGCGCTGACCTTCGGGCTGGGCTCCGGCATTGCCGGCGTGGCCGGTGTCGCGCTCAGCCAGATCGGCAATGTCAGCCCAAATCTTGGGCAGATCTATATCGTCGACAGCTTCCTGGTGGTGGTGTTCGGCGGCGTCGGCAATCTCTGGGGCACGCTGGTCGGCGCCATGACGCTGGGCATCGTCAACAAGTTCCTCGAGCCGGTGGCCGGCGCGGTGCTGGGCAAGGTCGTGGTGCTGGTGGCGATCATCCTGTTCATCCAGAAGCGCCCGCGCGGGCTGTTCGCGCTCAAGGGCCGCGCGGCCGAAGCATGACAACGTTTCTGCCCGTGTCCGTCCATCCTTCGATATGGCCCCTTCGACAGGCTCAGGGGCCTACTCAGGACGAACGGACCCTTCTTATCCCGTTCGCCCTGAGTAGCGCCTGCGCACTGCGCGGGCGCGTATCGAAGGGCAACCGCGCATGACGCCGCTGCGCAGCATGCTGGGGCCGAAGGGCTGGGCCGCATTCGTCGCAGTTGCGGTCGTGCTGGCGATCGGCGTGCCGCTGCTGAACCTCGCGGCGCCGCCCGGCTCGGCGCTGCATCTGCCGGACTATCTGGTGCCGCTGCTCGGCAAATACGCGTGCTACGCGATCCTGGCGATCGCGCTGGATCTGGTGTGGGGCTATGCCGGGATTCTGTCGTTGGGCCACGGCGCGTTCTTCGCGCTCGGCGGCTACTGCATGGGCATGTACCTGATGCGGCAGATCGCCGACCGCGGCGTGTACAAGAACGCGATGCTGCCGGATTTCATGGTGTTCCTGAACTGGAAGGAGCTGCCCTGGTACTGGTGGGGCTTCGACCAGTTCCCGTTCGCGCTGTTGATGGTGATGCTGATCCCCGGCTTGCTGGCGCTGGTGGTCGGCTGGTTCGCGTTCCGCTCGCGCGTGTCCGGGGTTTACATCTCGATCGTGACCCAGGCGCTCACCTTCGCGCTGATGCTGTCGTTCTTCCGCAACGACATGGGATTCGGCGGCAACAACGGGCTGACCGACTTCAAGGACCTGCTGGGCTGGAACGTGCAGGCGCGCGAGACGCGCGTCGGGCTCTACGTCGCCAGCGTCGTCCTGCTCGGCCTTGCCTATCTCGTGTGCCGCTTCATCGTCGCATCCAAGCTCGGGCGCGTGCTGGTGGCGGTGCGCGACGCCGAAAGCCGGGTGCGGTTTCTCGGCTATTCGGTGACCGGCGCGAAATTGTTCGTGTTCACCTTGTCCGCGGTGCTGGCGGGGCTCGCCGGGGCGCTCTACGTGCCGCAAGTCGGCATCATCAACCCGAGCGAGTTCTCGCCGGCCAATTCCATCGAGGCCGCGATCTGGGTCGCGGTCGGCGGGCGCGGCACCCTGGTCGGCGCCGCCGCCGGCGCGCTCCTGGTCAACGCCGCAAAGACCTACCTCACCGGCGCGGCGCCGGAGATCTGGCTGTTCTTCCTCGGCGCGCTGTTCATCGTGGTGACCTTGATCATGCCGCGCGGCATCGCCGGGCTGGTGCAGTGGCCGAGCTTCGCGCGGCGGCGGCGCACCGTGCCAGCGGCGGCGGAGTAGCGCATGGACGCCGGCGTACACCTCTATCTCAACGGCGTGTCGGTCAGCTTCGACGGGTTCAAGGCGCTGAACAACCTGTCGCTCGCGGTCGACCGCGGCGAGCTGCGCACCGTCATCGGCCCCAACGGCGCCGGCAAGACCACCATGATGGACGTGATCACCGGCAAGACGCGGCCGGATTTCGGCGAGGCGTTCTTCAACGGCGAGATCGACCTCACGCGGCTCGACGAGAGCGCGATCGCCAATCTCGGCATCGGGCGCAAATTCCAGAAGCCGACGGTGTTCGAGACGTTGACGGTCGAGGAGAACCTGGAGCTTGCGTTGAAGAGCCGCCGCGGCACGTTCGCCACCTTGTTCGCGCAGCTTTCCGGCGAGCAGCGCGACCGCATCGGCTGGGCGCTGCGCACGGTCGGTCTGGTCGGGCGCGAGGCGGAGCTTGCCGGCGCGCTGTCGCACGGCCAGAAGCAGTGGCTCGAGATCGGCATGCTGCTGGTGCAGGACTCGCAGCTTCTGCTGCTCGACGAGCCGGTGGCCGGCATGACCGACCGCGAGACCGCCGCCACCGCCGAGCTGATCCTGTCGCTCGCCGGCGAGCGCACCGTGGTGGTGGTCGAGCACGACATGGAGTTCGTCCGCGCGCTCGGCGCGCGCGTGACGGTGCTGCACGAGGGCGCGGTGCTGGCCGAAGGCTCGATCGATTTCGTGCAGAACGACGAGCGCGTGATCGAAGTCTATCTGGGGCGCGCGCATGCTTAAGGTCGAAGGCATCGATCTATTCTACGGCGCGAGCCAGGCGCTGCGCGGCGTGTCGCTGGCCGCAGCCAAGGGCCGCGTCACCTGCATCCTGGGGCGCAACGGGGTCGGCAAGACCTCGCTGCTGCGCGCGATCTTCGGGCTGCAGCCGGTGAAGAGCGGCCGCGTGATCTGGGAGGACGAGGAGATCACGCCGCTCGACCCGTATCACCGCGCGCGGCGCGGGCTCGCGCTGGTGCCGCAGGGCCGCGACATCTTTCCGCGCCTGTCGGTGCTGGAGAATCTGCAGACCGGATTCGCCGCGCTGCCGCGCAAGCAGCGGACCATCCCCGAGGACGTGTACGAGCTGTTCCCGGTGCTGAAGACCATCCTGCATCGGCGCGGCGGCGATCTGTCCGGCGGCCAGCAGCAGCAACTCGCCATTGGCCGCGCGCTGGTGATGCGGCCGCGGCTGCTGATCCTCGACGAGCCGACCGAAGGCATCCAGCCCTCGATCATCATCGACATCGAGCGCGCCATCCGGCGGCTGGCGCAGCGCGGCGACATGGCGATCCTGCTGGTCGAGCAGTATTTCGAGTTCGCGCGCGATCTGGCCGACGACTACGTGGTGATGGACCGCGGCGAGATCCGCCTTGCCGGCGCGGCCTCCGCGATGGTGGAAGGCGACGTCCGCCGCTATCTTACGGTCTGAAGTGTGGGACAGCGTCAACGAAGCCCCGCCACGCCTGCAGCGCAGCGATGGCGGCTACGAGATCGCGCTCGCCTCGCGCGGCGGGCGGACGCATGCCGCCCGGCTGTACGCCACTGATCCATGCCGCGTTCTGTTTCCGTCGTTCGATCCGGGCGAGCCCACGACCGCGGTGCTGCTGACCACCTCCGGCGGGTTGGCCGGCGGCGACCGGGTCGGCGGCCAGGTAAGCGCATCGGCGGGCACC
>Ga0209640_10003610_pt1 | contig 13522 bp, 12 predicted proteins | sample RifCSP10_1_FD_184018 | JGI IMG/M metagenome (GOLD analysis project Ga0209640, IMG submission 184018) | Soil microbial communities from Rifle, Colorado - Rifle CSP2_sed 10_1 (SPAdes) (version 2) | ecosystem: Environmental > Terrestrial > Deep subsurface > Rock core/Sediment | place: Rifle...
ACTCCCGCGTCCAAACCATGGGGAACGACTCCGGGGATTGAAGGCTTATCGGACAGATGTCGAAAGATCTCAGACAGCTATCGAAGGGTTGACCTTGAGGCCATCGGGGGGTTTGGGCCGCCGCCGGGCCAAGGGCGCCAGCCGAGGGGGCCCGACCCGTGGCGCCTCGCGAGGCGGCGGTCGATAGCCTCAAAGACGCCCTCCGCCTCCGGATCACGGATGGCGCAGGCAGGCCACTTCCCGCGCGCCGGGTCCGTCCTCCTCGTGCCCCTCTCGGACACGCAGTTCGAGGCCGCCCTGGAGACCCACGAGGTCGATGTTGCCGCGATCTTCCTGCCGGAAGGCGCCGCACCGCCCTTCCTCGGGATCCTGCGGGCTCGCCACGCGGGGATGCTTACGCACTGGGCGGAAATCCGCGCGGTGACGAGGGAGAGCGCCGAGGCGAGCGCCGCGCACGTGAGGCTCGGGCCCCTCATGCGGTTCCCGAGGCCGATCGAGTGGCGCCGCCCCCGCGAGCTCTACCGGCCGATCCAGGTCGACGCCGAGGCGCTTGCCCGGGCCCAGAGCCTCGACGAGTTCCTCGCGGGTGGGGAGAGGGACGCCGCCGCCGCGATCGTGCAGGCCGCGCGGTTCATCGAACTTGCCCCTCCGCGGCTCGACCTCGGGCTCGTCGACCGGCACCACCTCGTCGACCAGGCGGCGAGCTTCGCCGCGGGGAACCCGATGGAGGCGCTGGGGGCGATCGACGCGGCGGTCACCGAAGCCCTGCGCGACGTGACGGCGGCATTCTACGGGGAGGCGCAGGAAGGCGACGAGGCGCGCGACGGCTGGTTCGGCAGCGAGAAGTTCGCCCCGACAGTCGAGGCGTATTTCGAGCTCCTGCGGGAGGCCGACGAGAAGGAGCTTGCGCCCCTCCTTGCGCTCACGGAGCGCTACCTCGAGCTGCGGACGAGGGCGAAGGCCGTCACATCGGACCTGCGCGCCCAGCAGGTCGTGAACCTCATCGCGATCGCGCAGGCGCTGCTTGACGCGGCCGCGGGCGGCTAGCTTTCGGGGGGCGCGCGTAGACGACCCTCGCGCTTGACCGGACTGAACGGACCTTGTGGAAGGGCACGCGCCCCCCGCCCACGAGGTCGATGAACCCCCCGTGGGCGCCCGCGACCTCGTCGCCGCGGATCTCGCGAGTGCCCCCCTCGACCGCGCGGTCCTCGACCTCGATGACCAGGGCCGCGGGCGCAAGACCCTCGCGGTGCAGGTGCTCGTCGATGACCTCCTTGAGCCGCGCCTTGCCCTTGGGAATCGCGATGCCCCCCGGTCGCCGTTCTCGTGAGTTGTCATACCATGAGCCCCCAGCCTTTATAGGGTGTCACGGCGGCTTTCGAGGGCGTACATGTCGCCTTCCTCGGCCACGCCCGCCGCCACGGAAGCCCCGCGCGCAAAGCGCCAGACAGCGCCCAAGCGCCTGGCCAAGATCACCCGTGAGGAGGCGCTGCGCTACCACTCGCGCTACGGGGGCAAGCTCGAGATCGCGCCGAAGACGCGGATGAAAGACGCTCACGACCTCTCGCTCGCCTACACGCCGGGGGTCGCCGAGCCCTGCCGCGAGATCGCGAAGCACCCGGACGATGTCTACACCTACACGTCGAAGGGCAACATGGTCGCGATCATGACGGACGGCACGCGGATCCTCGGGCTCGGGCCCATCGGCCCCTACGCGGGGCTCCCGGTGATGGAGGGCAAAGCGATCCTCTTCAAGAAGTTCGCGAACGTCGACGCCTTCCCCCTCTGCCTCAACGTGAAGACGGTCGAGGAGTTCGTCGAGACCGCGGTGCGCGTCGAGCCCGTGTTCGGCGGGATCAACCTGGAGGACATCCAGACGCCTCACTGCTTCGACATCGAAGAGCGGCTGCGCAAGCTCCTCAAGATCCCCGTTTTCCACGACGACCAGCACGGGACCTCGATCATCGCGCTCGCCGGGCTCCTGAACGCCCTCAAGCTCACGGGGCGAAAGATCGAGGCAAGCGCGTTCGTGATCAACGGGGCCGGGGCCGCGGGAATCGCGCTTGCCAAATACCTGAAGTCCGCCGGCGCTTCCTCGATCACGGCCTGCGACCGCAAGGGGATCCTCTACGCGGAGCGCAAGGAGGACATGAACAAGTACAAGGAGCAGATCGCGGCGTTCACGAACCCCCAGGGGCTCCGCGGCACGCTGAAGGACGCGCTCAAGGGGGCCGACGTCTTCGTCGGGCTCTCGGCGCCGGGCACGCTCACCCAAGAGATGATCCGCTCGATGGCGAAGGACCCGATCGTCTTCGCGCTTGCAAACCCGGAACCGGAAATCGAGCCCGAGCAGGCGGAGGAGGCGGGGGCGGCCGTGATCGCGACGGGCCGGTCAGACTACGCGAACCAGGCGAACAATGTGCTCGGGTTCCCGGGCGTCTTCCGCGGGGCGCTCGATGTGCGCGCCACGCAGATCAACGAAGCCATGAAACTCGCGGCCTCCCGCGCGATTGCGAAGCTCATCCCCGATGCGATGCTCGCCGCAAACTATGTTATCCCGTCCCCAATTGACCCGCGCGTCGTGCCTGAAGTGGCACTGGCCGTCGCGCAGGCTGCAGTGGAAACGGGGGTCGCAAGGCAGAAGGTCGACCCGGAGATGATCCTGGGTCACATAACATACGGGCGGTAATGGGTGAGTCGCGGGGCAGAAAAGTAACGCCGAAGCCGGGTTTCGCGTCTTGTCCCCCTTTTTCCCGCCTGGATGGTCTTTGGAATTCTTCCGCAGGGTAAAACGGCATTTATTAGGGGGGCAGGCCAATGATAGAAACAGATTCAGGGAGGACGGGCGCCATGTCGACGGAGTCCCCGACGCGGTTCGCCGGCGGCGACCTGCTCGCCCGCTACCCCGAATACACGTACACGAGGCTGAAGGCCGCGCTCGACACCCTGGAGCGGGCGAACTCCGGCGAGGGGGCCGAGCGCGCGGAGTTCCTCCGCACGAAGGCCGACCTCTTCGAGCACCTCTTCGAGTACGACAGCGCGCTCGAGTGCCTAGACAAGGCGATCGAAGGCGAGCCCCTCACGGTGGGCCACCTGATGGCCAAGGGCGCGCTTCTGCGCAAGGTCGGGAACTTGAAGGGCGCGCTCCAGGCCTACAAGCGCGTGCTCGAGGTCGAGCCCGACCACGCGCAGGCGCGCACGTTCTTCTCGCAGCTCTACGACGCGGTCGTGCGGGACAAGAGAGAGAAGGACGCGATGGCCCTCTCGGAGCTCGAGGAGGTCCAGCGCGCGGTCTTCGAGTACGAGAAGCGGGGCAAGTGGACGGAAGCCCTCCAGACGCTCTCGCGCGAGATCGAGAAGCGCCCGCACCTCGGCGAGCTCAACCTCATCAAGGCCGAGATCCTCGAGCAGGCGGGCCGCTTCACGGACGCGATCTCCCTCTACGACACGATCATCACGGGCGAGAGGGACCGCCTCCAGCTCGTCCGCGACGCGATGCGCCTGCGCAAGCGGGTCCTAAGGGAGCGCGCGGCCGAGCTCGAGGCCTACCTGGCCGAGCACATGGGCGACCCGAACCACGCGGCCTCGGCGCTGAAGTCCGGCCTCAAGCACGAGCGGCGCTACTACAACCTCAAGGCCGCCCTCACGCTGCGCGACCGCTCGGGGTTTGCGCCCCAGCTCTTGGAGCAGCTCCAGAAGCGCTCGCTCTACTTTGACGACACGGTCGTGAACGCGCTCGCAGAGATCGCCAGGGACGACGACCAGGTGCTCCAGAAAGTCAGGGCGCTTTCGAGGCACCGGGACGACCTCGTGAAGATCCGCGGGCTCGAGGCGCTGCTTGCAAGCGAGCGGGCGGAAGGGAGCCGCGAGGAGACGCTCCAGGCGCTCGAGAAGATCCACTATGCGGCGCTCAAGAAGAACGACGGGGCGCTGAGGGAGCGGGCGATCCGCGCGCTGCGCCGCTTCGGGGAGAATGTCGAGCGGGGGGCGGTCTCGCAGTTCTCGCTCTACAACTTCGCCTTCAAGGCGGAGGAGCAGGTCGGCGTGCGGGCGATCACGCTGAAGCTCGGGCGCCGGAGCGACGACATCAGCGGGGTCTACCAGGACTACGGCGCGCGCCGCGGCGTCGAGCTCATCAACCACGAGGGTGTCGAGGTCGGGATCTACGTCGGGGAAGCGCAGTTCCTCACGAGCGGGGGCTCGTTTTCCGAGGAGCTCGTCCAGGTGATCGACAAGACGAACATCGCGACGATCCACTTCCGGGGCGGCGAGCGCCTCTACGAGGACCTCGTGGACGAGCTGATCTCGAACCACAGCTTCAACGTGCACCGGCGCGACGTCGACCTCGACTCCCTGAACGTCACGCTGAACGCGAACCGGCTCATGGCCGCGCTCGAGGCGCACGACGTGAAGTCGCACATCAAGCTGGGGACGCAGCTTCGGAAGGAAGGGAAGCTCCGCGAGGCGCTCATCGTTTTCAAGAAGAGCTTCGAACTCGACCCCGAGGAGAAGAGCGTGTGGTTCTACCTCGCGCAGACCGCGCGGGAGCTCGGGCTTGCCCGCGAGTACGACCGCTGGAAGATGCTCGTGGTGGGCAAGGAAGGGGCGCAAGGGCCTTAGAGCTTCAGGGAGGCGGCCCACGAGGCGCCCGCCTTGAAGGCCTGGAGTTCCTCGTTGGTGGCCCCTGCCGCTTTGAGCCCCGGCTTCCAGCCTTCCTTGAGGGGGTCGAGCCCCCTCACCTCGGAGGCCGCGCCGAGGAGCGCGGCGTAGGCGTGCTCCGGCCCCGCCTCGCCGGCAAGGGCGCGGAAGTCCGTGAGGTGGACCGTGCGGACGACTTCGCGAAGGGCAGGCTCGACCTCGGCTTGCCCGGGGTAGGGCCGCAGGTCGGGGGGGGCGGCGGGCGGCAGGCGCAGCGTGTCGGAAAGGACGGCCCCGTCGCCTGCGCAGTACTTCGCGAAGCGCAGGGCTTCGCCGACCTCGAGGGCGAGGAGGAGGCCGCCCGTGTCCTCGGTTACGACGGGGGACCAGCACTCGCCGACGGAGACCTGCGCGAGGCGCGAGCCCCCGAGCACGCTGACTCCGCGAGGCGCCGTCGAGGCAAACGCCTGGCCGGCCGCCTCGGCGGCGGCGGCGATAAGTTCGACCATGCGGTCGATGGGCTGGCCGCCAACGCCCGCGATCACGAGGTCGAAGCTCAAAGGCCCTTCCCCCCGGGGGCTTCAGGGGCCTCAAAGGCGAGGATCGTGGGCCCCTTGCCGGACGAAGCCGCCGCCTGCCGGAGCGCCGAGCCGAGTTCGAGGGGCCCGGCCGGGCCGATCTCCACGATCGCCGAGGCCTCGAGGCCGAGGGCCTGGGAAAGCGCGCGGAGGTTGAGCACGTGGTGGTGCGCGCCCGGCAGCGCGCGTTCGACGGCGGCGGAGAGGCCCTGGGGGGAGACGAGGGCGAGGACCTGCAGGGACTCGGCCTTGGCCTCGCGCAGCGCCGACAGGCCGGCGACGATCCCGCGGCCCTCCGTGACCACGAGGGCGCGGGCCCCCTGGCGGCGCGCAACCGCGCAGGCGACCCCGAGGCCCTCCCCCCAGTCGCCGAGGTAGAGCGCGCCGCTCCCCGCAAGCGCGGCGCGCCACTCCGGCGGGGCCTCGACGATGAGGTCCCAACCGGCGGAGGCTGCCGCAAAGGCCCCGGCCGCTTCGAGTGCCGCGCGGAAGGCGTGCGCGGGTGGGAGGAAGGGCGCGCGGGGGGGCAGGGCCTCGCGGACGACCCGGTCGAGGGTCTCGACGCGCTTCTCGTCCACGGGCGGGGTGAGCCCCGCGAAGCGGCCGAGGCCGTCGGCGACGTCCCAGGGCGTGAGTTCGCCGCCGCGCGCGATGAACACCTTGCCGCGCACTTGGACGGAGATCCCTTCCTTGTTCGCGATCTCGGAGAGGCGCGTCTCGACGTAGGGCTCGAGTTCCTCGACCACAAGGCACCGCTTCGCCTTACGCATGTGGGAGGCAAGGAGCGCGCGGGGCAGAGGATACGAGGTGCCGAGCTTGACGAGCTGGACGGTGCTCTCCATCCCGATGAGCGAGAGCGCGTCGCGCGTGGCGCCGTAGGCCGCGCCGACGGCGACGATCAGCATGTCGGAGGGCGGCGTGAGGACCGCGCGGTTCAGGGGGAGGGACTCCATGGCCGCCGAGACCGCGTCGAGGCGCCGGACGCGCGCGTCCGTGGCGGCCTGCCCGCCGTAGGCGCCGAGGCCCGTCGGCGGCGGCGGCGCGGACGCCGCGCCGTCCTTGGACTCCTTCGAGGCCTTCTTCGGCGCGGGGGAAACGAGGCTGCGCGTGTCGAGCAGGCGGACGCCTACGCGCAGCATGACGGGCTGGCCCCAGCGCTCCGAGAGTTGGGGCGCAACGCGCGCGGTCTCCTGCAGCTCCTCGATCGACGAGGGCTCGAGGACGGGCATGTAGAGTTCGCGCGCGAGGTACCGGCTGTCGATTTCGCCGGGCGTCATCTCGCAGCCGGGGTCCTCGATGAGCACGACGGCGAGCCCGGCCGTCGTGCCGCGCTCGCAGAACGCGTGGAGGGGCGCCGCGCCCGCGGCAAACGCGCGCGAAGGGAGGACGACGGCGGCCGGGCGCCCCTGCGACGCCGCCGCGATGGCGGATTCGACGGCGCGCGGCGCGCTCATGTGGACTTCGACGGCGGGCCGGCGCCCGCCGCGGCGCGCCTCGCAGGCAATGGCGACCTCCGCGGCCTTGATCGACTCGTGGGCCGAGAGCGTGTCGAGGCCGGCGTCGATGAGTCCGATGGCGAGCGCCTCGGAGCCCCAAAGGAGTTCGCGCGGGGGCCGGGCTTTCCCGCCGTCTCTTTCCGCCGTCCGCAAGTCCCCACGGCGAAACCGGCGCGGACGATAGATAATCTCTCGGGGGCCGCGGCGGGGGGTGTCGATCCTCGGCCCCGTCAAGCGGGCCGAACCCAAACGTATATGGGCCCCGCGGCGGGTTTCTTTCCCCGGTCATCATGGCAAAGAAGACCCCCTCGGGAACGAAGGCGAAGAAGTCCCAGCGTGCGCGGGCGGCGCGCAAGCGGCCGAAGCCCAAGCGCCCGAGGCTCCGCTCGCCGGCGGCGACGGTGGCTCTCGTAAACGCCGGCGTCCACGACTTTACGAACCTGGCGACCGCCGTGCGGGCGTACCTCGAATTGATGGACTCCCAGGGCCGCCTCGAGGAGAAGCAAAAGTACTACCTCGAGCGCGCGCGAGAGCAGGTCGAGATGATGGTGGACCTCGTGCGGGAAATCAAAGAGAAGATCAATTGAGGCGCGCGGGCCAAGGGCTGGCGCGAGTCTCAGCTTTCGGCAATTGTAGACAGGAAGGCAGGTTTGAAATAGGGCGCGAGCCCAAGATAGAAGCCGTAGATCAGGCGCACTCGAGGCCCTTTTTAGTGACCTCCACCCCCACCCAGGGAATCGGGTGCGCCTTGATCTCAACCTCCTCGTTCAAGCGCAGGCTTTTTCGAGCCCGGGGTCCCCAAGCTTGGGCCCACTTCGCGCAATGCCGATTTCCGTTTCCCATGGCAAAGGGTGGATTTAGGGCCGGTCCTGGAGGAATCCGCGGCCCTTGAGGAAGGTCGAAAGGAGCGCGCGGCTACGCCCTTTTAGGTCCGAGAGGTCGCCCCCTTCGAGGACGCGGAACCGTGCAGGCTCCGCGGCGGCAAGGCGCCGGTAGTTCTCCTGGACCTTGGCGAGGAACGCGGTTTCCTCGAAGATCGTGGTGTGGCCGCGCGCGGCTTTCACGCGCTCGACGCAGCGGCCGGGGTCGTCGGCAAGGAGGACCGTGAGGTCGGGGAGCGCGACCCAAGGGTCGTGGAGCTGCCGGAGCCACTTCACGGCGTCGAGCCCGGCGGCGCCGAGAGTTTCATGCAGGGCCGCCCCCTGGTAGGCGACTGTCGAGTCGAAGTAGCGGTCGCAGAGGACGACGGTGCCCATGGCGATCTCGGCGCGCATAGCCGCCGTGTGCTCCGCGCGGTCGGCGAGGAAGAGGAAGGTGTGGGTGAGGGGGTCCGTCCGGGTGACATGGGATCGGCGCACGGCATCGCCAAGCCACGAGGCCGTGGGCTCGCGCTGAACGGCGGCCTTCACGCCCGACGAGGCGAGCCACCGGCCGAGCTCGGCGACGACGGAGGACTTGCCCGTGCCGTCGATCCCTTCGACGGTGATGAGGGCGCCCTTGCGGGGAGGGTCGGGCATGAGGACGGCGAGCGCGGCGGGCGGATAAAGGCGTTCGCGCGGGCGACCTAGGGCCGGGGCGACTGGACCGATTGACCCCCTTCCGGGGATTTGTCGTCGTCGTCCTTCGCCGGCGGCCTGGGCTCCCCGAAGCGCTCCTTCCACTTTGCAACGACCAAGACGGGAAGCGCAAGGAAGAGCAGGACGGCTCCCGCGCCCAGCAGGCCGTTGATCGCGCCCAGCGGAACACGGAGAGCTTGGAGCGCGAAGTGCGGCGCTTGTGCTGCAAGCCCGGCAGGCATGGCCCAGGAGAAAAGGTACGGCCCATCGTGGGGTACTCGAATCTCACCGAATGTCCCGGCGAGGCACCCCTCCCCGAAATCGGCCACAACCGCGTCGGACTTCCAGGCCACGGCGCCTGTGGACAGGTCGACGAGTTCGACGGTGACCGTGTAGCGGGCGCCTTCCTGACAACCTGCGGTGACCTGAAGATAGTAGGGCTGGCCTGCTCGCAAATCGGCCGGCGGCCCCAACCCTCGCTCGGCATGAGCGTCCCAGGCGATCCGGGGTGCCGAGGCCCCGAGCAGTGCCACGCCAACGAACATGACCGCGACGGCGGCAACGATCATCACGAGTCCGGTGCGCTCTCGCACGCGTCCCTATCGAGTTGAGGCCACGAAAAGTTTGGCCCAGGCGAAGGGCTATCGCCGAGTGGGGATGAGCGGGCCCAAGCGCCCCTCCGCTTGGGGGCCCGCTCGGATCAAAGCAACGTGATGACAACGTCCTCGGGGTGGAGGATCCGCTTCGCCTTGTCGGTCGGGTAGTAGTAGATCCACTTGCGGCCCTCGTCGACGCGCTTCACGAGGTCGGCTTCCTGGAGCTTCTGGAGCTGCTTGAAGATCGAGCTCTTGCTCCGCCCGAGCTTGTTGGCGATGTCCGTGCCGGTCATCTGCCGCTGGTCGAGAAGCTTGAGGATCGAGATGCGCTCCTCGGAGGCGAGCGCGTCGAAGACCTTCGACGTCAGGGTCACGCGCTTCCACATTTCCAAGGCGTTTCACCAGCTTCAGTTACGCAAACGGAGGGGCGCGTCCCGCGCTCCCTTCCTACCGTTCAGGTCTCGCAAGGAATCTATTTAAGGGCTTTCCTGGAACAAGAGATTCGGACATAATAATGACTTCACCCTCAGTTAAGTGCGATTTCGGGTTGCCCCCGGGAGAGGGGGCTCCCCCCTACAAGGCGCCTGCCCGGGGAGTGGAACCGTGTTAACCCCGAAGCATTTACGTGCGCCTCCAACGGGGTGAAAGCCCGGCCGTGCACGGTTCTCACTTGGCAACGCGCCGTCCATTCCATACTTTGCTCTCGTGCCGCCGGCTTGGCGACCCACACTTTATAGGCCCCCGTGGGCCTGCAAAGTCGTCGCGAGTGCGCGGCCAAGCGCATTGGGGTGGTTGGATGGCGGGCGAGGACGCGACGAAGGTTCGCTTCAAGAAGGTCAAAGTCGGCGGGAAAGAAGGCGAGGCGGCCGCCGAACCCAAGGGCGCGGCAGACCCGGCCCCCGCGCCGGCCACGCCCGCGCCCGCCGACCAGATCACGAAGCTCTCAAAGAAGATCTGCCTCCTTGGCAACCCGGCGGTGGGCAAGACCTCGCTCATCCGCGCATTTGTCTACGAGACCTTTGAGGACGAGTACATCTCGACGATCGGCTCGAAGGTCTCAAAGAAGGAGGTCGAGTTCTTCGACGAGGAGAAGAAGCGGTACTTCGAGGTCTCTCTCATCATCTGGGACATTGCGGGCCAGCAGACCTTCAAGCATGTGAAGCAGGCGTACTACCGCGGTGCCAAGGGCGCGATCGTGGTCGCCGACGTGACGCGCGTGACGACGCTCCAGAGCATCGAGGACTGGATCAAGAGCCTCACGGAGGTCGTGGGCGACGTCCCGCTCCTCATCCTGCTCAACAAGACCGACCTCATCGACCAGATCAAGTTCTCCCTTGCCGACGTGCAGGACCTTGCCTTGAAGCACAAAGCCAAGAGCCTCCTGTCGTCGGCCAAGACGGGGAAGAACGTCGAAAGGGCATTCCTTGACCTTGCCAAGATGATGGTGGGCGAGCACTAGGTTGCGCCCCAAGGCGGTGCGCGCGTGCCAAGGGCTTTCGTGATCGATTCGAACTTCTTCATCTCCGTCTCGCGGACGCGCTTCGAGGGCGCGCTCGAAGACCTCATCAACTGGTCGAAGGAGAGCGGGGCGGGCCTCCACACGGGAGTCCGGGTGTGCGAGGAGATCCGCACGGTGCCGAACTACGGGACGAAGGCGACGATGGTCGAGCTCGTCGAGCGGCACTTCAAGGTCCACAACGTCGCCGCCGAGAAGATCATCGCCCTCCAGAGGCTCATCGGGGTCTCGGCGGCCCCGCAGGACACGGACCTCTCGCTCATGGCGCTCTGCGCGGAGCTCACGGCCCAGGGGAACCAGACGACGCTCGTGACGGACGACTTCAAGATCACGAAGACGGCGCCGAAGATCCCCCAGCACTTCGAAGTCATCTCGCCCTCGGTGTTCCTGCTCCAGGTGTCGAACGAGTCAGAAGGGAACCGGCGCGCGCGGATGCGGGACGCGCACCGGAAGGTGCGCCGCTTCGAGATCGAGTACATGCTTGCAAGGCGCGACATCTACGACGCGCAGCCCAAGCTCGACTGGCTCATCGACTCGATGATCGGGTCGCTGTCGACGGCCGCAAACCAGGCGGTCGCGCCGCCGCCGGAGCGCGCGCCGGTCCCCCAGGTGCCCGACAGCGCGCCGGGCGAGGAGCTTGACGACGTCCATGCGCTCGACCGCTACCTGCGGGGCGAGAAGGTGCGCCCTTCGAAGCTCAGGGCCTTCGAGGCGCTTCTCCCGTACACGACCACGCTTCGCGACCTCGACCACGTGAGGCGCGAGGTGGGAAAGCTCGCGGCCGAGGGGCAGGCGCAGAAGGCCCTCGAGGCGCTCGACCGGCGCCTCAACGGGATGAAGACGGAGCTCCAGGTCGGCTTTGCGTCGATCCCGACGAAGGACGCGGACCTGCTCTACCGGATCTTCTCGCCGAAGCTTGCCGACCTCCAGTACCTTGCGGCGATGATCCACCTGTCGCTCGGCGAGATGGACCAGGGCGAGGCGCGCCTCTCTGACACGGCGGTCCTCGGGCTCTTTGCCGAGAACGGCGGAGTCGCCCTCGAGTCGAATTACCTCCTGTCGCTCATCTACCTCTACCAGCTCGAGTACGAGGCGGCGGCCGGTCAGTTCGCGCTCGTCGACCTCCTCGCCCAGCGCCTCATGCGCCCCGACGCCAGGACGCGCGCGCTTGTGGGCAAGGCGCTTGCGGACTTCCTGCGCGGGGAGGCCTCGGAGGCGGCGGCGGCCATGGTCGATGTCTACCACGCGATCGAGGAGGACCCGAAGGCCGGCGTGCAGGTGCTCGAGGACTTCGGGGACCACCTCGCGAACTTCTCGCTGCCGCAGGTGGCGATCGACTTCTATGAGGAGGCGATGGAGTGCGCGGCGGAGGCCGACGATCACGACGCGCTCGAGAGGCTCGTCGGCAAGGCGAAGCGCTCGCACTTCGCGACGGGCCGCTCGATGGGCGAGGTCGTCTCGAAGATCGGCGAGCTCGTGAACCGCGCGCACGACTTCAAGAGCGAGACCGCGCGCGCGCGCTTCGAGGCGGAGAAGGCGAACCTCATGCAGATGGTCGAGACGATGCAGGGGCCGCTCCCCTACACGGCGAAGGACTGGACGCCCGGCGCGGACCTGCCGGAGGAGCTTCGCGAGACGATGGAGGTCGCCTCGGTCGTGCAGAACCGCAGGACGGACGGGGCCTTCGAAACGGTGGCGATCGCCTACGCGCCCTCGCTTGGCAAGATCGCCGTGCTGATGCCGGAGGGCCTTGCGGGCCAGGACATCACGCGGGCGGTAATCCGCCTCAACGAAGCGGGACTTTTCAAGGTCCTGCCGGCGCCGAAGGAGTTTGCCGACGTCCACGAGGCGCGCGCCATTGTGGGGGGGAAGGGCGCCAACGACATCAAGGTCGACCGCGTCTCGGGGATCCCGAGCTTCTTCTCCATGGCGCAGGCCGTGAAGTGAGGGCTGCCGAAGGGCGCAAGGCCGCCCGCTGCACCCCTCCATGGTGGGTTTAAATCGAAGGAGGGACACTCGAACGGCTATGCTCCGGGTGATGGCCCCCGAAGCGGCCGGGGAAGAGGCCGAAGGCCCGTCGGCCTCGCTCCATTCGATCCAGGACAGGATCGAGGAACTCAAGCGCCTTAACGACATCGTGCTCTTCGTCCACAACTACCAGTACCCCGAAGTGCAGGCGCTCGCCGACGTCCGGGGCGACACCCTCGAGCTCACCTTCGCGACGCGCAAGGTCCCGCAGGCGAACATCGTCTACTGCGGCGTCGACTTCATGGCGGAGATGGCGAAGATCCTGAACCCCGCCAAGCGCGTGTTCATCCCGGACAACAAGGCGCTCTGCCCGCTTGCGGGGATGGCGGACGTCGAGGGCGTGAAGCTCATGAAAGAGCACCACCCGGACGCCGCGGTCGTCGCGTACGTGAACAGCAGCTCGGCGGTGAAAGCGATCGCGGATGTCTGCTGCGCATCCTCGAACGCGGTGGCCGTGTGCAAGAACATGGAGGAGAAGGAACTCATCTTCGCACCCGACCAGAACTTCGGACAGTACCTCCAGTCGAAGATCCCCGAGAAGAAGATCCACATTTGGGCGGGCTACTGCCACGTCCACCAGAACATGAAGCCGTCGCAGGTCGAGGAGATGCGGCGGCTGCACCCCAGCGCCGAGGTCATCGTGCACCCGGAGTGCCCGCCGGACGTCGTGGCGGTCGCGGACTACGCGGGCTCGACGGGCGGGATGCTGAAGTACGCGCGCGACTCCCCGAAGAAGGAGTTCATCGTGGGCTCCGAGCGCGACCTGACGGTCGCCATGAAGATCGCGGCCCCCGACAAGGTGTTCTATGCGCTGCCCCACGCGGTGTGCCCGACGCACAAGAAGATCACGCTCCGGAAGGTGCTGCACACGATGGAATCCCTCGAGCCCGAGGTCCTGCTCGACGAGGAGACGATCCGAGGCGCGCGCCGGGCGCTCGACCGGATGCTGGACTTCGCGCCGCGCGAGTAGGCAAAGGGGGCCGGGCAATGCCGATGCCCAAGCCGGAACCCAAGGCCTTGAAGGCCTTCGAGGCGCTCGTCGCGGCGGCGCCAGGCGCGACCGTGAAGCCGATGTTCGGGAACTTCGGCGCGTTCGCAAACGGGCAGATGTTCG
>Ga0209640_10003611_pt1 | contig 13516 bp, 12 predicted proteins | sample RifCSP10_1_FD_184018 | JGI IMG/M metagenome (GOLD analysis project Ga0209640, IMG submission 184018) | Soil microbial communities from Rifle, Colorado - Rifle CSP2_sed 10_1 (SPAdes) (version 2) | ecosystem: Environmental > Terrestrial > Deep subsurface > Rock core/Sediment | place: Rifle...
GAGGTTGAGGTCGTCTTCCGGCAGCAGGAGCGCGTTGCCCAGCGCGATCAGATCCATCACCGGCAGCTGGTCGGTCAGCACCATGCGGTCGATGCCCGCGACCGCGACGTCGCGCGCCTTCAGTTCGCGCACCAGATTCTCGATGAACCGCGTGCGGCGCGCCACCAGCACCATCACGTCGCCCGGACGGATCGGCCGGCCCTTGCTTTCGAGCAGCTCGCCGGAAGTCCGCCAATTGTAGATCCGGGTCGCGATCAGCTTGGCGAGCCGCGCATCGGCGCTCGCATCGCGCCGGGCCCGGGGCGGCAGCCAAGGCGGCGGCTCCTTGGATTCGGCCGCCGGCGCGCACGGCCACAGCTCGACCAGGCCGGGCTCGCCGAGGCGACTGGGCCGATGCTGCAGCCGCTCGCCAAGCGGCGCCACGCCCTCGGCCACCGCGGCGTGCGCGAACACCGCATCGACCGCCGATAGCACCGCCGGCACCGAGCGGAACGACACGTCGAGCGCGATGTCGTCCCATGCGCTGCGTGCGGTCTCGGCATGCGCGGCGAAGTGCGCGCGCATGCGCTCGAACCCGGCCGGGTCGGCGCCCTGGAAGCTGAAGATGGATTGCTTGGGATCGCCGACTGCGAACAGCGTGCGGTCGGATTCGCCGGCGAAGAATTCCGCGGACAGCGCGCGCACCACGGCCCATTGATCGGCGCTGGTGTCCTGCGCCTCGTCGATCAGGATATGGTCGATGCCGTTGTCCAGTTTGTACAGCACCCATTGCGCGTCGCCGGTGTCCGCCAGCAGGTCGCGCGTCTTCAGCACCAGGTCGTCGTAGTCCAGCGCCGCCGCGGCATCCTTGCGCGCCGCGTACTCCTTGAGCAGCGCATCGCCCAGCGTGAGCAGCGCCACGGTGGCGCGCGCGATCTGGATCGATCTGCAGCGCTCGATCGCCGCCCGCACGCGCCTGGCCTCGCGCAGCAAGATCTCGGCCGCGTTCGGCGCCGCCTTCGCCGTCGAGTCCGTGATCAGCTTTTCGCGGATCGCGCATTTGTCGGTCAGGTACAAGCGACAGTAGGACTCGAATTGGGTGACGCGCGCACCCTGCGCGTCCAACCACGCGGTTAGCCCTGCGCCGCGCTCTTTGTCGCTCTTCTTGCCGCCGAGCAGCGCCTGCGCCGCCGCGCGCAGCCCGGCGAGCTCCAGAGCAGCGTCCTCGCACGCCGCCGCTGTCGTTAATGACTCGGTCTCCTCAGGGCGTACTCCGACCAGACGGTAGATCTCGTCGGTGACGCCTTGCAGCCCGTATTTCGCGTGCAGCAGGCGCGCGATGCGGCCGCGCATGCGGGCGAGCTCGGCGAACAGCTCGGCGAATTCGTCCTCGCTCACCCAGCCGGTGACATGGTTGAGCACATCGGCCAGCGGCCGATCCTCGCCGCCGCGGGCGCGGCGCAGCACCGCATCGCGCGCGGCGTGCAGCGTCTCGCGCGATGTCCGCTCGTCGATCACCTCGAAATGCGGCGCGATGCCGGCCTCGATCGGGAACCGGCCCAGCAGCGATTCGCAGAACCCGTGCAGCGTCTGGATGCGCAGGCCGCCCGGCGCGTCGAGCACCGTGCCGAACAGCCGGCGGGCGAGCGTCAGCTCGTCCTTCCGCGGCGCGCGGCCCAGCATCGGCGCAAGGTCGTCGGTCAGCGCGGCATCATCGGGTGCGCTGGACCACGCGGCGAGGCGTTGGCGCAGCCGTACCGCCATCTCCGCCGCCGCCGCGCGGGTGAAGGTGAGGCACAGCACACGCGACGGCGCGATGTCGGTCAGCAGCAGCGCCAGCACGCGGTCGGTCAGCACCTTGGTCTTGCCGGTGCCGGCCGACGCCGCGACCCACACCGAGCGCTCGGGATCGGCGGCGCGGCGCTGCTGGGCTTGCGCCCGCGCCAGCGGATCGGACTGCACCAGGACCGGCGCGCTCATGGCTCGTCCGGCCCGCCGGCCGACCATTCGCGCACCCGCGCCAGATGCGCGTAGTCCGAATAGCGCGGCGCGTGCGCGAGATCCGGCTGCGACGGGTACGACGTGCGCGCGTCCGCGAACAGCGCGATCAGCGTGCGCAAGCCCGCCTCGGCATCCTTGGCCAGCGTCGCGGGATCGAGGCTGGTTTCGACCACTTCGCCGGCCTGCCGCGCGCCGGTCATGCGCCAATAGGCGAGCGAGGCGACCGGCGCCGCCGCCACGCCCTCGAACCCGCCTGCCAGGGCCATCACCGCCTCCAGCGGCAGCTGCGGCGCGAAGCCGCGCTCGATGTCCTTCTTCGCCGGCAGCCCGCCGGTCTTGTAGTCGACGATGGCGAGCGCGCCGGACCGCAGCCGGTCGATGCGGTCGGCCTTCGCGGTCAGCGTGAAATCGCCCACCGTCATCTTGCCGGACACTTCGGTGGCGATGTGCGCGAGCGCGGGCCGGCGGTCCCGCTCGATGTCGACGAACCAGCGCGCGACGCGCAGGAAGCGCGGCCACCAGAATGCGTACACCGCCGGCTGGTCGAGCAGCGATCCGAACGCGCGGCGGCCGGCTTCGATCAGCCGCGCCTCGGCATCCGCCGGCAACGCATCGGCATGCGCGCGCAGGAATGCGTCGAGCGCACGGTGGATCACGGTGCCGCGCTCCGCCGCGCCGGGATCGACGTCCAGCGGGTCGAGCGGACGCAATCGCAGCACGTGCTTGGCGTAGATCGCGTACGGGTCGCGCAGCCAGGTCTCGATCTCGGTGACTGAAAGCTGGCGCGGGCGCGCCGCGACCGCCGGGGCCGGCTCCGGCCGCCGCTGCGGCCGCGGCAGCCGCGCGGGGCGATCCAACAGCGCCTGCCAATCGGCCCACGGCGGCCGCGCGCGATTTTCGTCGGCGAGCAGCGCATCGAGCCGCGCCACGAACCGCGACGGCACCGTGGGCGCGCCGCTATGCCGGGTGGCGCGCGTGACCACGACCTGCGGCGCGGAGAACGCCTGCACGAAATCATGTGCGGCGAGCCCGATGCGGCGCTCCAAGGGCGGCAGGCCGAAATCCTTGCGCATCGGCCGGCTCATCCACGCGTCCGGCGTGGGCTCGATCGGCCACGATCCTTCGTTGAGCCCGCCCAGCACCAAGAGGTCGGCGTGCTGCAGCCGCGCTTCCAGCAGGCCCCAGATCTTCAGCCGCGGATGCAGCCCGTAGCGCGGCCGCACCACGTACCCGTCCATCAGGCTTTCCAGGAGGCCGGCGTAATCCCGCGCATCGATCGGCGCCAGGTGATCCGCAGCATCGGCGAACTCGGCGGCGAATTCGGCCGCCACCGCGCCGGCATCGCCGGCCCACAGCCGCTCGGCGCCGCGCTGATCCGCGCTCGCCGCCAGCGTCTCGGCGAACCGCAGATGCGCATCCAGCAATGTGCGCACCGGCACGCGGCCGCGTGCGTCCCGCATCGGCCGCACCATGTCGATCAGCTCCGGATCGGGCGGCTGGCCCCTGCGTAGCGCGATCTCGCATGCCCGCACCTTGGCGCGGAACCCGCCCGGCTCCAGCCCGCCGGCGGCAAGCGGGTGCTTCAGCGCGGCGAGCAGCGCGGTGCGCGATGAATCGCCGGCGAGCCGCGCGGTGAGCCGCAGGAACACGCCGGGCGGCGTCGCGCCGAGCGGCTGGCCGCCCGAATCGTCGACCTCGATGTCCCAGCGGCGCAGCTCGGCGCCGACGCGGCGCGCGAGATCGCGGTCCGGCGTCACCAGCGCCGCGGTCTTGCCCGGCGTCTCCAGCGCGGCGCGCAGGATCAGCGCGATGGTCGCGGCCTCCTCCTGCGGCCCGGCGCATTCGATGCGCTCGACCGCGCGCGCGGCGTGCAGCGCCGCGTCATCGACTGCGCGCGGCTCGACCTCGACCGGATGCAGCGCTGCGGCGATGGCGCGTACCCGCGGCGATTCGTGCGCATCGGTCCACGCGCGCACATCCGCGGGCTTCAGCCCCATGCGCGCGATCAGCTGCACCATGCCGTATTGCGGATGCGTGGGACCGATGTGCCGCAGCGCGTCGGGCTCCAGCGCGCGGTCGAACCCGGGCAGCACCACCTCGCCTTTGGGCAGCCGGGCAATTGTGTGCAGCAGCTCCGCCGTGCCGGGGATCGTGCCGGTGGAGCCTGCCGCGATCACCGGGTGCGCCGGCGGCCGCTCCGCCCACGCCTGCGCCTGACGCGCGAGAACGAGATCGCGCCGCATCGCGGCGTCGATCATGCCTTCGGCCTCCAGCACCTTGGGCCAGGCTTCGGTCACGATGGTCAGGAACTTCAGCGTCTGCTGCCAGTGGCGCGCGTATTCGTCGGGCACCAGTGCTGCCAGGCGCTCAAACGACAGCCGCTCGGTGGCGACCTGGTCCACCAGCCCGGCCAGTTCGGCCGCGAGCCGCACCGCCTGCGCCGGCAAGGGCGGCGTGCGCCTGCTGGCGCGCGCGAATTCCTGCACCAGCCCGGTGAGCAGCACCTGACGCCGCATGGTCGGCATCGCCGGCGGCAGATCCGGCGCGGCGAACGGCGCCTCGATCAGCGTCGCGTCGTCGTCGATGTCGCCCAGCGGCACCATGCGCGGCAGGATCAGCGCGGCGCCGTCGGCCGCGCGCAGGAACGCCTCGGCCAGCGCGCGGCAGGCGCGCCGCGTCGGCAGCAGCACCATCAGCGGCGCCAGCGCCTCCGGCGCCGTGCCGCAGCGGGCGATGAGACCGCGCGCCAGCGCATCGACGAACGGCGCGCCGGCCGGGATGGTGAACACGTTCATACGCTGGCCGCGAGCTCGCGCTGCGCGACGGCGAGGCCGTCGGGCGTGCCGATGTGGAACCACTCGCCGTCATGCACGATGGCGCGCAGCCGCTTCGCCCTCTCGGCGCGGTCGAACAGCGCGGTCAGCGAAAACTTGCCGCGCGGCGCGCCGTCGAACAGCCGCGGGTGGAGCAGCGCGATGCCGGTATAGACATACGGCACCACCTCGATCGGCTTGCGGCGGCGCGGAAAGCCGAGCGGGTCGAGCATGTAGTCGCCCATGCCGTCGTAGCCGAACGCCCGCGGCGTCAGGTGCAGCAGCAGCACCGCATCGGCATCGTCGCGCCACGCACCGGCCAGCCGGCCGAGCGCGCTCTTGCGCCCGTCGCGCCACGCGATATCGGCATTCACCGTGTAGAACGGATCGCGGCCCAGCAGCGGCAGCGCCTTCGCGATGCCGCCGCCGGTTTCCAGAAGCTCGTCCTCGCGCAAAATCCGGATGCGCGGCGCTTCGCGCGCGGCCGCCGCGCGCTCCATCTGATCGGCAAGGTAATGGCAGTTCACCACCGCATCGGTGACGCCGGCGGCAACCAGCGCGTCCAGCGCGCGGTCGAGCAGCGTGCGGCCGGCGACCGCAATCAGCGGCTTCGGCGTCTTGTCGGTGAGCGGGCGCATGCGCAGCCCCAGCCCGGCGGCCAGCACCATGGCGCGCGTCGGCATCATGCCGCCGGCCGCTGCGGCACGATCCGGAGCTCGCGCGGCAGCGCCGCGTCGAACCAATCGCGCAGCGCGGCCAGCGCGGGATGCTCGAGCGAGCGCTCCAACAACCGGAACACGCGCGGGATGTGCTTCAGGTAGATCGGCTTGCCGTCGCGCACGTTGAGCCGCGTGAAGATGCCGATCACCTTGGCGTGGCGTTGCGCGCCGAGCACGGCGAGCGAGGCTTCGAACGCGGCGCGATCCAGCGCCGGAAACGCCGCGAGGTAACGGTCGCGCATGGCGCGGTGCAGCGCGTCGGGCACGTCGAGCCGCGCATCCTCGATCAGCGACATGATGTCGTAGGTGATTGGGCCGCGCACCGCATCCTGGAAATCCAGCAGCCCGAGCGATGCGATGTCGGCCCGTCGCGGCAGCAGCATAAGGTTGTCGACGTGATAATCGCGCAGCACCAGCGTGCATGGCACCGCGCGCGCGATCGGAAAGGCCGCCCGCCACAGATCGCGATAGGCCCGGGCATGCGCCGTGGATGGCGCGGCGCCCACCGCCGGCATGTACCACTCGGTCAATAGCTCGGCCTCGGCGAGCAGTCGCGTGTCGTCATACGGCGGCAGCCATGCCGGCACGGGGTCCGGTCGCCGGTGCAGCGCGATCAGCGCATCGATGGCGAGCCCATAGAGCGGCGCGGCGTCCGCGCCGGCGGCGAGCAGCCGGGTGAACGTGTCGTCGCCCAGATCCTCGATCACCAGAAGCCCGGCGTCGGCGTCCTCGGCCAGGATGTCGGGCGCGCTGAAGCCGAGCGCACGCAGTTGGCGCGCGACGGCGAGGTACGGCCGCACGTTCTCCTTCGGCGGCGGCGCGTCCATCAGCATGGCCGTGCGGTTCGGCGCGCTCAGCCGCACGTAGCGCCGGAACGACGCATCGCCGGCCAGCGGCGTGCGCGCCGCATCGCCCCAGCCGGCCCGGCGCAGGAAATCGTCGATCGCGGCGCTGCGCTCAGCCATGGGTCGAGATTTCCGCAATCCGCGCGTCGGGCGTGGCGCCATGGGCGAGCGCGACGTCGATCCGCTTGGCCGGCAGCAGCGGCCCCAGCCGCTCCGGCCATTCGATCAGCAAAATCCCCTCGGCCAGCGCCGCTTCCAGGCCGATCTCCCACGCCTCCGCCGGCTTGCCGATGCGATACAGGTCGAAATGCCACACCGTTGCGCGCGCGAAACTATAGGTCTGCACCAGGGTGAAGGTCGGGCTCGGCACCTCGTCGACGGTCTCGCCGGACAGCCGCGCGATCTCGCCGATGAACGCGCGGGCAAACGTGGTCTTGCCGGCGCCGAGCGGACCGGACAGACCGATCACGTCGCCGCGCGCCGCGTCGTCGGCAAGCCGCCGCGCCAACGCCGCGGTCGCCTCGACGTTCGGCAGTTCGATGCGTTGATGCTTGGTGGAGGTTCGCGATGCACCCACCAGGCCGTTTTAGCGACCCACGGGAGTCGGAGCAACGATCCGGGACTGCAATGGACTATCTGCGACCGCGGGTTGGCAGCTGAACGCCGCTGCTAGCTGGCAGCCCAAGTTGCGTTGCCGCACGCAGCAGCGCCCGGTCGAGGCTATAGAAGATTCGCGCGCCGTGATTGGCGCCAATGGCTAAATGCAGCGCATCACCAGCGCGTAAACCGCTGTCGTAATGTTGCAGGAATTCCTTAGCAAGAGAGAAGTCGGCGTTAGACGGTGTCAGTACCATGAACGATTCGCCGATAACTGTTTCGAATTGCGAGTCGGCGCGTTGCGCTGCGTCCAGGCTCAATCCGCCCACGCGGACCTCGCGCGCCAGAAATGAGGAAAACTCCAGCCGAGTCCAATGGCTGATCGTCAACTCGTTCGCCGGAAGGCCGCCGAGGAATCGGCGGATGTCGTCGCTGGTCGCTTCGGGAAGAAAGTACGGAACGATGAAGCTGGTGTCGAAATACACCACTAAAGTTGCTCGTCGCGCATCTCACGCAAGAGGACGTAACTCGGTTTGCGCAAACGCGGCATGCTTTTGCGGAATTTGCTGAGATCGCGCAAGGGGCGCTTGGGTTGCGTGGTGGGGGACAGATTGGCGACGGGTCGTCCATGCCGGGTTATGACCACCTGCTCGCCCGCCTCGACCTTGTCGAGCAGTGCGCTGAGCCGAGCCTTCGCTTGAGCAACCGATACCGTGACCATGGCGAATGTCCTATGACCAGAATTCTGGTCATAATGTAGCGCGCCGCGCGTTCAAGGGGGAGCGCTAAGGCGCGCGGCGGGCCGGCAGCGTCAGCGTGACCTTGGTGCCGATACCGGGCTCGGAATCGAGCTCGACCGTGCCGCCATGCAGCTCGACGAAGCTTTTGACCAGCGAGAGGCCCAGCCCGACGCCGGAGCGGCGCGATTGCGGGCTGGAGCCGCGCTCGAAACGGCGGAAGATGCGCTCGCGGTCCTCGTCGGATATGCCGATCCCGGTGTCGGTGACGGTGATGATGATGTGGTCGTCCTTACGCCGCACCGAAACCGTGATCGCGCCGCCGCTGCCGGTGAACTTCACCGCGTTCGACAGCACGTTGAACAGCGCCTGCTTCAGGCGGCGCTCGTCCAGCACGATCGCGCCGATGTCGCGCGGGCAGTCGAACTCCACCGCGATCTTCTTGTTGCGGGCGCGCTCGCGGATCAGCAGCAGCACCGCCGCCGTCATCTCGTGCAGATCGACCGGCTCGAGCTCGAGCGTCATATAGCCGGCCTCGATGGTGGCGAGATCGAGGATGTTGTTGATCAGCCCGAGCAGCGTATGCCCGGACTCGAGAATGCCGTCGGCGTACTCGACCTGGCGGTCGTTCAGGCTGCCGAAATACAGGCCTTTCAGTATCTCGGCGAAACCGATGATGGTGTTGAGCGGCGTGCGCAGCTCGTAGGAGACGTTGGCGATGAATTCGGATTTGAGCCGGTCGGCGGCTTCCAGGGCGGCGTTGCGCTCCATCAGCGCACGCTCGGCGCGGATCGAATCGGTGATGTCGAGATAGGACAACAGCACCGCCCCGTCGGGCAGCGGCATAGTGGCGTATTTCAGGACGCTGCCGTCGGCGCGATCGGTGCGGCCGTGCTGCGGCTCGCGGTCGGTGAGTTCGGCGATGATCTCTTCCTTGCGCTTGTCCCAGTCGCCGTTGACGTCGAGGAACGGCCGCATGCGCTCGACGATGTGCGACACGTGCGGCTCGGCGGCGCGCTCGGCATCGCTCAGATTCCACAGCCGGCCGAATTCCGGGTTGGACAGCTGCAGCCGGCCGTTGTCGCCGATCACCGCGACGCCCTCGTGCAGATTGTCGATGGTCGCCCGCTGCACCGCGGCCAGCGTGGTGTAGGAGCGCTCCAGGACCAGCGCGTCGGTCACGTCCTCCCACGTCATCAGCAGGCCGCCGAACGGGTGCGGCGCCACCGTCGCCTTCAAGGTCGAGCCCTGCGGCAGATGCAGCAGATCGACCCGCGGCTCGAGCACCGAGGTGAACAGCGTCGTCTGCTCGCGCTTGAAGGCCGGGAAATCGATCATCTCCGGCAACAGCCGCTGCTCGCGCATCGCCTCCAGCACTTCGCCGAGCGCGGGCCCGGTGCGCAGGAATTTGTCCTCCAGCTGCCACAGCCGCGCGAATGCGGTGTTGAAGAACTGCAGCCGCTGGTCGGAGCCGTAGATCGCGATTGCGGTATCCAGCGCATGCAGCACGTCTTCGTGACCGGCGACATGGCGCGCGAGCTCGGCTTGCAAGGTCTCGGTCTCCGTCCGGTCGACCGCGAAGCCGGCAACCCCGCCTTTTACGGCCGGGGCCTCGTGCACCTCGATCAGCCGGCGGCGGCCGTCGATCACGACGTGGCGCGTCTCGCGCATGGCCGCGTTCTTTTCCAGGGCGCGCGCGGCGAGCGCGCGGCCGCCGCGCCCGAACGCGCCGGCAAACAGCTCCGGCAGCGCGCCGTCGGCCCCGTTGCCAATCGCAGCGTCGCGATACGCGCGGTTCGCGTATTCCAGCGTGAGATCGTGCGCGCGCCGCCAGACCGCCAGCGGCAGCCGGTCGAGCAGCTCGGCCAGTTCGGCCGGGGTGGGAAACTCGTTGGGACGGCGGATGTTTGGCGCGGCGGGCGCTGTGCTGGCATCCGTCCCACGGCGGGCCCCGCGCGGCGCGGGTTCGGGTGCGCGCTGTGCCACCGACACGTGCGGCACCATCGCCGGCGCGAATGGCGTCAAGCCCACCGCGAGCGCGGCTCGCCGCGCCCACCCCCGTAAATCGACACGCATTGCCGCTGCCGCTGCCCGTGTGCCTTAACCATTCAACTTTACGGCCGACGCGTGCAAATCAGCAAGGACGGCCGATCGGCGGGGGCAAAAACCGCCGGCACCCGACCCTCGCGGGTATCGGTAAACGATCCGCTAACTAAGCGCTAACGCCGAACAACCCTAGTACCGGTAGTGCTCGGGCTTGTACGGGCCGTCCGGGGCCACCCCGATATAGTCGGCCTGCTCGGGGGTGAGCTTGGTGAGGTGCACCCCCAGCTTGTCCAGGTGCAGCCGGGCCACCTTCTCGTCCAGGTGCTTGGGCAGCACGTAGACCTTCTTCTGGTACTTCTCGCCCTTGGTCCACAGCTCGATCTGCGCCAGCACCTGGTTGGTGAACGAGGTGCTCATCACGAAGCTCGGGTGGCCGTTGGCGCAGCCCAGGTTCACCAGCCGGCCCTTGGCCAGCACGATCAGGCGCTTGCCGTCGGGGAAGATCACCTCGTCGACCTGCGGCTTGACCTCTTCCCACTTCAGGTTGCGCAGCGCGTCGATCTGGATCTCCTTGTCGAAGTGGCCGATGTTGCACACCACCGCGCGGTTTTTCATCTTCCGCATGTGCTCGAGCGTGAGGATGTCGACGTTGCCGGTGGCGGTGACCACGATGTCGGCGATCGGCGCGGCTTCGTCCATGGTGACCACCTGGTAGCCTTCCATGGCCGCCTGCAGCGCGCAGATCGGATCGACCTCGGTCACCAGCACGCGCGCGCCCATGCCGCGCAGGCTGTGGGCGCAGCCCTTGCCGACGTCGCCGTAGCCGGCAACGACGCAGATCTTGCCGGCGATCATCACGTCGGTGGCGCGCTTGACGCCGTCCAGCAGGCTCTCGCGGCAGCCGTAGAGGTTGTCGAATTTCGACTTGGTGACCGAGTCGTTCACGTTGATGGCCGGGCACATCAGCGTGCCGGCCTTTTCCATCTGGTACAGCCGGTGCACGCCGGTGGTGGTCTCCTCCGACAGACCCTTCACGTTCTTCATCAGGTCCGTGTGCTTTTCGTGCATGTGGATGGTCAGATCGCCGCCATCGTCCAGGATCATGTTCGGCGTCCAGCCGTTCGGGCCGCGGATCGTGCGCTCGATGCACTCCCAGTATTCCTCCTCGGTCTCGCCCTTCCAGGCGAACACCGGGACGCCGGTAGCGGCGATCGCCGCGGCGGCGTTGTCCTGGGTGGAGAAGATGTTGCACGACGACCAGCGCAGGTCCGCGCCCAGATGCTTCAGCGTCTCGATCAGCACCGCGGTCTCGATGGTCATGTGCAGGCAGCCGGCGATGCGCGCGCCTTTGAGCGGCTTGGATTTGCCGAACTCCTCGCGCAGCGCCATCAGGCCCGGCATTTCGCCTTCGGCAATGCGGATGGTCTTGCGGCCCCAGTCGGCGAGCGAAATATCGGCGACTTTGAAATCGGTCTGGGCGTCCATTGCCGGTCTCCTGACACTGAAAGAAAGCACCTCTGACGGGCGCTTGAATAGACCGGCCGTATAGCAGCGCGCCGTCGCCGCGCGCAAGGTTCATTCGTCCTCGAAACCGCGCGCCACCAGCTTCGCCAGCGCGTCCGCCGCATGGGCAGCGTCCCGTCCGGTGGCGCGGATTTCCAGCAGCGCGCCCTTGGCGGCGCCCAACATCATCAACCCCATGATCGACGTGGCGCCCACCGATTGCCCGCTGAAGCCGACCTCAACGCGGGAGTCGAACTTCTGGGCGAGCTGCACGAACCGCGCGGCGGCGCGCGCGTGCAGACCACGTTCGTTGATGATGCGCGCGTTGCGGACGACGGGCCCGCCCGTCGAACCGTTCATGTGGTGCGTTCGGCGAGATGGTGCGAGGCGACGGAGATGTATTTGCGGCCGGCTTCCTGCGCCTTGGCCGCGGCTTCGGCGACCGGCAGGGTGCCGCGCACGCTGGCGAGCTTCACCAGCATCGGCAGGTTCACCCCGGCGATGACCTCGATGTCCGGCCGCCGCATGACGGAAATGGCGAGGTTCGAGGGCGTGCCGCCGAACATGTCGGTCACGATGATCACGCCCTTGCCGCGGTCGACCTGCTCGATGCCGGTCAGTATGTCGCGCCGGCGCGCCTCCATGTCGTCGCTCGGGCCGATGCAGATCGATGCGATCGCCTTCTGCGGCCCCACCACATGCTCGAGCGCAGCAACGAACTCATCGGCCAAACGGCCGTGGGTAACGATGACCAGACCGATCATAGAGTGCTCCGGACCCTTACGCGCCGGCAAGGTGCGCCTGCACGTCGCGGTGCGCAAGTCCGACCCGAAGCCCTTGATTCCGAAGCCATTCTGCGATCGCCTCGGCCGCGAACACCGACCGGTGCCGGCCGCCGGTGCAGCCGACCCCGATGGTGAGATAGCTTTTTCCTTCCTGACTGAAACGGGGGATCAGCGGTTTCAACATGTTGGTCACGGACTCGAAAAACGGCTGCCAGCCCGCGTCCCGGGTGATGTAGTCGGCCACCGCCTTATCGCGGCCGGTGAGCGGACGTAAAGCATCGACATAGTGCGGGTTGTCCAGGAACCGCACGTCGAACACCAGGTCGGCTTCGCGCGGCAGACCGTGCCGATAGGAGAACGAGACCACGAATACCGCGAGTTCGGGCGATGCCGCCAGCGCGAACTTCCCGTGCAGCACACGGCGCAGATCGGCCGCCATGAGCGAGGAGGTGTCGATCACCGCATCCGCACGGTCGCGCAGCGGCGATACCAGTCGGCGCTCGTGCGCGATCCCGTCGCTCACCGGCCGATCGAGCGCCAGCGGGTGGCGGCGCCGCGTCTCGGTGTAGCGGCGGCGCAGGATCTCGTCGTCGCAATCGAGGAACAGCAGACGCACGTCGAGCTCGGGATGCGCGATCAGCGCATCGAGCTCATGCAGGAACGGCTCCACGCCGAAATCGCGGGTGCGGATATCGACCCCGATCGCCAGCGGCCGGCCGGTGCTGGCGCCCGGCGACTGCACCAGGCTGGTGAGCAGCGACAGCGGCAGATTATCCACCGCCTCGTAGCCGATGTCCTCCAGAGCCTTCAGCGCGGCGGTCTTGCCCGCGCCGGACATGCCGGTGACCAGGAGAACGCGCTGCCGTTCCGCCGTTGCGCCCGCCGGTTTTGGCTGGGAACCGCTCATGGGCGCGAACTATCCCGTGCGCGCAGCCGCACCGCAAGCCGCAGCTTGGCCGGCGCCGAGGCCTCGAACGGGTCGAGACGGATTTTCGGCACGCTGCGGCCCAGGCAGCGCCAGCGTTGCGGCTTAGGCATGCGCTCGATGTTTGCGCGCGACGTCAGCTCGACCACCAGCGCGAGCGGGACGGACGCCTTGGCGCTGACCGCGACGATCCCGATGCCGCGCACCTCGATCTTGCCGGCGATGGCGCGCGGCGCGCGGGCGACCAGCTTTTCGCCGCGGCGGCCGATGCGCACCTGGTCGTCGGAAACCAGCTTGGCGCCTTGATCGATCAGCCGCAGCGCGAGGTCCGATTTGCCGCTGCCCGACGCGCCGCGCAGCAGCACGCCGCGCCCGCCGATCGCAACGCACGTCGCGTGAACCAGGCGCTCTTCGCGCGCCGGCATTTCAGACGCTGCGAGCGGCGCTGCCACCCCCACCCCGGTTGGATCGCGATGCGATCCAACCCCCCATCGAGGGGGAGGGGGAAGTAAGTAAGCCAACGAACGCTTTCCTATTCCCTCCCCCCTTGTGGGGGAGGGCTAGGG
>Ga0209640_10003612_pt1 | contig 13514 bp, 10 predicted proteins | sample RifCSP10_1_FD_184018 | JGI IMG/M metagenome (GOLD analysis project Ga0209640, IMG submission 184018) | Soil microbial communities from Rifle, Colorado - Rifle CSP2_sed 10_1 (SPAdes) (version 2) | ecosystem: Environmental > Terrestrial > Deep subsurface > Rock core/Sediment | place: Rifle...
CCACCCCGGGCCGCTTCGATCGAAGCGTTAAGCGCCAGGATCCGGGTCTGGCGGGCCACCGTGCGCCCCTGCTCCACGAAACGCTCGAGCGCCTCGGAAGCGCTCGCCAGAGCTTCCGCCTCCACCGCCCCGAGCTCCACCTCCTCGGCCAGCTGGTCGAGCGCCCTGACGCTCGCCCCCAGACGCTCCCGGTGGCCCCGCGCCTGCCGGGCCAGCGCGGCATTCCGCTCCACCGTCTGCAGCGCTCCTCCGGCGAGCCCTTCCGCGATGGCCAGGATCCGGGCCGCGTCGTCGGCCACCGCCCGTACCAGAGCCGCCTGCGCCGTGGCACGGCGGGTCAGCGCGGCGGTGGTCCCGGCGACTTCCTCGGTCGCCGCCGCCATCTGCTCGGTGGAAGATGAGATCTCCCCGGCCAGCGCCGCCGAATCCGAGGCGGCGTGCCGGATCGATCCCACCAGTCGGTTGAGCTCCCGGATCATCCGGTCTATCGCGTCCGTCACCGGCCCGCCGCCGATCCGGGCGACTTCCTCCGGGCTCGCCGTAAGATCGAAGTCCGCGATCCGCCGGGTTATCTCGCCAACCGCTCCCAGCGGCTCGATCACTCGCCGGCTGAGCCAGGAGAGCGACACCCAGAGTATCAGGAGGCAGAGCAGCGCGAAAGCGCCGACCATCACCGGTACCGGCCAGGGAAGATCCCCCGAAAGAAAGGCCCAGACGACGGCGCTGAGGACCACGATGGCGATCGCGCCGCCGACCTGCATCGGCCGGCTGAGCGGGCTTCGAGCTCGGGACATGTACCGTGGATATTAAGTTACTCCCATGACGGAACACCATCCCGACGACGCTTACCGCCCCGACCTGGTCGAGGCCAAGTGGCAGGCCCGATGGGCCGATCGCCGGACCAACGAGCCCGATCTCGACGGAGCGCCCCGTCCGTTCTACAACCTGATGATGTTCCCCTACCCGTCCGCGGAAGGACTCCACGTCGGCAACTTCTTCGCTTTCACCGGCGCCGACGTCTACGGCCGCTTCAAGCGGCTCCAGGGCTTCCAGGTGTTCGAGCCGATCGGGTTCGACGCTTTCGGGATCCACAGCGAGAACTTCGCCATCAAGACCGGAACCCACCCGGCCCGGCTGATTCCGGAGAACATCGCCAACTTCCGCCGCCAGCTCACCCGGCTCGGCGCGATGTTCGACTGGCGCCACGCCCTGTCCACTACCGATCCCGGGTACTATCGCTGGACCCAGTGGCTCTTCCTGCAGCTTTATCACGCCGGCCTGGCCTACCGGAAGAAGGCGGCCGTCAACTGGTGCCCCAACGACAAGACGGTCCTGGCCAATGAGCAGGTCATCAACGGAGAGTGCGAGCGCTGCGGCGCTTCCGTCGAGCAGCGGCTCCTGGAGCAGTGGTTTTTCCGGATCACCGATTACGCCGGGCGGCTGCTGGCCAACCTCGACGACCCCCAAAAGATGGACTGGTCCGCCTCCACCACCACCGCTCAGCGAAACTGGATCGGCCGGAGCGCCGGCGCCGAAATCGAGTTCGCCAGCGATGCCGGCCCGATCCGCGTCTTCACCACCCGCCCGGACACGCTCTTCGGCGCCACCTTCATGGTGCTCGCCCCCGAGCATCCCCTCGTGGACCGGATCACGACCGAGTCGGCGCGGAGCGCGGTCGAAGCCTATCGCCGCGAGGCCGCCGCCAAGGACATCGTGTCCCGCCGAGTCGGGGAAAAGGACAAGTCCGGGGTTCCTACCGGCGGCTTCGCCGTCAATCCCGCAACCGGGAAGCCGGTCCCGGTCTGGATCGCCGACTACGTCCTGATGGAGTACGGCACCGGCGCCATCATGGCGGTCCCGGCTCACGATGAGCGGGATTTCGCCTTCGCCGTGAGACACCGGCTCCCCGTCGTGCGGGTGCTGGCCGGCCCCGGCCAGAACGGCGCCACCCCGGTGCCCGAGGCGGAATCCGGAGACGAGGGCTGCCGCCTGGTGAACTCCGGGGCCTTCTCGGAGCTACCGGCCGAAGCCGGGTTCCGCCGGATCGTCGCCTGGCTCGAGGAGCAGGGGAAAGGCCGCGGAGCCGTCCGGTACCGGCTCTACGACTGGTGTATCTCCCGCCAGCGCTACTGGGGGCCCCCGATCCCGATCGTCTACTGCGGCGCCTGCGGCCCGGTGCCGGTGCCCGAGTCGGACCTCCCGATCCGGCTCCCCGAGATCCCCGATTTCCAGCCCGACGACTCCGGCGTTTCCCCACTGGCCCGCCACAAGGAGTGGTATGAGGTGCCCTGCCCGGCCTGCGGCCGGCCCGCCCACCGGGAGACCGACGTCTCCGACACCTTCCTCGATTCGGCCTGGTACTACCTGCGCTACCTCGCCACCGACGTCCCGGATCAGCCGTTCCACACCGCGCGGATGAAGCGATGGCTCCCCGTCTCCATGTACATCGGCGGGAACGAGCACGCGGTGCTTCACCTTCTGTACAGCCGCTTCCTCGCCATGGTGCTCCACGACCGGGGCTCACTGGATTTCGAGGAGCCCTTCCGCCGCTTCCGGGCCCACGGCACCATCGTGAAGGACGGCTCCAAGATGTCCAAGTCCCGCGGCAACGTGGTGATTCCGGATCAGTACCTGGCCCGGTGGGGCGCCGACACCTTCCGGATGTACCTCATGTTCCTCGGGCCCTACCAGGAAGGCGGCGATTTCCGGGACGAGGGGCTCGCGGGTCCCCGGCGGTTCCTCGACAAGGTCTGGGAGCTGGTGGACCAGGCGGAACGCCGGACTTCCGTGGGTGAGGAGGTCCACCACGCCACCGTGGTGAAGTGGCATCAGACCATCAAGCGGGTGACCGCCGGGATGGAATCCCTGTCCTACAACACCGCGATCGCTTCTCTGATGGAGGTGCTCAATGGGCTGCGGGCGGTGAACTGCGCCGCCCGGAGGATCGTCAAGGACTTCGTGATAATGCTGGCGCCCTTCGCGCCCCACTTCGCCGAAGAGTGCTGGGAGCGGTTGGGAGGCAACACCTCGGTGTTCGACGCGGCCTGGCCCGCCTGGGACGAGGCCCTGACCGTGGAGGCGGAGATCGAGATCCCGGTGCAGGTGAACGGGAAGACCCGTTCCAGGGTCCGGGTGCCCCGGGGGTCCGAAGAGCGGACCGTGGTGGCCGCCGCCCTCCGCGACGCTCAGGTGAGCCGGTTCATGGACGGCAACCCGCCGACCAAGGTGATCTACGTGAAGGACCGGTTGCTGAATCTGGTAGTCAGGGGTCAGTAGTCAGTACTCAGTAGTCAGTACTCAGGGGTCAGGCCCTGACCACTGACACCTGATCCCTGCCTACTCAACCTTGTATACCGCCTGCATCCCGCCCAGCAGGTGCGGGGCCACGTGGCAGTGGAACAGCCAGGTCCCGGGGTTGTCGGCCACCATGTCCGCGGTCACCATCTCCATCGTGTTGACGCTGATGACGTCGGTCCGCATGTGGTGCGCGACCACGGTGTTGCCGTGCCAGTGCGGGGCGTGGACCTCGAAGCCCGTCGTCCCGAAGAGGTACCAGCGGACCCGCTCCCCCCGCCTCATGGTGAGGCCGTTCAAGTGCCCGAATGAAAAGCCGTTCATGGTCTCCCGGAGGTTCGCGATGTAGTACAGGTCGCCGAAATCTCCGATCCGCGGGCGTATCTTCGGATTACCGGCGTAGGTCCTGATATTCTCGTCGAGAAACCAGCTGCCGTTCTCGTCGAACTCGGCAAAGGCCACTACCAGCTCCCGGTCCACATCCCGAGGCGAGCCGTCCGCCCTGGCCTTGCCGCTGGCGGTCACCAGCATCGGCCCGATTAGCCCGGCATGGAGATCGGCATCCTCCCGGGCGTGGGAGTGATACATCCACTGCACCGACGAGACCTCTCCGGGTGCCGGCCCCGCCCGCTCCGGAACCGGCCACAAATAGACGTGCGTTCCTCCGGGCGGCACGCCGTCGTCGGCCTTGTCGGCTCCCGCGGTGCCGTCAACGTAGGGCGCCCCCTCGGAGTCCTTGTTGTAGAACACTCCGTGGGGGTGCATGCTGTAGGGATGGCTGCCGTTGTTTCGGAAAACCACCCGGATCGTATCCCCCACCACGGCCCGCAGGAGCGGACCGAGGATCCCTAGATGCTCCCACTCCGGCGGCCGGGGCTTGAGGGTCGCGAACGTGCTGTCCGTGTACTCCCGGAAGATCGCCTTCTTGAACTTGCGCCCGATCCGGTCCGGGGCCGAGACCATGACCACCGGGTCAAATCCCTCCCAGGGCCGGCCCGTAATCAGGTTGGAATCGGTCGGAGCGTAGTCCCACACCACTTCATCGGCTGCCACGTAATAGGTACGGGTCACGCCGCCTCCAGCGGCGGCACAGCCAGCCCCCAGGATGGTCACGGAAACCAGGACCCCAAGCCGCATTCGTTACCTGCCTCTGATCACGGGGAGCCGCCAATTTAGCCCCAACCGACCTCCCGTCAACGGGCCGGCCGGTTGACCGATCTACGTTTCCCCTCCAACCTTCCCACCAACCACCTGCGGATCCGCCATGCGCCGACTACTTCTGCTCCTCGAACTCCTGGTTCCGTTGCACCTCCCGGCCCAGGAGCGCCATCGCGCCCGGGACCTGGGAGTTGCCCCGGGGATGTACCAGCCCGGCCCCCACAACGCCATCACCGACGTTCCCGGAGTCCGGGTCGGCCATGCGACCGTGGTCTCGGGAGATTCGATCCGCACCGGCGTGACCGCGATCCTGCCCCATGCCGGTAACCTGTTCCTCGAGCGGGTGCCGGCCGCGGTGCACGTGGGCAACGGCTTCGGCAAGCTGCTCGGCTCAACCCAGGTGAACGAGCTCGGCGAGCTCGAGTCTCCGATCCTCCTCACCTGCACCCTCTGTGTCTGGCGCGCCGCCGATGCCCTGGTAGGGTGGATGCTGGAGCAGCCTGGCATGGAGACCGTGCGCTCGATCAATCCTCTGGTGGCCGAAACCAACGATGGGGCCCTCAACGCCATCCGCTCCCGGCCGATCACCGGTGAGCACGTGCGGGCCGCTCTCGCCGCGGCCGACACCGGCGTCGTGCCGGAGGGCAGCGTGGGGGCCGGAACCGGGACCATCGCCTACGGATGGAAGGGAGGAATCGGAACCTCGTCGCGCCGGGCCGCCGCCTCCGGCTTCACCGTCGGCGTGCTGGTCCAGGCCAACCACGGCGGCGATCTCATGATCCTCGGCGTACCCGTCGGCCGCGAGCTGGGCCGGAACGGCCTGACCCGCGGGGCCCGGCCCCGGGGCGAAGACGGTTCCATCATCATGGTCGTCGCGACCGATGCCCCGCTCTCGGACCGGAACCTCCGCCGGCTGGCCTCCCGGGCCATGATGGGTTTGGGCCGCACCGGCTCCGCGGCCCAGAACGGCTCCGGCGACTACGTCATTGCCTTCGCCACCGCGCCCGGAGTCCGGCGGGCTCGCGGTGCCTCCCGACTCCCAACCACCGAGCTCGGCAACGACGAGATGAACCCGCTCTTCCAGGCGGTTGTCGAGGCCACCGAAGAGGCGATCTACAACGCCCTCTTCATGGCCTCCACCACCTCCGGCAACGGCAACCGGGCCGAGGCGATCCCGCTCGACGAAGTCGGCCGGATCCTGGCCCGGCGCGGGGTGGCTCGCTAGACTAGTTCATGCGACGATCCCCGTGGTTCATGCTGTTTCTTGCGCTCGCCTGCCAGGGAGAGCTTTTCGATTACACCCTGCCCGGCACCAAGCCGGGATCGGGCCAGCCACCCACCCCGTTCACTCCCGCCCTCGCTCTTCGCATCGGGGGGACCGGATCGGATCTCGTCGCCGGGCTTGTGGTGGACCCCGACGGCGGGATGATCCTCGCGGGCACGTTCATCGGGAGCGCCGATTTCGATCCCGGACCTGAGGCCGGCGCCCTGACCAGCCTGGGCGGAGCCGACGGTTTCATCGCCCGCTACACTCCCAACGGGTCCCTGGTCTGGGCTCGCCGCTTCGGCGGCGACCGGGACGAGCGGGTCTCCGCCCTGGCCCGCGACGCCGCTGGAAACATTTACTTGGGCGGCGGGTTCGAGGGCAGCACCGCGTTCGAGTTCGCGGGGATTGGCCTGGTGCTCAACAGTCTGGGCGGAGAGGACGGGTTCGTTGCGAAGTTCTCACCGGGCGGATCGCTGCTGTGGGCCCGGCGGTTCGGCGGCGGCGGCTCCGATCGCGTGGCGGCGCTGGCGGTGTCTCCGGCCGGCAACGCCTATGCCGGTGGGAGCTTCGAGGGGTTGGCCAGCGCCTTCCCGGCCGGCGGGGTGGCCATCGTCAGCAACGGAAGCAGCGACGGATTTCTGCTCGCCCTCGGGGCGGACGGGTCGGTGGCCGCTACCTTGCCGATCGGCGGCCCTGAAGCCGACGCCGTCCTGGGGGTCGCGATCTCAGCCGGTGGAAACCCGATTGCGGCGGGCACCTTTCGGGGCGCCTCCGATTTCGCCCGAAACGGTGGAGTCCCGGGGTCCCTGACCGCGCTGGGCGGGAGCGACGTCTTCCTGGCCCGCTACTCCCCCGCCGGACTGCTCCTCGAAATCGAGGCCATCGGAGGGCTGAACGATGAAAGCGTCGTTCCCGGCGGACTCACCCTCGATGGCCAGGGTGGCCCGGTGCTCATCGGCGGCTTTTCCGGTTCGGTGGATTTCGATCCCGGCCCCGGCACCGCGGTGCGGACCCGGGTGGGAGGGGGCAGCGGGGGCCAGGATCTCTTCCTGGCCCGGTACGACGACGCTGGCGGCTTTCTGTCGGTCGCGACCATCGGAGGACTCGGCGCCATCGCCGCCGCCAGCGTGATCGCCGACCCGGATGGCAGCGCCCTGGTCACCGGAGCGTTCTCCGGACCCGTGGATTTCGACCCCGGGCCCGGCCTCCGGGTCCTGACCAGCTACGGGACCCGGGGCGCCACCGATGCGTTTGCCGCCAGGTACACTGCGGCCGGGCTGCTCGCCTGGGTCGGCCAATTCGGAAGCGGCACCGCCGCCGCCGAGGATGCCAATGCCGGAACCGGGCTCGGGCTCGACCCCGCGGGCAACGTCATTGTCACCGGCCGCTTCTTCGGAACCCCGGATTTCGACCCCGGCAACACCGCGTTCCGCCTCACCAGTCTCGGCGCCGCGGACGGCTTCCTCGTAAAGCTCACCTCCTCAGGGTCCCTGGCACCGTGACCTTCCCGCTCGACATCTTGGCCGCGTTGGCCCTCCTCCTCCAGGCTGCCGATCAGCCGCTCCTCGTCACGACCGGCTGGCTCACCGACCGCCTCGGAGACCGGAACCTGGTCCTCTTGCACGTCGGCGCCAGGGCGGGTTATGACGCGGGTCACATCCCCGGGGCCCAGTTTATCGCCCCGACGGTCGAGTGGTCCCGCCCCCGCGTCGAAGGCCGGCTCTTCCTCGAGCTGCCTGACTTGGCCACCCTCGACTCGGCCTTCGAGGCCCGCGGAATATCCGATAATTCGATGGTCGTCCTCTACGCCGCGGACCGGCAGTTCACGCCGGCCTCCCGGGCCCTCTTCACCCTGGAATACGCGGGGCTGCGGGGCCGGGTCTCGATTCTCGATGGCGGGCTGGAGGGCTGGAAGGCCGAAGGGCGCCCCCTGTCGACGGATCTCCCTTCGCCCCGGCCGGGGCGGTTCACCCCAAGGCCCGATTCGACCCTGGTCGTGGACGCCGGCTTCGTCGCCGCCAACCGGTCGAGTCCGCTCGTCCGGATTCTGGACGCGCGGGATACCTCGTTCTACAACGGCCGCGCCACCGGTCAGGGCCGCGACGGGCGGATCCCGGGGGCCGGGAGCTATCCCTTCTCAACCGTGATCGACTCGTCCGGGAGGTTCCACCCGCTGCCGGTGCTCGAGGCGCAGTTCACCGGCGCCGGGGTCGGAGCGGGCCAGGGAGTGGTCACCTACTGCCACATCGGCCAGCAGGCGAGTCTGGTGTGGTTTGCGGCGAGGCTCGTGGGGCTTCCGGCCCGACTGTACGACGGCTCGTTCCAGGACTGGGCCGCGCGGCTGGAGTTGCCGGTGGAAGGACGCCGCCCCTGACTACTGACTCCTGATTCCTGACCCCTGATTCCTGACCCCTGTCTACTCTCAATGCCTCGCGCTGAACCGATCCAGAAACTCTCGCTCCCCCGCCGTCAGGCTCCCGATGCCCTGGGCGCTGATCTTGTCCAGGATCCGGTCCAGCTCGTCGCGGTTGACCTCGTGAAGCTGGTCCCGCCGGATCTTCTTCCATCGCTCCAGGGCGCCGTTGATGGTCTCGAACCGGGGCGCCGGGGGCCGCGAGAGCCGTTGGAACCGCGCCCCGGGGTGGCGCGCCGCCAGGATCCGGAGGAACAGGTACCCGCCCAGAAACCCTCCCAGATGGGCAAAGTGAGCCACGTTACCACCGCTGCCGCTGAACCCGCTCCATAGCGCGACCGCCGTCATCAGGAGCACGAGGTAGCGGGCCTCGATCGGGATGATCCCCCAGATCAGGATCTGGTCCCGGGGCCAGAACCAGGCATAGGCGAGCATCACCCCGAATACCGCCCCCGATGCGCCGATGATGGCCGCGTGCGGGGCCAGGATCAGGGAAAGCAGTCCGCCCATGATTCCGCTGGTGAAGTAAAGCCCCAGAAACGCGCCCCCCCCGAGCCGGCCCTCCAGCCGGGGCCCGAAGAAGAACAGCGCCAGCATGTTGAAGAAGATGTGGCCCAGGCCCCCGTGCAGGAACATGTAGGTCACGAAGGTCCAGGGAGCGACCAGAGCCTCGGAGGGGATCAACACCATCCGGTTGACCAGCTCCGGCGGCAGCGTCCCCATCAAGACGAAGGCAACGACGTTCGCGAGGATCAGCCGGAGCGGCCAGCCCCAGCGGCTCATGAGGCGAGCGCCCTGGCGGCGGGACCTCGATCTCGCACTCGTCCCGACCGGCGGCGGCGGCGGTCTCGCTCGGGAGGCCGGACCGCTCCCCGCAGGTCCACCACCCCGGCGGTCAGGACTTCCCAATACGTCACCGTCTCGGGGCTGGCGGTGACCGCGAGGAAGGCCGAAAAGGGCTGAACCTGCTGGCCGCTCAGCTGCCCCGGGGCCGCCTGCGGGAACGGCGCCACCACGCCGCCGGAATTCCACATTCCCCGTCCGAAGTAGCTCCGGATCAGCACGCTCGACGGACCCGCCGGCAGCGCTCGGACGTTCTCGACGAATCGGGGAAAGCTCCCGGCCCTGAACAGGTACATCTCGACATTGGACACGTAGAAGGCCGATACCGTCAGCCCGGTTTCCCGAAGGTACGCCGCGATGCCCTTGAGCGCCGAAGGCCCCGACAGATCGCCCACCGTCGGCACCACCCGATCCCGCCGCTGGAGCTCCCGCACCGCGAGAAACCGCTCCTCGGTCGCGAGGTAGCTGCCCCGGTTCCCGTCGAGATCGGTCCCAAGGTAGAGCTGCCGCTCGTTGGGATAGCCAAAGCGGGGCGGGCGGCCTCGGCTCGTGAAGGTGATCTCCAGTCCCCGCTCGAAAAACTCGTCGTGAAACCGGCGCAGGGTCGTCCGGTCGGAGTCGGCCAGTGCCACCCCGAGCCGAGCCACCCGCTCCATCAGCTCGGCGTGATTGCGGGCCTGCGCCGCCGGATCACCCGGGGTGATGTCGAGATAGGTGAGGATGTCGTCGAGCGGCTGATCGGTCCACTTGAGGAGCATCGGCGGAGCCGGCCGGCCGTACAGCAGGCAGAGGTACTCCATCCGGTTCCGGGAGACCTCGAACATGGCCTTCAAGAGGAGATGGAGCAGCAGGTTGTCCCGGCGAATGTCCACCAGGATGGCCAGTTCGGGCTTGACCTCCGCGATGTAGGAGAAGCTCTGCTCCGGTCCCACTCCGATGTAGGCTCCCCCCCGGACCCCGAGGCTCCGGAGCGCGGGGAGCACGTGGAGGTACGAGGTCTCGTTCGAAACCAGATTGTCGCTGTCGAAGTATCCGCCCGGCTCGGAAAGCCGCTCCACCAGTCGGGAGAAAGCCGTGCCCTGGCTGGCGGCGGCGTCGGGCCGCACCGGTGGAACCGGGGCCAGCCCCAGAACGAGGGCCTGGACCAGCATTGCCGTCGATCGCGTCACGGGCACCTCGGCTATGAGAGCGCTTGGAGCCTAGCCCCGGGCAAGGCCGGCGGTCAAATGAACCTCACGATCCACTCGCCCACCAGGTACCCGACCACCGCGACTCCCAGCCCCACCACCAGCATGTCCAACCCGCTTCGGATCACCCCTCGCCCGGTGAAGAAGCTCCGGGCCGCCCCGATCCCGAAATGCGACAGCATGGCGACCGCGAATGAAGTCCAGACCGCTGCCGGGGCTCGGCTGAGCAGGAGCGGCGCCACCGGGATGAAGGCCCCGAACGCGGTCGCGACCCCCGTGACCCACCCTTCCCGGAACGGGGTGCTGGTCGCGGTCCCGATCTTGAGCTCCTCCCGCACTTTCTCCTGCAGAGCCCGCTCCGGATCGGCCATGACCGCGGCGGCCAGCTCACCCGCCTGGCCGGCCGGAATCCCCTTGGCCTGGTAAATGAGCGACAGCTCCTCGCGCTCGAGCTCCGGCATCAGCCGGATCTCCTCCCGTTCCATCGCGATCTCGTGCTCGAACACTTCGCGTTCGCTTTTGGCGGCGAGGTATCCCGAGGATCCCATCGAAAGCGCGTCCGCGACCATTCCGGCGAGACCGGCCACGACGACCGCGTGGGTCGCGCCGCTTCCGAATCCCGCCTGGGCGCCGATCATCCCCGCGACCAGGCCGAAATTCGCGGTCAGCCCATCGTTGAAGCCGTACACCACGTTCCGCAGGAAGCCTCCGGCGCCCGTCTTGTGCCAGGGCTCGCCCCGGCGCGGTGCCGGTCCCTCCCCATCCCCTCCCCCCTCCCCTCGGCTCTCGGCTACCAGGTCGGCCAACCGGTCCGCATGCGCCTTCGACTCCCTCGCCAGGGTCAGCGCCGTCGGCGCCGCCACCCCATCGGGCGCCTCACGGTACATCTGCAGGTAGCCTTTGACCTCCCGGCCCTCTTCCTCCAGTAACATCGGGAGCAGGAGCCGAGGGCCAATCCGCCTCCCCAACCAGGCTACCGCCTTGGCCCGCGTCGAAGGCCCGGGGCGCTCGGTCGGATGCCCCTGCTCGGCCAACAGGCGTCGCCACTGCTCCACGTGGCGGTCTTCTACTTCAGAGAGTTGGCGGTAGATCTCGGCCCTGGCCGGATCGGGCTCCGCCCGAGCGAGTTCGCGGTACAGGAACGCCGCGTCCGCTTCGTCGGACAGGTGATGTCGCCAGGATCGGAGCGGGTCGGCCATTCTGCCACATAATACCACACCACCTCCTCCGCCCTGACCCCTGACCCCTGTCCCCTGTCCCCACCTATGCGACTAACCCCCGGTCTAGCGCATCTTTACAGTCGTGCCGACCAGGACCCTCGTCATGGACGCTTTCCGGCTAGCCGACGCCGACCGTGTTCTCCCGGGAGTCAAGGCGGGCGATCCGGCGGCCCAGGAGGCCGTTTACCGGGCGTTCGAGGCCCCGGTCTACAACCTGGCCCGGCGGATTTGCCGCACCACCGAGGACGCCGAGGACGTACTTCAGGAAACCTTCATGGAAGTGTTTCGCAGTATCGGGAGCTTTCGGGGCGAGGGGAGTCTCTGGGGCTGGGTGCGCACCATCGCGGCGAGCAAGGCCCTGATGCGGCTTCGGCGGAACCGGTACCGGGAAACCGACGAGCTGCAGGACGAGGTGGTCCCGATCCGCCGCGATGACGCCGCCCTCAGGATGGATCTCGAGGCCGCGCTGGAGCGGCTCAGCCCGACTTCGCGGGCGGTGGTGTGGCTCCACGACGTCGAGGGTTACACCCACGAAGAAATCGCGGCCTTGATGCAGAAGACGGTGAGCTTTTCAAAATCGCAGCTGGCCCGGGCTCATGCCCGGTTGCGACGTTGGCTGGGAGAGGAGGTGCCGGCATGACCCATCTGACCATGGAACAGCTCCTCGCCTTGCGCGAGCCCGGGCTGGAGCCTGGGGTCCGGGGCTGGCGGGAGCATGTCGAAGCCTGCGAAGCCTGCCGGGCCGAGCTGGAGCGGCTGGATCAGCGGATCGCCCGCCTCCGGGCTTTGCCGGTGCTCCGGCCTCCCCGCAGCCGGTTCGCCGAAGCGCGGAGCCAAACCGGCCGCTGGCGGTTCCGGCGCCGGCTCCGGGTCGTCACGGTGAGCGGCCTCGCCCTGGCCGCGACCGTAGCCCTGGGTGTCGTGCTCGTCCCGGCCTTCCAGAGCGGCTCCACCCGCGAGGCTCTGACGCAGGACCAGGAGCTCGATGAGGTCATCGCTCGCTCTCGCCAGCTGGAGGATCTCATCCAGAGCCTGGACCCGGATCGCGGGGTTACCGACGGCCGGGCCGCCCTGGTCGCCGCGACGCTCGAGGATCGAGTCGCCCGCCTCGATCGGCAGCTTCAGTTGATCAATCTGGGAACCGGCTCGACCCGTTCGCCCGAGGCGCTCGAACTCTGGCGGGAGCGGGTCGGGCTTCTCGATGCCCTGGTGGACGTCCATGCCACCGGCGCCCGTTTCGTGCGGTACTGACCGCAAGGAGTCTCGTCATGATTGCAGTCCGATATCTGTTCGTCGCATCTCTCGCTTCCGCCTCGCTCGGGGCCGGTTCGTCGGCCGCGCAGGAGCCCCCGCCGGAGCCCCGCCGTCGGGTGCTCCTCCGGAGCGACACCGCCGACCGCTTGATCCGTCGGTTTCAGCTGGTCACCCAGCGCCGCGCCCGACTCGGGGTACTGGTGGACACCAGGGCCAGCGCCAACGATTCGCTCGGCGCCACTATCCAGTCGGTCACCCCGGGCGGCCCCGCCGCCAAGGCCGGCATCAAGAGCGGCGACATCATCGTCCGCCTGGACGGCAAGTCGCTCGTCGGCGCCGCTGCAGAGGGCCGCCGGGCCGGTGAGGACGAATCTCTGCCCGGGATCCGATTGGTGGAGATCGCCTCCCAGCTCAAGCCCGACGCGACCATCAGCGTGGAATACCGGCGCGACGGGACCCGCCATACCACGTCGCTCGTCACCGGCGACGAGCCGATCCTGGCCTTCGAGCTGCCGGAGGGAGCGTTCCGATTCGAAGCGCCTCGCATTGAATACGAGCGGGTCCCGGGTGGTTTTGCGCTGGGAACCGGGCGCGGCGGCTTCAGCTTCGAGCTCGGCGGACCCCTCATGGACCTCCAGCTCGCTTCCCTCAATCCCGACCTCGGCCAGTACTTTGGCACCACCGAGGGCGTGCTGGTGATCAACGTGCCGAAGGAGTCCTCCCTCGGCCTCAAGCCCGGAGACGTGGTGCTCTCGGTGGACAGCCGCAAGGCCACCGGGCCCTCGAGCCTGCTCCGGATCCTCCGCAGCTACGAGCCGGGCGACAGCTTCAAGCTCGAGATCATCCGCAACAAGGGTCGGATGACGGTGACCGGACAA
>Ga0209640_10003613_pt1 | contig 13514 bp, 7 predicted proteins | sample RifCSP10_1_FD_184018 | JGI IMG/M metagenome (GOLD analysis project Ga0209640, IMG submission 184018) | Soil microbial communities from Rifle, Colorado - Rifle CSP2_sed 10_1 (SPAdes) (version 2) | ecosystem: Environmental > Terrestrial > Deep subsurface > Rock core/Sediment | place: Rifle...
CCGCCAGGCCGGCGTCGGCTGTTCGGTACCTGAAGGCGTCGAACCCCGGCGAAGACGACCGCCTCGGGGTCGGCAATCCGCTCGTCGGCGTGACGATGGGCATGAGCGCCGACGGCAACACGCTGGCGGTGAGCGCGCCGTACGAAGGCAGCCGCGCGACCGGGGTCAATCCGCCTTCGCCTGGGGCGATCCGCGAAGCGGATCGCCCAGCCAGCACTGCTCGTCGGGTCGCTCCGCGACCCGACCCCGGCGGGACAGGCGGCGGTCAGGCGGACAACTCCGCGGACGCCGCAGGCGCCGCCTACGTCTTCGTGCGCAACGGGTCGACGTGGTCCCAGCAGGCGTATGTGAAAGCCTCGAACGCCGACGCCGGCGACCAGTTCGGCTGGTCGGTCGCGTTGAGCCGTGACGGGAGCACGCTCGCGGTCGGCGCGCAGACGGAAGGCAGCGCCGCGACCGGCGTGAACGGCGACCAGGCGGACAATTCGGCCGGCGATGCCGGCGCCGTGTACGTCTTCGCGCGCACTGGAATCGCCTGGACGCAGCAGGCCTATGTGAAAGCGTCGAACGCGCAGGCCGGCGACCGGTTCGGCTTCTCCGTGACGCTGAGCGGCGACGGCAACACGCTCGCCGCCGGAAGCTACGACGAGGACGGCAGCGCGAAGGGCGTCAATGGCGCGTCCGATGAAGGGGCGCCGAATTCCGGCGCGGCGTACGTGTTCGTCCGCCGCGGCGCGACGTGGACGCCCGAGGCCTACGTCAAGGCGTCGAACACCGTCCGAAACATCGCGTTCGGGTCGGCCGTTGCGCTGAGCGCCGACGGCTCCACCCTGGCGGTGGGGGCGGTCGACGAGACCAACCTGACGCGCGGCATCGACGGTGATCAGAGCAGCACTCCGGACAACTCGGTCTCCGCAGGTTCGATTTACGTGTTCGGACGAACGGACGGCGCCTGGCGGCAGCAGGCCTACGTGAAATCGTTCAACATCGGGCCGACCGATCTCTTCGGCATCCGCCTCGCGCTCAGCGGGGACGGCAGCGTGCTGGCGGCCGGCGCCCCGGGTCAGAACGGCGGCGGCCGCGGCTTCAATGCAAACCCGGAGGCCTTCACCGCGCCGGAGTCGGGCGCGGTCTATGTCTTCCGGCGCGCTGCCGGCAAGTGGTCGCAGCACGCCTACGTCAAAGCTCCCAACGCCGAGCCGTTCGATCAGTTCGGCAGCGCCGTGGCGCTGAGCGGCAATGGCGCCGTGCTGGCGGCGGCTGCGAACGGCGAGGACGGCGGATCGCGGGGGATGGGCGGGAACCAGAGCGACAACTCGGTCCGCGATTCAGGCGCGATCTTCGTCTTCTAGGCTCAGGAGGTGTGATTCACCCATGAAGAGACTGAATCGACGCGTGATCGCCGTTGCAGCCGTTGGCGCCGCGGCGCTGAACTTTGCGCCCGAGGCGGGTCCGCTTCGCGGAACCCGCCCTACGGCGTACGCGTGGGAGACGAGTACCGTCGCCACGAACTACGTCTTCGACGGCACATTCCCGAAGCTGCCGCTGCCGAACAAGTGGACCTTTGGCGGCGTCCAGGCGCTCGCCGTCGACAGCGACGACGTGGTGTGGATGTCCCATCGGCCGAACGATCTCAACGAAACCGAGAACTTCGCTTCGCTCGATCCGCCGCTGGCGGAATGCTGCGTCAAGGCGCCCGCCATCCTGGCGTTCGACCAGCGCGGGACCCTGGTGCACGCCTGGGACACGCAGCCGGGGCACGTGCTGTTGATCGACGCGAAGGAGCAGGTGTGGATCGGCTCCGATACCTTCCGCATCTTCACCAAGGACGGCAAGCTCGTCACCGAGTTCCCGCGTTCGCCGCAGCGCCCGGCGGGGCGGGGTGCTCCGCCAGGACCGGCGATCCCGGCCGGTACGGAATTGATCGTCACCGGCGTCGAAGGTGCGTCATTCGATGAAGCGGCGCGCGAGGTGTACGTGATCGACAACTACCTCGCCGGCCGTGTCCTCGTCTTCGACATGGACACCTACAAGTTCAAGCGCGGGTGGGGCGCCTACGGCAAGCCGCTCAGCGAGATTGGCCCGATGCCGCGGCCGACGTACGACCCGAAGGTGCCGCTCACGACCTATAAGGACTTCCAGGGGCACGTGACGATGATGGTCGCCGGCAACGACGTCTATGTGGCCGATCGGGCGGCAGATCGGGTTCAGGTCTTTACGAAGCAGGGCAAGTTCGTGCGCGAGTTCCAGGTGGCGCCCGACACGCGGGGCGACGGGTCCGCCGTGGGCCTGGCGCTCACCAAAGATGGCCGGAGCCTCTTTGTCGCCGATCACATGAACAACGTCGTCTGGCTCGTGGATCGGCGCACCGACAAAGTCACCGCCCGCATCGGCTACCTCGGACGCAATGGCGGCGGGTTCAACGCGCTGCACATGGTCGCGGTCGACTCCAGGGGGAACCTGTATACCGGCGAAGTCGATCCCAATAACCGCGTGCAGCGATTCCTGCTGAAGTAACAAGGGGCAAACCCACGTGTGGCCAAAGGAGGCGAAATGAAACCGTTACATGCGTCCGCCCTGTGCATTCTTCTCCTCGTCATTGGCGCAAATGTGTGGGCACAAGGAGTCGCCCAGATCAGCGGGTTTGTTCGAGACGAAAGCGGCGCCGTGCTGCCCGGCGTGACGGTCACCGTCACGCAGACTGACACCGGTTTCACGCGCACAGTCGTGACCAACGAGGATGGGGCCTACGCGATGCCGAACCTCGTCACCGGTCCGTATCGACTGGAAGCCCAGCTCCAGGGCTTCCGCACCTTCACACGAACCGGCATCGTCCTGCAGGTCGGGGGCGCACCTGTGCTCAATGTCGAGCTCTCGATTGGTGGCCTCGAAGAGTCGGTCACGGTGGAAGCGTCGACACCACTCGTGGACGTGAGGAGCGCCGGCGTGTCCGAGGTGGTGGAGCAGGAGCGCATCGTCGAGCTCCCGCTCCAGGGCCGCCAGGTGACGGATCTGATCGTGCTGGCTGGGGCCGCGGTGAACACCGGTCCGGTGACGGCCACGCGCGGCCGCTCTGATTCCGTCGCGATCTCGGTTGCGGGTGGTCTCCGCACCGGTGTGAGCTACACACTGGACGGCGCCCTGCACAACGATGTGTATGACAACGGGAATCTCGCGTTTCCGTTCCCGGATGCGCTCCAGGAATTTCAGGTGGCCACCGGCGGGCTGTCCGCTGAAAGCGGGATGCATTCCGGCGCATCGGTCAATGCCGTGACGAAGTCCGGCACGAACCGCTTCTCCGGCGGCGCGTTCGAATTCGCGCGCCATCACCGCTTCAACGCCACCAGTCCCTTCGCGGCGGTCGGACCCGACGGCAAGAGAGCCAGCGATGGCCTCGTGCGGAATCAGTTCGGGGGGACCTTCGGTGGTCCGATCATCAGGGACAAGCTGTTCTTCTTCGGCGGCTACCAGGGCACATTGGCGGAACAGGCGACGGCCGACAACACCGCGTGGGTCCCGACCGCCGCGATGCTGAACGGCGACTTCACCGAACGCGCGTCGCCCGCCTGCAATGCCGGCCGCCAGATCACGCTTCGCGCCCCGTTTGTGAACAACAGGGTGGATCCATCCCTGGTGAGCCCGATCTCGAGGGCCATCTCCAAGTTCCTGCCCACCTCGAACAATCCCTGCGGAGAGGTCAAATACACGGCGCCGATCAAGTACAACAATCCGCAGGGCGTTGCCAGGATCGACTTCCAGCTCAGTCCGAGCCAGACCCTCTTCGGGCGGTACCTGATTACCGCGGAGAACACCCCGTCGACCTTTGAGGAGACCGGCAACGTCCTGACGGTACAGGGCAGGTGGAATCGGAGGGCGTACCGCGAGCACTCGACCGTGGTCGGCCATACGGCGGTGCTCAGTTCCAGCAAGGTCAACTCACTCCGCGTGACGGTGACGCAAGGCGGAAACCATCTCAACGATCCGCCCGTCCAGTTCTTCGATGCCCCGTCACTGGGAATCCCGATATACACCTACGTGCCCGGCATGATGGGGATGAACGTCTCCGGCGGCTTCGGGTTCGCCACGGGAGTGGCCGTAAAGGTGGTCATCAGCAAGGCTTCCTACCAGATTGATGACCAGTACACGTGGATCAGCGGGAATCACCAGTTCGGCCTTGGCGTGACGTCGTCGTACTGGGCCATCGAGAATTCGGACTTTGCGACCTCGAATGGCACGTTCAACTTCCTGGGCCGGCAGACGGGCATGGGCCTCGCGGACTTCGTCGTCGGCGCGCTCGATCGCCTCGATCATGGCGCGCCCAGCACGCTCGACATGAATCAGCGGTACCTCGGGGTGTTTGGCCAGGATTCATGGAGGCTGACGGACCGCGTGACCCTGAACGCCGGGGTGCGCTGGGAACCATACTTCGGGCAGAACATGCCGAACGGCGCGGTCTCGAATTTCTCGCTCGAGAACTTCCGCAACGGCATCGGGTCGCAGGTGTACACGAACGCGCCCACGGGCATGCTCTTCCCTGGCGATTCGGGGGTCAACACGAGGGGCATCAACACCCGGTGGTGGAACATCTCGCCTCGCGCCGGGATCGCGTGGGATGTGGCCGGGGACGGCCGCACGGCCGTTCGATCCTCGTACGCGATGAACTATGACCTGCCGACAGGCCAGTTCATGTACCGTCTCGCGACGGGCGCGCCCTTCAGCAGCCGCACCGCCGTCGACGGCAATCGGCGGTTTGAAAATCCCTACCTCAACTTCCCCGGGGGACAGATTCACCCGATTCCGCAGCCGCCAAGGGCGGACGCGCCGTTTTCCGCCTTCACGCAATTCGTGACGATCGATCCGGACATCAATTCCACGCGGGTCCAGTCGTGGAACGTCACGGTTGAGCGGCAACTGGCGGGCTCGAACCTCGTCTCGGCGAGCTATCTGGGCAGCTACATCGACCGCATCTGGGGTCAGGAGGCGTTGAACCCGGCGGTGTTCATGGGACTGGGACCCTGCACGATCAACAACGTGGCGTATCCAGTCTGCACGGCGTCCACCAACCTCAACCAGCGACGCGTGCTCTCGCTCGAGAACCCCGCGTTCGGACAGGGGCTTGGCGCCCTGAGCCGGATCGTCGCCGCCGGCGAGCAGAGCTATCGAGGACTGCGGCTCTCGTTCCGGCACCGCGCCGCGACCGGGCTGAGCTTCGACTCCAACTACACCATCTCGAACTGCGAGGCCGACACGTACTACAGCGGCGGCTTCTTCAACTACGATGACGGGTATCAGAAGATCGATGATCCCTCATTCGACCGCGGCAACTGTGTGCAGAACCGGACCCACATCGGGAACGTCTCGGTCACATATCAGACACCGCAGTTCGCGGCTCCCGTTCTGGGGGCGCTGGCGTCCGACTGGCGGATCTCCGGCGTCTTCAACGCGCGTTCCGGTCAGTGGCTCACGGTCGTCACGAATCGGGATATCGCCGGCACGGGGATCCTCGGAAGCACCACGACGGAGTGGATACAGCGGGTGAACCAGGTGAGCGACGATGTGTATGGCGCCGACGAGGTCAACAACTACCTGAATCGTGACGCGTTTGCCTTCCCGCAAGCAGGAACGTTGGGCAACCATCAGAAGAACAGCATCGCAGGTCCCGGTTTCCGGAGTGTGGACGTGGCGCTGTCGCGGCTGTTGAACCTCGGCGGAACCCGGACAGCCCAGCTTCGCGTCGAGGTGTTCAACCTCCTGAACACCTTCAACCTGGGTCTCCCGGTAACGGTCCTCGACCAGGCGACCTTCGGTCGTATCACGACGATGAATGGAAGCCCGCGGATCATGCAGTTCGGCGTCAAGTACGGCTTCTGAACGTCCGGCGGGGCAGCGAAGTGTGGATCGTGTCTTGTGAGGAGGCTCGCTATGAGTGCTCGGCGGTTCGCCAATCCGGTCGTCGTTGCTCTGCTCGCGATTCTGATGCCCGCGCTGGCCTTCGCGCAGGCCTCGATCACCGGCGTCGTGCGCGACACGTCGGGTGCGGTGCTGCCCGGCGTGACCGTCGAAGCGGCCAGCCCGGCGCTGATCGAAAAAGTGCGATCGTCGGTGACCAATGACACGGGCCAGTACCGCATCGAGAACCTGCGGCCCGGCACCTACGCCGTGACGTTCACCCTCGGCGGCTTCTCGACCGTCAAGCGCGACGGCGTCGAACTGCAGGGATCGTTCTCGGCCACGATCAACATTGACATGCGCGTCGGGGAGATCTCGGAGACCGTCACCGTGACCGGCGAGTCGCCCATCGTCGACGTACAGAACACGACGCAGCAGCGCGTGCTGAGCCACGAGATCATCGACGCGATTCCGACCGGTCGCAGCGACAAGAACCTGGCGACGCTGATTCCCGGCGTATCGATTGCCGGCGCGATCAGCCAGGATGTCGGCGGCACGCGGGACCAGGTGTCGTCGCAGCTGGTTGTGCACGGGAGCCGCGGCACGGACCAGCGTCTCACGCAGAACGGCGTGTCGCTGGGGATCACGGCCAACGGGGCCAACACGCTGATTGTCGCGACGAATCTCAGCGCGTATCAGGAGTTGACCATCGACACCGGCGCGGTGTCGGCGGAGCTGCCCACCGGTGGCGTGCGGGTGAACTACATTCCGAAGGATGGCGGTAACACGGTATCCGGGACGATGGTGTTCGGCTTTGGCAACGGGGCCATGCAGAGCAACAACTTCACCGACAAGCTGCGGACCGCCGGTCTCGGGACGCCGAATGCGCTGAAGCGGAGCTACGACTACAACCCCGGCATCGGCGGGCCGATTATCCGGGACCGGCTCTGGTTCCATGCGGCCTACAAGAACCAGAGCAGCGAGTCGTACGCGGCGGGCATCTTTGCGAATCGCAACGCGAACAACCCGAATTCGTGGACCTATGAGCCCGACCCAACGAGCCGGCCGTTCAACGTGGTGGACGGGTCGGATCTCCACCTGCGCCTCACCTGGCAGGTGCTGCCGAAGCTGAAGTTCGGCGTCAGCGATCAGGAGTCGGGGTATTGCGCCTGCACCGACGGCATCAACGCCACGACGTCGCCCGAGGCCGCGCTGCACCGCAGGAGCCTCAAGCAGCGGAACTGGATGGCTGACTGGACGGCCCCGCTGACCAATAACCTGCTGATCGACGGCGCCTTCATCAACCGCCACCAGGACATGGTCCGGCACGTGCCGCCCGGGTACGAGAATCCCGCGATGATTTCGGTGACGGAGCAGGCGCTGGGGAACCTCGTCTACCGGACCGTGAACGTGGGCGCGGGCAATCCGAGCCTGCGCAACTCGTGGTTCTCGACCATGTTCATCCGGTCCTCCGTGTCGTACGTCACCGGCGGGCACGTGCTCAAAGCCGGGTTCACCTTCGGCAACGGCAACGAGATCCACATGAGCGGCAACCTGTTGCCCGGGGCGCCTCCGTACAGCTACCGCTTCAACAACGGCGTCCCGAACCAGATCACCCTCTTCGGCTATCCGCAGCGGGCGATCTACACGACCGACTCCGACTCGGGCGCGTACATCCAGGACAAGTGGACGACCTCGCGGATGACGCTGAGTGCCGGGCTGCGCTTCGACCACTTCGCCAACTCGGCGCCCGAATCCGTGGCAGGTCCCACACAGTTGCTGCCGGCACGCAACCTCGTCTTCCCCGCCACCGACGGCGTGAGCTTCAAGGACCTCACGCCCAAGCTCGGCGCCGTCTACGACCTCACCGGCGACGGCAAGACCGCCCTCAAGGTGAGCCTCAACAAGTACGTGCTCGGCCTGAGCTCCGGGGACCCGTTCTTCGGATCGGTCCTGATGCCCATCAACCGCGTCGGCAACGCGACGACGCGCTCGTGGAACGACGCCAATCGCAACTACGTCCCTGACTGCAACCTGGCGCTCCCAGCCACCAACGGCGAGTGCGGCGCCATGGCCAACCAGAACTTCGGCGGCGCCCGGGGCGGCAACGTGTACGACCCGGACATCATGGAAGGCTGGGGCGTGCGGAGCTACAACTGGGAATTCTCGACGGGCGTTCAGCGCGAGATCCTGCCGCGCGTGTCGCTGGATGTGAGCTACTTCCGGCGCTGGTACGGCAACTTCTTCGTGATCGACAACCGCGCCGTGTCGCCGTCGGACGTGACCGCCTTCAGCGTGACGGCGCCCAACACCGACTCGCGGCTGCCGAGCGCGGGCGAGAGGATCTCCGGCTTCTACGACCTCAATCCAAGCGTGGTCGGCCGGGTCGACAACTACGTCACCAGAGCCTCGAACTACGGCGACCGGAGCGAGTCATGGTCCGGCGTCGACGTCAACCTGAGCGCGAGGATCCGGGGCGGCCTGCTGCTGCAGGGCGGCAGCAGCACCGGGCGCACCAGCACCAACTCCTGTGAGGTCCGCGAACAACTCCCCGAGACGGCCATGCTCACCCCCTTCTGCGACACGTCGACGCCCTGGCTGACGCAGGTGAAGTTCGTGACCGCCTACTCGGTGCCGCGCATCGGCGTGAACGTCAGCGGCACGCTGCAGAACCTCCCGGGTCCGGCGCTCAGCGCGACCTACGTGGCGTCGAACGCGATCGTGACGCCCTCGCTCGGGCGACCGCTCTCCGGTGGCGCGGCCAACGCGACGGTGAACCTCATCGCGCCGGCCTCGGCCAACTTCGATCGCTACACCCAGGTTGATCTGCGGGTCGGCAAGTCCATCCGGGTCGGCACCCTCAGGACGGCGGTGAACCTCGACATGTTCAACGTGCTGAATGCCAGCTCGGTGCTCGCGCTGAACACCGTGTTCGGTGGCGCCAGGCCGTGGCTGACCCCGCAGTCGATCATGCAGGGACGACTGATCAAGATCAGCGGGCAGTTCGACTTCTAGATCGGGCACTGCCATGCGTAACCGCTCTTGTGCCGTTCTGCTACTGCTGCTGGCGGCCGCTGTCCCCGCCGGTGCGCAAATCAGCCTGGTCGGGGACTGGAGCAGCCGTGTCCACGAAGATTCCACGCGCAACGATCCGCGAATCGGTGAGTTCGGGGGTATCCCGCTGACGCCGCAGGCGTTGGCCCACGCTGACGCATGGGACGAGTCGCGGCTGACGGTCATCGAACGCCAGTGCGTGCCGAACGGCGCGGCCTGGGCCTTTCGCGGGCCGGCGCAGATCCGGATCTGGGAGGAAAAGGATCCCACCACCCAGGACGTCGTCGCCATCAAGACCTTCATCGCCACCTTCTCTCAGACGAGAACCATCTGGATGGACGGCCGCCCGCACCCGGGGAAATACGCCCCGCACACGTGGCAGGGCTTCTCGACCGGAACATGGCGCGGCAACATGCTGGAGGTGAAGACCACGCATCTCAAGCGCTTCTTCCACCGGCGCAACGGCCTGCCGCAGAGCGACCAGGCCGTGCTCACGGAATATTTCATCCGGCACGGCAACAACTACCTCACGCACGTGACGATGGTCGAAGACCCGGTGTACCTCACCGAACCGCTGGTGCAGAGCCAGAATTTCGTGCTCGTGGCCAATGTGACTCCGGCAACGTACCAGACGTGGACCGTGTGCCTGGCACAGGAAGAGATCCCGGGCCGGCCGCGCGGATATGTGCCGCATTACCTGCCCGGCACGAATCCCTACGTGAGGGAGTACTCGACCAGGTTCCGGCTCCCGTTCGAAGCAACGCGCGCGGGCGCGGAGGCCATGTATCCCGAGTATCAGGACAGGCTGCGGCGGATGCTGCAGGCGCCGGTCGCGGCCCCGGCGGCGATGGCCAGTGCGCCGGTCCCTGCGCGCGCCCAGACCCAGGCCGAGCCCGAGATCGTACAGGTGGCCACGGACGTCTATATGATCGGCGGCGCCGGCGGAAACGTCACCGTCCACGCCGGTCCTCAAGGCTTGTTCGTCGTGGATGCCGGTGCCGAGATGTCGACCGCGCAGCTGGTGGCCGCCCTCCGCGGGATTTCGGACAAGCCGATCCGCTATCTGGCCAACACCAGCGCCGATGCCGACCACGTCGGCGGCAATGTCGCCGTGAGGGCGCTCGGCCAGGCGATCCGGACGCGGGAGTACATCGAGGAAGGGGCGGTCATCATCGCGCACGAGACAGTCCTCCATCGTATGAGCGCGCCGACCGGCGAGCGGTCGCCGACGCCGCCAGCCGCATGGCCGACCATGACATACGCCACGGGGCAGCAGGATCTGGCGTTCAATGGCCAAGCCATCCAGCTCGTGCGTTTGCCCGCGGCGCATACCGATGGCGATACGGTCGTCTTCTTCCGTCGATCTGACGTCGTTGCGACCGGCGATATCTTCGACCCCACGCGATATCCGGTCATCGACCTGGCGAAGGGGGGCAGCATCGACGGGGAGATTGATGCGATCAACTGGCTGCTCGACCTGCTCGTCCCTGGGGAAAAGGAGGAGGGCGGGACGATGGTCGTGCCGGGGCACGGGCGCGTGTGTGACGAAAGCGAAGTCATGGAATACCGCGACATGCTCACCATCGTTCGTGACCGCGTGAAGGCCATGGTTGACAAGGGGATGACACTGGAGCAGGTGAAGGCGGCCAGGCCAACGTTCGAGTACGACCCTGAGTACGGCGCGAGCGAGGCCTTCGTCGAGGCGGTGGTTCGCGGTGTGCAGGTGCGCCGGTGAGTAACGGGCTCAGGGCACGAGCGGCGCTCGCGCTCGCAACGCTCGTCGCCCTCGCGGCCGCCGCGCCTCTCGGCGCGCAGCGCGGCCGAGGCGGCGAGCAGGCCGCGACGCCGCGGCAGGCGGCGCCGGTGGATCTGACCGGCTATTGGGTCTCGGTGGTGTCGGAAGACTGGCGCTACCGCATGGTGACTCCGCCGAAAGGCGATACCGGCGGCGTACCGCTGAATGCGGAGGGCCGGCGCGTGGCAGGCGAGTGGGACCCGGCGCGCGATGCCGCGGCCGGTGAGGCGTGCCGCGCGTATGGCGCTCCCGGCCTGGTTCGTCTGCCGGGGCGGATCCACATCACCTGGCAGGACGACCGGACGCTGAAGATCGAAGCGGACGCAGGGACACAGACGCGGCTGCTGCTCTTCGGTGGCGATCCGCCACCGGCGACGGCCGACCGCACCTGGCAGGGTGTTTCCACTGCCGCGTGGGAAGGCGGGCGCGGCGGCGGAAGCCCCGGCGCGCCGCGCTGGGGGACCCTGCGCGTGGTGACCACGCAACTGCGGCCGGGGTACCTGCGCAAGAACGGCGTGCCCTACAGCGAGAACACCGTGTTGACCGAGTACTTCGACCTGCACCCGGGGCCGCGCGAGGCCACGTGGATCACGATCACGACCATCGTGAACGATCCGAAGTACCTCGCGCAGGAATTCATCACGAGCACCGACTTCCGGAAAGAGCCGAACGGCTCGAAGTGGAGCCCGACACCGTGCCGCGCCGACTGATCGCGTGCGGTGCCTCCGTGCGGCGGCCCAGCGCCGCCTATAATGAGGCGCCGTGATGTGGCGTGGTGGGATGCTGGCGCTCGCGTTGGTCTGCGCTGCGGGAGGCACCGCCGCCGCACAGTGGCTGTCGCTGCCCGTTCCCGGCATCCCGCGCAATGCTGACGGAACCCCCAACCTGAACGCGCCGGCGCCCCGCACGCCGGACGGCAAGCCAGATCACTCCGGCATCTGGGGAATGTTGCGCTCCGAAAACGCCAATCCCAATTTCAACCTGCTGCCACGTGGGACGGAGGCGCCGATGCTGCCGTGGGCGGCCGAACTCTACAAGCGGCGCGTGGACACCTTCGGCTACGACAGGCCGATGACCACCTGTCTGCCGCACGGCGTGCCCGATGCGATCACGTCGCCGTATCCCTTCAAAATCATCCAGACGCCGCCCGTGACCCTCCACCTGTACGAGGAATTCACGCACTATCGCCAGATTCACACCGACGGGCGGCCGCTGCCGGTCGATCCGAACCCGCAGTACTACGGCTACTCGATCGGCCGGTGGGAGGGCGACACGTTCGTCGTCGACACCGCCGGCTTCAAGGAAGGCAGCTGGCTCGACAACGACGGCCACCCGCACACCGATGCGCTGCGCACGACCGAGCGCTTCCGCCGGACCAATTTCAGCGCCATGGAAAACGCGGTCACCATCGACGACCCCAAGGCGTACTCCCGGCCCTGGACGGCGCAGACCATGCGCCTCGCCCTGCAGCCCGACACGGAACTGCTCGAGCATCTCTGTGAGAACAACAGGGACCTGGAGCGTCTGCGCGAGATCTGGAAAGAACGGGAGCCGGCCGCTTCACCAGCCGTTGCCGGGAGACAATGATGAGAGCAAGGCCCGGGGAAATCCGCACCGAGGCGAACTGACGACGAGGCCCTTATGCGCAGCCACGTGTTCATCCTTGCCGGAATCGTGGGCCTTCTTCTTCTCTCGAATTCCACGCGTGCGCATCATGGAGCGGCCTCGCTCTATGACGTCAACAAGGAAACCACGCTGAAGGTGACGATCACGGAATTCATATGGACGAATCCGCATGTGGAGGTCGGGATCGCGTCCGTCGAGGACAAGAGCGCCCGCTGGCTGCTCGAGCTCGGCTCCCCGCCGAACATCGCCAACCGGGGCTGGACCAGCAAGTCGCTCAAGGTGGGAGACGTGGTGACGGTCACCTTTAACCCTGGCCTGCGGGGGACGCGGATCGGCAGACTCCTCAAGGTGGTCCTGCCGGACGGCAAGGAACTGCGGGCATGAGGGCGCTACGCCTCCTCATCGTGACGGCGGGATTGCTGGCGGCAGTCGTGGCAGGCTGTGCGGGAGGAAGTGCACCCCCGGCGCCGGCCGCCTCCGCCGAGGCTTCGGCGCCCAAGGCGCCGCGCCCGGACGTGTCGGGTACCTGGGTTCACCCGGGCGGCCCGGGGGGCGCGTCGCTGCGTCCGGCTGAGGGCTTCCCGCTCACACCGTGGGGCGCCGAACGCATGAAGGCGGAGAAGCCGACAGCCTCGAGCGACTTCCGCGAGACGACCGACCCCGCGGTCCTGTACGCCGACCCGAACGGGTACCCGCGGATCCAGATGCATCCGATGAAGTTCAAGCTGGTGCAGACCGACGACTACGTCTACCACTTGTGGGAATACAACCAGAACTGGCGTCAGATCGCGATGAACAGGGAGCATTCGCCAGACGCCCCGGCGACGTGGTACGGCAACGCGGTCGGCAAGTGGGACGGCGACACGCTGGTGGTCGATTCGACCGGGTACAAGACCTCGACCTGGCTCACGTCACAGGGCCTCCCCCATACCGAGGACCTGCACATCGTCGAGCGTATCCGGCGGGACGGCAACACGCTGGTCTGGCACTTCACGTTCGAGGATCCCGGCGCGTTCATCAAACCCTGGTCGGCAGAGCTGCAGTACGCGCGCGTCGAGGACGGCGCGATGATCGAAACGATCTACACGATCTCCGACGAGCTGCGCTTTCGCGAACGCTTCCTTGGCGTGCCGTCTCCGATTCCTATTCG
>Ga0209640_10003617_pt1 | contig 13509 bp, 12 predicted proteins | sample RifCSP10_1_FD_184018 | JGI IMG/M metagenome (GOLD analysis project Ga0209640, IMG submission 184018) | Soil microbial communities from Rifle, Colorado - Rifle CSP2_sed 10_1 (SPAdes) (version 2) | ecosystem: Environmental > Terrestrial > Deep subsurface > Rock core/Sediment | place: Rifle...
GCATTGTTCTCCTCCTCAGGAAGACGTCTTGTGTGGCGTCCATAACGCAGTCTCCATGTTTGCTGCCCCGTGGACATTATGTGACCTCAAGGGGCAAGCGGCCCAGTTCTCCGAGGCGACGTTCAAGACGCTGCTGGCGAATGAGCGCTTCCAGAGAGCGATGGATGAGCCCCGTTTTTGTCTTGGCTTTGGTCAGAGCCAACGCATGCTTCATGGGTCTGTCGTCAATCTCCAACGTAGTCCCCATAGCGAATCCTCTTTCAGGCACAAAGGTAACAAGAATATTAAGACAGGTCAAATTTCCGTTGGGACTTCCTCATGGAGAACCGATGGGCAGGGCCTGATCTGATCCTCGGGTTGTCCCCTACCACCTATGCTCGCCGCTCGGCTTCTCACTGGCTTCCCTTTTCGGCGTAAAGGTGGCGGCAGGCAAAGGCGCGACGATCATCACTGGTTCGCCCGTAACCTGGTTTCTCGCCGTTACTTCAATGCTCAAACCGGAGAGGTCTTTCCTTCCCTTGTCAAGCTCGAAGAATAGGAACCCCGCGCGTTCCTTGCTCGGGGTGATTATCCCGTCTTGAAAGCCTTTGGCTGCGAAGTCCTGAACGAGCTGCTTGTTGACCTTATTTGTATGCATGGCCGAGGCCACGACAGCGATCGGGATGCCGATGATGGGGACGATCAGGCTCCAACCCAGGGCCCTGCCGACAGCACTCCGTTCAGCCTTGCTGGCCGCCTCCTCGGACGTGAAGGACTTCAGTACGGCGGCGCCTCGTACGATGATGTCCGTGGCCTTGACTTCATAGGGTTCTTGCCCCGCGTTCTCCACTTGGATCAGAAGCGGCAGAACGCCCTCCTCGACCAGTTTCGTGTCGAAGGCCTCCTGGCTTTTTTCCGGTGTTGCGTACTCCTGCACAAGGAGAGTTAACTCCCCCTGTACCGCCTTCCTCACGTTCGCTCCGGAAGATTCCGGTCTTAGCGGTAACCCTCTTGACGCGACAGGGTCGTAGGTTGCGCATCCAGCAAAGAGGACCGCCGTAATCAACGAGAACCCCACAATAACGTTCCTTTGTTTCATGATCCACCCTCCTGTCCGATGTGACGTTGTTTGATGACTCTTTCTCTTCAAAGGCGCCTTACTTGGAGCCCGTCGTAACTTGGCGGGGCGGCCGCCGAGAGAGGTCTGCCTGCTCCCTGATGATGGTGTGCCGAGTCTGCCCCCTCCTGCACAGGTGACCGAGTCAACATCATTCGTCTCTCTTGAAGACTTTGCTGGCGATGCACTTTCTTCGTGCAGCATAGAAGGCACCGAAGGCGATATAAATTGCAAGCGACCATGGGAACAGCAACAACGCCCCGACCAATACGCTGTACATTCATTCCCCCTCCTCTCGTCTGAAGCCCTGGTTCACGATTAAGCCCACTTGCCGACTAGGATCCCGGATGGGCCAGGAAGCACTGATGACAACTCTTTAGAGCAATGAGGATGCCATTGCAGAGGACTTTAAAAAACAACTAGTTAGAAGACTCGTGGGTGAGTGAACAGAAGTGGGTGGGTGCGGAATCGTCTAGGAGTGGGGGAAACCTCGGCAGTTGGGGGTCCGTTGGTCTCGGCTACTCAAAGCGGGCTGCGACAGGTGGTGAGAAAGGAATCATCCGGTGTTGTGTGGGATCTCGACACCAAGGTGTATAGGGCCGGGTAATCGATCTTGGCATTGTGGCGCTTGTCAACCGGGATGTAGTTGTGGACCTGTATCTCGTCGATAGATGCCCAGGCAAGTTCTTTCCTGAGGAAGGCGAGATCCGTGCTGGCCTTGTGATCCTCGAGCTGGACGGCGAGGATGCGCCGGCCCTGCTGCGATATGGCGGCGGCCCGGCGCACGCCCGGATGGTGATTGGCAGCGCATTCGACAGTAAAGGGATACAGCGTGCCGCGCGGGTCTTCGATCCGTGCAGCACAGCGGCCGAGCAACCACAGGCGACCTCGGTCGTCGAGGTAACCGGCATCCCCCGTCCGGTGCCATGGACGGCCGTCCACGGTGAATTTGGTCTCGTCGTCACCATATCCATGAAGGTAGCCGGGCAGAACGTGATTGCCGCTAACCACAATCTCGCCTGCCACCCCAGGAGGCAGGCAGGTCGCCGGGAATTCCGTTCGGGTGTATGGACCGATCGGTATGCCCCACTGGTCTCGCAGGATTCTAAGCTCGATGGCTGGCACTGGATGGCCGGCGAGGAGACCCCGCCCGGCGAGCATAGCGGCCACATCTTCAGCACCCATCGCGTGGTGCGCAATCTGCGCAATCGGCTCGGCTTCAGTGGAGCCGTAGACCGCAATGATCTCGGCCTGTGGAGCTAGCGACTGCAGCTTGCCGAGCAATCGCGGGAAGACCGGCGCGCCGCCGCTGAAGACCTTCCTGAGGCCCGGAAGGGTCAAAGTGCGCTCCATGCAGTAATCCGCCAGGCATTCCAGGAGCGCAGGCGAGGCAACGGCGCGCGTGGGGTGGTGAGCGTGTATCTGCTTTACAAGAGGGGCGGGATCGATACAACCCGGGCGCCGCAGATCGGCGTCCGGTATCAGACTTGTGATGCCGGACGCAAGATTGGCCAGAACAAATATTGGCAGAGCGGTCAGATCGATCTCGCCAGGCGTCAGTCCAAGGCTCTGTTCCAGTACCCGGTGCTGGGCCATCAGAAAGCCATGGGTTCGCACGGCCGCCTTGGGCTGGCCGGTGCTGCCACTGGTGAAGGTGAGCAGCGCTGGAGTCTCCGATGCGCATGGGTAGATCTGTTCATAGGGTGCCAGGCTATCGGAGCTGGCCCACCTCGCGGCGCCAGGCACCGGGACGCCGATAGCGAACTTAATCGGGATGTGTCGCAGGGCCGGTGAGAGGAAACGTAATAGATGCACCTTGGAGCTGGCAATCAGCCCTCTTGGTGGGTACAGCGCGCAGGAGCGGTCGATGTGGTCCGTTCCTGCCGAAGGGTCCAGAAACATGGCCACCAGTCCCAGGCGAAAGATAGCCAACAACGCGATGTACAGCTCGGCGGACATAGGATGAAAGACCAAGACAGCATCGCCGGGCCGCAAACCGGCGCCGCGAAGCAACGCTGCAGCCTGCGCCGAGGCGCGTTCCAGCCCGGCGAAGGCGAGAGCGCGACTACTGCCGTTCCGCGTCTCCAGGATGGCGACGGCCTCGGGACAGGTGGTAGCACGCTCTTTCAGCATCTCGACGATGTTCATCGCTATCCCCTCACCCTTCCCCGCTCCCCAATTGGGCGGAGACGATCTTATTGCGAGATTTTCTTACTCAGGGCACCAGCGTCCTGGCGAATAGGGTGTAACGCCGGATCGTGTGCGCATAATGGCAGCTTATCTTCCGAGAGTGATTGGTCTCGATCATGAGGGCATGGATGACTCGAGTGTAGCCGAGCCTCCGGGCGATCTCATGCACACGCGCAATCAACAGGCTTCCCAGGCCGGCACCGGCGTGCTCGGGCACCACGGCAACGGTTTTGAGAATGACCGTGTCAATTGCCTGTCCCCGTCTGGCCTGTAACAGGTCCGGCAGCGCGAAGACGAAGCCGATTGGCCGCTCCCCGAGCTCCGCGATGAGCACCATCTCGGGCCGCACCAAGCGCAGCATGGTGCGGTACTGGACATTGAATTCCGCCTCGTCGATCGGCGCGTAGAGGAAGTTGCTTTGGAAGCTGCTTCGGGAGAGGGTGTAGATGCAATGCGTGTCATCCTCGAGGCGCCGCAAGTCCAGCGGCCGGATCCGGACGCCCTGCGCGCTCAGGCGAGCGCCCACCTCTTCCATGCGCGGATCCTCCCGGCTGAGATCGTTATTGATCGCCGAGCTGTAGTGGGCTAGGGGGGTGAAACCGGCTTCAAGGAAATGGCGGGGCCAGTCGTCGGGGTTGTCCGGTTCCAGGAAAAAGACTGGCTCGCTGCCTCGCTCGGTGATAAGCCGGTAGCGTCGCCAGGTATTGCCGTCCATCGGACCGACCGCCAGGGTGCAGCCGCGCGCCGCCAGTTGTTCGCAGGCGTGCTTCAAGAGGCGGTGCGCGGACATCGCATCACGGACGGCGTAATGGCCGATAATCCCAAGCTGGTGTCCCGGCAAAGGCGGTGTGCGGCGCCACCAGAGGGAGCAACGCCCCACCGTCTCGCCATTGTTGCTTACCAGGATCCAGTGCTCATCGCACGCGTGTCGAACCAAGTCTGCAGGATCCAATGGTGTTAAATCGCCTGCTCTACTCCATTGCTCCTGCTCCTCTGGCGCTCTGACGGCGATCAGTTGATTCATGTTCCATCACTCCTTTATGCGAACGTCACACGTGCCGAAGTGCATCCGCGATGGGGATGCGCGTGGCGCGCCACACCGGCAGCAGGCAACCAGCCGCTGCGGTCAGGGCGCAGAGTAAGAGCACCTGCAGCGCGTCGCGGAGGCCGAGCTCGATGAAGATGCGAAAGCTCCGAGTGATTCCCGGGGCCGGAGGCATGGCAACCCCTTCACGCAACGGCCCTGCGGAAAGCGCACAGCCAGCCAGAAGCCCAATGAAGCCCCCCAGGACACCCAGCGCTATCGCCTCCAGGATGTGGCCGAGCGCAATCTCCAAGCGGCTGTCCCCGCTCGCGCGCAGGGTGCCGATTTCGGCCGTGCGTTCCATGACGGTCATCGAGATCACATTGAAGATACCGAGGAACACCACCAAGAGAATGATGCTCCGGATGAAGCTGAACTGCGCGTCGAGCCAGTCCACTGCGTGCCGATAATACACTTTGTCCAGCTCGTCAAAGGGAACCGCCTCCAGCTCCGGCAGCGCAGCCGCTGCGGCCATGGCGAAGGCGGGCCAGAGTTCAACCCCAGAAAGCGCGACCGAAATTGATTCCACTCGGTCCGTCCCCAGGAGCCTCTGCGCGATCTTGATGGGAAGACGGAACGCGCGGCTATCGAACTCCTGAGACCCCGTATGGAACACCCCTGTGACGATGACCCTGGCGCTGCGGATGGTCATCGTTCTGTCTCGCGCGACCAGGAGAACTTCGTCTTTGACGTGAACGCCCAAGCCCTGTGCCAATCCTTGCCCCAGCACGATCCCGTCCGCCCGGTTCTCGAAGTTTCCTCCTTCCGTGAAGTTCAACTGGTCGAAGAAGCGCGCCTCCGCGATGCCGTCAATCCCCTCTCCCTGCCCCGCCACGGCGCCCCCTCCCGCCATCACCATTGCGCTGATGGTGAGGCGTGGGAAGAGGTCCACGACGCCCGGCAACGCCCGCAGCCTTTCCATGACCGGCTCGGGCTTCTGGATCCACTTCTCCCACGGGCGGACGTGCGCCACTCCGCGGTAGCCCCGGACATACAATTGACCGTGGCCCCAGCGGGCGCGGATCGTATTGGCGCGGTATTGATTCATGAGCCCCCGGTTGAAGCCCATGAAGACGAACAGTCCCATTGCGCCCATGGCGACCGTCGCGAGCGCGTACATCGAGCGGCGTCGGTTGCGAAAGACGTTTCGCAGGGCCAGCCTGAACAGGATCGGCACGCGCCTCATTTGATCACCCTCCCATCGGTGAGCTGGACCACGCGGTCAGCGGCGGCGAGGATGCGAGGATCGTGGGTGGAGAAGACGAAGGTGACGCCACGCTCGTGGTTCAGCCGACGCATCAGGTCCATTACCGCCAATCCTGTGGCCTGGTCCAGCGCGGCGGTGGGTTCGTCTGCGAGTATCACGTCGGCGTCTCGCACCAGCGCCCGAGCGATGGCGACCCGCTGACGCTGGCCGCCTGACATGCCGTTCGGCCGCTGGTCGGCTTGGGCGCTTATGCCCACCGCTTCGAGAGCCTGGAGAACCCGCCGCCGCACTTCCACCCCGGGCATCGTGCGCCTTAGGAGAAAGTACTCGACGTTTTCGTAGGAAGTGAGGACGGGAATGAGATTGAAGGTTTGGAAGATGAAGCCGATGCGTTCACGCCGCAGACGGGTGCGCTCTCGTTCACTCATGCCCGAGACCTCAGCCCCATCAAGGCGGACCGTGCCTTCGCACGGCCGCTCCAGCAGGCCAAGGATGTTCAGCAACGTAGTCTTTCCGGAGCCGGAGGGGCCGGAGATTGCCATGAACTCGCCCTTCCGCACGTTTAGGTCAACTCCGCAAAGGGCCTGCACACCGTGCCGGTCGAGATTGTAGCGGTACGAGACACCCCTGACCTCATACAATGTCATCGCCCAAGACCTCCGAAGTGATGGATGTGCGTTTCCCGGGGAATACCCTGTGGCTCATCGGGCGCTCCAGCCTGGTGAAAGCGGGCTGGGGACGGAACAGGACGGAGAGGATGACCAGGACGACGGCGATCCCCAGATGCGCGGCCAGCGTGGTCGCGTCTGATTTGAGAAGGGGTTTCAATAGAAGAAAGGCGCCCAGGGGGATGAACAGATTGTCCAGTCCTCGCCATGCAATCGCTTCGAGCAGCATGACGAGGAGCGCAAGGGTGAGGGCGATGACCACGGATTCTGCGCGGCCGGTGTTCGTGAACAGGAGCAGGGGAACCTGGGTGCTGAGGAAGGCGACGATCAGGAAGGCAGCGGAGCCCTCTACGCTCTTCTCCCCGTCACCCGCAGCATAGCGCAGTGTCCCGTAGCGCTTTCCAATCAGGGCGGCGCCGGAATCGGCCAGGGCCAGGATGAGCATGGGGATGCAAAACGTTATCGGGTCACCGGCCGACAGGAGGAACACCAGGCCGACGGCCAAAGGAAAGTAGATCTCCCCGATCGACTGCCGCGCTACGCCGTCAATGACCCCGCCGAGGAGTGTTTGCAGGGGTTGGGAAAGCCTGAGGGAAGTCAGGAAGAGGGTAAACACGACGGTCAGCAACAGGACGGGCCAGGTTGTCGCGAACAGCCAGGGAAATGTGAGCGTGACCAGACCCATCCCTATGTGGAGCAGCTTCCGCACCAGTTCCGGGTCCTTCGAGCGCGAACGCCGATAGGCGCTCAGACCGACCATCAGCACGCCGAAGATGCTCACCACGAGGCACATGCCCAGCCAGGGATTCACCATCAGATGATCTCCTCCACAATGAAGGCGCTGTAGAAAAACGCCTTGTCTTCGCGTTGCAGCCGCCGGGCGAGTTCGGTCAGGGGGCGGAGCCGATCCGCCATATGGTCAGGTCGGCGGCGCTCGACGAGCATGTTCCAGTATGCCAACCGGCCTCCCCTGCGACCAGCGCGCACCACGCGCTCCAGCAGGCCGTGATAGTCATCCAGGGACATGTATTCAAAGACATCGCTCAGGTTGTAGCGGTCAATCCTCCCTTCCTCACACGTCTCCAGGAAATCCTCGAGGGTGGAGCATCGCCACTCGAGGCGGTCAAGGCGGGCGCGAATCGCTTCGAAATTCTCGGGGCGCAGGGCATAGGGCAAGGTGACGGTGTGGCGACCCGTCAGGATCCATTGCAGGTACGGATTATCGGCGGGGTTCAGGTCAGTCAGCGCGTAACGAGCCCTTTCCAGGAGGCGCCTCGCCACCCCTCCATCGACGTATCGGAAATGACCAGGATCGCGGCCGACCCGCGCCATCACAAAGCGCGAGAAGAAGAATCGAAACAGCAGTTTCCAGCGCCACGTATCCCACTCCCCATAGTAGAAGTCCTCGCGCTGTTTCTGCGCGCCACCGTGGAGCAGACGCTCGACCCGCTCCCTCGAGTGGATGAGTGGCAGGACCCAGGAGCGGAATAGGGTGAAATACTGCTCGAACCTGCCCGCTTCACCGATACCCTGTCCGATCTCGGTGGGGCGAGCATCCCAGAAACTTTGGCCCTCGGCGGAAAGCAAGGCGCGGCAGCGGCGGTAGAGCTCGTCGCGACGGCGGCTGGGCAGCGAACCCATGAGTTCCAGCATCTCGCAATGGTTGAGTTCGCGGTAGGCGGCCACCCGCAATTCCAGGCAGGCGAGTTGCGCCGGATTCACATCCACAGCAATGACCCGTCCCGGGCTTCGGCTGAGCATCGCCAGGGTGTTGTCGCCGGCGGACGCGATCGACACGCAGATCTGTCCTGGACGGATGTCCAGGGCCTGCAACAGGATGTCGGCGTCCTCCCAGCATTGGGCGTAGCGGATACAACCGAAATCGGTCCTCTTCACCGCGTTACGACGCATGGTCTGCCTCCCGCTCGGCGGGTTCGACACGGCGGACGACACCACTGCTTCCGTCAAGTTCGACCCAGTCGCCGTCTTTCAACCAGCGGGTGACACCGGCGATAGATACAATCGACGGAATGCCCATTTCTCGGGCCACGATGGCCGAATGCGAGAGCAGACTGCCACGCTCAACCAGCAGTCCCGAGGCGGAAGGAAAGAGCATGACCCAGCCGGGATCGGTGCGTTCCGCGACAAGGATTTCACCATTCAGCAACTTCGCGTTCCTGGGATCGGTGATGACCCTCACCGGTCCGCGTGCGACGCCCGGGCAGCAGCCGATCCCCTTGCGCTCACTCTCGGTCACCCCCCCCAGCCCAATCCTCTCGACGCACAGCAAATCTCCATGGTGAACGATCCCGCGGGTTTCGAAACGGTCAGGGGGCGCTTCCGATTCATGGTAGCCCGCATACTCCGTTTTGCGCAGGGCTACGAGGCCTTTGAGATTGGTGCTGGTAGCGGTCCCTTCTATGAATCCGAGAATTTCGTCCACTTCCAGATAAAAGATGTCGCGGGGTGTTTCCAGCAGATCGAGCGCATGGAATCGTTTGCCGATCTCGACAAATATCCGCCGGATGCGGCCGAACACTCGGGTTCGTTCGAAGCGCAAATTCTCACGGTCGCGTACCCGGGCGCGGGCATGGCGGAGTACCCAGCGGAATACAACGCGGCGAACAGGCCGCCACGTGAGCGCCGCTCGCACCCGCTCTTCCGCGTTCCGCCGCGCCGCCCCTTCGATACCTGACGGATGCGACGACTCCGATGACTGACGGTTGCGCGAAAGCTGTCCAACAGAGCGTAAGAGCATGAGCGGGTCGTCGTGCAGAGTGGGGCTTTCCAGCTTGAGCTCCCCAGGGCAGCGCTCACCAAAATTATCCAAGTAGTCTCGATACAGCCCCTTGAACTCGGGCGCCTGCTCCATCTCCTCAAGGATGGAATCCAGCGAAGCGTCGCACAGGAGTGTCACGAAATCCGGGCGCCCCGCCGCGACTCCCGCCATCTCGCGCATCCGGTCGGCCGGCTCAGCGCTGACTATCCCCCCCTCGCCGCACAGGAGGTCATTTTGCAGGGTGCCGCCGCTGTCGCCGCACCACCTCTCACTGAGTCGGCGCAACAGGCCGAAATAGATCATGGCGAAGAAGTCGTTAATCAGGGGGGCATCCCAGCGGGTGAGGAGTCGCCGCTCCAGCTCGTGGTAGTACGCGGCGAGTTCATCAGCTCGCAGATCTTCAAGTTTCAAGGGCTCGGTACCCAGAGTGGCATCCAGCCGCCGGTAAAATCGCCTGATCCGGTATGGGAGAAGGAAGTGGTTCACGGCGAGCGCGCTGAGGCTGGCCAGCAGGTTGAAACCGTCCCTGAGGCGGGCGGGCCATGTGGGGCGGGGGAATTCGGCGAGCAGACTTTCGGGGAGCCCTTCCCTGACCCCCATCATCTGCTCCATGAAGCGCCGATTGACGGTGAAACCGGGCAGCATCGACAGCAGGCGGTACCAGTTCAGCAGGTTGTAGTAGACGCGGCCGCGGATCAGGCCCAGCATGCGGCGGAAGGTGCCGCTGTGCGCGGCGATCGTCGCGGGAGGCACGCGCATGAGGCGGCAGAACTGTCGGTAGACCTCTTCGTAGACGAGGCGGGCGAAGGAGAAGGTAAGGGGCGTGGTGACGCCGCCGTAGCTTTCGGCGATGTTGCTGTTATCCCACAGGTTGAGCGCCCCGTCCGGATCACCCATCCGTGAAAGAGATGTGATGGGACGCGATTGGAGCAGGTACAGGCGCCCGTCCTCGATGGCCCACTCGATATCCTGGGGCCGGCCCAGGTGCCTTCCCGTCCGGCGAGCCAGCTCCGCCACCGCCCGGATCTGGTCGTCATCGAGCGCGGTCCTTTTCGCGTCTTCTCCAGAAATCTCCATGAGGCGGAGGCCTTCAGGCCCGGTGGGATCTTCGCGGTGCGCCAGCCGCTTCTCAGCGATCTCCCGCTTGATAATGCGCCCCTGCAGATCCACATGGTAGGTGTCGGCCTCGCACTCCCCGGACACCAGTGCTGTCCCCAGGCCGTACAGTGCCGCGACGACGGTGACACCCCGCCGGCCGCTGACCGGGTCGGCGCCAAATGCCACACCCGAGCACTCGGCATTCACCATCCGCTGGATCAGGACAGCCGGCGGACGCGCGATCAGGTCAAGACCGTGCTCGCGCCGGTAGGCCAAGACCCGCTCATTGAATGCCGAGCACCAGACCGCCGCGACCTTCGTCGCAACCTCTCCGTGGTGAACGAAGAGGAAGCTGTCAAGCTGACCGGCGAAGGAGTGTCGGACGCCATCCTCGTCACACGCCGAGGAGCGGACCGCCACCCGTTCGCCATTGGGGCACAGCTCGGCAAGGGCCTGCGCCAGTTGGAGCCGGACCTCATCATCCAGCGTGGACCCTTCGACGAGCGACCGTAGGGCGACATCACTCCCGAAAGCCTCCAGTGCCCGTCGCTCGACCTTGTTCATGCTTGCGTAGAAGGCCTCGGGGGCAAGGACAAACCACGGCGGGACAGGCAGGTCGGCGCGTTGCACGGCCGCAAGCGCCGCAGCCTTACCCCCCAGTCGCTCTGAATCTGTGTGATCCTTCGGGTGAATGATGTAGCGCATCGAATAATGCCTTCAGGCCTGCAAGAGCAGCGGGAGTAGGCCCAGGCCCAGATAGATGAAAAGCGTCCACACCGCGGACATTGGTTCAATGAGCCTGGCTCGCCGTGTGGTCGGCTGTCGCAGAAAACACCACGCAATTGCCGCCTCAGCGCTCAACAGTACGCCCACGAGGCCAGCGAGGGAGACCCCCACGTCGATGCGGTTCGCAGCCAGCAGAGCCGAAGCGGCCGTCAGCAGCGACGCCACGAGCCAAGCCAGTACCGCATCCCTGCGGCCCCAAAGAACGCTGTAGGTCTCCACTCCGTGTTCCTCGTCCTCCGGAGCGCGGATCTTGCGCCCGATCTCGATGACGATCCCATTAAAAAAACCGACCGCCAGGAACCAGATGAGACCGCGGGGTGGCGCGGCGCCGGCTGCCAGCCAATCGCAGGCAGTAACGTAGAGCTGGATGAACGGTATGATCAGCGAGTGAGTCCACATATACGCGAAGGGGCGCGTCTTCAGCCAGTCGCGCACGAAGAATTCCTTGCTCATCAGCCCCATATAGAGCCAGACCCCAACCAGCAGGAATGCGAGGGAAGGCTTCAACCAGATGGAGAGCCCCAACTGGATGGCAGCACCGGCAAAGCCGATGATCTTCAACTCGCGGAGCGTGACGAGACCCCGCGGGACAGGACGATAGGGACGGTAACGGGAGTCTTCCTCGTAATCCTTGAACTCGTCGGCGATGCGCAGTTGCAGGAAGAACAGAAGAGCGGTGGCGAATGCGACCAGGACTGTTGCCGGATCGGGAGGCGCCGCCCGGCCTCGCAAGAGCGAGGAGAAGCTGACCGCAGAAAAGCTGAAGACCGCGATCAGCGGGCCATGGGCGAGGAGGGGGAAGCGCATGCGCTGGTATATCCACCAACGATTAGACACGAATCGCTTCCTCCAAGCCCTTGCGAACGCCGTTGCCGCGAGCCAGACACCGATGGGCGCGGGCAAACTCGCCCTCACACAGGGCTCCGATGATGGACAGCTCTCCGGCCAGACACAGGCCGGCGCAGACCTCGGCCAGTGCCCGGGCCTTTCCGGGGCCGGCTAGGCCCATGATGTCAAGGCATGCCTGCTGGCTGGGAAGCCGGGTCCCACCGCCAACGGTTCCAACCATGAGATTGGGTAGGGTCACGGACGCATAGAGTGCGCCCTGCGCGGCTATTTCGAAGCGAGTGACCCCCACGGCAGACTCGGCAACGCAAGCTGCGTCCTGCCCACAGGCGATGTAGAGCGCAGTGAGACCGTTCGCATAATGTCCCTGAACGCCAATGGAGCCGCTGAGTACCCCACCGATGGCGGACATGCGCCAGCAGTTAACCATCTCTTCGGGAGTCGTGTGGAGGCGTTTCTTCACGAGCGTCGCGGGCAGGGTCACCTCGGCGGTGACCTTCTTGCCCCGCACCAACAGGAAAGACTGAAAGGTGGCCTTCTTGTCACCCGACAGATTCGCCTCGACGAAGGAGTATTGCGGCCGTACGGGGGCGTTGGCATCGATATAAGAGCAGATAGCTTCGGTGGCGATGGTGACCATGTTCTGGCCGGAGGCGTCGCCGGTGATGAACTCAAAGTTCAGGTAGACATGGTTGCCCTCCACCGTGATCCGCATGTCGATAAGCTTGCCGTGGCGCGTGGTGGATTCGGCCGCGCGCTTGAATACATCAAGTTGGGATATGGCCCACGAGACGAAGAGGCCGACCTCCTGTAAATTCTTGAAGGAAAAGCCGGGGGCGCGGCTAATCCCTTCATTGAGAAGCGCTGCGGTGCAGCCTCCTGCCTCGCTGATCAACTGAGCGCCGCGACTGTAGGAGGCCACGAGGGCGGCCTCGGTGGTGGCTAGCGGGATGTAATAGTCGCCCTGAGCGAACAAACCGTTGACGCGCAGTGGCCCAGCAAGACCTACCGGAAGCTTGACGCTGCCGATAAAGTTTTCGATATTGTGCTGGAAGTGTTCCATGTGTGTCAGGGTGTATGTATCTGCGAGCGCCTCACGGTTTTCCAAGCGAGTGGCCAGCACCTGCCAACGTTTCTCAAGAGTTTCCATGGTTAGGCGCGATCCGTTAGGCACTCTTGGCGAGGGATTCCCATGCTTAGGCTCCAGTTGTTGTCGCAGTTCTTCTGGGCTAAGAGTCCGTAACAACCCTTCTTTGTAGCCAGTTCCGCGGCAATGATCGGTCAGCATGACTTTTTCCTCCGTGCGTTACGCAGCGCTCCCCGGTCTAGGAGGATTCAAGAAGGACGTTCGACAGGCATCACGATCTGTTAGTAATCTGTTCAACATGTTTGCGGGGGATGGCCGATCTTCGGCTGGCGCGGAAGGCGCCGAATGCGATATGAATGGCGAACATCCAGGGGAAGATCAACAACGCCCCGATCAAAACGCTATACATCTTGTTCTCCACGCGTCGAACTGTCAGTTCTCAGTTCGCCGCCACTACTCCACGTTCACTGCATTCAGGCAACTGCTCCTGGCAGCAACTCAGAGCAACGAAGATGCCAAGAGGGAACACTTGAAAAAGCAAGGACTTAGGACTATAGTGGGGGAAAAATCAGCGGCAAGTGGGTGGGGGATGAAGTGGATTTGGGGCCAACTTCGGCAGTGGCAAAGGCATGAGCCATGTCTGCGCAAGAGAGCACCCGAGAGAGTGA
>Ga0209640_10003618_pt1 | contig 13508 bp, 10 predicted proteins | sample RifCSP10_1_FD_184018 | JGI IMG/M metagenome (GOLD analysis project Ga0209640, IMG submission 184018) | Soil microbial communities from Rifle, Colorado - Rifle CSP2_sed 10_1 (SPAdes) (version 2) | ecosystem: Environmental > Terrestrial > Deep subsurface > Rock core/Sediment | place: Rifle...
CCCTGCGGTTGGGCGGCGCGCTCGACGTCGCCGGCGGTGATCGCGCCGCCCGGACCGGTCCCCGCGATCCGCGCCGCATCGAGCCCGAGCTCGGCGGCGCGCCGCGCCGCGAAGGGTGAGATGCGGAGCCGCGGTGCGCCTTCGGCCGGCGGCGGCGCGACGGGCGCGGGCGGAGGCGATATGGGCGGCTTAACGATGGCGGCGGGCACGGGGGGCGCCGGGGGCGCAATAGCGGCCGGTGGGATCGCGGTCGGCGCCTCGCCGGGAGCGCGGACCAGCGCGAGCACGGTTCCCACCGGCACTTTTTGCCCCGGCTCGACGGCGAGCGTCTGGATTACGCCGTCATTGAAAATCTCGATCTCGATGGCGCCTTTTTGGGTCTCAACGACGGCGACGATGTCGCCGCGCCGCACGGAATCGCCGGCATTCTTCAGCCATTCGACCAGTGTGCCAGCCTCCATGTCGGCGCCGAGCGAGGGCATGCGGAACTCGATCATCGGCCGCCGAGCAGCGACCGTACGGCGGCGCAGATCCGCTCCGGCTGCGGCAGCGCAGCGTCCTCGAGATGCTTCGGATATGGGATCGGCACCTCGGCGCTGCACACGCGCCCGATAGGAGCGTCGAGTTCGTAGAACGCGTCCTCAGCGATCCGTGCAGCGACCTCAGCGGACAGGCTGCCGCTCCGCCAGCCTTCGTCGATGATCACGGCGCGGTGCGTGCGCCGCACGGAGTCTACGATTGCCGGCATGTCGAGCGGACGCAGGCTGCGCAGATCGACGACCTCGGCCTCGATGCCTTCCTTGGCAAGCGTCGCGGCGGCGGCGAGCGTCTTGAACAGGCTGCCGCCGTAGGTGATGAGCGATGCGTCGCGTCCGCGCCGGCGGATCTTCGCCTGGCCGATGTCGACCGCGCCGGCGTCCGCGGCGAGCTCGCCCTCCATGTTGTAGAGCATGACGTGCTCGAAGATCAGGATCGGGTTCGGGTCCTCAAGCGCGCTCCACAGCATGCCGCGCGCGTCCTCCAGCGTCGCCGGCGCAAGCACCTTGATGCCGGGGATGTGCGCGTACCAGCCCTCGAGGCTGTGCGAATGTTGCGCGGCGAGCTGCCGGCCGGCGCCGGTCGCCATGCGGATGACCAACGGTATCGCGAACTGGCCGCCGGACATGTGCGGGATCGTCGCCGCGTTGTTGACGATCTGGTCGAGCGCCAGAAGGCTGAAATTCACCGTCATGATCTCGACGATCGGGCGCATGCCGCCCATCGCCGCGCCGATGCCGGCGCCGACAAAGGCCGACTCGGACAGCGGCGTGTCGCGGATGCGCTCCTCGCCGAATTCGGCAAGCAAGCCCTTGGTCACCGCATAGCAGCCGCCATAGCGGCCCACGTCCTCCCCCATGACGAAGACGCGCGGATCGCGCTTGAGCGCGTCGCGGATCGCCTCGCGGCAGGCGTCGCGATACGTCGTCTTCACGGTGGCGGGTGCGCTCACGGCACTGCGTCCATGTAGACGTACCGGTCCAACTCGTCGACACTTTCCCACGTTCCCCGTTCGGCAAACGCGACTGCCGCGTCCACCTCGCGCGAGACCTCGGCCTCGATGGCGGCGACGTCGTCGTCATGCAGCAGCCCGGCCCCCTTGAGCCAGGCAGTGAAGCGGAGGATCGGCCCCTTCTGTCGCCACGTCTCGACCTCCGCCTTGTCACGGTAGAGCTGGGCGTCGAACATGGAATGGGCGCGGAAGCGATAGGTCCGGCATTCGAGAAACACCGGGCCTTTGCCGTCCCGGACCAGATGTGCCGCGCGGCGCGCCGCCGACTCGACCGCGACGACGTCCATGCCATCAACGGTCTCGGAATCGATGCGGTAGCTTTGCGCCTTGAGATGGATGTCGGTCTCGGATTCGGATCGCGCGAGCGCGGTTCCCATGGCGTAGAGGTTGTTCTCGCACACGAACAGCACCGGGAGCTTCCACAGCGCCGCGAGGTTCATAGATTCATGGAACTCGCCCTCGGCGGCCGCGCCCTCGCCGAAGAAGCAGGCGGTCACGCGGGGTTTCCTCTGCAGCTTATCGGCGAGCGCGAGCCCCACTGCGAGGGGCAGGCCGCCGCCCACGATCGCGTTGCCGCCGTAGAAACGGGTCTTCGCGTCGAAGATGTGCATCGAGCCGCCGCGCCCACGGCTGCTGCCCTCGACCTTTCCGTACATCTCGGCCATCACCGGTCCGGCCGGGATGCCGCGCGCCAGTGCATGCCCGTGCTCGCGATACGTCGCGACAATGGCATCCTCAGGCGTGAGCGCCTGCATCGCGCCCACCGCGACGGCTTCCTCGCCGATATAAAGGTGGAGAAAGCCCCGTATCTTCTCCACCGTATAGAGTTCCGCGCACTTCTCCTCGAACCGCGTGATCAGGATCATCTGACGCAGAAGATCGAGCGCGTGCGCACGCGACAAATGCGGCTTGTCGCCGTGGTCGCTCATTTCTCGTCGCTTTCAAGGGTGGAGAGATCGCCCTCGGGCAGGCCGAGCTCGCGCGCCTTCAGGAGGCGACGCATGATCTTGCCGCTGCGTGTCTTCGGCAGGTTCTTGCGAAAGTCGATCTCCTTGGGGGCGACCGCCGGCCCGAGGCGCTTGCGCGCATGACCGAGCAGCTCGCGCCGCAGCGCCTCGCTCGGCTCGAATCCATCCTTCAATGCGACGAACGCCTTGACGATCTCGCCCGCGACGGGATCGGGCTTGCCGATCACGCCGGCTTCCGCCACCGCCGCGTGCTCCATCAGCGTGCTCTCGACCTCGAACGGGCCGATGAGGTGCCCCGACGATTTGATCACGTCGTCGGCGCGGCCGACGAACCAGTAGTAGCCGTCGGAATCGCGGCGGGCGAGGTCGCCGGTCAGGTACCAGCCGTCGGCGAACGATTTGCGATAGCGCTCGTCCTCGTTGAGATAGGCCCGGAACATCGATGGCCATCCCGGACGCAGGGCAAGCTGCCCTTCGTCATCCGGCTTTTCGATGACCTCGATTTTGCCGGCGTCCTGCCGGACGATCGCCGCATCCACGCCCGGTAACGGCTTTCCCATCGAGCCCGGTTTGATCGGCATTGCCGCGTAGTTCGCGATCATGATGCCGCCGGTCTCGGTCTGCCACCAATTGTCGTGAAACGGCATGCCGAACGCCTCCGCGCCCCACACAACGGCCTCGGGATTCAGCGGCTCGCCCACGCTCGAGATGAAGCGCAGTGCGGGATAGCGGTATTTCCGGACCAGGTCCGTACCCGCCTTCATCATCATCCGGATGGCGGTCGGCGCCGTGTACCAGATGCTGATGTTCTGCCGCTGCAACGTGCCGTACCAGCGTTCAGCATCGAACTCGGCCTCGTCGACCAGCATGGTCAACCCGTTGGTGAGCGGCGAAACGATCCCGTACGAGGTTCCGGTCACCCAGCCCGGGTCGGCTGTGCACCAGAAGACGTCGTCGTCATGGAAGTCGAGCGCGAAGCGGCCCGTGATGTGATGCGCGATGACCGCGGCGTGGACATGCACCGCACCCTTCGGCCTACCGGTCGTCCCCGACGTGAAGTGCAGCAGCGCCATGTCTTCCGGATCGGTCGGGACAATCGAAAACGACCCGCTCGCAGCGTCCATCTCCGTAGCGAAGTCGAGCGTTCCGGACACGTCGGTTTTTGCGCCAGCCTCGCCGACCAGGAGGATATGGCGGAGTCCCGGCAGGCGGTCGCGCACCGGCAGCACCTTGCGGCGGTAGAGCGCTTCGGTCGTCACCAGCACGCGTGCGTCGCCGATCGTCATGCGCGCGGCGACCGGCTCGGGCCCGAAGGCCGAGAACAAAGGCGATAGAACGCTGCCGTTCTTCAGCGTGCCGAGGGCGGCGATGTACAGCTCGGGGATCCGACCCGCCAGCGTGAACACGCGCTCGCCTTTGGCGACACCGAGCTTTGCCAGAACGTTCGCGAAGCGGTTGGTCAGCGCGCAGAGCTCGGCATAGCTGTAGTCGCGTATCGCGCCGTCCTTGCCCAGCCAGCGGATCGCGGTTTTGCCGGCACGCGGACCAGTCGCGTGCCGGTCGACCGCTTCATGCGCGATGTTGAGGCCGCGCCCGCCGGGCAAGCCGTCGAGCAGCGCACGGGCGGCGTTCCAGTCGAATGTCCGACGCGTTTGGTCGTAATCGATAATGTTGGGAACGACCCGCAGCGCGCCGGGCGGTTTCGGCAGCGTGGCAAATCTCGGCTCCAGCAGCTTGGCCGCACCCATGTCGTGTCCTCCGGTCGAGAACGATACGGAACGCCGCAGGCGGCTCCTTGATTTGGGTCAAAGGCCTCAAAACTGCAGCCGCGAGCGCCATAGCGGCTTTATAAGCTCGAGCATTAGAAGCAATCCTGCCGCCAGGCCTATGCACGCGAGCACGTCGTCAAAATGGAGATATCCAAGCCCAAAGAGGCTCCGCGCCGCCGGTAAAAACAGGATGAGGGCAAGCAGCCCGGCGGTCGCGCCGAAGCTACACCACATCGCGGTATTGGGCCGCGCCATCGCCATGAACAACGACGGGCCAAAGGATCGATTGTTCAGGATCAGCGCAATGTTGGCGGCGATCAGGCCAACGAACGTAATCGCCCGCATCTCCGGCTCGGAGAGGCCGCGAAGCTCGGCGACAAAGAAGACGGCTGCAACACAGACAAACGCCAGCACGCCCTGCACCAAGCCCCATACGAGCAGCGCAGGAGCGAGCAGCGGGCTATTCGGGTCGCGCGGCGGCCGGCTCATGATGTTCCGCTCCTCTCGCTCGGCTTCCAGGATCACCGAGCAGGTTGGATCAATGACCAGCTCGATAAACGCAATGACCATCGGAGTCAGCAGAATCGGTTGACCGAGGAGCAGCGGAAACAAGGCTAATCCGGCGATCGGCACGTGGATGGCCACTATATAAATCATGGCCTTTCTTAGATTGTCGTAGATCCGGCGCCCGAGCCGCAGCGCGCGCACGATCGAGCCGAAATCGTCGTCCAGCAACACAATGGAAGAGGCCTCGCGCGCAACGTCGGAGCCTCGGCCCCCCATGGCAATGCCGATATGCGCCGCCTTCAACGCAGGCGCATCGTTGACGCCGTCACCGGTCATGGCGACCACGTGACCGGCCGCCTTCAACGCATTCACGATCTTGAGCTTTTGTTGCGGCGCAATCCGAGCGAACACGCTTGCGACCTTTATGCGTTCGCCCAGCGACGCGTCGCTCAACGCCTCGAGCTCGTCGCCAGTCACGATCCCACGCGACTCGATGCCCGCCTGATGGGCGATCGCCTGGGCGGTCGCCGGGTAGTCCCCGGTTATCATGATGACGCGCACGCCCGCGGATTGGCACTCGCGAATCGCCTCACGTGCGCCTTCGCGGAGCGGGTCTGCGAACCCCAGCAGACCGAGGAAGTGGAACTGGAAGCGTTCCGGAGTTGGCGGTAGCTCATGGTCCTGGTGCTCGGCATAAGCGACCCCGAGGACCCGCATGCCGTTCCTCGCCATGCGCTCTGTCAGGCGACTGATCGCTTCTTTCTGCGGCTCGCTCGCTCGACAAAGCGCTGAAATCGCCTCCGGCGCTCCCTTGGCGCACACAACATAGATCGCGCGATCCGCATGCTTCCACACCTTGGTCATCGCAAGCAGTTCGGGCCGGATGGGGTACTCGTGGACGAGAGCGCCCTGATCGCGGGGGTCCTTCTGCATGCATGCCGCAGCAAACTCGGCCAACGCGCGCTCCATTGGATCGAGTGGCTCGAGGGCGCTCGCCAAGAGTGCGATCTCGACCAATTTGACCAGCGGTTGCGACAGCGGCGCGTGTTCGGTGCCGACAGCCGCAACCCAGCTCTCTTCCAGCGTCTGAAGCTGGGCGACCGACATGTGGTTCATCGTCAGCGTGCCCGTCTTATCCGTGCAAAGCACCGTGGCGGCGCCGAGCGTCTCGATTGCCGCCGCCTTTCGGGTAAGAACACGCTCCCGGGATATGCGCCACGCGCCCATGGCCATGAAAACCGAAAGCACCAGCGGAAACTCTTCGGGCAGCATCGACATGGCGATGCCTATGCCGCCGAGAAGTGCGTCGACCCAGGATCCGCGGAGGAAACCGTAAAGCAGGACGGCAGCCACGCTCAAACCAAGTCCGGCGATCGCCGCCACCTGCACCACCCGCCGCACTTGAGCGTGGAGCCGCGGCGGCTCTATTTCGATCGATGCGAGGCTCCGGCCGATTTTGCCGATAGCGCTGTGCGCCCCGGTCGCCGTGACGATTGCGGAGCCCGTTCCGCTGACCACCAGCGTGCCGGCAAATATGAACGGCAGATCGTCGCCGCCAGGATTTTGTAGCGCGCTCCCCTCGTCGGCTGATGTCTTTCGTACCGGCACGGATTCGCCCGTCAGCAAGGACTCATCGACCTGTAGTCCCACAGCACGCACGACCGTCGCATCGGCAGGAACCCGATCGCCTTCGGCAATCAACATGAGGTCGTCGGTAACGACTTCACGACCCGGTATGCGCCGATAGCTGCCATCACGGACGACCAGGGCGCGAGGGCTGCTGAGTGCGCGCAGCTTCTCTAGAACGCGCTCGCTGCGGGTCTCCTGGATGACAGCGACGGAGACCGACATGGTCGCGAACGCCGCCAACAGAGCCGCTTCCAAGAGATTGCCCAAGGTCAGGTAAATCGCAGCCGCACCCAGAAGGAGGGCAAACATCGGCTCACGCAGGACTCCAAGCACGACCCTGAGCGGTGAACGCCGTTCGGCGGATGGAATGTCATTGTAGCCGTCGCGCTTCAGCCGCTCGGCCGCTTCGCGCTCGCTGAGACCGGTTTGCGGCGGTTGCATAAGCTGATTCTGGTTTGCGGCTACACGGTAAGCGGAACAACGACCAGCTCAGACCGCAGCGACGCTGGGACGACTCGATTGTTGTATAGCATTGAGCGTGAACGCGCTGTCTTGCTGCGCGCGCTCCACCGCGAATTTGAAATCGATCGGCAATCCCGCATGGATGCGATAGAGCGGCTCCCCGCGCTCAACGCGATCGCCGACTTTCTTGAGAAGGTCGATGCCGGCGCCCTTGTCGTTCGGCGCGCCGGCGAGCCGCGCGATCCGGGCAATTGCGTAGCAGTCGATCGTCGTGACGATGCCGTCCTGCTCTGCCGCGACTTCGTGTTGCAATTTGCCAAGGCTTGCGCTCGCCGGCGGCGGCCCCTGCAATTTTCGGATGCGTTCCATCTTCGCCAGAGCCGCCCCCGAATCGAGAAGCTCACGGGCACGCGCATAGCCATGGCCGCCATAGAGCGCCGGATCGAACTCGAGCACTTGACCTGCGAGTTGCAGGGCCCGCTCCCGCAAATCCGCGGGAGCGTCCGGCTCGCGGTGCAGAACTTTGAGGACATCGCGGGCTTCGAGCACGGGCCCGATGCCGCGGCCAACCGGCTGAGACCCATCGGAAAGGACGACATTGATGTTCATCCCGAGGTGCTCGCCGACGAATTCGAAGAGCTTACGCAGGCGAACCGCGCCGTCGTGATGCCGGACCTTTGCGCTTGGACCGATAGGAATATCGATTACGAGGCACGACGACCCTGCGGCGGCATTCTTGGACAGGATCGAAGCAACCATCTGCTCGGGCGTGTCGATGCGCAGCGGTCGTTCCACGGAAATCAGTATGTCATCGGCCGGCGACAAGTTGACGTGGCCGCCCCACACCAAACAGCCTTTTTCGGCGCGGATGAGCTCACGTATCTCGCCGATCTCGAGGTTGACGCGTGCCAGCACCTCCATTGTGTCTGCGGTACCCGCCGGCGAGGTGATCGCACGCGATGAGGTCTTTGGAATCGCAAGGCCATGCGCGGCCACAATCGGCACGACAATCATCGAGGTGCGGTTTCCCGGGATTCCGCCAATGCAATGCTTGTCGACGACCAGACCATTCGGCCATTTCAATTGCGTACCGACAGCTGCCATCGCCCGCGTCAGATAGAGCGTCTCGCTCGGAGACATCGAGCTTGCCGATGCGACGAGAAAGGCGGCGATATCCATCTTTGAATAATTGAAGTTCGCGATGTCGGCGACAATCGCGGACAGTTCTTCGGAAGAAAGCACCTCGCCATTGATTTTGCGCCGCACCGCCTCGAGGCTTTCCGGCGGCGGGGCATGAATCAGTTCGACTTCGGATCCTTCGGGGAGGCCCAGCTTCGCAAAACCTTGCTCCGATAATGCTATCTGATCCGGCGCCAGAAGATCGGGGTGGTCTATCACGTTGACCACGGCGACAATGCGTCGACCCTGTCCGACGATCTCGACCTTGGCCAGCGCCTGAAACTCTTCAGGACGATAGATTGCCGACCGACGCGGCAAATAGGCGACGGCCTCGTTGTAGGTATCGATCGGAAATCGCCGCAGACGCAGCATGAACCTCGCTCAACTTTGAAGATTGTGGCTACTGCGAATTCACACGCGAAGCACTGGACGGAGATGCTCCGCAAGCTCCTTGGTCGGCGTCTTCATGAGGTCCTTGGCGAGCTCGCCGGTCACAAGGGGCGCCGCGTGCTTACCAAGCATCCCACGCAGATCGCCAAGCATGGTCGGCGGTGCGACCAGCACCAGCCGATCAAACCGATCGTCCTGGGCCGCCTGCTCAAGGTAGCTCGCTACGGATTTGGCGAAGTTGGCCTTGTCCTGGCGGTGCGGATCGGTGCGCGGCTCCTCCGCGTGGCGCGCACCACCTACACTTTCCACGCTGCGCCCAGGCCGGTCGCTTGAGAAATCCCGCGCGTGCATGTGCACGTTGGGATTTTCGAAGGTCGCCCCCTCGACGGCATGCATGCCGCTCGAGGGGCCTTCGTTCAGGAATATCGTCGCGCGGCCGGCATCGGCGATGACGATCCACGTGCGCTTTGCCTTCATTGCAGTCTCCGGTGTGAATGTGCGGCATGCCGGCTCCCTCGGAGGGAACCGGCGCGCCATCCGATCAGGAAAATCAGCTTCCCTTGATTTCGATCTTCTTGGCCTTGCTGCGGGCTTCGGCAAGCTTGGGCAGCGTGATCTTCAAGACGCCCTTGGCGCAATCGGCCGAGATTTTGTCGGCATCGATGCCCGACGGCAGGTCCAGCGTCCGCACGAACGAGCCGTAGCTCCGCTCGGAGACGCGGTAGCCGGCCTTGCTCTCCTCCTTTTGCGTCTTCTTCTCGCCCTTGATGGTGAGGACGCCGTCCTCAAACGTCACCTGAACGTCTTTCTCATCGACGCCCGGCAACTCCGCCTCGACCTCGACGGCTTTGTCGGTCTCCTTCACGTCGATCGACGGCATGACGAAAGGCTTGCCATCGCCAGTCGGCTCAATGGCGCCGAAGGTGTCCTCGAACAGCCGGTTGATCTCACGCTGCAGCGATGAGAACGGCTCGCCCACGCGGTGAGACGATGGGATCAATGAACGAAACATGACGGTTCTCCATCAAGTGTTGAGACGAGCGACAAGGTAGGCAGGAGACGTTCGGCGGCTTTGATCTGCATCAAACGGGCTGCGGTCATTCGTACCCCGAGATACGGTTCGGCTTGATCTGCATCAAAGCGGGACCCGGCCGACTCGCTGCGCTATGCTGTCGAAAGTCACGCCTTCGCGTGGCGCCATTTGGCGGAGCGGCAAATGAGCTACAAAGAAATTCTGGTCTGCGCGGACGCCAACAAGGTCGCGGAATCCTGTCTCGACACTGCCTGTAAGCTCGCGGCCAAGTTCGACGCGCATCTCGTGGCGCTGCACGTCTTGCCGCTCCCGGTGATCCCGACCGATGCCATCGGCGCGGTTCCGGTCGAATTGATCGAGTGGCAGCAGGAATACTCGCGCAAGCAGTCGGACGCCGCTAAGCGCGAGGTCGACCTGGCGGCGCAGCGCAACGGGTGCCCCATCGAATGGCGCGCCGTCGAAGGCGACATTGCGGAAACGGCGCTGCTTCATAGCCGCTATGCCGACCTTGTGGTCCTCGGACAGACCGGCGCGGAGGTGAGCACGGGCCTCGCCGAATCGGTCTTGATGGGCTCTGGCCGGCCGGTACTCATGGTCCCGCACGATGGAAAGGTCCGCAGCGTGGGCGAGCGCGTGCTGATCGCCTGGAATCGGAGCCGCGAAGCCACGCGCGCGGTTCATGATGCGCTTCCCTTGCTGACGGGCGCCAAGAAAGTAACGGTGATGGAGGTCGATCCTTCGCGCGGCCGCGACCGCCACTTTCCCGGCGCGGATATCGTACGCCATTTGACGCGACATGGGGTCAATGCGGAGGCCTCGGCGACCACTGCGGACGGGATAGGCGCTGCCAACGCGATCCTTTCGCGCGCGGCCGACCTGGATATCGACTGCCTGGTGATGGGCGGCTATGGCCATTCGCGGCTCGGCGAGCTTGTGTTCGGCGGCGTGACCCGCACGATCATGGACAGCATGACCATTCCCACCTTGATGTCGCATTAGACTTTCCCCCATCGCTGGCGATGACCATGGCCGATCCGTTCAGCTATGCCGATGAACTTGGGCCGCTGCAGATCGTCTATATCCACCGCCCTGCGGCGGGGCTGAAAGCGGTCGTTGCGATCGACAATGTGGCCTGCGGTCCCGCCATCGGCGGCGTCCGCATGGCGCCGGACGTCTCCGCCGAGGAAGCGTTCCGCCTCGCCCGCGCCATGTCGTTCAAGAACGCGGCCGCGGGCCTTCCGCACGGCGGCGGGAAATCGGTGATTTTCGGCGACCCCCGCATGCCGGCCGCGGATAAGGAGCGGCTGATCCGTGCCTTCGCATCCGCGATCGCCGGGCTTACCGGCTACATCCCAGGTCCGGACATGGGCACCGACGAGCTGTGCATGGGATGGATCAAGGACGAGATCGGCCGCGCGGTCGGGCTGCCCCGGGAGATCGGCGGTATACCGCTGGACGAGATCGGCGCCACCGGGCTCGGACTCGCGGCCGCGATCAACGTCGCCAAGGAAGATGCGGGCATCACGTTGGACGGCGCGCGGGTCGCTATTCAGGGATTCGGCGCGGTGGGCAAGCATGTTGCCCGGTTTCTCGGCCGAGAAGGCGCCATGCTGGTCGCGGCCAGCGACACGCACGGAACGCTCACCGATCCCGGTGGGCTCGACGTCGAAGCGCTGATAGCGCTGAAGCAGCAGGGTCGCCCGCTTCACGACCATCCGCGCGGCAAGAAGCTCGATGGCGATGCCATCATCGACGTTCCCTGCGAGATATGGATTCCCGCCGCGCGACCGGACGTGATCCGGGTCGACAATGTCGGGCGGCTGCGCACCAAGCTGGTCGCAGAAGGCGCCAACATCCCGCTCACCGTCGAGGCAGAGCGGACGCTGCATGAGCGCGGCGTTCTGGCGCTGCCCGATTTCATCGCCAATGCCGGCGGCGTGATCTGCGCGGCTGTCGAGTATCACGGCGGATCCGAGCACGCCGCGCGCGAGGCGATCGTCGAGAAGATCAAGGCCAACACGCGCGCGATGCTGGATGAGTCGCGCCGCGCCCGCATGCCGCCGCGCGAGGCGGCGCTTGCCATCGCGCGGAGCCGGATCGAGGCCGCCGCAGCGACCCGGCGCTGGCGATGACGGCGCGCCGCAAGCGAGTCCTGATCCTCGGCGCCGCAGGCCGCGACTTCCACAATTTCAACGTTGCGTACCGCACCGATCCGGGAGTCGAAGTGGTCGCGTTCACAGCGGCGCAGATTCCAGGTATCGCCGGGCGCCGCTACCCGTCGGCTCTGGCTGGCCCGCTGTACCCACAGGGAATCCCCATCCTCGACGAGGCGAGGCTCGAGGAAATCTGCCGCGCGGAGCGGGTCGATGAAGTCGTGTTCGCCTACAGCGACGTCACGCACGAGCAGGTGATGCACCTGGCCTCGCGGGCTCTCGCCTGCGGCGCGGATTTTTCCATGCTGGGCCCCGAACGCACCATGTTGCGCGCTAACCGGCCGGTGATCGCCATATCGGCGGTGCGCACCGGTTGCGGCAAGTCGCAGATCGCGCGATGGCTGTCGCGCCGGCTGCGCGAGCGCGGGTTGCGCGCCGCCGCGCTGCGCCACCCGATGCCGTACGGCGATCTCGTGGCCGAGCGCGTCCAGCGCTTTGCCACGCGCGGCGATCTCGACGCAGCGCGCTGCACCGCAGAGGAGCGGGAGGAGTACGAACCGCACATTGCCGCGGGAAACGTTGTGTTCGCCGGCGTCGACTATGCCGCGATCCTGGCCGCGGCCGAGCGCGAGGCACAGGTCATCGTGTGGGATGGCGGCAACAACGATTTTCCGTTCCTCAAGCCGGACGTGCACATCGTGGTGGTCGATGCGTTGCGGCCGGACCACGTCGCGACCCACCACCCCGGCGAGGCGGTCGCGCGCATGGCGGATATCGTGGTGATCAACAAAGTCGATTCCGCCTCGGCGCAGCAGGTCGACACCGCAATTGCGAACGTGCGGCATATCAATGCGCGCGCCGTGATCGTTCGTGCCGCCTCGCCGGTGACGCTCGACGCCGACATTGCGGGAAAGCGCGTCCTGGTCGTCGAGGATGGCCCCACCCTTACTCATGGCGGCATGGCTTACGGGGCCGGATACGTGGCGGCTCGGCGCGCCGGCGCGGTGATCGTCGATCCGCGACCGCACCTCGCGCCGGAGCTGCGTGAACTGCTCGCCCGTTATCCGCATGTCGGCCCGGTGCTGCCGGCAGTCGGCTACGATGAAGCGCAGCGTGCCGCCCTGCGCGCGACCATCGAAGCGTCCGAGGCGGATGTTGTGGTTGCCGCCACGCCTATCGATCTCGCAGCGCTGCTGCGTCCCACTCGGCCCGTGGTCCGCGCCCGCTACGAGTTCGCCGACGCCGGCGAGCCGACGCTGGAGCAGGTGCTCGAGCCGCACCTCGCCAGCATCGTCCGCCAATGCGCGTTGTCATAGCGTTGGGTGGAAACGCGCTGTTGCGGCGGGGCGACCCGCCGGATCTCCATGTGCAGCGGCGCAACATCGAGGTTGCCGCCGAGGCGGTCGCGCAGATCGCCCGCGAGCACACCGTCATCCTGACGCACGGCAACGGACCACAGATCGGCTTTTTGGCGATGCAGACGGGTGCGCAGCCCACGTCGCTCGATGCGCTCGGCGCCGAAAGCGAGGGGCTGATCGGCTACATGATCGAGCAGGCAGTCGCCAACCGGCTGCCAGGGCGCGCGGTTGGGACGCTGCTCACGCAGGTGGAAGTCGACTGCAACGACCCGGCGTTCGGAAAACCGGAAAAGCCGATCGGGCCGGTGCTGGACGAAGCGGCAGCGCAGCGACTGTCCGCTGAGCGCGGCTGGACCATGGCACGAGCGGATGGCGGATTCCGACGGGTCGTTCCCTCGCCCGAGCCGCGGCGTATCATCGAACTTGCCGCCATCCAGGCGCTGGTCACTGCGGGAGTGGTGGTGATCTGCGCCGGCGGAGGCGGCATCCCCGTGACCATCGATGCGGCGGG
>Ga0209640_10003619_pt1 | contig 13507 bp, 14 predicted proteins | sample RifCSP10_1_FD_184018 | JGI IMG/M metagenome (GOLD analysis project Ga0209640, IMG submission 184018) | Soil microbial communities from Rifle, Colorado - Rifle CSP2_sed 10_1 (SPAdes) (version 2) | ecosystem: Environmental > Terrestrial > Deep subsurface > Rock core/Sediment | place: Rifle...
GCGGATATCCACCATTGGAAATCCTGCAAAGCCGAGTTTATCCGTGAGCTGGATTTTCGTGAGTCCGGTCGCGTATTCGAAGAGATGCGCGGTGCAATTGTCCATGATGGCGAAATAACGCGGGAAATAGACGATGCCGGCGGGGTCGCAATCGCCCCACTCGATACGCACGGTGCGCTTGTTGACCAGCACCCCCATCAGCGCGGCGCCATCCGCAATGCGCCGTCGAGCCGGATCACTTCGCCGTTCAAATAGCGGTTCTCGACGATGTGCAGGACGAGATCGGCATATTGCGAGGGCTTGCCCAGAAGCTTCGGAAACGGAACCGAGGCGGCGAGGCTCTGCCTCGCTTCCTCGGGTAGGCCCATGAGCATGGGTGTGAGGAAAAGGCCGGGTGCGATCGCATTCACGCGGATGCCGAATTGCGCGAGCTCGCGCGCCGCCGGGATCGTCAGCGCCACGACGCCGCCCTTGGACGCCGAATAGGCCGCCTGGCCGATCTGGCCCTCGTAAGCCGCGACCGACGCGGTCGAGACGATGACGCCCCGCTCGCCGTCCTCGAGCGGCGGGGCGCCCTGCAGGTCGGCGGCCACCAGCCGCATCAGGTTGAACGTGCCGATCAGGTTGATCTTGATCACCCGCTCGAATTCGGCGAGCGGATGCGCGCCGTCCTTGCCGACGATGCGCTTGGCGGTTCCGATGCCGGCGCAATTCACCAGGATGCGGGCGATGCCGTGCTTGTCGCGCGCCGCCTTCACCGCGGCCACGGCGGCGTCGGAATCGGACACGTCGCATTTTATGGCGAGCCCACCGATCTTTGCGGCGACCGCATTGGCGCCATCCATGTTGACGTCGAGGATCGCGACCTTGGCGCCTCCCTCGGCGAGCTTCGCGGCGGTCGCGGCGCCGAGGCCGGAGCCTCCGCCGGTGACGATGGCGGCGTGACCTTTTGGATCCATGGTTCAGTTCTTTCGTTGCGCCAGAGCGGCGTCGGGATTTTCGATGAGCAGCGCGATCCCCTGCCCGCCGCCGATGCAGGCGGACGCAATTCCGTAGCGGAGATTGGCGCGCCTCAACTCGCGCGCAAGCGTAATGGACAAGCGAACGCCGCTTGCACCGAGCGGATGACCAATGGCAATGGCGCCGCCGTTCACGTTCAACTTGTTCTCGTCGATCCCGAGCTCGCGCGCGCAGGCCATCACCTGGGCGCCGAAAGCCTCGTTGATCTCGAAGCGGTCGATCTCGGTGAGCTTCAAGCCTGTGCGTTCGAGCAGCGCCTTGATCGCCGGCACCGGCCCGATGCCCATGACCTCAGGCGGCACGCCGATGGTGATGCCTGCGGCGATGCGCGCAAGCGGCTGTTTGCCTTGTCTTTTTGCGTAAGCTGACGAGCTGACCAGCGCGGCCGCAGCACCATCCACCACCGCCGAACTATTGCCGCCGGTCTGAACGCCGCCGAAAGCCGCGCGGATTTTTGCGAGCGCCTCGACCGGTGACGGCCGCACGTGGGTGTCAACCGAAAGCTCCTTCTCGCCGCGCATCTTGAACGCGCGCGGCTTGTAGCCTGTGCGCTCGAACGGCTCATTCTCGACCTTGGTGATCTCGCCGGCGACGAATCCACTCTTCTGCGCCGCGACTGCGCGCTCGAAGCTGCGCGCGGCGAAGGCATCTACCTCCGGCCGGGTGATCTGGTACTGGCGCGCGAGATTTTCCGCCGTGTCGCCCATTGTCATGTGCGGCGCCGGATCCATCAGCGCTTCCCACAGGAAATCCTTCATCTCGGGCTGGCCCATGCGGAAGCCACGCATGGTGTAGGACGCGATCGGATTGCGACTCATCGACTCAGCGCCGACGCAGAGCGCCAGATCGATCCCCTTGTGTGTGATGCAGTCCGCGGCCTGCATCAGGATTTCCATGCCAGTGCCGCACACCCGCTGCACCATTTGCGCGGGCACTTCGATCGGCACGCCCGAATAGAGGCCCACGTGACGCGGCAGGCAGTACGTGTCGAAGCTCGCCTGCGCCATGGAGCCGGTGATCACCGCGCCGACGTCGTCGGGCGAAATCTTGGAGCGCGCGAACACCGCGCGCGCCGCCTTGATGCCGAGATCGGTCGGCGAGACCGGTGCCAGCGGGCCGTTGTAGTCCGCGAACGGCGTACGCACGCCGTCGAGGAGCCAGATATCGCTCCAGCTCGCGCCGAGTCCCGCGTTCTTCTTCTCCATCGTTTATTTCCCCTTGTCGATTGCGAGCACTCGCGGCGAGGGCTGCGTGGCATAGAGTTCCTCGACCAGACCGATCCGGCGCGAGAGCACCGCGCGTTGGTTGATCGAACCCTTGTCGGTCATCTCGCCGGCGTCGAGCGAGGGCAGCTCGGCGAGCAGCATCGCCCGGCAGATCCGGTTCGAGCTGCCGGTGGCGGACTTGGCGAACGAGATCAGCCGCGCACGGAACTCGTTCATCACCCGCGGCTCGCTCAATACCTTCTCCATCGGCGCGTCCGCGGCTGCGCCAGCGAGCTGCCGCACGGCGTCGAGCGCGGGGAAAATCAAGACCGCGATCTCGTCCCGGTCGCCTCCGGCGATGACCACGTCACGCACGTAAGGCTCGAAATGCGCCAGAAACCGTGCGCGCAGCGGCCCGACGCTGACCCAGGTGCCGGTCGCAAGCTTGAAGTCCTCGGCCACGCGGCCGTCGAACAGCAGCCCGAGCCCCGGATCCGACGGGTCCTCGAACTTGAGCGCGTCGCCGAGTTTGTAGAATCCCTCCTCGTCGAAGGATTTTGCCGTAAGCTCCGGCTCGCGCCAATAGCCCGGCATGATGTTAGGACCGCGTACGCGCGCTTCGAGTTTTCCCGCATTCGGCACGAGCTTCAGCTCCACGCCCGGCACCGGCAACCCCATGTTGGTGGAATCCTTGCTTTGCCACATGCGCGCGAGCGCCATCGGCGCGGTCTCGGTCGAGCCGAGTCCGGTGAGAAAGAGAATCCGCTCGCCGCAGCCGGCCTGCGCCAGCTCCTGCATCTCGTCGAAAATCGATTGCGCGAGCGCGGCCCCGGCGAACCAGAGCACCTTGAGGTGGCTGAAGAAAATCTTGCGCAGCTCCGCGTCGGTGCGGAAGTACGGCAATAGCGCCTCGTAGCCCTTGGGCACCGTGAAGTACCAGTTGGTCGCGATTTCCCTCAGGTTCTTCACCGTCGTCTCGATCGCGCCCGGCGCCGGCTTGCCCTCGTCGATGTAATAGGTGCCGCCGTTATAGAGCACGAATCCGAAATTGTGGTTGCCGCTCGCCGTGTGGTGCCATGGCGACCAATCGAGGATCACCGGCGGTTCATCCAGGAAAAAGGCGAGCTGGCTCTGGATCATCGCCTGGTTCGAGCACCACATGCGCTGGCTGTTGATCACTCCCTTGGGCATGCCGGTGGAGCCGGAGGTAAAGAGAATCTTGGCGATCGTGTCGGGGCCAACCTTGGCGTACGCCGCGTCGACCGCCTGGGTCGGCTTGGTGGCGAGCAAGTCCGCGATGAGGGTCGTCTTCCGTCCCGCTGGCGGATTGCGCGTGACGATCACATCCATGTCGGCGGGAACCACATTGATGATCGCGCGCTCGAACGCCTTACCGTCGGCGGCGAAGACCAGGCCGGGTGTCAGCAAATTGAATACGTGCTTGAGCTTGCCGAAATCGTCGGAAATCAGCGAATAGGCCGGCGAGATCGGCACGTAGGGCACGCCGACATACATTGCCGCGAGCCCAAGGAGCGCATGCTCGATATCATTGCCCGACAGGATCGCGATCGGCCGCTCGGCGGAGACGTCGCGCTTCAACAGCGCTTCGCCGATCGCGCGCGTTGCCTTGAGCGTCTCGGCATAGGTGATCTTGCGCCAGTTCCCACGCTCGTCGCGTTGCGCGAGGAAGACGCGATCCGGCGCTTGGTCGGCCCAATGCTCCAGCCGCTCGGTGATTTTCGTGGCGTAGGGGCCGAGCTTATGCGGCGAACGGATATAGATGGTGCCGTCGGGTTTCCGCTCAATCACGTAGTCGCGCGGTCCAAGGCGGACCGGGCGGAACGGCGCGGCGGACGCGGGCGCCTTCTTGATCTCTCGCGCGGCTTTCGACATCGTCCTGCCCGATCGCGAATTCAGCGGTTCTGCACGACCTTCGGCGCCCGCTTCTCGAGGAACGCCTTGAGGCGTTCCTTGGCCTCGCCCTCGCCCTGAACGATCGACGAGACCAGCGCCTCGGTCAAATAGCCGGTCGCCGGATCGGACTCGGCGATGCGCGGCAGCGCCTGAATAATCGCGAAATTGGTGAGCGGCGCATTCTTGGCGACGCGGCGCGCGATCTCGATTCCCTTGGCCAGGCCCGCTCCGTTCTCCACGAGATAATGCGAGATGCCCATCGCCTGCCCTTCGACCGCGTCGTAGGTGCGGCCGGTGAGGATCATGTCCATAACCCGCGCGGTGCCGATCAGTCGCGGCAACCGTACCGAGCCGCCGCCGCCGACAAAAATGCCGCGCACGCCCTCCGGCAGTGCGTAATAGGTTGAACGTTCGGCGACGCGTATGTGCGTCGCGGCCGCAAGCTCGAGCCCGCCGCCGACCACCGCGCCGTGCATCACGGTCACTACCGGTACCCGCCCGAACTGGATTTTTTCGAAGATGCGGTGCCAGTTCTGCGAATGGCCGATGCCGTCGGCGACGCTGCGCTCGGCGAGCTCGGAGAGATCGAGGCCCGCCGAGAAATGATCGCCCTCGCCGTGCAGCACCACGGCCATGACGCTCTCGGGCAGACTGGTGAAAAATTTCTCGAGCCCGAAGACGACCGGATCGTTCAGCGCGTTGCGCTTTTCCGGCCGCGCAAGACGAACGATGGCGATATCGCCTTGGATTTCGGACGCGATCCAAGCGGGCGTTCGGTCGGGCGCCTGAGCTTTCACGGGCGTTTCCTCAAAAGATCATTATTGTTATGAAGCATAACATTCTGCCGCCTGGGGGTCAAGAAGAGGAGCTTTAGCAGCCAAAATCAGGCCCGGCGAGCCCGGTCCCGCGGCTAGAGCACTTCATGTATGTCGAGCTTCACCGTGAGCTTCTCCCGTTCGCCGCGCGCAAGCGCAATGATCTTGTTGAGCCAGGCAAGCGCCGGATCGCCGGTTTCGAAGCGCATGACGGTCCGGAAATAATAGCGGCTCGCGGCGACCTGCTCGCCGCGCGCGATCGCCTCCAGTACCTCGCGCGGTCCGTGGCGCATCCCATCGCTGTGCACGATCACGCGGGCGCCGGCATCGGTCTCGATCGAATAGCGCGCCTGGATGTCGGTAACGCCGTTGGCGAGGATGATCTGCCAATCGGCGCCGCCGGGAAGAATTCGGCCCTTGAGTTTGGGCCCTTCCACCCGGCCGCCGAGAATCGGGATCAGGCGCCGGCCGCCATAGGGCGTCGCGCCGAGTTCCATGATTTCGCCGAGCTCGGCGTGGATGCGAAAGATCGGTTCGCTTGAGAGCATATTCTACCCGCTCAATGGCCGCGCCAACGTAGCACCCGGCTCTCCACCGCGCCCAAAATGAGCGCACTGACATAGCCGATCGAGCCCAACAGGATCACGCCGGCGAACAAATCCGGCGCCCGGAACGACCGCGCCGAGAGCAAGATCCATAGCCCAAGCCCGTCGCGGCTCGCCAGCATCTCGCCGACCACCGCGAGGATCAGTGCAACGGTGAGGCCGAGCCGCATGCCGGCAAGAATATCGGGCATGGCGTTCGGCAGTGCGATCTTGCGGATCACTTCCCAATGCGAGAGGCCGAGCAGGCGCGCGACCTCATAGAGCCGCGGCTCGACCGCGGCGAAGCCGTGGATCGTCGAGAGCAACATCGGCCACAGCGCGCCGAAGGCGATCACCGCAAGCACCATGGAATCGGACAGGCCCAGGAGCGCAATCGCGACCGGAATAATAGCGGACGCGGGAAGCGGCCTGAGAAACTCGAGCATCGGCCCCAGGTAAGCGCGCGCCGTCGGCGAAATCCCGATCAATGCGCCAAGCGCAATGCCGACGAACGAGGCCAGGAGCCAGCCATAGATCATCCGTTCCACGGTGCCGAGCAACTTCCATTCTAGATCACCGGCTGCGAACCCGCGCACCAGGGCGTCCCACGCCCGGTCCGGCCCGGGGAGAAAGACGGGCGAAACAAGGCGCGCATCGGCAATGTACTGCCAAAGCCCGATGAGCGCGGCGCCGACCAAGAGACTCGCGGCGAGCCAGAATATGCGCTGGAGCGTCACAGCTGCACCGCCGTCATCGCCGCTGGGCCGAACAGGCGGTGCTGGGCCCAGATCATCAAGGCATTCAGGAACCAACCGATAAGCCCGATCCAGATCAGGATCGCGAACATCAACCCGGGCCGCAGCGACTGCTGCGCCACCATCATCGTGTAGCCGAGGCCATAGGGATTGGCGGCGATCTCGACCGTCACCGCCACGATGAGCGCGATTCCCACAGCGAGCCGGAACGCGACGAAGATGCGCGGCAATGCCGCCGGCAGGATGATCTTCCACACCCGCGCCAGCACGCCGAAGCCGAGCGCGCGCGAGACCTCGACGAGCCGCGGCTCGATTGACCCAACGGCGGAACGCGTGAACAGCAGCATCGGCCAGGCAGTGGCGAAGGCGACGATCGAGATTTCCATGCGATAGCCGAAGCCATAGACCAGCATGGCCACCGGAATGAGCGCGACGGAAGGGATCGGCCGGAAGGCTTCGATCGAGAATTCCATCAGCCGGTCGGCGATGCGCGAAAGTCCGAGCAAGAGCCCGAGGAAGAGCCCGACCGCGACCCCGATGGCGAGCCCCGAGAGCGCCATGATCAACGTATCGCGGGTGGCGCGCAGCACGGTGCCGTCCATAAGCGCTTCGATGCCGGCGACCAGAATTTCGCTGGGCGCCGCGAGACTGTCGCTTTGCAGGTGAGTCACCACCGCGGCCACCTGTGCGGTGATCACGAGCAAAACGGGCACGACGAAGCCGCGCCAATCGAAACGAGAGCGCGGCGCGGCGCCCGAACTCACGCCAGCACCTCATGGGTCTCGACTTCCTTGATGAAGTCGAAGAGCTCGCGCCGCAGCCGCAGGAACTCGGGCTGTTCCGGCGTCGTGAGCTGGTCGCGCGGCCTGGCCAGATCGACCTCGAAAGCGGCGCTGATCCGGCCCGGGTTCGGACAAAGTCCGATCACGCGATCGCCCAGGTAAATCGCTTCTTCGAGATCGTGGGTGACGAAAACGACCGTCGTTCCACTGCCGGCGACGATGGAGAGCACCTCGTCCTGCAATGCTTGGCGCGTCAATGCGTCGAGCGCTCCGAACGGCTCATCCATCAGAAGCACCGCCGGCTCCTGCGCCAGGCAGCGCGCCATTTGCAGGCGCTGCTGCATGCCGCCGGAGAGCTGGCCCGGAAACTTGTCGGCGTGGTCGGTAAGCCCGATCTTGTCGAGCAATTCCGCGATCCGCATCTCGCGTTGCGCCTTCGGCGCATCGGTCGCCTCGAGCGCGAGCGAGATGTTCCCCGCCGCCGTTCGCCACGGCAGGAGCGCCTTGCCGTAGTCCTGGAATACGATGGCAATATCCTGGCGCGGTTTGGTGACGGGCTTCCCGCGATAGAGCACTTCGCCCTTGCTCACGTGAAATAGGCCGGCGATCAGCCTGAGCATCGAAGTCTTGCCGCAGCCCGAAGGGCCAACGATGCAAAGGAACTCACCCTTGCCGACGGCAAGATCGATGTCCTGCAGAATCTTCCGGCCGCCGAGATCAAGATTGACATTGCGAAACGCGATTAGCTCCTCGCGCACCGCTCGCCGCGGTTTTGACGTCTGCTCGACCTTATTCATCCGGAACGACCCTTCCCCAAGGTCTGCCGCAATATGCGCTGCCTTTAAGGTGCGGCCCCGCCATAGACATAGGCCAGCGGGTAGGCGAGGTGCCGGCGCAACCGCTCGCTCGCCTGCTCGAAATCGCGCGCGATCGTGAGATCGGCGAGGTCCTGATGCTCCTGCTCGAATTCCTCCGCGCTCGGAAACGCGCGCATCATGATCCGTCGATAGCGATAGGCCTGATCGTAGAGCGTGCGGTGTTGCTCGATCATGCGCAAGGAGCCGCAGCCCGCGACCAGCGAAGTATGAAACGTCTTATGGACCGCGTCGAACTCCTCCGAACCTTCGTGGATCGACGAATTCGACCGGCCAACGAAGCGCCGCAGCCGGTGAATGCCCGCCACGATTCCCGCTTCCCATTCGTCCCCGCCGTGCTGCATCGAAAGACGTAGCGCCTCGACCTCGATAAGTGTCCGGATCCGGATGATGTCATCCAGGTCCTCGCGGCTTACGCGGGCGACCCGGAAGCCGCGCTGCCCGATCGCTACGACGAGCCCGAACGTGACCAGGCGCGAGAGACCTTCGCGGATCGGGGTGGTGCCGATGCCAAAGCGCTCGGCGAGTTCGTGGATAACCAACTTCGTGTCAGGTGCAAGCTCGCCCGAGAGAATCGCGCGCTGCAAGGCGCTGGCGGCGCGCGCCGCCAGCGTTTCGGCCGAAAGCGTAGCAAGGCCGGCACCGGCGGAATGCGGAAGGACCTGAGTCATACTTCGAGCCCTCCGGGCCCGGCGCGGGAAGTGGAACTTGCTTCGCTTCCCCGAACCGTTTCGTCTTCAGCGGACGACCAGCTTCGACACGTCGATCTTCGTCCGCAGCATGTCCTGCTTCTGCATCACGTCGATCCACCAGACGACCTGCGCGTCGCTCACCGCCGGCTGCACGACTGGCATCGTGATCGTCTTGACGATCTCCATCGGCAGCTTGGTATATTTCGCGATGTGCTCGCGCGCCTTGTCCGGATTGGTCTTGGCAAAGGCGGCGCCTTCGGCGATCGCCTCCTGGAACGCCTTGACCGCGGCCGGATTTTTCGCGGCCCATTCGCGCGTTGCCGCATAGAACGTCACCGATTGCCCGCTCGGCAGGTCCTCGGCGTATTTCGGCAGCAGCGTGCCGGTGCCGGCGCCGACGATGCGCAGCATGAACGGCGCTGCAGAGACCACGGCGTCGATGGTGCCGCCCTTGAGCACATCATTCATCGCCGGGAAGCTCACTTCCACATAGGTCACTTTCTTCGGATCGACGCCGTTCTGCACCAGCCATTGGCGGAACAGGACGTGCAAGAACGCACCGATTCCCGGCACGCCCACTTTCTTGCCGACGAAATCCTGCGCCTTCTGGATGTTCTCTCCGGTGCGGATGACGACACCGAAGTTCTTCAAGGTGCTCGGATCGGTGATCGACGTGCCGCCGATCACCACGAGGTCGAGCCCGCCGTCCACCGCCTGCAGCAACACCGAAGGCGTCGGCAGACCGACCTGCAGCGAGTTAGAAAGCAATGCTTGTGGGATCGTCGAGTTGAGCGTGACCAATATCGGCTCTACGTCGAGCCTGCGCTTGGCGAAGAAGCCTTCCTCCTTCGCGGCATAGAGCGAGACGTAATCCGCGACCGCGGTGTAGCCGACGGCGATCTTGGTCTGCGCTTGCGCGGCGGGCACCAATCCGAACGCGAGGTAGGCGAGCGCGAGAATTCTCAGCAAAAGTTTCATCGACTTGATCCTCCCCATCAGGCGTCTTGTCTTGAGCACTGGTCCGTGACGGACCAGCCATTGGATCGATCTTATATACCTTCTCAAACTAATCATATATATTCTTCGAAATCCTATATTATATACTAATGGAGAAAGGTCTATGAAATTGGCCACTTTCCAGCAGAGCGACACTGCTCGCCTCGGCGTCGTGCACGATGCCGACACCCGACTCTTCGATCTCGCCTCGGCTGCCACAAAAGACGGCGAGCCCGAGCCTGCCTTCGCCTCGATGCTCGACCTGATCGATGCCGGGCCGGCGGCGCTCGATCGCGCCCGCGAGCTCGTCCGGCGCCACGGCGACGATGCCGAGTTCAGCCGGCCGCTCACAGAGATCGAACTGCTCGCGCCGGTTCCCGAGCCGCGGCAGATGCGAGACGCCATGCTGTTCCCGACCCACATCCGCCAAGCGCCGCGCGGCGTACAGCGGCTCATCGCGCGCGCCCGCGGCGACGAAGCGGCCGCTGCCGCGGCCAAGGCGCTGCCGGAGCTCGCACCGCTCTATCGCCAACGGCCGATCTATTACTTCACCAACCGCTACAGCGTGTCGGGCCCCGGCGCGACCGTGCGCTGGCCGCGCTACAGCAAGGTCATGGATTTCGAGCTCGAGTTCGGGGTCTTTCTCGGCAAGACCGGCACCGACATCCCGGTGAGCAAGGCGTGCGAGCACATCTTCGGCTACACGATCTACAACGACTTTTCCGCGCGCGACGCGCAGATGAACGAGATGCCCGCCATGCTCGGCCCGACTAAGGGCAAGAGCTTCCAGGGCGGCAACGCGCTCGGCCCCTGGATCGTGACGCCGGACGAGATCCCCGATGCGCGCGCGCTCGCAGTCGAAGTTCGTGTCAATGGCAAAACCTGGTCGAAGAATACCACCGCCGAAATGCTCTTCACCTTCGAGGAGATCATCGCTTTCATATCCGGTGATGAAACGCTCCATGCCGGTGAGTTCATCGGCTCGGGCACGGTCGGCAATTGTTGCGGCCTCGAGCTCGACCGTTATCTGAAGCACGGCGACGAGATCGAGCTCGAGGTCGAACGAATTGGGGTGTTGCGCAACAAGGTGATACGGCAAGATGTATAGAAGCGTCGGCCGATAGGCCGGGTCCGGGGGAGATTTATGCCGCGGCGTCTCGTCGATCTATCGATCGCACTCGATAACGAAACCGTCGCCGACCCGCCGCCGATGCGGCCCAAGATTACCTATCGCACCCACAAGCAGACGGCTTCCGAAGTGTGCATGTTCTTCCCGGGCTTGAAGCCCGAGGAGCTGCCCGATGCCGAAGGCTGGGCGGTCGAGCAGGTCGAGTTCTCGACCCACAACGGCACGCATGTCGACGCACCCTGGCACTACCACTCGACCATGGACGGCGGCATGCCCGCGATCACCATCGACGAAGTACCGCTCGAATGGTGCTTCCAGCCCGCCGTCAAATTCGACTTCCGCCATTTCCCCGACGGATACGTGGTGAGCGCCAAGGACATCGAGACTGAACTCATGAACATCGGTCATGAACTCAAGCCGCTCGAGATCGTGCTGGTCAACACGAGCGCCGGCGCGGCCTATGGCAGGCCGGAATACATCAATACCGGCTGCGGCATGGGCTACGAGGCCACCATGTTCCTCACTGAGCGCGGCATCCGCATGGTCGGCACCGACGCGTGGAGCTGGGACGCGCCGTTCCTGCACACCGCCGAGCGCTACAAGAAGACCCGCGACGCCAGCATCATCTGGGAGGGGCACAAGGCCGGCCGCCACCGCGGCTATTGCCAGATCGAGAAGCTGCACAATCTCGAAAGCCTCCCGGCCACCGGCTTTCTGGTCGCCTGCTTTCCAGCCAAGATAAAGGGCGCCTCCGCCGGCTGGACGCGCGCGGTTGCCATCTTCGAGGATTGACGACGATGCCGCCGATTCTAGCGCTGCTGATTTCACTCGCGCTCGCAGCGCCGACGCTCGCGCAAGAAGCGCCGAAGCTCGAGACCAATCAGTCCTATATCGAGCAATTGGCGCCGAAGACCGCGCTGCCGCTCGCCGATCCGCTGGCGATGTTCGGCCACGTGCTCGGCGGCCTGCCCGAGCGCGTGAAAATTTATCCCACCGAGAATTACTACTACTTTCACTTCATGCAGAATGGCGTGCGCTATTCGGGCAATATCCGCCTCGACCGCTCCGATCGCGACAATGGCAAGCTGCACTTCGCCTATTTCCCGGATCGCGGCGAGCTGCAGGAAGAGGCGGGAACCTATCGGCTGCTCGGAGAAGCCGACGGCGTGAAGGTCGAGCGACTCGAGCGCTTCCTCTATCGCGTCAGCTTCGGCGGCAAGAGCGTCCTTTTTGAGCTGAACGATCTCTCCGCCGTGAAGCCGCCCGCAATTGCGCTCGGGCCCGACGAGAAATATCTCGGCCCCATCTTCGACGAATCCGGCATCCGTTTCTTCCTGATCTTCAATCCGCGCCTGAAGATTTTCCATTACGTGCTCGACGAGACCGTCGCGGTGCCGGAGGAGTTCGTTGCCGCGAAAAAATCCGACCGCATCCTGATCGGCAAGCGCACCGGCTTCGCCGTCTATCGCGATCATCGCCTAGAGCGAAAAATTTTGATCGGAGTGTTCGAAGGCAATGCGCTGGCCAACAATTATTTCGACGGCCCGTTCGATCAGCTGCCCGACAATTTCATTGCCGGCGAGGAGTTGCGCGACGCGATTCTGGCCGTCGACCCGAGCCTCAGGGGCAAGATCGATCGCTTCGGCAGCGACCCCGACGGCGCCAGCCGCTTTCTGATCGGGCCCTATGCGCACTATCGAAGCGAGGCCGACCTGCAGCCGTTCCACGAATGTGCCGCAAGCAAGCGTGTCCCGCCGGAGCGCTATTACGCCTGCTTCGTCAATATTGAACGCCGCAACGGCAGCTTGCTTGCCCAGCCCGCGGCAACGCTCAGGAGGAAAGGCGCGCCCTAGGCCCGCGCTTTCCGCCCATGACTGCATGGCCCCGTTATCCACAGGCGAGGATTGGTCAGGCCACCTTGCCACCGGCCTTCCTGCTCCGATAACGTTTGCAGCCAAGCGTGCGGCGTACTCGCGCGGGAGAGCCTCGGTGCCCATCGAGGTCGTGACTGTCCAGCGTCTCTATCAGCGTGTGGCGGAACAGATCGCCCGCCTGATCGCGAGCGGCGAGTACCGGCTCGGCGGCCGGCTGCCGCCCGAGCGCGATTTGGCTCGCCTGCTCGGCATCAGCCGGCCCACCGTTCGCGAAGCCATGGTCGCGCTGGAGCTCGCCGGCCTGGTCGAAGTGCGCACCGGCGCCGGAAGCTACGTGGCCGCCATGCCGGCCGAAGCGCGCATGCTTCCGCTCTGGCTCGGCGATTCCGGTCCCGGCCCCATCGAGCTGATCGAAGCGCGCCGCGCCATCGAGCCGATCGTCGCCGCCGCGGCCGCGACGCGCGCGAACGCCGACGATCTCGCCGTGATCAGCGAGACGCTCGAGGACATGTTGCAGGCGGCGGATTCCACTTCGTTCCGCGCCGCCGACCGCCGTTTCCATCAGCGCATCGCGCAATCGACCGGCAACGGTGTCTTCGTCGCCATGGTCGACAATCTCTGGTCGCAGATGTTCACGCCGATCTTCGAGCGGCTCGGTCGGCGCACCGGCCTCTTGCCCGAAGCGCGCGAAACGGCGCTCGGCGAACACCAGGCAATCGCCAAAGGCATCATCGCGCGCGATCCGGAGGCGGCGCGGCGCGCCATGGATACGCATCTCGGCAAAGTGCAGGCGATCCTTTGCGGCGAAAGCCGCGAGGCCGTCGCCCGCGAAGCATCCATGGCGGAGGCCTCCAAGTGACCGTCGC